>ERZ1066138.70-NODE-70-length-32048-cov-8.547432_pt1 | contig 32048 bp, 30 predicted proteins | sample MGYA00382785_ERZ1066138 | MGnify/ENA primary metagenome ERZ1066138 (study PRJEB33369, sample SAMEA5778368) | biofilm metagenome | biome: Industrial cooling water; feature: Water cooling tower basin; material: Biofilm | place: United Arab Emirates | collected... | reverse complement strand
GTGTTGACGTTACTAATCACGTTGCCGCCCGGATCCGCGTACTCCGTAAAGTTGATAGTGAACGGATTGTTGCCCGACGCTGCTGCCGCGGTTGGGATCGTGAAGGTACAGAGCGTTTCTGCACCCAGTGCGGTCACGCTAGCACGAGCGACGGTCAACTGAGTGCCGGTCGCGGTGTTCGTTGCGCTACCACCGCACGTCGCCGTACCTGGCGTGGCACCCACGGTGCCGGAAGCAACGCCAGGAGGCCGGGCGAAGCTGAAGCGAACGTCAATACCGCCGACGGCTTGCGAACCGCCAGCACCAGGGGCATACGACACCGTAATCACGGCATTGCTGCCAGGCGTCACACCGGTCGCGGTGCTGATGGTCACTGTCTGAGCAGACAACTGAGCGGCTGGCACCAAGGCCAGCAGCCCAGCGCCGATCAGGGCGTTCTTGAGCTTGAATGGGTTAGTCACGTCACTCACCTCTTGTCATTATTAGGATTACTGCAGGTCAACGGAGCCCTTGGTCGAGATCACGTTCGCCGAACGATCCGCGAACTCCACCTCGGAAACGACAGCTGTGCCCTTCAACCCCGACACACCGACTCGGCCAACATTGATGACGCCAGCGGGCAGGGGGCTATCGAGACCGCCCATCGCGGCGATCCGCACCTGCGTGCCCTTGACGGCGCAGAATGCAGTCCAGCCTTTGGGGAGGCCAGACGTGCAAGCGGACGTATCAATTCCCTTCTCGGCGACGCCAGGAAGGTCTACCGCGAACTGGAATGCAACGGCATTGCCGTCGGACACAACGTCGAAGGAAAGGGCAGTTGCACCGCTCTTGGCGGTAGCACCCGTCACCATCACCTCATTGCCCGCGAGCACATTGGAGGACACGAGCATCCCAATGCCCGCGATCAGACAGAAAGCATACTTATTCATTGTCTTCACCTTAAGGATTGGGATTGATCAATCGCCGTTCGCGGCAATGTTAAGGACGCACACGCCGTCGGTCGCCGTCACACTTCCGTTCTCGTTGCAGTCGGGCTGACCCGCAGCAAGAGTACCGTTGGCAGCTTCGTTCAGAACGACGACCGCATCGGTAGCCGTGACGTTACCGTTGCCATTCGCATCACCACGCGCCTTACGGCCGGGCGAGGTCGTGCGACGGGAGTCGAAATCGTCGAAGTACATCGGGGCCGTGAAGGTCAGACCGCTGGCAGCCAAGGCGCCGAGCTGGGCATCGGTGACACGGTCGGCGTTGTTGTTGACGCCGGTCAGGCCAGTGATGTCGACGTTCTGCGCGCCAAGAGCCGAGGTAGCACCAGCGCCACGAATCTTGCCGGTCACGCCGCCGGAGGCAGCCGCCGTCCAGTTCAGTTCGACCGAGTACCAACGGTTGTCCGTCACGTTCGGCATGGTGAAGGTCGAGGCCGTGCCGTTCAGGCCGACAACGAAGGAGTTGGAGGCGCCGCCGTTGTAGGTGACGGTCAGCAGCGAGGTGCCGCCGGTGCCACGCGCACGGAAGATCGGGGTGTTGCCGGTCACGTCGCCGGTGTACACATAGAAGCGAACGCGGTACTGCGCGTCGTTCTCGGGGGTGTTGTCTTGCACGAACTCATTGGCCGCGTCGACGCGAAGGCCGCAGGCCTGCGAGTAGCGGATGAAGCTCGGCGGACTGCCGGTGTCGGCAGCGGTGAGGCCGGTCGCGGAGGACCAAGCCGAAATGGCGCACGCGTCAGCGTTCGAGGCGCCCATAGCGAGGCCAAAAGCAATGGCCGTACCCAACAGAAGCTTTTGATTCATGACGACTTTCCTTAGAGCTGGATCGAAGGTTGCGCGCCCGAATGCGATGCATGACTGCCCTCAGTCACGGCACCCCACTGCACAAGGCTATCACAGGCTTGTGCCAGGAAGAAAGACGTTCAGAGTGCGGAAAGCCTCTCAGCCTGGCTGCTCAACCAGCTCACTTCGGCGTGACTGAAGCCGGCGGCGAGACGGGCTTCGATGTTGAAGGGCGGGATCACCCGGCCGCGGGCGGTGGTGGCGATCAACTCACGGAAGCGAGCCTCGGGGTCGACGCCGGCGCCCTGGCAAAGCCATGCGAACCAGTGACTGCCGATGGCGACATGGCGCACCTCTTCGCGCAGGATGACCTCGAGCAGCTCGATGCTGCGGTGGTCGCCGGCCGCGCGCAGGCGTTCGATCATGCCAGGGGTGACATCCAGACCACGTGCCTCCAGCAGTCGTGGCACCAAGGCCATGCGTGCGATCGGATCGTGGCGGGTGGCGAGGGCCATTTCCCACAGCCCATTGTGGGCGGGGTGTTGGCCGTAGTCGCTGCCGAGCTCGATAAGCCTCGCGCGCAGCATCTGGAAGTGGCGAGCTTCGTCGACGGCGACGCTGGCCCAATCGCGGTAGTACTGCTCGGGCAGCCCGGCGAAGCGCTGGACTGCGTCCCAGGCCAGATTGATGGCATTGAACTCGATGTGAGCCACCGCGTGGATGAGGTGGATGCGCCCCTCGGCGCTGGACAGCTTGCGCTGCTTCAGTTCGCGCGGTGGCACGAGCATGGGCGTGCCGGGTCGGCCGGGCTCGATCAGAGCGGCGGCCGGATCGGCGCAATCCAGATCGAGCAAGCGACTGGCCTGCTCGACCTCTTGCCCGAGTTCAAGGCTGCCCGCCAGCTTGCTTTCGACGTGCGCGTCGAGGAGCACGGCGCGCGCGCGAACACGAATATCGAGCCCCGCACTCATCGACGTGAGGATCAGGCCGCTGCCAGATCGCGCCGGCGGGCCTTGGCCTCGTCGGAGCGGATCAGTTCGAGCTGTTCGAGGTACTCGCCGGTCAGGCCGGTGACGTACTCACCGCTGAAGCAGGAGGTGTCGAAGTTGCGAATGCGCGGATTGCCTTCCTGCACCGCAGCGATCAGATCCTCGAGATCCTGGTAGATCAACCAGTCGGCGCCGATCAGCGTCTGGATCTCGTCGGTGGTGCGGCCATGGGCGACCAGCTCGGTTGCGGCGGGCATGTCGATGCCGTACACGTTCGGATAGCGCACCGGCGGGGCGGCCGAGGCCAGGTAGACCTTGCGGGCGCCGACTTCGCGCGCCATCTGGATGATCTGCTTGGAGGTGGTGCCGCGCACGATGGAATCGTCGACCAGCAACACATTCTTGTTGCGGAACTCGAGTTCGATGGCGTTGAGCTTGCGGCGCACCGATTTGGCCCGCTCCTTCTGGCCGGGCATGATGAAGGTGCGGCCGATGTAGCGGTTCTTGACGAAGCCCTCGCGGTACTCGACGCCGAGCGCCTTGGCCAGCGGGATCGCCGCCGTGCGCGAGGTGTCCGGGATCGGGATGACCACATCAATGTCGTGATCGGGACGCAGGCGCAGGATCTTCTGCGCGAGACGTTCGCCCATGCGCAGGCGTGCCTTGTAGACCGACACGTCTTCCATCATGGAGTCGGGGCGCGCCAGGTAAACGTATTCGAAGATGCAGGGCGAATGCGGCCGCGGCGCGGCGCACTGCTCTGCATGGAAGGCGCCGTCGCGATCGACATAGACCGCCTCACCGGGCGCCACGTCGCGGACGCGACGGAAGCCGAGCACGTCCAGAGCCACGCTCTCCGAGGCCAAGGCCCATTCCACGCCATCGCTGGTCTCGCGCCGACCGATGACCAGGGGGCGAATGCCGTTGGGATCGCGGAAGCCGAACAGACCGAAGCCGACGATGACGCCGACGATGGCATAGCCACCGGCGCAGCGCCGATGCACCCCGGCGACGGCGCGGAACAACTGGTCGGCGGTCAGCCGCACACCGTCCTGGGCCTGCAGTTCGTGCGCCAGCACGTTGAGCAACACTTCCGAGTCGGATTCGGTGTTCACGTGGCGGCGGTCTTCGGCGTAGACCTCGCGCTTGAGTTCGGCGGTGTTGATCAGATTGCCGTTGTGCGCAAGCGCCAGACCGAAGGGCGAGTTCACGTAGAAGGGCTGGGCTTCGGCCGCCCCTTCCGAGCCGGCAGTGGGATAGCGGCAGTGGCCGATGCCCATATGGCCGAGCAGGCGTGACATCGAGGCCGCGTCGAACACATCACGCACCAGCCCTGTGCCCTTGGCGAGGTTGAGCCGGCGACCATCGACCGTGGCGATGCCGGCGGCGTCCTGTCCGCGATGCTGCAGCACGGTCAAGCCGTCGTAGAGCGCTGCACCCACCGGGCTCATGCCGGCGATACCGATGATTCCGCACATGCTGTGGCGTCCCGTATTGGTTGGATCAGATGGATCGGAATGACGATGCGAACTCGCGCCGTCCTGGGCCCAGCTCCCGACATCGCCGCAGGATGACGGTCCACACCGACCGCGTCATGGCGGGGCTGCCTCCGGCGGTTGATCCGGAACGGGCGGCGCTGCCAGCCCCGCGTGTCGACAGGCGCCCATGATCTCACGCAGGTTCGCGGGCAGGAACTCTCGACTCGCCATGGCCAGCGACTCCAGGTGCGGAATCAAGCGCGACTGCGACCACCAGGGGTCGGCGCAGAGTGGTGTCCAGCTGCCCACCGCGACCAGTGCGGTGACGGTGAGCAAGCCTCGACCGAGGCCAAAGAACATGCCGAGAAAGCGATCGGTGCCGCTGAGCCCGGAGCTTTGCACCAGCTTGCCGAGCAGCCAGCTGAGCATGGAGCCGACCACGAGCACCGCGATCACCAGGGTCAGCGCCGCCACGGCCAGGCGAATCGAAGGGACTTCGATGGGTGCGTACAAGGTGGCGGCGAGTGGATGGGTGAGGCGGAAGGCGGCGTACAGCGCCAGCACCCAGATCACGATGGACAAGGCTTCGCGCACGAAGCCGCGCCACAGGCTGATGAGGCCCGACAGCAGGACCACGCCCAGCAGCAGCCAATCGACCCAGATCAGCGCAGGCATGGCTCAGAGCTTGAACGCGGTGCGGGCATGGCGGCGGGGAATCGCCTCAGGGATGCGCGACCACCATGGCGTCCAATTGGTACTTGCTGCGCAATTCGGCCTGCGCCCGCTGTGCCGCCTCGCGCTGCACCATCGGCCCGACGCGGACGCGCCAGCGCTGGCCTTGTCCGGCCACCTGGATCGGCTGCACGAAGGCGGCATGGCCGCCTGACTTGAGACGCGTGGCGAGTTCGGCGGCGGCAGCTTCGCTGCTGAACACGCCGACCTGGACAGCGAAGCCCGTCGCCGCCGCTGCGGCGCTGGGCGCCGAGGACTATGCCGCATCGCCCATCGGAGCTTCGATCACCGAGGACTGCAGGCCGGCAATCTGGCGCTGTGCCTTGAGGCGCGCTGCATCGGCCTCGGTGCGGGTGGCGTAGCCGCCGCTGCGCACACGATGCAGGGCGCGCCCGCCGGTGCCGGGCACTGCATCAGCGCGTGCGCTGACGCCGAGTTTGGCGAGATCGGCCACCAGCTTGTCGGCATTGGCCTTCTCGCCGTAGCTGCCGAACTGGATCACGAAGCGGCCGCCGCTGACCGGCTTGGGCGTGGTCGGCGCGGCCGGCGGCGTTTCGCGCACTGGTGCAGCAGGCGCCACTGCGGCAGGTGCCGGCGTGGGTGCAGGGGTCTCGCGGCGCGGCGGCTCCGCCTGGACCGGCTTGGGATCGGGCGCGGCTTGCGTGTCCGGAATGTTGAACTCGGTGGGCTGCGGCGGCGGCTCGGGCATCGGGTCGATGCGCACCTCGGGCAACTTGTCGTCCGGGATGGCCGGCTCGGCAGTCGCGACCGGCGTCGGCGCTTCGGTGGGCGGCCCCAGCGGCAGGCGACGCGTCTCCATGCGCGTGTCGCTGGGCGCAGGTTGGCTCAGATCGACGCTGCCGCTGGCAGCTTGTTCGTCCGGGGCATCCAGCAGCATCGGCACGAAGATCACCGCCAGCGTGATGATCACGGCGGCACCGATCAGGCGCTGGCGCAAGGCGTCGTCCATGGCAAGACTCGATTCATCGCAAAGACTGCGCAGTATACGAAGGCCGCCATGCCCGGGCGGATCGCGGCGAGACCGCGTTTATTGAACCGGCAAGCATGGGCTGCAGCGATCTGGCGTCAGGGACTCTACCCCGGATGTTTCGCGAGGTCGCGAGGACATGGCGCGATTTCCTGGTCGTGATGCGGAAGACCCGGCCCGCGCTGCGCTGACATAGTGTCCGCTGCCATGTTCACGCTCACGCGGCTATGCGCGAGCGGCCAGCCGCAGCACCGCGGCGACAGTGAGGAAGGAGCCGAACACCAGAACGCGGCCTTCTGCGCCGGCCCGCTCCCAGGCCGCCTGCAGCGCCGCGGCCACGCTGGGATGCAGGCTGCAGCTGCCGGGCGGCAGATGGGCGGCGAGCTGTTCGGGCGCCACGGCACGTGGTGAATCGGCGCGCAGGTCGGCCAGACACCAGTGCTCGAAGCGGCCGCGCAGGGCGTCGACCACACCGGCCACGTCCTTGTCGCCCAGCGCCGCGAAGACCGCGATGCTGTGGCGCCGGGGCTGGGCGGCCAGCCATTTCGCCAGCACACGCGCTGCTTCCGGGTTGTGGCCGACGTCCAGCCAGGTTTCGATGGGTGCCGGCCAGCGCTGCAGACGGCCGGCGACGGTGGCACTCGCCACGCCCTCGCGCAGCGACCGTTCGGGGAAGTCCGGGGCCAGGGCAAGCAAGGCGGCGACCGCGGTGGCGGCATTGTCAGGCTGACAGGGCGCATCCAAGGCCGGAAGCGGCAGATCGACACAGCGGCCTCGGGCATCGCTGAACTGCAGGCCTGATTCGCGGCGACGCAGATCGAAATCGACTCCACGACGCAGCAACTGCGCGCCACAGCCCTGGGCGACCGCCAGCACGCTGGCCGGCGGCGCGCTCGGGCCGATCACGGCGGGCCGGCTGGTCCGGAAGATGTGGGCCTTTTCCCAGCCGATGGCCTCGACGGTATCGCCCAGCCAGGCTTGATGGTCCAGATCGACGCTGGTCAGCACGCTGACATCGGCATCGATCAGGTTCACCGCGTCGAGTCGTCCACCCAGGCCGACTTCCAGAATCGCGAGATCCAGATCAGCCGCCGCGAAGCAGGCCAAGGCGGCCAGCGTGCCGAACTCGAAGTACGTCAGCGGCACACCCGCGCGTGCTTGTTCCACGGCCTCGAAGGCGGCCAGCAGGCGGGTCTCGTCGATCTCCAGGCCATCGATGCGAATCCGCTCCTGGTAGCGCAGGATGTGCGGCGAGGTGTAGGTGCCGACGCGCCAGCCGGCGTGGCGGGCGCAAGCCTCGATCAGCGCCACGCTGGAGCCCTTACCGTTGGTGCCGCCCACGCTGATCACGCGCCGCGCCGGTGCTGGCGCGCCCATCGCCGCATGGACGCGGCGCACGCGCTCCAGACCCAGCTCGATGCGCTGCGGATTGAGCCCTTCGAGCCAGCGCAGCCATTGGCTCAGGCTGCCGCCGTGGGGCGCTGGCTCCGCCATGCAGCTGGCGTCAGTTCAAGCCCTGCCGCATCAGCAAGGCCAGGATCTGGGCCAAGCGATCACGCAGTTCGCGGCGGTCGACGATCATGTCGATGGCGCCCTTCTCAAGCAGGAACTCGCTGCGCTGGAAGCCCTCGGGCAGGGTTTCGCGCACGGTCTGCTCGATCACTCGCGGCCCGGCAAAGCCAATTAGGGCCTGCGGCTCGCCGATGTTGAGATCGCCCAGCATGCCCAGGCTGGCCGACACACCGCCGGTGGTGGGATGAGTGAGCACCGAGATGAAAGGCACGCCGGCCTGCTTCATGCGGCCCAGCACGGCGCTGGTCTTGGCCATCTGCAACAGGGAGAACAGCCCTTCTTGCATGCGCGCACCGCCGGTGGCGGCGAAGGACACCAGCGGGATGCGTTCCTCCAGGGCGCGCTCGGCGGCACGGGTGAAACGCTCGCCCACCACCGAGCCCATCGAGCCGCCCATGAAGGAGAACTCGAAGGCACAGGCGACGGTGGGGCGGCCCTTGAGCAATCCGCGCATCGACACCAGCGCATCCTTTTCGCCGGTTTGCTGCTGCGCGGCGAGCAGGCGGTCGCGATAGCGCTTGGCATCACGAAACTTGAGGGCATCGGTGGGCGCCAGGGCGGCGTCCAGCTCTTCTGCCGAACCGGGGTCGAGGAAGTTCTCCAGCCGCCGGCGAGCGGTGATCGGCATGTGGTACTGGCACTTGGGACAGACGCGCAGATTGCGGTCCAGCTCCGGCCCGTACAGCACCGAGGCACAGTTGCTGCACTTCTCCCACAGCCCCTCCGGCACGTTGCGCTTGCTGCTGCCTTCGGTGCGGATGCGCGAGGGCATCAGTTTGCTCAGCCAACTCATGTGCATCACTCCCAATCGAAGGCGGAATCAGGCGGCCAGGCGCAAGGATCGCAAGGCCTGGGCAATCGGGTCCAGGAAGGCGCCGATGCGGCCGTCGAGATCACCCTCGCTGCGCGCTGGCGCCATGCTCTCAACCAAGGCACTGCCAATGACCACGGCGTCCGCGTGCGCACCCAGGGCCGCTGCGCTGGCCGCGTCCTTGATGCCAAAACCCACTGCCACTGGCGTGCGCGTCAACGCGCGCACTTCACGCAAGGCGACGATGGCCGAATCCTGCTCCAGATGACCGGCGCCGGTGATGCCCTTGAAGGACACGTAGTAGAGAAAGCCGCTGGCACGTGCGGCGATGCGCTGGCGGCGCGCCGCCGGCGAGGTGGGCGCGAGCAGGAAGATCTGGTGCAGATCGAGTTCGGCCAGCAGTGCGGCATGGCCGTCGGATTCCTCCGGCGGACAATCGACCAGCAGCAGGGCATCGGCGCCAGCCGCATGCGCGGCGCGCACGAAGGCCTCGAAACCGAAGCGCTCGATGGGATTGAGGTAGCCCATCAGCACCACCGGCGTGTCGCGATCGAGTTGACGGAAGCGGCGCAGCGCCTCCAGCACATGCACCAGGCCCACGCCCTTGGCCAGCGCCCGCTCGTTGGCCTGCTGGATCACCGGGCCGTCGGCCATCGGATCCGAGAAGGGCATGCCCAGCTCGATCACATCGGCACCATGGCGGACCACGCTGTGCATCGCGGCATCGGTCCATTCGGGATTGGGATCGCCGGCCGTGATGAAAGTCACCAGCCCCGGGCGACCCGCCGCGCGCAGGGCCTGAAAACGCGCATCCAATCGGTTCATAGGGTGAGCCCCTCCAGCTTGGCGATGGTGTTGACGTCCTTGTCGCCGCGGCCCGAGAGGTTGATCAGGACCAGTTTGTCCTTCGGCAACTCGCGCGCCAGCTTGACGCCATAGGCCACGGCATGGGCGCTTTCCAGCGCCGCCAGGATGCCTTCGGTGCGTGCCAGCTGGTGGAATCCGGCAAGGGCTTCATCGTCGGTGATGCCGACATAGCGGGCGCGACCACTGTCCTTGAGCCAGGCGTGTTCCGGGCCCACGCCCGGGTAGTCCAGACCGGCCGACACGGAATGCGTGTCGATGATCTGGCCGTCGGCGTTGGCGATCAGATAAGTGCGATTGCCGTGCAGCACGCCAGGCACGCCAGCGGACAGCGAGGCCGCGTGTTCGCCGCTATCCAGACCCTTGCCCGCCGCCTCAACGCCATAGATGCCGACCTCGGCATCGTTGAGGAAGGGATGGAACAAGCCGATGGCATTGGAGCCGCCACCGACGCAGGCAACCAGCGCATCGGGCAGGCGCCCGTACTCTTCGAGCATCTGCGCGCGCGACTCGCGGCCGACCACCGCGTTGAAGTCGCGAACCAGCGTCGGATAGGGATGCGGGCCGGCCACGGTGCCGATCATGTAAAAGGTGTGGTCGACATTGGTGACCCAATCGCGCAGCGCTTCATTGAGCGCGTCCTTGAGCGTCTTGGAACCACTTTCCACCGGGATCACGGTGGCGCCCAGCAGCTTCATGCGGAACACGTTGATGGCCTGGCGGGCCACGTCGATGGCGCCCATGTAGACCACGCATTCCAGACCCAGGCGCGCCGCCACGGTGGCACTGGCCACGCCATGCTGACCGGCGCCGGTCTCGGCGATGATGCGGCGCTTGCCCATGCGCTTGGCGAGCAGCCCCTGCCCCACCGTGTTGTTGATCTTGTGCGCGCCGGTGTGATTCAGGTCTTCGCGCTTGAGCAGGATCTTGGCGCCACCCACCTCGCGGCTCAGCCGTTCGCAGTAGTAGATCGGCGAGGGCCGGCCAATGTAGTGGCGACGGTCGCGCTCCAGCTCGGCGACGAACTCGGGATCATCCTTGTAGCGCGCGTAGGCCTCGCTGAGTTCGGCCAGCGGAGCCATCAGGGTTTCGGCGACGAAGCTGCCGCCGTAGGGCCCGAAGTGGCCACGCGCATCGGGGAATGCGAAGTAATCGATCGCGGCCGGCTTGGCCGCTGCGTCTGCTAACACGATGACACCTCTTCAATGAAACGCTGCATCCGATGGACATCCTTGCGCCCGGGCGAGGCCTCGACACCGCTGGCGACGTCGACGGCATAGGGCCGACAGGCGCGGATGGCCTGGGCAACATTGTCCGGGTTGAGGCCGCCGGCCAGGACTAGCGGCAGCGGAAGGCGGCTCGGGATACGAGTCCAGTCGAAGCCCAGTCCTGTGCCACCGGCCTCGCCTGCCCGATGCGCATCGAGCAGGATTCCGCAGGAGTCAGCATAGCGCGCGCACTCGCCCGCCGCGTCAATGGCATCGCCCATGGCCAGCGCCTTCAGATAAGGGCGGTGGAAGGAGCGGCAGTACTCCGGCGGCTCGCTGCCATGAAACTGCACGAGATCGAGCGGCACCTGGGCGAGGACCGCACGCACCGCTTCCGGCGCCGCGTCCATGAACAATCCGACCCGCTGCACGAAGGGCGGCAGTGCCTGGGCAATGGTCGCGGCCTGCTCGATGCCGACGCAGCGCTTGCTGCGGTCGACGAAGACCAGGCCAATCGCATCGACCCCGAGTTCGGCCGCGGCCAGGGCATCGTCGAGGCGCGTCATGCCACAGAACTTGATGCGGGTGCGTCTCATGCCGAGTGCTCCGGCGGCAAGCCGAACTCAGCCGGATAGCGCGGCCCGAGAAAGCACAGGCCTTGCGGTGGCGCGGTCGGCCCGGCCAGGGTGCGGTCGCGAGCCTGCAGCACATCGCCGATCCACCGCGGCGGCTGCACGCCCTTGCCCACCATCAACAGGCTGCCCATCAGATTGCGCACCATGTGGTGAAGGAAGGCATTGGCCTCGAAGTGGAAGTGGATTTCCTCGCCGCTGCGCTGAATGTCGATGCCGATCACGCGTCGGCGCGGAGAGCGCGACTGGCAGGCCACGGTGCGAAAGCTGGTGAAGTCGTGCTCGCCGATCAGCGCTTGCGCTGCCTGCTGCATGGCCGCGATGTCCAGCGCCTCACGGACCCAAGTGACCAGGCGCGCATCCAGTGCCGGTCGGGTGGCCCGCTGCAGGACGCGATAGCGATAGCGCCTGCACAAGGCGCTGTAGCGGGCATGGAATTCCGGCGCCACCGGCAAGGCCCAGCGCACTGCCATGTCGGCAGGCAGGCGCGAGTTGCTGCCCAGCACCCAGGCGCGATCGGGCCGCTCGGCCGGGCTGTCGAAATGAACGACCTGGCCCAGCGCATGTACGCCGGTGTCGGTACGCCCCGCGCAGACCACTTCGATGGGACCGCCCGCGACAAAGCTGAGCGCCCGCTCCAGCGTCGACTGCAGCGTGGGCTCCTGATGTTGGGTTTGCCAGCCGAAATAGCCGCTGCCGTCGTATTCGACGCCCATGACGTAACGCGGCATGGTCCACTCCAAAAAGAAAGGGGCCGACGAGTCGGCCCCTTCGATGACGATGTGCCTGCTCGAATCCTAGCGCAAGCTCTCCATCAGCCGCTGCGCCTCGCCCTGCTGGGCGGCGGTGCCTTCGGCGAGGACTTCTTCAAGCATGCTGCGCGCACCATCCGGATCGCCCATGTCGATGTAGGCGCGGGCCAGATCCAGCTTGGTGGCGACCGCGTCGTCGCCGAACACGGCCAGGTCATCGACGCCTTCATTGAAGTCTTCGACCGGCAGTGGCGCCTCGAACTTCGACACTTCCGGCTTCTGCACTTCCATGTTGCTGAAGTCGAGTTCCGGCAGATCGAGACTGAAGTCCTCGGCAGGCGCGGCGGCCGCAACCGGTGCCGGTGCCGGCGTCGGTTCGGGCAGATCGAAGCTCGGTGCAGCCGGCAGATCGAAACTCGGCTCCACATCCACTTGGGGTGCTGCCGCCACTGGCGCCGGGGCCGTGGTGGAGGCAGGCTCGTCGAAGCTGAAGTCGAAGCTGAAGTCGTCGTCCTTGGCGGCCGCTGCGGGAGCCGGCGCCGGGACCGGCTCGATCTGCCGCGTGGGTTCGTCGAAACTGAAGTCGAAGTCTTCGTTGGCCGTGCTGGCCGGCGCTGCTGGCGCCGGTGCCGCTGCCGCGGGTTCTTCGAACTGTTCCAGTCCCCACTCAACCTTGTCGCCGGGCTTGGCGACCTGCGCGTCGTCCTCGAACTCGGCGCGGAAGTTGTCGAAATCCGGATCGCGATCGGCCAGGGCCGGCGCGGCGGAAGACTCTTCGGCGGCCATGCGACGCACCAGTTCCTCTTCCTCGGCCAACTCGGCCGCACTCAGGCCACCAGCGGCGGCGCCGGCCTGATGCGAAGGAATGCCGAAATTGACGGGCTCTTCGCTGTCGGCAACCGCGGCCGGAGCTGCTTCTTCAGCCGACTTGCGCCGACGCATGAAGAAGAGGCCGAGCAGACCGAGCAGCGCAGCGCCGAGGCCACCCAGGACCAGCGGATTGCTGAACAGCCCCTCTTCGCGCGGCGGACGCGGCTCCTCAGTGGCTTGCGCCACAGGCTCAGGCTCGCTGACCGCGGCATCCGGCACCGGCGTCGTGGTCGGACCCGCGCCCTCTTCCCCGGCATCTGCCACCGGTTCCGAAGTGCCTGCATCTGGTTCGGTGGTGGCAGCGCCAGCATCGGGCTCGCCTGCCGCCACATCGGTGGCGGGCTGCGCATCCGGCGCAGGCTCGGCCGGCGCTTCGTCTGGCGTGCCGGACGGCGGCGTGCCGCTCGGGCCCCAGATGTCGGCAGCGGTGACCGCCGGCTTGCTTTCGTCGGCGGCCTGACCGGCATCGGGCGTTGCCGCGGCCGTGCTGGTCTCCGGTTGCGTGGGCGTCGTGGCAGGCGGCGTCACCGGCGGCTTGGCAGCGGCTTCGGCGGCGGCCTTCTCCAGCTCGCGAATGCGCGCTTCCAACTCTGCCGCACGCTTCTGCAAGGTGGACAGCTCGTCGCTCTTCAGCGAGAGCATGCGTTCCTGATCGGCCTTGATGCCTTCCAGTTCGGAGACGCGCGAACGCAGCTCGGTGCTCTCCTGACGCGAGCTCTCCAGATCTTCCTGCGCACGGGCCAGATCGGCGCGCGCATTCTTCAGATCGGCCTCACTGGCAGCAGAGGCGGCGGTGGGGCGTCCGGCACCGGCATTGCCGGGCGCGGCGCTCTCGGCAGCCTTGGGCGGCACCAGTTCCAGGCGTGCGCCCTGCGTGCTCGTAGCCGGCGCGGTCGGCCGCAGCGCCTCGCTGGCACCGGCATCGGCCAGCGTGGTGGGCTTGGCCGCCGCGTTGACCTGATAGCTACGCCAGAGATCGTTCTGACTCTTCACCGCATCGGCGGCTTCCACCGCACTGATTGCGGCCATCTCCTGCTGCGTCGGAATGCGCAGGATCGCGCCGCGCTTCAGGGCATTGATGTTCTGATCATAGAAGGCCTGCGGATTGACGCGCAGCAGCGCAATCATCAGCCGGTTCATATCGACGGTGCCGGCCGGCTTGGCGGCCTGCGCGATTTCCCACAGCGTCTCGCCCTGCGCCACGGGGCCGTACTGGGCCGGTGCAGCGGGTGCGGCGGCGGCCGGTGCGGGCGCCGGTGCCGGTGCGGGCGCCGGTGCCGGTGCTGGCGCAGGCGTCGGTGCAGGGGCCGGTGCCGGCTCGGGCTTGGCCGGGGCCGGCGTGCTGGGCTTGCTGCCCTCAGGCTGGGTTGCCGGCGTCGGCTTGGGCGGCGGCGCAGCGGGCTTGCTCGGCGCCGCAGCAGCCACCGGCTCGGCCGGTTTCGGCGTTGGCGGCACTGGCGCGGGCTCGGGCCGCACTGGCGTGGGCTGACTGACGGGCGCAGTGGCGGTCGCGCCGGGCCGACGCGCTGGCGCGGTCACCGGCGGATCGAGCAGCACGGTGTACTCGCGCAGCAAGCGTCCCTTGCCCCAGTTGGCCTCGACCAGGAAGTTCAGGAAGGGCTCGCGCACGGGCGTGGCGGTGGTGACCTTGATCACCGTCTCGCCGCGGGCGTTCTTGCCCACGGCAAAGTTGAGGGGAGTATCGATGCGACCCCGGTCGATACCGACCCGCGCGAAGTCCTCCGCGCTGGCCAATGCCACCAACAAGCCATCAGCCTCCCCAGGCATGGCTTGGATCACCTGGATCTCAGCAATCAATGGCTCGTTCAACGCCGACTTGACGTCGATCCCGCCCAGACCCAGCGCGTGCGCCAAGGTGGGCAGAGCCAGGATGCTGCTGGCCAGGAGTGTCTTACGCGGACCTTTCATGGAGCTTTCCCCTAGGGCAGTGCGGCAATCCGGTCGCAAGCCGCGAACTTGGTCACAAAATCCTAGAAAACACCTTATAAGGCAAACGTAACTATAGATCAGAGATGATCTTTCACCAATAGCTCAGCAATCTGCACTGCGTTCAAGGCAGCGCCCTTGCGGATGTTGTCCGCCACCACCCACAAAGACAGGCCCCGCGGGTGGCTGATGTCCTCGCGAATTCGGCCCACGTAGACGGGATCTTTGCCCGCTGCATGGGTGACCGGTGTGGGGTAACCGCCGGGAACGCGCTCGTCGACCACGACCACTCCAGGCGCCTGCTCCAGCAGGGCACGCGCCTCGGCCGCGCTGATCTTGCTGCGCGTCTCGATGTGCACCGCTTCGCTATGCCCATAGAAGACCGGAACACGCACTGCCGTCGGGTTCACCAGGATGCCTGGATCGCCGAGGATCTTCTGTGTCTCCCACACCATCTTCATTTCTTCCTTGGTGTAGCCGTTGTCCATGAAGACGTCGATCTGCGGGATCAGGTTGTAGGCGATCTGGGTCGCGAACTTGCTGGGCTTGATGTCCTGGAAGTTCAGCAGCTGCGCCGTCTGCCGACCGAGTTCCTCGACGCCGGAACGCCCGGCGCCGCTGACCGACTGGTAGGTGGCGACATTGATGCGCTCGATGCCGACGGCGCGATGGATGGGCGCCAGCGCGACCAGCATCTGCATGGTCGAGCAGTTCGGGTTGGCGATGATGCCGCGCGTGCGATAGCCGGCGATGGCATCGGGATTCACCTCGCTGACCACCAGCGGGATGTCATCCTCGTAGCGGAACTGACTGGTGTTGTCGACCACCACCGCGCCCGCCGCGGCGGCGCGCGGTGCATGCACGGCGGAGACGCTGCCGCCGGCCGAGAACAGCGCGATGTCGATGCCCTTGAAGTCGTGGCGTTCCAGCGATTCCACCTTGAAGCTCCGCTCACCCACGCTGACGCGCTGCCCGGCAGAGCGCTCGCTGGCCAAGGCGACGATCTCGCTGGCCGGGAATTTCCGCTCCAGCAGGATCTCCAGCATGGTGGTACCCACGGCCCCGGTCGCACCGACCACGGCCACTCGGACAGAAGACTTGGGAGTACGGGGAGAGCTCATTGAAATCACTCAGGCTTGCGGAGGAATGAGGGGGCTGACCGCAGCGACATCGGCGCACTGCGCGCGATGGCGCAAGGCCTGGTCCATCAGCACCAGGGCCAGCATGGCTTCGACGATGGGCACCGCGCGGATGGCAACGCAGGGGTCATGCCGGCCGCGCGTGACCAGCTCGACCGGCGTGCCGGCCAGATCGACGCTGCGACCGGGCACCAGGATGCTTGAGGTGGGCTTGATCGCGACGTGGGCGAGGATGCTCTGGCCGGTGGAAATGCCGCCCAAGATGCCGCCGGCGTGGTTGCTGGCAAAACCTTGTGGCAGCAACTCGTCGCGATGCTCGCTGCCGCGCTGCGCCGCCACCGCCAGGCCATCGCCGATCTCCACCGACTTGACCGCATTGATGCTCATCAGTGCCGCCGCCAGTTCGCCATCCAGCTTGCCGTAGATCGGCTCGCCCCAGCCCGGCGGCACACCTTGCGCTTCCACGCTGACCCGCCCGCCCACCGAATCGCCCGATTTGCGCAGGCCATCGAGGAAGGCCTCGAGTTCCGGGAGTTGCTCGGCATCCGGCCAGAACAAGGGGTTCTGCTCGACCACTGCGGCATCGTGGTGCTGCGGCACATAAGCACCCAACTGGCTCAGCCAGCCGCGCACACGCACGCCGCGCAGTGCCAGCCACTTCTTGGCGATCACCGCCGCCGCCACGCGCATGGTCGTTTCGCGCGCCGAGGAGCGGCCGCCGCCGCGCGGATCGCGGATGCCGTACTTGTGCCAGTAGGTGTAGTCGGCATGACCGGGGCGGAAACTCTGCGCCACCTCGCCGTAATCCTTCGAGCGCGCATCGGTGTTGCGGATCAGGAGCGCAATCGGCGTACCGGTGGTCTGTCCTTCATACACGCCCGACAGGATCTCGATCGCGTCTTCCTCGCGCCGCTGCGAAGTGAAGCGACTGCGGCCGGTGGCGCGACGATCCAGATCGGTGCGGAAATCTTCCGCCGCCAAGGGCAAGCCCGGCGGGCAGCCATCGACCACACAACCAATGGCAGGGCCATGGCTTTCACCGAAGGTGGTCACCACCAGGCTGCGCCCGAAGCTGTTGGCGCCGCTCATGCGCGCAGGCCTCGGCGACGCAACTGCTCCTGCACGGCATCGGCCGCGCCAAGCAGCGCCTCGCGATCGATGCACAGCACGCCTGATCCGCCGCGCTCGAAGTCGATCCACAAGGCCGGCAACTCGGGCAGCGCCTCCATCAAGGCCGCCTCGCTGGCGCCAACCTCCAGGAACAGGAGTCCGTCCTCGCTCAGATGTGCGGGCGCATCGGCCAGGATGCGCAGAGGCAAGTCGAGGCCGTCCTGACCGGAGATCAGGGCCAAGGCAGGCTCATGGCTGAACTCGGCAGGCAGCGCGGCGTACTCCTCCTGCCCAACATACGGCGGATTGCTGAGGATCAGGTCGTATTGCTCGCCCGCAAGCGCGGCAAAGGCATCGGAGTGGTGGGCGCGTACACGCTCGTCCAGACCGTGATCGGCGATGTTCTGCCGCGCAATGGCCAGCGCCGACTCGGAGACGTCGACGAGATCCACCGCCAAGCCAGGAAAGTGCGCGGCCAGGGCAATGCCGATGCAGCCGCTGCCGGTGCACAGATCAAGGGCGCGCTGCGGGTCGCGCTCGCCCAGCCAGGGCATCAGCCCCTTTTCGATCAGTTCGGCGAAGGGCGAGCGTGGAATCAGCACATCGCGGCTGACCCTGAAACTCATGCCGGCGAACCAGGCCTCGCCGGTCAGATAGGCGACCGGGACCCGATCCCGCACGCGCGCCTCGATGCGCTCCAGCAACAAGTGACGCTCATCAGCCAGCAGACGCGCGCCGGCATAGGCCGGCGGCAGATCGGGCGGCAGATGCAGGCTTGCCAAGACCAGATAGCTGGCCTCGTCCAGGGCGCTCTCGAAGCCCTGCCCGTAAGCGACCCGCGCCGCATTGAAGCGACTGGTGGCGTAGCGGATGAAGTCGCGAATCGTCTTGAGTTCGTCGGTCAACGGAGCAGCCCTGCAACACACGGCACGAAAGCCTTCGAGCCTAACAGACCTTGACCGCCGCGCCGAACAGCTCTCGCACGACTTTGGATGCATGCCCGCAGCCCGCCCGGCGCGCACACCTCTGCTTCAGGCGGTGTCCACCGAGTGGCCTTCTATACTGAGTCGATACGTGACAGGCGCCTGCGCGGCGCGGCCAGGGAGACGATGGCTTCAGTCGAGAAAAATCTGCATTGGGTGATTCTGGGCGCAGCCGTGCTGGCTGGCGGGCTGGGCTTCTGGGCCAGTCATCGCTGGCTGCAGGCGCCGAGTGCGGAGCCCGTGGCGATGCAAAGCGCATTGCTGTACCCGCAACCCAAAGTCATCGCCGACTTCCAACTGCGCGATCCTGCCGGCCAGGCCTTCACCCTCGAGCGCTGGCGCGGCCACTGGAATCTGGTCTTCTTCGGCTTCACCAACTGCCCGGATGTCTGCCCGACCAGCCTTGCCGTCGCCCGTGACGCACGCAAGCTGCTGCAGGCCGAAGCGCCGGACATCGATCTCAAGGTCAGCTTCATCTCGGTGGACCCGGAACGCGATGAACCCAAGCTGCTGGCCGACTACGTGCGTTTCTTCGACGCCGACTTCCTGGCCGCCACCGGCACGGTGGAGGCGCTGACCGCGCTCACCGCGCCACTCGGCGTCATCTTTGCGAAAGTGCCGACTGGCGATGGTCCTTTCGACTACACCATCGACCATACCGCCTCGCTGCTCATCGTCGATCCCGAGGGGCGGCTCAAAGGCCTGATCCGGCCGCCGCATGATGCCGCCCGGATCGCTGCCGATCTCAAGCTGTTGGCCAAGGACTCTCGCTAAATGCTGACTCGCGATCTCGGACTCGCCCTGCAACTGATCCTGCCGCACCGGCTGTTGTCGCGCCTGGTCTACTGGGCGGTGCGCTGGCGCTTCAAGCCGTGGAAGAACCTGCTGATTGCCTGGATCTCGAAGGTGTACGGCATCGACCTGCAGCAGGCGGCGTCCAGCGATCTCGACGACTATCCGCATTTCAATGCCTTTTTCACCCGCGCGCTGCGCGCCGATGCGCGCCCGCTGGACCTGACGCCAGGTGCGCTGTTGTCGCCGGCCGATGGACGCATCTCGCAGCTCGGCCGCATCGAGCAGGGCCGCATCCTGCAGGCTAAGGGCATGGACTACTCGGCGGCGGAGCTGCTGGGCGATGCCGCCGAGGCCACAGCGTTTCACGATGGCGAGTTCGTCACCATCTATCTGTCGCCGCGCGACTACCACCGCGTGCACATGCCGCGCTCCGGACGCGTGCGCAAGACCATCCACGTCCCCGGCCGGCTGTTCAGTGTGGCGCCGTGGACCACGGAAGCCGTGCCGCGCCTGTTCGCCCGCAACGAACGACTCAGTATCCTGATCGAAACCGAGCACGGGCCGATGGCCGTGGTGCTGGTTGGGGCGATTCTGGTGTCCAGCATCGAAACCGTGTTTGCCGGCCTGCACACACCGCCCTACGCCGATCACATCACCACGCGCGAATACACCCCGGCACCCAATCTGGAACTGGCCGCGGGCGCCGAACTGGGCCGCTTCAACATGGGCTCGACGGTGATCCTGCTGCTGCCCAAGGGTGGCGCCGAATGGGTAACCGGCCTCAAGCCCGACAGCCCGGTGCGCATGGGCGAGCGTCTGGGTTAAAAGGCTGGTGATCAACAGCCTGCGACGCGAGCCATGAATGGCTCGCAGCGCCAATCAGTCACTGCAAGTGATTGATCTGGCTGGAGTGAGTCCGGACATGCGCCGGACTCGCGACTTGCAAAGCGCACAGGATGCGCGCTTTCTGCAGAGTGTCAGTCCGAGACTCCGTGCCGGCCGATACGGCCTGGCAGCCCGCCAGCGACAGCGATTAGTGCGGCACCGGTGGCAGTCAGCGATCACACGGCAGGGCTAGTTTAGGCACGGGCTCGAGCGCCCGGCCTGGGCGCGCCTGCCCGCGGCTGTGGCAGGACCTTGCAAGTGAACTTGGGTGTCGAGAATCAGCGTCGAACGGCGCTCTTTCTCGAAACACGTTCAAGGATACGCTGCAAACAATTGATTCCAGGATTAGAATCGCGCAATCCGTCGATCTGGGGATGATCATGGCCAAGCTTGTTGCTGCATCAGAGCGGACCGCCGTTCGCGCGCTGTCGGTACGCTGGAAGACCGGCGTTGCGGGGCTCGTGGGCTTGATGATGGGCGCCCAGGCGCTGGCCCAGGATGGCACCCAGGGCAATCTGGCTGCCTTGAGCTACTCGCCGAGTCCCGGCCAAGTCGTCAGCTTCAGCGGCGTCACCACCGTCGGCTCGACCGGCAGCGCCAGCATCACCATCACACCCACCAGTTTCGTCACCGGCGACTCCGCCACCTTCAACAACTGCAATATCTCCGGGGTCAGCGGCGGCGGCAACTTTGGCTCCACGGCGGGCATCAACATCACCCTCGGCTCACCGCCGGCCTCGCAAGTGGTCAATCTGAGCTGCTCGGCGGGTGGCACTACCACCACCGGCACCCTGCAGTGCAGCGAGCGCATCAACCTCAACAATCCGCTGACGCGCAGCTGGCCGGTCAGCTGTCCGGCCGGCACTCCGATCAATACGCCGCCGACGCTGGTCTACACGCCGGCACCGAATGGCGTGGTCAGCTTCACCGCACCCAGCAGCACGATCGGCAGCACCGCCACCGGCAGCATTCGCCTGACCCCAACGGGTGGTTTTGGCACTGGCCCCGACGCCACCACGAGCTTCAGCAACTGCGTGCTCAGCCAGGAGAGCTTCCCCGGCACCTTCCAAGGTTTCTCGGGCACCGACTTCAGTTTCGTCGGCAACGGCAGCAGTCCGCAGAGCATCAACATGTCCTGTCGCCTGCGCCCGCAGGCAGCCAGCGCCAAACTCACCTGCCAGGAACGGCGCGGGCAGATCACGCCGCTGCCGCGCAGCTGGGATCTGTCCTGCCCCGAGGGCGAGGGTGGCGATCGCCTGGTGCTGAGCAAGACCGCCAGCGCCAACAGCGTGGCCGGCGGCAGCGAGTTCAGCTTCACCCTGAGCGTGACCAATCCCGACAACTTGACCGCGCAGACTGGCATCGTCCTGCTCGACGAACTGCCGGCTAGCCTCAGCTTCATCAGTGCGAGTGGCGATGGCTGGACCTGCTCCGAGGCTGGCGGCCGCGTCGACTGCCGTCGCCCGACCCTTGCCAATCTGGCGACCAGCAATGTGCTGATCCGCGTACGCGCCCCGAACACGGCGCAGACCGTCGTCAACACCGGCAGCGTCAGCTCGCTGGAATCGCGGGTTCCGACCACCGCGACTGCCAGCGTCGAGATCCTGGCACCCAGCCAGACGGTGGATCTCAGCATCGACAAGCGCGACAGCGCCGATCCGGTGGCGCCCGGCCAGGCCTTCACCTACATCCTGAGCGTGCGCAATCTGGGCCAGGGCACCGCGACCGATGTGTCGCTGGCGGAATTCCTGCCCTTCGGCCTGACCCTCACCAACCTCTCGGGCAATGGCTGGAACTGCAGCACGGCGCCGATGATCTGTCGCTTGATCGGCAATTTGCCCGGCGGCGCCACGGCGCCCGATGTGATCGCCCAGGTGGTGGCCGGACCGGCTGCGACGGTGGTCAATCGTGCCACGGTCAGTTCGCGTGAGATCGACAGCAATCCGGCCAACAACGAAGACAGCGAAAGCACGCTGATCCGGGCCGAACAACCGCGGCGCGCAGACCTCGCAGTCAGCGCCAGCGCCAACCCGCAAAGCACCTTCACCGGCCGCAACGTGGAGTTCCGCGCCGACATCCGCAATCTCGGTCCCGACGATGCCGCCGGCGTCTCGCTGAGCATCGCCGCCAGCGCCGCCCTGGAAGTGCAGAGCGCGGCCGGCACCGGATGGGAATGCCAGGTCGGCGCGAACGGCGGCACCTGTACGCGTGGCCCGACGGCGAACGGCTTCAGTGGCGCGGTTACCGTGCAAACCCGTGTGCGCAATGACGCCACCGGGACTGCCGAGGTCCGCTTCAACTTGAGCAGCGCGACCGCCGATCCGGTGCTCAGCAACAATGAGGCGCGCGCCAGCGTCAGCTTCCAGCCGGGCGGGGCTGACCTCGTCATGAGCAAGACCGACAGCGTGGATCCGGTGCGGGCCGGTGCCGAATTCAGCTACACGCTGAGTGTGCGCAATGCCGGCCCCGAAGCGGCCAGCGGCGTGCGTGTGCTCGACAACGTCCCCGCTGCGCTGCGCGTCGTCAGTGCCACCGGCAATGGCCTCAGCTGCAGTGTTGCCGGCCAGGTGGTGACCTGCACCGCGGCCACGCTGGCTGCCAATGCCACGGCCACCGCCACTCTGGTGGTGCGCGCACCCACCACGGGACAGGCGATCGACAACACCGCCGAGGTCAGCGCGACCAGCAGCGATCCGAACGCCGCCAACAACCGCGCCACGCAGAACACGCGCATCAACGATCGCGATGCGCAGGATCTGACCCAGCTGCTCAATCCGGCGGGCACCGATCCGGTGGCGCGCGCCGCGATCCCGGCGCTGGCCGATGCCTGCGCGCGTCCTGCCGCCGATGTGGCCCAGCAGTGTCGCGAGATCGTCGCGGCGGCCGATGGTGGCCGCAATGCTGAGGTGACCGAAGCGCTGCGCGCGCTGGCGCCGGAAGAGGCGCTGGCGCAGTCGCTGGTGTTGCGCGAGATCGCCGCCACCCAGTTCCAGAACGTCGATGCGCGCCTGAATGAACTGCGCCGCGGCGGCGGCGGATTCAGCATGTCGGGGCTGACCGTGATGGTCGATGGTCAGCCGGTGCCGGTCAGTCTGCTCAACGATGCGCTGCGCGCGAGCCTCGGCCTGGCCGACGATGCCGGTGGCCTGATCAGCAACTGGGGATTCTTCCTCAATGGCACGATCAGCAGCGGCGAGCAGGACCTGAACCGCACGCGCGGCAATGTCGGCGCCGACTACGAGTCACGCGGCATCACCGCGGGCGTCGACTATCGCTTCAGCCCGCGCCTGGTGGCCGGTGGCGCGATCGGCTACTCGAGCTACGACGTCGACTTGAGCGGCGACAGCACCCTGGAAAGCAGCAGCCTGATGTTCACCGGCTACGGTTCCTACTACCTCTCCGACCGTCTCTACATCGATTCGCGCCTGAGCTACGGTCAGATCGGCCTGGACCTCGATCGCCGCGTGCGCTTCCGCGTCGGCAATCTCAGCGTGGACCAGATCGCGCGCGGCGAAACCGATGCCACGCAGCTGAGCTTCGCCTCGGCGATGGGCTACCACCTGAACTATGGTCCGTGGAGCGTGACGCCGAATGCTGCGCTGCGTTTCACCTCCAGCGACATCGATGGCTTCGTGGAAAGCGGCGCCGGCCCGAACAACCTGCGCTACGCCGATACCAGTCTCGATTCGACCTTGCTCAGCGTCGGCGTGCAGGTCTCGCGCGCGCTCAGCCTCACCGGCGGTGTGCTGATGCCGCAACTCGATCTGAGCTACAACCATGCCAGCGGCGCCGACGACTTCGAAATCGAGTCGCGCTTCGCCAACGGCATCAGCCAGGTCGGCATCAACGTAGAGGAACAAGATCCGGATTCCAGCTATGGCACGGCGGGCCTGGGCTTCGTCTACCTGATGGGCAACGGCCGCCAGGCCTACCTCAACTACCGGCGTGTCTTCGGCTACACGGATTTCGACCGTGGCTCGCTCAACCTGGGCGGACGCTTCGAGTTCTGAAGCAAGCTCGGATACATGCGACGAGGGCCGCAAGTGCGGCCCTCGTCGTGTCTGCGGAGCGCAAAAGCGGGTTTGGGGGCTGGGGCGCTACCTGGGAATCCTGCTCGAATGACGAACTCGCACCCGAGGGGACAGGCCCGGCTTGAGTTCCTTGACGCCCTTGTGCACCAGGGCGTGGGGCTTGAAATGGTTCGGGCCTTCAGCCCTTGGGCGGGGCCGTGCCTTGTTCCTGGGGCGTTGCCCCAGGCTGGTATGGCCTTGCGCCTTTGGCGCGACAGCGGGCTTGCGGCGCCGAAGCGCCCGTGGGTGTGGACGTCCTGGTGATCGATCCTTGGCTCGACGAGTGTGTCGGGGCGGACTGATGCCATGCAAGCCTGAGACAGACCACCGGCGCGCGTGATGCGAGGGCCAAAGGCTCGTCTTCATGCCGGCCCAGGGCAAGGCCCTGGGTTGATCGCAACAAGCTCGCACAAGGGCCAAAGGCCCGCCCTATCCAGCTTGGCGAAGTTGGGCTGGGGCGCAGCTTGGATGCCGCCGAGTCGCTGTCGACCGCAACGCCGATCGGCACTGCCATTGCCAAGCAGCGATTGGGCCCTTTGCCGCCTTTGCGCCCCTTTGCCTCTACCCCCGCTGCTCTACCCGGAGGCCAGCGCGCAGCAGAGTCGATCTACCTCGCAAAGCCTCAGGCAAACGGATCCTGCAGCACGATGTTCTCGTTGCGGTCCGGGCCGGTTGAGACCAGGGCGATCGGACAGCCGACGAGATCCTGCACGCCTTCCAGATAGCGCTGCGCATTGCGCGGCAGGTCGGAGAAGCGCCGCGCGCCGCGGGTGGTGTCGGTCCAACCTTCGAAGTCCTGGTAGATCGGCTGGCACTCGGTCCAGCCGGCCATGTCCAGCGGTGCCTGATCAGTCTCCTGACCGCGATAACGGTAGCCCACGCAGACACGCACTACCGGCTCGCCATCCAGCACGTCCAGCTTGGTGACACACAGGCCATTGATGCCGTTGATCATCACCGTGCGCCGCACAGCCACCGCATCGAGCCAGCCGCAGCGGCGCGGACGGCCGGTGGTGGCGCCGTACTCCTGGCCGCGATCGCGCAGGCCCTGGCCGACTGCATCGTCGAGTTCGCTGGGGAAGGGACCGCCACCCACACGCGTGGCATAGGCCTTGATGATGCCAAGCACATAGTCCAGATCGCGCGCGCCCACACCGGTGCCCGAGCAGGCACCACCCACGGTGGTGTTCGACGAGGTCACGAAGGGATAGGTGCCGTGATCGATATCGAGCAGGCTGCCTTGGGCGCCTTCGAACAGGATGTTGCCGCCGGACTTGCGGATCTGATGCAGGATGCTGGCAACATCCGCCACCATCGGCCGCACGAACTCGGCAAAGCCCATGGCCTCATCCAGCACCGCCTGATAGTCGACGGGGGCGGACTGGCAATACTGGGTCAGCACGAAGTTGTGATAGTCCATCACCCGCCGCAGCTTCTCGGCGAATTCATTGGGATAGAAAAGGTCGGCCACGCGGATGCCGCGTCGCGCCGCCTTGTCTTCGTAGGCCGGGCCAATACCGCGTCCGGTGGTGCCGATCTTGCCCTGCCCGGCCGCGCGCTCGCGTGCCTGATCGAGTTCGACGTGGTACGGCATGATCAAGGGCGTGGCCGGGCTGATCTTCAGGCGGTCGCGCACAGCGACGCCCTTGGCCTCCAGCTTGCCGACTTCATCGCACAGCGCCTTGGGAGAGAGCACCACGCCATTGCCGATCAAGCAGGCGATGCCCTCACGCAGGATCCCCGAGGGGATCAGATGCAGCACGGTCTTCTGCCCACCCACGATCAGGGTGTGGCCGGCGTTGTGCCCGCCCTGAAAGCGCACGACCGCAGCGACGCGCTCGGTCAGCAGATCGACGATCTTTCCTTTGCCCTCATCGCCCCATTGGGCGCCGAGCACGACGACGGATTTGGCCACGGATCAAGCCTTCAGGAATCAAGGATGCGATCAAGCTAGCGGAATCGTCCCGGGGTCGCCACCCTGGACCGGCCTGGGGCTTCAGCCCCGATGCCGCCGTGGGTCAGCTTTCGTACCATCCCGACCGCGCCTCGAATCCACCCGGCAAGGCCTTGCAGGCCACTGCCACCGCATCGTGCGGGTGCAGGCTTTCCAGATGAGAGGCGCGCAGCCAGTAGTCGAGCACTCGCGCGTCCTCGTCCAGCAAGCGCTTCACTCGGCGCGCGGCGTCTTCGCAGAACATCAGGTTCTCGCCGTTGAGGCGCGCAAAGGCCTGCTCGTCCTCACGCTTGACGGCTGACTGCACCGGCGTCTTCAGCACCGCCTCGATGGCATCGATCAGCGCCACATAGGGCAACTCCTCGAAGCCTGGGTGCAGGCGCAGGCGGACCTGCATGCGACTGCGTTGCGCATGCGGGGTGGCGCCCATGCCTTCGCTGCTGCCCAACCAGGCCTGCACGGCCGCGGCATCCACTCGGCTGCTGGCTCCGAAGCGGCGCTCGAAGTCCTGCTGCACGGCCTGCCGCGCCAGCGCTGCCGAACTCGGACAGGTGCTCGAATACAGCACTTCTAGGCCCATCTCAATGGCGTAGTGGCCACGTTCGTGACTGGCGCGCAGGTGCAGCGGGTAACTGCGCCAGCCGGCGCGATCGCTGAGCAGGGCGGCGCGTCGCAACAGCAGCTGGGTGGCGATCTCCACCTCGGCACAATCGCTGAGATCGGCGTGCGATTCGAGGAAGTCACGCAGCAATTCGTGCAAGCTGCGAGCGCTCAGTGGCTCCTGACCGAGCACCCGATCCAGGTGTAGATACAGGCGCGACATGTGAATGCCGCGCGCGTCGGCACGCTTGAGGTTGACGCCCGCGCGAACCCGGGCCGGCAGGCGCAAGGGGCCTTGCGGACTGCTCAGCAGCACCGGCATCTCCACGGCATGCATGCCCACCCACTCCAGGGTGGCCGGGGCGCGGCTGGCTTCGCTGGCGGCATCAGGCAGCACGGGCATCACGGGCGTTGAGCGTCTCATCAGGGGCATGCGGCAGGGCGATCGGGGGCAGATGCTGCAGGCTACGCATCGGCATGTCCAACCAACGTCGCTCCCGCATCAAAACAAAGCCAGCTGGGTGCTGGGCGGGGCCTCGCTTTCTCCCGGGAAGGGATTCAGGGCGGGCAGCGCCGGCATCTGCGCGCGAATCAGGCGATGCAGCTCACGCGCGAGCGATGGTGCATGACGATCATCCGGGGTATGCACAAAGACCTGGGGCGAGTGACCTGCCGCCAGCCACCGGGCAATCCTGGGCGCCCATTCCGCAAGATAGGGCTGGGCCGCCGCGGCCTCGTTGCGCAGCACCAGTCGCAGCATCGGACGTCGCCCGCTGAGATCCTCACGGATTGGCAGCTGCGGCTTGCGCGCTTGCGCCTCTGCGGTGCTCTCGTCGCTGGACGGCGCGGCATGCAGACTACGGGTATCGAAGATCACGCGATCGACACCCTCGCCGCGCAGAATCCGGAGCAGCTCCGTCTCCGCCGCGCCGGCCACGAAGAACTCGGGATGACGCAGCTCCACGGCGACGGGGAACTCGCGCGACATGCGGCCCAGGAAGTTCGCAAGGACCGGCAGACGCGCCGGTCCGAAGGCGGGGCCGAGCTGCAGCAGCAAAGGGCCCAGCGCGTTCTGCAGCGGGCGCAGCAGCTCCAGAAAGGCGGTGCACTCGCGCTCCACGCCGACGAGCTCGGCACGATGGGTCAGGGCACTGGGAAACTTGACACACAGGTGGAAGCCTGCCGGCAACTCGCGGGCCCAGCGCGCCACCACGGCCGGTGCGGGCAGCGCGTAGAAGGTGGAGTTGCCTTCAACCGCGTTGAACACGCTGGCGTACTGCGGCAGGTAGTCGTCGCGGCTGGCCTCGCGCGTGTACAAGCTGCCTCGCCAGTCGGCACAGGCCCACACCGGGCAGCCCAGATACAGCGGGCTGTCAGCAAACCGCGGCCATTGCATCATCCTGCCAACGCTCCATTGCCCCGCTGCCATGCCCGGAACCCGTTACCGCCCACCGAGTGCGCCGACCACTGCGCTGATCACACGCGCGGGTCATGATCGCCTCAAAGCCGAACTGGATGAACTGTGGCGGCGCAAGCGCCCGGAGGTGGTGGCGGCGCTGTCAGCCGCCGCCGCCGAAGGCGATCGTTCGGAAAATGCCGAGTACATCTACCGCAAGCGCCAGCTGGCCGAGATCGACCGCCGCGTGCGCTACCTCAGCAAGCGCCTGGAAGCCCTGCGCGTCGTCGAACAGATGCCCAGCCAGCCCGATGCGATCTACTTCGGCGCGTGGCTGCAGCTGGAGTGCGACCAGGGCCGTCTGTACCACTATCGGATCGTCGGCCCGGACGAGACCGATGCCACCCTGGGCTGGATTAGCATCGACTCGCCGCTGGCGCGCGCCGCGCTGAAGCGCCGCATCGATGATGAGTTCGAGGCCGAGATCCCGGCGGGCCGAACGCGCTTCGTGGTGCTGGCGATCAGCTACCAGGGACCGATCGGCGAGGACTGAGAAGGCAAGTCTTGGCCTGACCAAGTCCAACCTGGACCTGTCAGCCCACGCCCGGTCCGGACTTGAGGTCGACACATGATGGCTTCCCAAGAAACCGGAGCGCATCGAGTGCCGAAAACGCTCGAAGGCCGGCGAGCCGGCCTTCGAGTTTGCTGCCCTGCCCCGCTCAGCTCTTGCGACCGAGCTCGCGGTCGATCTCGTACTGCGCGCTGGTCACGTAGGCCTCCATCGAGCGCAGCCGGTCTTCAAGGCTGCGGAAGCGCTCACGCACTTCAGCCAGGCTCGGACGTGGCGTCGGTGGTACCGGCGGCGGCGTCCGCGACGGCGGTTCCGCAGCCCAGGCTTCACTGTGACCTGCCTGGCGTTCCGAGGAACCCGGGATGACCATCCAGGCCACGATGTAAGCCATCGCCAGGAAGGGCAGCAAGGGCGCCAGCAGGAACACGAAAAGCCCGATGGTCAGCAAGCGCAAGGCGGTCCGGTTCCACCCGAAGTGGCGGGCAATGCCAGCCACCACACCGGCCATCCAGCGGTGGTCCAGATCGCGCGTCAGACGCCCACGCACGAAGGGGGCCCGCTGTGCTTGCGCCTGCCAGGTCTCGCTGCCAGGCGCCGGTTGCCAATAGTGATAGTGATGATGCTTCATGACCTGCCTCGCCATTGCGGTGCATCCGAGTCCAGGATGCGTTCCAGAGTGCGGATCCGATCTTCCATGCGCTGCGCCACTTGCATCAGCTCCGCGATGGTCTGACTGTCCTCCTGCGCCGCCGTCAGTCCCACCTTGTGCTTGGCCCGGTAATGCAGGATCAGCCAGAGCGGGACCACGATGACCAGGAAGACGATCAGCGGCGCTTCCAGGTAGGCAAACATGTGCGCCTTACCCCTGATGGTTGGAGAGACGGCTCTTCAAGGCTTCCAGTTCTGCCTTGACGCGCTCGTCGGACTCAAGTTCGGCGAACTGCTGATCCAGGGTCCGTGCGCGACCGAGATTCAATGCTTCGGCCTGGGCTTCCACCGCGTCAATGCGCCGTTCGGCATATTCGAAGCGGTGCAGCATGTCGTCGATCTTCGCCGAGTGGATCTGCGAACGCGCACGCAGGCTGGTGTTGGCGTTTTCGGCGCGGATCACGATGCTGCGCTGACGCGTCTTGGCATCCTGCAGCTTGACCTGCAGCTTGCCGATGTCGTCGTTGAGCTTGGCAAGATTGTCGGCCAACTGGCTCAGTTCCTTGCGCACACTGGCGGCCTGATCGCCCAGCGAGGCCTTGTGCGCCAACGCGGCGCGGGCCAGATCCTCGCGATCCTTGCGCAGGGCCAGTTCGGCCTTCTGTTCCCAACTCAGCTGCTCGGTTTCCAGCAGCTCCAGCTGGCGCTCACGCTCCTTGCGCTCGGCAATCACCTTGGCAGCGGCGGACCGCACTTCCACCAAGGTGTCTTCCATTTCCTGGATCATCAGCCGCACGATCTTGGCCGGATCCTCGGCCTTGTCGAGCAGCGCGTTGATGTTGGCGTTGACGATGTCGGAAAGGCGGGAAAACACACCCATGACGCAATCACTCCTGTCGATGGCGGGACTTTGCTACGAAGGATCCTTCCTGGATCCGGGGGCGACGGTGGAATCCGCTTCCTTGCGGGCTCGACCGCCATCGCTCGCGCTGCCGCGAGCACCACACTGGCCATCCTGGCCAGGCTGCCTGACGAATCACTCGAAAGCTCGTTTGGGCAAGGCCAACGTTTACAAGGCCCGTGCCAAGCAATCCAAGTGATTGATCTGAAAGGTTTTCCGAAGATTTCCGCCGCACGGAACGCGCGCCGCGGTGGTCGGGGGCGCTAAATTGGTGCTGAACTCGCCAGGAAGTGGCTAAACACCTTGGATGACGCTGCCGACAACGCTCACTAGAATCCGCCCCGCTCGGCGCTTGGGTCCATGCCTGGATCGGGTGTCGCGACGGCAGGAGCCGTCCCGCGATGCGGAGCCGTCGCGGCAGTGCCGGAACACAAACACTCCCCTGGAGGATCGGATGAAGATGCGTTGGTTGGCGGCTGTGGTCGCCGGTGTGTGCTCATTTGCCGCTGTGGCGCAGAACGCCGCTGCCCCCGCTGCAGGCGCCGCCGCGCCCGCCGCGGACAAGACCAAGCTCAGCTATGCAGTGGGCTACCAGTTTGGCGCGGACCTGAAGGAACGCGGGGTCGAGGTCGACATCAATCAAGTCATCCGCGCCATGCAGGACGGCTTCGGCGGCAAACAGCCGGCCTACCCGGTGGATGAACTGGCGCAGCAGATGCAGCTGCTGGAAGGCAAGCTGCGCACGGAAGCCGAAGCGCGCTTCCGCGAAGTCTCGGCCAGCAACAAGGCGGCCAGCGACAAGTTCATGGCCGAGAACAAGACCAAGAAGAACATCGTGGTGCTGCCCTCGGGCATCCAGTACCGCGTGATCGAGGAAGGCAATGGCAGCCGCCCCTCGCCGACCAGCGAAGTGACCGTGCATTACCGCGGCTCGCTGATCAACGGCTTCGAATTCGACAGCTCCTTCGCGCGCGGCGTGCCGGCCAAGTTCCAGGTCGACCAGGTGCTCAAGGGCTGGCAGGAAGTGCTGCCGCTGATGAAGGTGGGCGACCACTGGCAGGTCTTCCTGCCGCCGGAAATGGCCTACGGCGAGCGCGCACCGCGTCAGATCGGCCCGAATCAGGCGCTGGTCTTCGACATCAAGTTGATCGAAGTGAAGTGATGCATCGGCACCGGGCCGCCGGCATGGCGGCCCGGTCTCGACTCAGGCGGCATGCGCAGCGCGCTGGCCGCCGGGAAGGACCTGCGGCGCCTCGTCGACTGCGATGTGTGCCGCTGCACAGGCCTCATGCAGTGTTTTTTCCATCGCCAGCTTGATCCGGTTGATCACGCGCAAGGCCGCCAGCGCCTCGGGCGAGCAGTCTCGCGGATCACGCGCCGCTGCCACGGCGTCGAGCTGGGCCTGGCCACGAGCGACGATCGCCGCTTCGTCGGCCTCGACGAACTGCTCGAGGAACACGAGGCCGCGGATCAAGGCATCGCGTAAGTCGCGCTCCTGTGGCGACAGGCGCTTGAGCACCGTCAGGCTGGCATGACGGATCGAATCCTTGGAATGCGGCAGCAGTGCGCGTGGCAAGGCGCAACATCCAGGCTCCAGCGCAGCCAGGACGCGACCATAGTCACGCAATATTCGGGTGGCGATGCTCAACATCGGCGTTTCTGCCTCCACCGGGTCGGGCCAGCGCAGGCTGGATTGCTCCGGATGTTTCCACGCTGGCACCCACCTTCGCAAGCCTAAGTGGTTGATTTCATGAACTGGTCGATCAGCATCACCTTTCCCCCGCCAGCGCCGGCCATCCTCAGTCCCTGCATTGGCGTGTGCACCTTGGACAGCGATGGTCGCTGCGAAGGCTGTCTGCGCAGTGGCGAGGAAATCGCACGCTGGTCGGCGATGAGCGATGGCGAGCGCCAGTACCTGATGGACGTGGTGCTGCCGCAGCGCGAGGCCATGCGCGACCAGGGCCCGGCGTGAAGCACGAACTGGCCAAGCTGATCGAGTCTGCGCTGCGCCCGCTGGCGGCGCCGCCAACACCGCCCTGGAACGGCGAGGAACTGGTCGATCTGCTGCCTGCCGAGCAGCGCCTGCGCGATGCAGCGGTGCTGGTCGGGCTGATTCCGCGCGATGCAGGCTGGCACGTCTTGCTGACCCGACGCACCGAACATCTGCCGCACCACGCCGGCCAGATCAGCTTCCCGGGCGGGCGCCTGGAGCCACATGACCGCGATGCCACGGCCGGCGCCATACGCGAGACCGAGGAAGAACTCGGCATCGAGGCCACCCTGGTCAGTCCGATCGGCAATCTCGATGTCTACGCCACCATCAGCGCCTTTGCCGTGACGCCGGTGGTCGCCGTGATCGATCCCGGACTGGTGCTGCGTCC
>ERZ1066138.68-NODE-68-length-32530-cov-10.334781_pt1 | contig 32530 bp, 32 predicted proteins | sample MGYA00382785_ERZ1066138 | MGnify/ENA primary metagenome ERZ1066138 (study PRJEB33369, sample SAMEA5778368) | biofilm metagenome | biome: Industrial cooling water; feature: Water cooling tower basin; material: Biofilm | place: United Arab Emirates | collected... | reverse complement strand
CCGGCCGCGTCCTCATCAACGGCCAGGAGGTCGCCGGTCCCTCGCGCTTCGTCCCGCCTGAGGAACGCAGCGTCGGGCTCATGTTCCAGGACTTCGCGCTTTTCCCGCATCTCACGATCATCGAGAACGTGGCGTTCGGTTTGAAAGCCCTGCCGCGCAGGGAAGCCGAGCGCGAAGCCCGCGCCATGCTCACGCGGGTTGGCCTTGCGCACATGAGTGACGATTATCCCCATATCTTGTCGGGGGGACAGCAGCAACGCGTTGCGCTCGCCCGCGCCATCGTCCCGCGTCCGGCCGTGCTCCTCATGGACGAACCCTTTTCCGGCCTCGACGTGCAGCTGCGCGATAGCATGCAGGAGGAGACACTCGCGCTTCTGCGCGAGACCCGCGCCACCGCGATGATCGTGACCCATCATCCCGAAGAGGCCATGCGACTGGCAGACCGGATCGCCGTTCTCCGCCAAGGTCTCATCGTGCAAACTGGGACGGCAGAGGACCTGTATGATCATCCCTCGGAGCTGTTCGTCGCCCGTCTTTTTTCCGAGATCAACGAGATTGCCTATCGCGCCAAGGCCGGCGCCATTGATACGCCCATCGGCCGCGTCACGGCACCCGGCGTGGCCGAAGGCGACGTGGCGATCCTTGGGCTGAGGGAGCGCGGCATTCGCGTCACCGAGCCGGGCAGGGGCTTGCCGGGACGCATCTTGCACGCCAAGTTTCTAGGTGACATCGCGCTCTTGGAAGTCGGCGTGCAAGGCTTTGATGCACCGCTCCGCGTGCGGACGCACGAAGGCCGGATGCGGCCGAAGGGGAGCGAAGTCGGCATCGAAGTGGATGTCAGCCGTGCACTCGTGTTTCCTGCCCCCGCCGAGGGCTAGGCAACCTTACCGATATGTCAGGGGCGTCCGGCATTGCCCAGGTGTCACCAGTTTGCGATAACACCTCTCGATTGTGACACGCAGCGCGGTCGCCAAAAGGATTACCAAAGTCATGGGTCTCTCAACCACACATCTGCTGCTGCTGCTGCTCGTCGTCGTGCTGCTTTTCGGAAGCGGTAAGATCTCGACGCTCATGGGCGACGTGGCCAAGGGCATCAAGAGCTTCAAGAAGGGCATGCAGGAAGACGAGGCGCCTGAGCCGTCTCGCGATGGCCCGCGCACGCTCGAACATGACGCACGTGCCAACGAAACCCGCCGCGACACCACGAAGAGCGGCTGAACCGCGCCTGCGAGCCGAGGCGGGCTGAAGAGATGTTCGAGATCAGCTGGAGCGAGCTTCTGATCCTCGCCGTGGTGGTCCTCATATTCGTGGGCCCCAAGGACTTGCCTGTGTTCTTCAACACGCTCGGCAAGTACGCTGGAGCGCTCCGCCGGCAGGCAAACGAGTTCAAGCGCCATTTCGATGACGCCATGCGTGAAGCGGAAATGGACAACCTGCGCAAAGAACTGGACGGCATCCGCCAGGAATTCGCCAAGTCCACCTATGAGGCTGAACGGGCCGTCAACGACACCGTGAAAGCAGCCGACGCGTCTGTCAGCGCCGCCCGCGACGCCGTGGAAGCGCCGCCGCCAACAGCCGAGCTGACCCCTCCGCCGGAAAAGCTGGAACTGCCCGCGCCGCAGGGGTCGGCTGACGTGCCGGCGTCGCCCGAGCCGGCATCACCACCCAAGCCGGGAGCCTGACCCGATGCAGGAACGCGTGAGCGAGGGCCAGGACGAGATCGACGCCTCCAAGGCGCCGCTGATGGATCATCTGATCGAGTTGCGCTCGCGGCTGATCTGGGCCGTGGCCGCGTTCTTCGTGATGTTCCTTCTCTGCTTCACCATCGCAAGTCACATCTACCAGATCCTTGTGTGGCCCTATGTCTGGGTGTCCGGCCAGGATCACGTGCGCCTGATCGCGACGCACTTCCTCGAGCAGATTTTCACGCACTTGAAACTCGCCATGTTCGGCGCGGCGTTCCTCTCGTTTCCCGTCGTGGCCACGCAGATCTACAAATTCGTGGCACCGGGCCTCTACAAGAACGAGCGGCAGGCGTTTCTGCCCTACCTGATCGCGACACCGCTCTTCTTCGTTCTGGGCGCAGCGGTGGTCTATTTCATCGCCATGCCGATCCTGATCAAGTTCTCGATCGGCCTCGCGGCAACCTCGTCCTCCGAAGGTCCCGCCACCATCGAACTGATGCCCAAGGTGTCGGAATACCTGTCCCTCATCATGACGCTGATTTTCGGCTTCGGCATCTGCTTTCAGCTACCAGTGGTGCTGACGCTTCTCGCCCGCGCCGGCATCGTGACGGCCGCAACCCTGCGCGCGGGCCGCCGCTACGCCATCGTAGCTGTTTTCGCGGTGGCCGCCGTGCTGACCCCGCCCGACGCGCTCAGCATGTTGATCATGGCGCTGCCGACGGTGCTGCTTTACGAGCTTTCTATCCTGGCCGTCGCCCGCGCCGAAAAGCTCGCCAACCCGCCGGCCGAGCAACCTGCCGGAAAGTAGAACCGGGCGATCAGGTCGGCGGCGTCTTGAACGCTGGACCCTGTTCCGGCCGGGGCCTATAGACGGTCGCAGAACCGACCGACGAAGAGGCTTCCCGTGCACGATATCAAATGGATCCGCGATAACGCCGCAGCCTTCGATGGCGCCTTGCAGCGCCGCGGTCTGGACCCGCTGTCCGCCACCCTCATCGCCATCGACGACAAGCGCCGCACGATCCTCACAGCCCTTCAGGATGCCCAGGCCCGCCGTAACGCCGCCTCCAAAGACATCGGCAAGGCAAAGGCTTCGAAGGACGAAGCGACCGCCGCCAAACTGATGGAAGAGGTGGCGGCGCTGAAGGACAGCATCGCCAAGGGTGAAGACGACGAGCGCGCGGTGAACGCCGAACTCGAAGCCGCCCTCGCCGTCATCCCGAACTTGCCACGCGACGACGTTCCCGATGGCAAGGATGAGCACGACAACAAGGAAGTCCGCAAGGTCGGCACGCCCTATGCCTACAGCTTCACGCCCAAGCAGCACTTCGAATTGGGCGAAGCCCTCGGCCTCATGGACTTCGATACCGCCGGCAAAGTCTCCGGCGCGCGGTTCGTGTTTTTGAAAGGCGCACTCGCCCGCCTCGAACGCGCAATCGCGAGCTTCATGCTCGACAACCACACGTCGCCGGCCGGCGAGAACCGCGGCGGCTACACCGAAGTCAACCCGCCGCTGCTCGTGAAAGATGCCGCCGCCTATGGAACCGGCAATCTCCCGAAGTTCGCCGAGGACCTGTTCAGGACGACGAATGATTTTTGGCTCATCCCCACCGCCGAAGTCTCGCTGACGAACCTCGTCCGCGACCAGATCCTGGACGAAGACAAGCTGCCGATGCGCGTCACCGCGTGGACGCCGTGTTTCCGCTCCGAAGCGGGCGCTGCCGGCCGCGACACGCGCGGCATGATCCGCCAGCATCAGTTTTCCAAGGTCGAACTCGTCTCCATCACAACGCCGGAAAAGAGCCTCGAAGAACACGAGCGCATGACCGCGTGCGCCGAAGGCATTCTGAAGGCGCTGGGCCTGCCGTTCCGCACCGTCCTCCTCTGCACGGGCGACATGGGTTTCGCCTCCCAGAAAACCTACGACATTGAAGTCTGGCTGCCCGGCCAGATCGCCTACCGCGAGATCTCGTCCTGCTCCGTCTGCGGCGATTTCCAGGCCCGCCGCATGGGTGCGCGCTACCGCCCCAAGGGCTCGAAAGACGTCCGTTTCGTCCATACATTAAATGGGTCGGGCCTCGCGGTCGGCCGCACGCTTGTCGCCATAATGGAAAACTATCAGCAGGAAGACGGCTCCATCCTGATCCCAGACGCGCTGCGGCCGTATATGGGCGGATTGGAACGGATATTGAAGGCTTAGCGTCCCCTCTCCCCATTGAAGGAAATTGGGAAGAGGGAGATAAACGGATATAATGCGGATCCTCATCACCAATGACGACGGCGCAGGCGCACACGGACTGACCGTGCTGCACGCCATTGCGCGCGAACTGTCGGACGACATCTGGATCGTGGCACCTGAGATGAACCAGTCCGGTGCCTCGCACGCGCTCACATTGCAGGTGCCGCTGCGCTATCGCGAAATCGGCGAGCGTGCATTCGCCGTCCGTGGCACGCCGGCCGATTGCGTGATCATGGGCGTGCGCCACGTCCTGAAAGACAAAGCGCCCGATCTCATCCTGTCCGGCATCAACCACGGCGCCAACCTTGCCGAGGATGTCGCCTACTCCGGCACCATCGCCGGCGCCATGGAAGGCACGCTTGTCGGCATCCGCTCCATCGCCATGAGCCTCACGCTCGGCTTTGACAAAGAGGGTCTCCAGCACTGGAAGACACCGATGACCTACGGCCCCGAAATCGTCGAACGCCTGATGGCGCAAGACTGGCCGCAGGGCGTGCTGATGAACGTCAATTATCCAGACCTTGCACCCGATGCCGTGAGCGAAATCCGTCTCACGCGCCAGGGCCGCCGCGATCAGGGCCTCGATATCGAAGCCCGCCGCGATCCCTGGGGAGATGCCTATTTCTGGTTCGCCTTCGACCGGCGCAAATCCGATCCGCCCGAAGGCACCGATCTGCGCGCCATCGCCGACGGTGCGATCTCCATCACGCCACTATCGATGGATCTCACACATCACGCGATGCGCGAGCATCTCTCGGCCCACTTCTCCGATCCGATCGGCGCAACCAAGCCCGCGAAAAGCGTGCGTTGATCGCGCCGCCAAAAATGTCGTCAGTTCGGCGTAATTTCTCCGTTCTCAACGCACAATCGTCCATTACGAGCATTTCATGAACCCGATCCTGGAGGTCGGCGTGATATCGAGGAGCGCGAAGCGCTTTGAGACGCATCGCGCGGGGGGCTCTCAGTAGGGTGGGGATCGGGTTCAGCTTTCCTGGCACCACCGGGTGGGCATCTTCAAAATGTGGGCGCCTGCGGCGGCCGTTAAGGCCCCGTTAACCGCTTAACGGTTAATGGATCGTAGGTTGTGAGGTGCGTACCATGTCCAGTTTCCTGCGTTCCGGGTCCTCCGGCCGCCGATTTGTCGGCAGCCGTTTACCAATCATCACCGCCGTTGCAGCACTCGCTGTCGGCGGCTGCAGTGCCGACATCGCGCGGTTCGATTTTCCGGCGTCCGCCAACTTTAATGATCCGCAGACGGGCGCCATCTCTCCCAACGAGCGTTCCGCGTTGGGTGCCGATCCGGTTGCGAACCCGCCGCCAGTTGCGGAGGCCTACGATCCCCCGCCGGCCCAGAAGAGCATTGAGGTCGCCACCCTCCCGCCACCGGCTTTCGAATCTGAACGTGTCGCCCCGGCACGCGGCCCGACACGCGCCGCGGCAGCGCCGGCGACATCCTTTGCCCCGCCGCCCGTCCCCGCCGAAGAACGCGGTCAGGAAGTCGAAGTCCAGCGCGGCGACACGCTCTATGGTATTTCCAAGCGGCACAACGTGTCGCTGAACGAACTCATGCGCGTCAACGGCCTGACCTCACCGTCGCTCAAGCCCGGCCAGAAACTCGCTTTGCCGTCAGGCAAGGTGGCAGCCCGTCCGCGGCCCGCGCCGCCGGTAACTGTCGCGGCTGTACCTCCGCCTGCCGACTGGACCGGCTCCTACACGATCAAAGCCGGCGATAGTCTCTACAATGTGGCCCGCCAGAACAGGGTGAAACTCGACGACTTGCAGCGCTACAACGGAATCGCTGATGTGCGCCGCGTGAAGCCAGGCACCGTGCTCAAAGTGCCCGGCGTCGCGGGCGCCGTGCTTGCAGAAGCGCCGTCCACGCCGTCATCTCCACCCGTGCTGTCACCGCCGCCGGCACAGCCTCCCGTCACCGCCAACGTGCCCCCGCTTCCGATGGAGCCGACGGCACCGTCTGCCCCGCCGAAAATCTTGAATTCTGGCGCCGGCGAGGAAAAGAAGGTTGCGGCCCTCGACGCCACCACGGCCGCAGCGGTCGCTGGCCCTGCCTCCGGCTCCGTCGCCGACGGCAAGCTGCGCTGGCCGGTGAAGGGCCGCGTCATTGCCGGCTTTGGTCCGCGCAACGACGGCACCCATAACGACGGCATCAACATTTCCGTGCCTCTGGGAACCGATGTGCATGCGGCTGAGAATGGAGCCGTCGCCTATGCCGGCAACGAGTTGAAGGGCTATGGCAATCTCATCCTGGTCCGGCACGATAATGGCCTCGTCACCGCCTACGCCCATGCCAGCGAAATTCTCGTCAAACGCGGAGACCGTGTCAGTCGCGGACAGGTGATCGCTAAAGCCGGCAAGACCGGTGCCGTCGATCAGCCGCAACTCCATTTCGAGGTGCGCCGCGATCAGACGCCCGTCGATCCGACGAGCTATCTCGAAACAAATTGAACGCCGCCGCACGACAGCAAAATAGAAGGGCCGCACCGAAGGTGTGGCCCTTTCCATGTTCCCAGTGGTCAAGCGCGGTCAAGCGTGACGCCGAGCCGTCCGGCCAGATCCTGAATGAACTGCCACGCCACGCGGCCCGAACGCGCGCCGCGGGTCGCGCTCCATTCCAGCGCGTTGCTTTCAACTTCAACAGGATCGGCATCAAGCCCGTAGTACCGCGCATAGTCTCTCACCATGCCGAGGTACTGATCTTGCGTGCAATTGTGAAACCCGAGCCAAAGGCCGAAACGGTCCGAAAGCGATACTTTTTCTTCCACCGCCTCAGCTGGATTGATGGCGGTCGAGCGTTCGTTCTCGACCATGTCGCGCGGCATGAGATGCCGTCGGTTCGACGTCGCATAGAAAAGCACATTCAGCGGCCGCCCTTCGATGCCGCCTTCGAGCACCGCCTTCAAAGATTTGTAACTCGTGTCGTCTTTGTCGAACGAGAGGTCGTCGCAAAAAACAATGAAGCGGAACGGCGCCGCCTTGAGCGCCGCAAGACAACTGGGCAGCGTGGCGATGTCTTCCCGGTGGATCTCGACGAGCTTCAGCCTGTGGACGTGATCGGCGGCCACCTCTGCATGGACGGCTTTGACCAGACTTGATTTGCCCATGCCGCGCGCGCCCCAGAGCAGCGCGTTATTCGCGGGCAACCCCCGCGCAAAGCGCTGGGTGTTGGCCAGGAGCTGGTCCGCTACCAGATCGATCCCCGTGAGCAGGGCGAGCGGAATGCGATTGACCTTCATGACGGGCTCGAACACTCCGGACCCGCCCTGCCAGACGAACGCGTCGGCTACCGCGAAATCGACGGGCGCAGGCGCTGAAGGCGCCAGCCGCTCCAAGGCATCAGCAACGCGAGACAGGAGCGTCGCCAGATCAACATCTTGCGCCTTGGCTCCCATGTGATTGAATCTCCGGTTTCTTTGTTTGATCAGTGCCAGCCGCCGCTTGCGCCGCCGTTCGCGCTCCGGGCAAGGGTTTTCGCCTATCCTGATCAGGTTGCAAAGCAGGCGACGGACACTATAGTCGCGCGAAATTTCCTTGGAGTGGCGGCAAGGTGGGGTTATCTGACCCCGCAGCGCCGCTTGTTTGCTTTCCGCACGTCTCATGAGGTCCGGCTCGACCAAGCCGGCGAAGAAGAGGACACGATCCGAATGTTCATCGATCCCGCTTTCGCGCAAGGCGCACCGTCGGCAGGTCCGGACCCGTTCACGGGCCTCCTGATCCCTATGCTGCTGATGGTCCTCATCTTCTATTTTCTCGTCATTCGGCCGCAGTCGCAGCGCGCCGCGCAGCACAAGGAACTGGTCGAGAAGGTTCGCCGCGGAGATACCGTCGTCACCTCGGGCGGTATGGTCGGCAAAGTCACGAAGGTGTCGGAAGGCTCCGACGAGATCGAAGTTGAACTCTCCGAAACGCTGCGCGTCCGCATCCTTCGGTCGACGCTGATGGATGTTCGCGCGAAAGGTGAACCGGTCAAGGAATCGACCTGACCTCTCATCGCCGCCGTCCAAATTACTCGTGCCTTGCGCTCGCGCAGGCGCGCCCACGACCAACAGAGTGACCCCCAATGCTTCACTTCGAACGCTGGAAAATCATCGCGATTCTTTTGACGGTGGCCGCTGGGATTCTGTTCGCTCTTCCAAACTTCGTCTCCAAGGAGCGCCTCGCCGGCTGGCCGGACTTCCTGCCGAAAAGCCAGATGCCCTTAGGTTTGGACTTGCGCGGCGGTGCCCACCTTCTCTTGGCGCTCGATCAGGATGAGATCAGCAAGGATTGGCTTCAGGGCGTGCAGGATGCCGCGCGCGCTTCGCTGCGCGAAGCCAAGATCGGCTTTTCCGCCATCGGCGTGGACGGCGGCTCGGTCAAAGTCACTCTTGTGAAACCGGAGGATGCCGCGCGCGCCGAGACTGAACTGAAAAAATTGGTCTCGCCGATTGGCAATGCCATTCTCGGCACCGCGGGCAACGATCTCGTTGTCGCGAAAGTCGGAGACAACCAATTTACAATTACGCCGACGGCCCAGGGCTTCGACCAGCGATTGACGAACGCCACGACTGCGTCGATCGAGACCGTAAATCGCCGTGTCAACGCGTTGGGGACGGCAGAGTCGACGGTCGTCCGCCAGGGCAAGGACCGCATTCTGGTCCAGTACCCGGGCCTCAGCGACACGCGTCAATTGAAGGAGCTGATTGGTCAAACGGCCAAGCTGTCCTTCCACGCGGTGCACCCGACGCTCGGACCAGATGAGGCTCGCGGCACCCGCATTCCGCTAGGCTACAAAATCTACGCCAGCACAGACACCGAACGCGGCGCGCCTGCCGAATACCTGTTGCAGGAAGCCTCGATCGTCCCGGGCGATGATCTGGAAGACGCCCAGCCCGGCTTCGACCAGCGCACGACGGAACCGATCATCTCCTTCCGTTTCAACACTTCGGGTGCACGCAAGTTCGGCAAGTACACGCAGGAGAACGTCGGACGTCCGTTTGCCATCATGCTTGATGACAAGGTCATTTCCGCCCCGGTCATCCGCGAGCCGATCCTCGGCGGCACTGGACAGATCTCCGGCAACTTCTCGGTCGAGTCGGCCAACAATCTTGCCATTCAGCTCCGCTCGGGTGCCCTTCCCGCCAAGTTGACGGTGGTAGAGGAACGCACCGTCGGTCCGTCGCTCGGTGCCGATTCGATCGAAGCTGGCCTGCGCGCCGGCATTATCGGGCTTGGTTTGTCGTTGATCTTGACGGTAATCGTCTACGGCACCTTTGGGGTCTATGCCGTCATCGGCCTCTTGGTTCACGGCATCCTCATTCTCGCGCTCATGTCCGCCATCGGCACCACGCTAACGCTGCCCGGCATTGCCGGCTTCGTGCTGACCATTGCCATGGCGGTTGACGCCAACGTTCTGATCTACGAGCGCATCCGCGAAGAACTCCGTCTCGGCAAAACGGCCATTGCCGCGATAGACGGCGGCTTTCAGCGGGCGATCGTTACCATTCTCGACAGTCAGCTGACGACGCTTGTCGCGGCGCTCATCATGTTCTGGCTGGGTTCCGGCCCGATACGCGGCTTCGCTGTCACGCTCTCGCTCGGCATTCTCACGTCGGTCTTTGCAGCCGTGACCATCACGCGCTTGCTAGTTGCTATGTGGTTGAAGAACGCAAAAACCACCAAGGGCCGCGCACTCCAGGTTCCGATCTGACAAGGACGCTCGAATGTTCCTCGTTCCCGACTTCAAGGGCTTTGATTTCTTTCCCCACGGTACGCGCTTGAACTTCATGAAGTTCAAGGACCTCTGCTTTTTTGCCTCGTTGGCGGCGATGGCCCTTTCGCTGATCCTGATCTTCACTAAGGGCTTCAACTACGGCGTCGACTTTACGGGCGGGGCCATGATTGAGGTTCGGTCGACGCAAGGTCCGGCAGACATTGCCGCCCTCCGCAGCAAGATCAGTGCATTGGAACTCGGAGATGTCCAGATTCAGAGCTTCGGGACGCCAGAAGACGCACTCATTCGCATCAAGGAGCAGCCCGGCGGCGAGGAAGCCCAGCAGGAAGCCTTGAAGAAGGTGCAAGGGGTTTTAGGCGAAGGCTACGAGCAGCGCCGCGTCGAAATCGTCGGCCCCGCCGTGTCGAGTGAATTGCGCCGCACGGGCACGATTGCCGTGCTGGTTTCCATTATCGCCATCATGGCCTACGTCTGGTTTCGCTTTGAATGGCAATTTGCCGTCGGCACACTCGTCGCCCTTGCCCACGACGTGCTCGTCACCGCTGGCATTTTCTCTCTCTTCCAGCTGGAATTCGATCTTTCGATCGTCGCGGCGCTCCTCACCATTCTCGGCTATTCGGTGAACGACACGGTTGTCGTCGCCGACCGCATCCGCGAGAACTTGCGCAAGTATAAGCGCATGGATCTCAACGAACTGCTGAACCTTTCGATCAACGAGACCCTCTCGCGCACTATTCTAACCGGTGTGACCACGATCGTCGTGCTGATTGCGCTCTTCTTCTTGGGAGGGGCGGTGATTCACAACTTCACCTTTGCCATGTTGTTCGGTGTGCTCATCGGCACCTACTCGTCGATTTTCATCGGCGCACCGATTCTCGAGTATCTCGGCGTGAAGCGTGAAACGGTCATCGGCTCGGAAGCAAAGACCACGGGCTGATAGGCAGCGTAAGCAACGAGGCGGGTGAGCCATGCCCGACACCACGCCCCGCTATCCGGGTCGAGCCCCGATCGACGCCTACGGCAACGGCGGCTTCCGCTTCGCCGGAATGAGCCATCGCGGGTCGATCCTATGCCTCCCGTCGGGCATTCTAGCGTGGGACGCAGCTAGCATCGGTAATGTGACGCCGGCCCTCATCCCCGTGTTGCAAGAGGAGGGGGCCACTGGCGGCGTACTCCTGCTCGGCACGGGTCGCTCGCCGGTGTTTCCCGATCCGCAAGTCTTGAGCGCGTTTCGTGCCGCAGGACTTTGGCTGGAACTCATGGACACAGGCGCCGCCGCACGCACGTACAACGTCTTGCTGGCCGAGGAACGCGACGTGTCCGCAGCACTCCTCGCGGTGGATTAGGCGATGGCTCCTCCCGCCTCAGCCGCCGCTAACGAGCGCGCCGAGGTCGTTCGTGCTGCGCGCGAACTGGCCTACGACGATTATCTCTCCGCTCTCTTGGCTCCACCTCGCTACCGGGGCGATCTCATCACGCTGGCGGCCGTGTTCGGAGAACTCGCCCGCATTCCGCTTCAGGTGAGTGATGCGACGCTCGGCGAAATCCGGCTGCAATGGTGGCGCGATGCACTGACCTCCGATGCCCGATCCGGCCATCCCGTTGCCGACGCCGCGCTCGCGTTGAATCCGCGCTTGCCCAAGCCGCTTGCAGAATTGATCGCGCCTTTCATCGAGGCGCGCGCCGCGGAACTTTATGCAGAACCGTTCCCGACAGCTGAGGCCTTCGACGCCTACGTCATGGCACCCGAGAAGGCAGCCTTCGCCACGCGCGCCGCGCTGCTTGGCGTCCAGCCGGATCATTCGCCTGATCAATCCGCTGCCCCGTTCGATGCCGCGGCCCGCACCCTCGGCCTCGTAAGAACCTGTGTCCGGCTGCCACACTTATTCGCCAAAGGCCGCTATCCTCTCGGCGCTGAGCGGCTCGGTAGCACCGGCGACTCCGATGCCATCGATGAACACCGTTTGCGAGCGGCCATGTCGGGTCTCATCAACGAAGCTGCGACGGCTTGGATCGCGCTTCGCCCGTCCTTACGGCGCATCAGTCCTGATCTCCGGCGCGTCATGGTGCCCGTCGCCCTTGCCGGGCCATATTTGCGGGCGATTCAACAGCCTGGATGCGATGTTCTGCGGGACGTCGCCGACCCTTCGCCGCTCGAGCGCAGCACGAAGCTTTGGCTCGCAGCGCGGCTCGGCCGCTTTTGACGGCCGGCGGATCGAACTGGAGAGACCGAATGCGGGGCAGGTGGTGGCGGCTGAGCGGCGCGGCGCTCGCGGCACTGGTGATGTCGTGGGGCGTCGCCAGCGCACAGGACCCATCATCAGTCATCGAACGCACGCCGCTGGACGATACGGCGCTCGACGCCCCCGCGGAAGCACCCGACCGCGCACCCACCGTCAACGATGCCTTCTCGCCGACGACGCCTGCACCGTCACCCGCCGTCAACGACGCCTACACGCCACCACCGCTCGCACCGGCTGATGCTCTCTCACCGGCCACGACGGCTGCGCCGCCACTAGAAACCATGCCGCCGCCGGCGGAAATCACGCCCCCGGTCGCCGCAATCGAGTGGCGGGTCGACAATCCCTTTCGCTTCTTCAAGAACGCCTCCGACACGGAAGTCCATCGCGCCACCTGGATGTCGCTCGATGCCGCAAAGCGCGCAACGCCCATACTCGCCGCCGAACAGGAACTCAGCCAGCGCCACCCTGAGGGCTGGGCGGCCACAATGATTGACGACGTTTGCTGGAACGCGGCCCGCAATCGCTACGACTGCGGAGAAGGAGCCGCCTACGTTGCTCCCGAGAGCCACAAGGTCCGTCTGAAGCTAACCGGCGTCGAGGACCAGCGCGTTGATTGCACATGGCTCTCAGCACCGCTGTCGAAGTCGAGAGACCGTGGCCAATCGGTACGCCAGAAATGCACCGACGAAACCACGCTTGAGATCCCTCACCCTGCCGGCGCGCGTGTGACTGTTGAAATCGGCGGCCGTGAAATTGCGCGAACCGACGTGCAGGTGACCGACCTGCTGATAGCAGCAATGGGTGACAGCTTCGGCTCCGGCGAAGGCAACCCCGATGTACCCGTGCGGTTCTCGCCCGAGCGCACGGCGACCTACGCATCCAAAGATGCAAGCCTGTCCGGTCTACCGGCTCGTGTTGGAGACTGGAAGCGCATCGGCGATAAAATCTTCAATAAGGAAGGCGCGCGCTGGTTGGATACCGCTTGCCATCGTTCGCTTTATTCGCATCAGCTGCGTGCGGCACTGCAGATCGCAATCGAAGATCCGCATCGCGCGGTGACGTTTATTGGCCTCTCCTGCTCAGGCGCTGAAGTCACGTGGGGTCTCTTCCTGCGTTACAAGGGTAACGAGTGGGTGCCCAATCCGCCCGATCTGTCGCAGATTTCAGCTCTGGCTGATGCCCAGTGCGGTCGTGAAACCGCGGACTTGATCGATATGCCGGAGGCGTATCACATCAACGGCACCATTCCGGAATTGCGCGGCGGGCTCGTCTTGAAGAAGTGCAAGCGCGAACTCGCGCGCAAGATTGATCTGCTGCTCGTTTCAATCGGTGGCAACGACATCGGCTTTGCACGACTGGTGGCCAATACGGTGCTTGCGGACGACAGTACGTTGCGTCAGCTCGGCGGCTGGTTCGGCCAGATCCACGGAAATATGGAATCGAAGGCTCTGCTCGATCGTCTCGACGAGCGCTACAAGGCGCTCAACCGCGCCATTCACGGTATTCTCCACCTGCCATGGCAAGAGAGTGACCGCGTGATCCTCACTGCATACCCTCCACTCGCCGTGATGGGCGACGGTCGCCGGATCTGCCCGGATGGAAACGCGGGTATGGAGGTCGCAGCGGATTTCTCACTCAGTCAGAAGCGCGCGAAATCAAGTTCGGACCTCGCCGATCAACTCCAGCGCGTGATGGCGCGCGGCGCGCGCACGCACGGGTGGTCATTCGCCACTGGGCATCGCAACGCGTTCGTCGGTCGTGGGATCTGCGCAGGCTTTACGGACAATGCGTTTTCGATTGCCGACGACCTGCGCGTGCCGCGCATGGTGGACAACAGGTGGCAACCGTTCTCCCCGACGGAATTCCGCGCTTATGCCCCGCGTCAGCGCTGGTTCCGTACCCCCAACGATGCGTTTATGACCGGCAACTTCCATGCTGCTGGCTCGGTCGCGACACGCGCGCTCGCCTTGCAAAGCCTCGCCCGCTTCCAGGTGCTTCTGGCAGCAACCTATTCCGGTGCCTTTCACCCGACCGCGGAAGGCCACGCAGCGATCGCAGATTCCGTCGCGGAAAGAGCCAGAGCCGTTCTGAAAAAATATGGGCAGCAATCAACGGCGGCATTGGCCCGGTGATTTGCCGATTCAGCATGGATGCAGGCGCGACTCGTATCAGTCCGTCATTCGCCCCATGACCCAAACCAGCACGGCGAGTGCCGGGAGGAAGACGGCAAGATAGCTGGCAATGAGCAAAGCGCTATGGATCATGAACCCATAACGTCACCCACGACGCGTTGGATCATTCTGTAGAAAAGATGAGCGTCAGGCGGCCCGAGTGTCGGGAAGCAAGCCCGTCTGCGGGTCCTTAAGCGCATCGAGAACGATGCATGAGACCTTGACGGGGCTGAACCCAAAGCTCGTGTTCAGACGCATCGACGCCGCAGCCTCGATGATCGAATGAACTGCGGCAGTGCCGTGCTCGGCGATCAACTTCTGCATCCGGCGGGCTTTGCACACCGCAATCAAGCTGCGCAGGCGCACCAGCGCTGCAATCTTGCGCTGCCGGTCACGCGGAAACCGCTGCCAGAAAAACTGTTCGACGCGACGGAAATCCTCGTCGCTCCATTCGTCGGCACGGGCGAGAGCCATCACGTCGTCGGCAAGAACTTTCAGCGCGGTGGCAAGTTCGCGCACGGCAACCGTGGGCACGTCCGTAGGGTCGATCGCACCAGAAACGGGCTGTGCTGTCGCGTTGGACGCTGTTACCGCAATTTGAGAACTCATAATCTGGTCTCCGTGCCCGTAGTCAGTGTGCAGTTCCGCGTCCAAAGCAAAACCGTTGCGGGGGGTAGCTTTGCCAGAGTGGCGCGATTCGACAAGAACGTTGCCACGAGCAAGGGTATTTTATCCCCGAGAATGTCTACTCGACGAGACCCGGAAGCATCGTGCCTTGAAGGACGAAGTCCCGCTGTTCCGCACGTCACAAACCTAAGCGGAAATACTACGTCTCTTGTGAGGCAAAAACTGTGTCGCCGTGGCCTCTGCGACATTAAAAACAACAACTTTGGCTCGGCCCCAGCCAACGGCCTCGGATAGTCCGGATACGTTATGGTGAATAACCATTTGTGGTGCCCCGCCAATTACTTGCGAAAAAACGCATCCACACGCATTCCGGGCAGGAGCGGTGAGGAACTATCGAGATCGATGGTGACCTCGCGCACCTCGACATCGCTGGCGCGCTTGGGTCCGCGCGGGCCGATGCGTGGCTGAGCCAGCGTTGGCGCCAAGCTCGCGACTGTCCCTTCGAATTCCTGACCAGGAAAACTGAGTGATCGCACAAAGATCTTCTGCCCCACCGTAATTTTGGAGATGTCCCCCTCGTCGACTTCGGCCTTGACGCGAATGCTCGACATGTCGCCCATTACGATGAGCGGGTTCTCCGGGCTTGGTGCTACGATTTCGCCTGATTTAGCATTCACTTGCAGAATCGTTCCCGCTTGCGGCGCGCGGATCCGCGTTTTGTCGAGCAGCGCCTCTGCCATCCGCACTTCCGTACGCGCCGCGCTGACGGCACTCTCCGCACTGCTCGGCGCTGGGAGATTGGATTTGGACTGAGCGCGGATGAACGCAAGCCGCTCGCGCTCCAATCGCTCGTTGGCCTCCGTCAGCCGTTTGCGCGCCTCCGTCACTGCCTGGTCGGAACCGCCGGAGGTGCGCTTGGCGATCAGCGCCCCGTCGAGTTCGATGCGCGCGCCCGTCACCGCCCGCTCGGCGGAGTAGATCGCGTCTTCGGCTTTGCGCACATCCTCGCGGCCTGATGCGAACGCCTTTTCGCGCTCTTCCCGCAGCGCTTCCGCTTGGGTTTCCGCTGACGTCAGCCGCGCACGCGCTTCTGAATCATCGAGCTGCACGAGAAGTTCGCCTTCTTCCACCTTCTCATCCACGGCCGCGTGCACTTTGATGACGCGCCCGAGAATGCCGGTTCCGATGCGGATTTCCCCCGACTTCGGCTCAACCCGTCCGGGCGCCGCCGCGATCCACGAGATTTCGGCTTCTGGCGAGATGCGCGCGGGCGCCTTGTCCGCTCCCGTGAACTGAGCGTATCCGAGATAGGCTCCGACGGCGGCTACGCCGGCAAGAGCCAACAGTCCAGGATTGAATTTCATCGCACGAGCTTCCTTCTGGTCGTGATCTGGAATGAACTTGAGTTCGGATTAGGCCGCCAGGCCCTTTGGCCGTTCGTCGGCGACGATTCGGCCATCTTCGATGCGAATGATGCGGTCGGCATAGCTGAGGGTGCGGTGGTCATGCGTCACGGCCAGCACGGCGCGCGAGGGGTCTTGGCCGACACGGGCCAGCAACTCCATCACCGCCTTGCCGTTCTCGCTGTCGAGCGCTGCCGTGGGCTCGTCCGCAAGGACGACCGCCGGATTGCCCGCAAGTGACCGCGCGATCGCCACGCGCTGCTTCTCGCCGCCGGAAAGCTTCGATGGGTAGGTGTCGATGCGGTGCCCAAGCCCGACGCCGATCAGAGCATCGCGCGCAGCCTTGTTCGGGTCGCTGAGCCGGGCACCACGCACGTCGAGCGCCATCAGCACATTCTCGTGCGCCGTCAGCGTCGGAAAAAGATTATAGCCTTGGAACACGAATCCGATGTTCCGGCGCCGCAGGTCCGCCAGCCCTTCCGCGGTCTTGCCGACAGCTTCCTCGTTGTTGATCGTGAGTTGTCCGCTGCTCGCGGTAAGAATGCATCCCAGAATTGAAAGGAACGTGGTCTTACCTGATCCCGATGGTCCCATCAGGAGGGTCAGTTCGCCGGGATGAAGATCGAGGTCGACACCCTTCAGAATTGTGAGGTCGCCGGCCCCGGTAGCAATCGTCTTTGTAATCGCGCGCGCGCGGACGATGACTGGACGATCAGCAGACATGGTTCTTATTCCTTCAAACGAGACGTCCGGTATTCGAAGCACCGTGACCGATTTGCGCCCGGCGCGCTGTTCCTCGTGGCACACGGTTGCGACTCGAATACGAGCGACAGCGCAACCTTACACGCGAAAAAACCCCGGGAGCAGAGCACCCGGGGAGTTGGATGGAAGACGTGGGCGGCGAAACGCATCCGCTCCGCCGCAATCTCTTTCGGTCTAGCAGCCGACCGTGATCGTCACGCCGACCGCAGGGATGTAGCGGCGGCATTCGCCGGTCGACTCGGTCGACCCTGTTTCCGTCACGGCTTCAGTCTCAGCAGTCGGTGTGTTCGCGGAGGCCGGCGCGACAGCGGTCTGGGCTGTCTCGGTTTCGGGCTGAGCCGGAACGGTCTCGGTCGACGGAACGATCGTCGCGGCGCTGGGGTCAAGTGGCGTCTCATCAGTCACGACCGGCGGCAACGTGTCAGTCGCAGCGGCGACCTTTGTTTCTTTCTCAGCGGCCAAGCGCGCTTCGGCTTTAGCCTCGGCAACCGCACGCGCCTTCGCTGCAGCCCGCGCCTTGGCTTCAGCACGAGCCCGTGCCTCGGCTTTGGCTTCAGCCTTGGCGCGAGCCTGGGCCTCGGCCTTGGCTCTCGCCCTGGCGCGGGCTTCAGCGGCAGCCCGGCTGCGCTTGGCCTCATATGCCCGCTGCTTCTCGTGATTGGCGGCAGCAGCCATGGCGCCGACAGCGAGGACGCCGAGACCAATTCCAAGGCCGACGCCACGGCCAGCTTCGGCAGCAGTGGTGGTCACGGCCATAGAGGCGGCGACGATGGTGGCGGCGACTGCGGTGGTGAATTTGCGGGTCATGGCACTCTCCATCAGGGTGTTTTGCTTGGGCGCGTTGGGATGGGTCCCGTCCGCCGATGGGAGAAATATGCCCCGGCGCCACCGCAACGGCTGTTCCACCCGTTACACGATGGAGAAATTCGACAGAGGTTTGATTTAGCTTGTTTATTTACGCTGCCGCACGGGCGCGAAAGCAGGGCTCGGGCATCTGGTCGAGAAAGTCAAACGTCCGCTCGAGAACCTCATTGCGCTGCCGGTCCACCGTGATGAGGTGATAGCTGTCTTCAAGCACCACCAAGTTCACCGGCCCCCCCAGGGCCTTTTGCAGGTAAGCCGCATTCGAGAGGTCCGCGTAATCGTCCTCCCGAGGGTGCAGCATCAACACGGGCACCTTAATTTTCGCGAGATTTGGCAAGACGGCGCTGACCAGCCGCTGCCGCTCGAGAACGGCGACCCCCGGCGTCGCGGACGGCGCGATGGATGCGCCGGGCACGGCCAACGCGCAGGTGATGAAAGTCCGCAGCCGCTCGTCCTTGATCCCGAAATCCGCAGGAACCGGAAAGCGAAAAAAGGCTGCAAGCCAGCGGCTTGTCACCAATCGAAAGAGATTGGCATACCAAGGTACGCCCCTTCCATTGAGCCATAGCGTCGGCGAGTAGAGGGCGAGCCCCGCAACCTTTTTGGGATGCCGCGCCGCCAACATGAGGCCGAGGACGGCCCCCGTTGATAACCCCGCGACGACAACCTGCTCGCACTGCTCCGACAACTCGAGCAGGGCCGCTTCTGCACTACGATACCAATCCTGCCAGCAGGTTGCCGCGAGATCGGCCTCAGTCCCACAATGGCCGGCAAGCGCGGGGCACAGAACCATGTATCCCGCACGCGTCAGCCCGCTGGCGATGAAGCGCATCTCCGTGGGAGAACCGCATAGACCATGAACCAAAAGGACGCCGATCCTGGAAGCTTGGCCGGTCTTGAGGTTGTCAACCTGAACGCGCATCACGACGCTCCTTCACTGTCGCAAAGGACGCTACGGATGGCCCGCAAATGGCGCTGTTCCAGACGGCACATCAGCCGGGCGGAGCATGGCAGATGGGTCGATGAGCCCCCACGAGCGGCCCTGCGCGCAGCGGTCGCTTGACAGCACCCGTCCCACCTGATGAAGATCAAATATCCGATGTGGGGCCTTGAACCCCAAGGTTTGGAGCGACCCGTGACCCGTTCATTTGCGCCCCAGGGCGCCTCTTCTCCCGCGCAGCTCGTCGCGCACCCCTCGGCCCCGTTTGGAGGGCCGTCCCCATGATCGTCTGTTCATGCGCTTATGTGACCGACAGGGATCTTGAGCAAGCCGTGCTCGAGGTCATGAGTCAACCCAACGCTCCGTTGCCGACACCTGGCGTTATCTATCGGCATTTGCAGAAGAAAATGCAGTGCTGCGGATGCGCCCCCCTGGCCGCTGAGACAATTTACGCGAAAATGGAAGACCTCGAGAAGCGCGGGCTGATCTGCCCGTGTGCCTGCGCGACGGCCAAGACGCGGATGAAAGATATCATGTCTCCCCCAGAGCGCCGGGTCAGTCGTACACTGCGTGAAGCGCCGCGCGCCTTGTCGCAGCCCGCGGCCGCTCGCCAAAAAGTTACTGGGTCATCCGGTTCCTCTTTTTAATCGTTCTAAAATGTGAGACGTTACCCGTGGGGCCGGTTGAAGGCGTCGGCGGTCCTGACGTAGCGTCTCGCCATCAATCAATTGCCATAACCGCACAAGCATCGAGGAGATCGACCCCATGAAGGGCAAGGGCAACAAGGAAATCATCGACATCCTCAACGAGTCCCTCAAACTCGAGCTCGGTGCCGTGAACCAGTACTGGCTACACTACCGCCTGCTCGACAACTGGGGCTACACCAAGCTGGCGAAGAAAGAGCGCGCAGAGTCGATCGAAGAGATGGTCCACGCGGACAAGATCATCGACCGCATCATCTATCTCGAAGGCTTTCCCAATCTTCAATATGTAGCGCCGCTGATGATCGGCGAGAACATCAAGGAAGTTTTAGAATGCGATCTCAAGGGCGAGAAGATCGCTCTCGAAACGTACGCCAGAGGCCGCGACATCTGCCGCAAGCACGAAGATTATGTCACCATGGGTATCTTCGAAGATCTGTTGAAGGACGAGGAAGGTCACCACGACTTTCTCGAGACACAGCTGGATCTTCTCGCCCGCATCGGCGTCGAGAACTACGGTCTGCTCAACTCGGACTCGGCCGATAAGGACGACTGAGGCTCACTCGAACAGATATCGTCAGGACCCGGCCGCCGCTCGGCGGATAGCATGCGTGGTCGGTCCGTCGGCAAGTCAGGAAAAGGGACTCTTGGGCTGGGCGATAATGCGCCCGGCCCTTTTTGCTTCCGGCAGGAGCAAATTGCGAGTCGTTGGCCGACTGCGTTGGACGCGTACCGGATGAACCGGGTCTCAGTAGGCGTTTTCGGTCTTGAGCAAGGACAACGGCGTCATGAGCAGGATGTAGAGATCGAAAAGCACTGACCAGTTCTGGATGTAATAGAGATCGTGCTCCACGCGCTTCAGGATCTTCTCAATTGTATCCGTCTCGCCGCGCCAGCCGTTGATCTGCGCCCACCCCGTGATCCCGGGTTTCACCTTGTGCCGGGCAAAGTAATTGTCGACGACCTCGCCATAGAGCCGGTCATCGGCCTTGGCGGAGATTGCATGTGGACGCGGCCCGACGAGCGACAGGTTGCCCTTGAGGACATTGAACAGCTGAGGCAGTTCGTCGAGGCTGGTCTTGCGCAGGAAGCGGCCGATCTGTGTCACGCGAGGATCATCTTTAGTCACTAGCGTCGCAGCTGCCGCGTCGCAGCGATCGGCATACATCGAGCGAAACTTATAGACCTCGATCAACTCGTTGTTGAAGCCGTACCGCTTCTGCTTGAACAACACCGGCCCGCGGCCACTAAGTCGGATCGCCAGCGCGATTGCCGCCATCACTGGCGCGAGCAAGATGAGCGCGAACCCGGCGATCGTCTTGTCAAAGATCCACTTCGAGACGGTGCCCCAATCAGCGATCGGCTTGTCGTAAAGGTCGATCATCGCGACGGAACCGACGTGACTGTACGTCTTGGGTGAAAACGGGATGGAGGTCGCCCGCGCGGGCAGCTTGATGTCCGCCGGTAGGACCGAAAGTCTGTTCACGATCTGCGCTAGGCGGTCTTCGGCCGAGACCGGCAGCGCCACGATGACAAGATCGATGCGGCTATCGCGTCCGAGCGCCAAAAGATCGGCGAGGCCGCCGAGCCGTGGATAACCGGCGATGATGCACTGGGCACGTCCGTCCTCGTCACGGTCATCGAAAATCCCCGAAATGCAAATGTCAACACTCGGGTCTTTTTCAAGCTGATGGATGACCTCTTCTGATACAGGTCCCGCTCCATATATGACGGCGCGGCGATAGAGCCGGCCGTCCCGCGCCCAGACGCGCACCAAGTGGCTGACCGTCGCGCGGCCCGCCACCAGACCGACGCCGCCCGCGAGGTACCACAGCGCAAGCCAGACGCGGGAGTAATCCTGCGCAGCCTTCATGAACACGAGGCAAGAGCCAACGACGGCGAGCGTGACGGTCCAACCCAGAAGAACGCGCGGCAGTTGTCCGATAAAAGAGGACAGCCGACGCGGATCGTACAGCCGCAAAAATTGAAAGACGCCGATCGTTACGGCGGTCGAGAAGCTGAGGAGGAGCGCGTAATCAGCATCCCGCGCCATGACGGGCTCGCTCACATATGCCAGCGCGATCGCAAGGCCGACGAGTGCCACGATCGCGCCATCCACGATGCGAAGCGCTCCGATCACGACGCGCTGGGAGACAAGAGAACCCTCGTCGGAGCTCCAGCCGGCACTCAGCGGCGGCAGGCGAGGGAGTTCTATGAGGGGGGCTGAGGACATAAGAAGACCTGAGACGCGACAATGCAATCGCCGACGCATCCAGCGTGCCACTCATGCAATGCGCTCCCGATTCGAGATCCGCCGACTTCGCAGCGGTAAACAAAGCCTTAACGAGAAGACACTGCGGCGTAGAAACCAAGAATATCAGGCGCCATCCGGCCAACGCTAAACTTCGATTGGACCTGTGCGTTGAGCCGAGCGGCGCGTTCGCGCGCATGTCAGATTTTCGACTGTATCCAGCCGATGTTCATAAACGCTGATCGGCTGTCCAATTCCGGCACGATTAAGAGATTACTTACCGCTGCACCGCTTAATGAGATCCAAATCGTCCCGCGCGCGGACGGTCGCCATCTGCGGTTTCAGTACGTCATGTCCAAAACCTCGCCAGACAATATTGAACGGAATGCCGTCATCGGCGCCATCAAGGAGCGTGTGCCGCGGCTCCTTGTCTTTTCCGCCATGCTAGGTGCGCTGACGTACGTTGGTCTCACTCTCGTAGCGCTGCGCCACCAAACCGAAGTTGAACTCGTGTCCGCAAAAGGATTGGTTGATCCATTTCTGTTGCCGGTTCTCGCTGCATTCGCCTTCCTTCTGCTAGGGCTTGCCCTTACGATCACGCGCGCCCTCCTTGCCCGCACGCAGCCGGAAACGGCACAAGCCGCAAAACCGACAACACAGGGCTGCTCAGCCACGCGCGCCGAACCAAGCCTTGCTCCCGCGCCAAACATGGCGACGCCGCGATCACCTGTGCGCGGCCATATCGATGTCGCTGATGAGATCGAAGATCGAGCGGACTTCGGGGCCGCGCCGGCCAATTCTATGCGTGAGATGACACCGAACACTAAGCCGCAGACTGACTCTCAGTATCCGGCGCGAGCGACGGACATCGAGAGTGTCCGCGTCAGCACCATCGGTGTACTCGCGCGCCGCATTTGCACACAGGCCAATGGCGGGGGCTACCGCACGCTCGTTGCGGGTGAAACCGATATGATCGGCATCAGCAGCCACGCCATAGAGCTCGCAAAGGCTCTCACCGAACTCGGCCAGAGCGTCATCCTCCTCGATTGGGCTCCGGAAGGTGATGGCATTGCCCACGCCCTGTCGATTCCACCCGGTCCAGGTGTCGCAGAACTCTTGAGCGGCGGAGCGACCTTCGAGCAAATCATCCGTCGAATTCCGGGCAGCGAGGCGCATGTTATCGGCGCGGGCGCGTTCGAAAATGGTGATCCATTTGTGCTCGATCCCGATCGTCTTAACCTCGTGCTCGATGCGCTGGATGAAGCGTATGACCAGGTGATCATCGCCGGCCGCAATGAACCTGCCCGCAACTTCTTCGAGGTTATCGAAGGCCGTATTGATTGCGGTGTCCTCGTCGCCGACCCCGGCCGTGTCGGTTCTGTCCACCGCGATCCGCCCGGCAGCTATCTAGGCTATGAAGTCGCCGAAATTGATCTTGTTCGCTACGATCGTCAGGTGGTCGCGGCGACGGGCCAGCGGATCATCAGGACAGGCCGCGGCACGCCAGCCGTGGCAGTGAGGTGAACAGTTCTGTAAACCACCCGATGCCGTCAAATGCCTGACGGGTGCGCACCCGGCAGCCTGAGCAATTGGGCACGAGTTACGACTTCTGCATCCACTTGATGATCCATCCGGCCGGCAAGACCCAGAGCAGTCCGGCCGCGACGTAATAGACCAACTCGACGGTCTTGTTCGCCTCGTTGACCTGCAAAATGATTGCGGCAGCCATGGCCAGCAGCGAATAGATGGCGATCACGATCAGTAGCAGGATGGCACCGAGAAGCTTGCGTGTACGAGGGGGCATGCGCAGTCCTGGTTGGAGCAAAAGGTTGAACGAGGATGATGCCGCGATGGATCGCATTGCCGGGCACCGGCTGAAGCGGCTATCAGAAGCTAAAGCGGAGTCAAGCCGGGGACATGAGAATGGTGCAGGCGACCATGACGGCAGAGCACACGTATGCGGATCGGGCAGTGCAAGCCTGGCTGATGTCCGTCGCGTTTCTCGTTCTGTGCATGATCGTTGTCGGCGGCGCCACGCGTCTCACCGACAGCGGCCTCTCGATCACGGAGTGGAAGCCTATACTCGGCGCGATCCCGCCTTTGACGCACGCCGACTGGATGGAAGCGCTCGAGAAGTACCGACAGATACCCGAATACCATCTCGTCAACAAAGGCATGTCGCTTGACGAATTCAAGTTCATCTATTGGTGGGAATGGGGCCATCGCTTCCTCGGCCGCGTCATCGGCCTTGCCTTCGCACTCCCGCTCGCATTTTTCGCATGGCGCGGCATGCTCCGTCGGGGCGCGCTGCCTAAGTATCTAGGCGTGCTCGCGCTGGGCGGCGTGCAGGGCGCGATAGGCTGGTACATGGTCTCGTCGGGCCTCGTCGACCGCGTGGACGTCAGCCACTATCGCCTGGCCCTTCATCTGTCCGTCGCCTTTCTGATCCTCGGCCTGCTTGTCTGGCTCGCCATGGATCTGGACGATGTGCGCTCGCCGTCGCGCACAGCGAACTTGCCTGCCAACGCAGGCACGATCGCCCTGTTGATTGTGCTGATCGCCTATGCGCAGGTCGCACTCGGCGCATTCGTCGCCGGCTTGAAGGCCGGCCTCGCCTACAACACCTGGCCGCTTATGAACGGCCAATGGATTCCCGACGATCTATTCGCGATGTCCCCATGGCTCGTGAACTTCGTCGAGAACGCAACCACCGTGCAGTTCAACCACCGCCTCGTCGCTTACATCGTCGTCGCGCTCGGTGTCTGGCACTGCATTTCAATCCTACGTTCCGGTGCCCGCGACGCTATCCGCACGTCGGCAATCTTGCTCGCATGCGGACTGCTCGCCCAGATGACTCTCGGCATCATGACCCTTCTGCATGCGGTCCCCATAGGTCTCGGCATCGCACACCAGGGATTTGCCGCCCTCTTACTCGCTATCGCCGTACGTCACCTCTGGCTTGTGCGCAACGTCACGCCCTAGCTCATGTAAGTCTTTGCGTGCAGCTCCCGCCTTGACGCCTGAAAGGCCGCCGCCTCATCGGCAAGCGGCCTCGCCACCGCAGGTGGATCGATCGCGCGAGGCGCGCATGAGCGCTGCGCGGGCTTAAGCCAGTCCGAGCATCAGTTTTATGTTTTGAACGGCGGCGCCGGCGGCGCCCTTTCCGAGGTTGTCGAGGCGCGCAACCAGAAGCGCATGCTTCCAGGACGGCTTGCCGAACACGAAGAGTTCAAGATCGTCGCTGCCGTTCAAGCCTTCCGGCTCCAGCCGTGCAAGCGTGGCGGCTGCTCCTTCGATGACGCGTACCGATTGGGAGCCCGCATAATGCCGCGCGAGAGTGGCTTCGAGTTCGGCCACGGCTGGCTTGCCCGGCAGCGTGTCGAGATGCAGCGGAATCGACACCAGCATGCCCTGCCGGAAATTGCCCACAGACGGCACGAAGATCGGCCGCCGGGTCAGCCCTGTGTAGGCCATCAGTTCCGGCACGTGCTTGTGTTCGAGGCCGAGCGCATAGAGTTCAAAGCTGGGTGCTGTCTGCGTGGGCTCGTACGTCTCGATCATCGCCTTGCCGCCGCCCGAGTATCCCGAAACGGCGTTGACCGAAATCGGGTAATCACGGGGCACGATCCCAGCCGCCACCAGCGGATTGAGTAGTGCGATGGCGCCTGTCGGATAGCATCCGGGATTGGCGACATGAGCCGCCGCGCGGATTTTACCGGCCTGTTCCGTGTTGAGTTCGGCAAAACCGTAAACCCACCCCTTGGATACGCGGTGCGCGGTCGAAGCGTCGACGATCTTCGGCGCGTCTTTGCCAAGACTGCTGGCCAGCGCCGCGGCTTCTTTCGCGGCGTCGTCCGGCAGGCACAGCACCACGAGATCGGCCTCGGCCATCAACGTTTTGCGTGCCTCGGCATCCTTGCGCTTTGCCGGCGCAATCGAAAGCACCTGGATCGCGCTCTCTCCGGCCAGCCGTTCGCGAATCTGGAGACCCGTCGTGCCGGCTTCGCCATCGATGAAAACTGTCTTTGTCATTGCAGCGTCAGCCCTTGAGCCCCAAACGATTGAGTATGCCCTGCCAGATGGTTTCCGAGCAGCCGACACCGTAAGCCGCGCACGCGATGTGGTGGCTGTCGCGATAAATCATGTCGAGCGCCACGTAGAGAATGATGATGAGGCCGACCCACGCGATCCAGGGATACCTGTGCAGCAGCTTGGCGATGTACGTCGATGCGACCGCCATCAAGATGATCGCAATGGCCAGGCCGATCACGAGCACCAGCGTCGATTCGCCAGCCGCACCGGCCACCGCCAGCACGTTGTCGAGCGACATCGAAAGGTCGGCGAGAATGATGGTCCACAACGCCGACCAGAATGGAACCTCATTGCCCGTGGTCGTCGTGTTGGCCAGACCTGCCTCGACCTCATCGATCGAGTGTTCTTCGCCATCAACGATCTGACGGTACATCTTCCAGCAGACGAACAGGAGCAGGAGGCCGCCGGCGAGTGTGAGACCGATGACCTGCAGCATCTGCTGCGCGACTGCGGAGAACAAGATGCGCAGTACGACCGCGCCCGCGATGCCCCAGAAGATGACCTTTGCCCGCATGGAGGGATTAACCTTCGATGCAGCCATACCGACAACGATGGCATTGTCACCCGCCAGCGTCAGGTCGATCAGCAGGATGTTGAACAAGGCAACCCAATGCGTCCGCCACCAGTCGGGGGACAGCAGGAGACCGATGTCGGTAAGGACGGTCTCGACCATTTCCATCGCGTGAAGTCTCCGGTTGGTCCGCGCGCGTGAAGCCATAGGCGAAGCTGATCGTCGCCGCTATGTGGCACCCCGTACGCTGTGCAGCAAGCTCGGCGGGGTCGAAACAGAAACAGCCTGCTCCGGAAAGAGCAGGCTGTTCCCAGAGGCGTTGAAGAGCGATTAGCGCTTCGAGAACTGGAAGCTGCGGCGAGCCTTCACGCGGCCGTACTTCTTGCGCTCGACGGTGCGGCTGTCACGGGTCAGGAAGCCACCCTTCTTCAGAACGCCGCGCAGTTCCGGCTCGAAGTAGGTCAGCGCCTTGGAAATTCCGTGGCGAACGGCACCGGCCTGTCCGGAGAGACCACCACCGGCGACCGACACGCGGATGTCGTATTGTGTCAGGCGGCTGGCCGCGTTCAGCGGCTGCTTCAGCAACATCTGCAGCACGGGACGGGCGAAGTATTTCGTGTAGTCCTTCTCGTTTACCGTGATCACGCCCTTGCCGGGCTTGATCCAGACACGGGCGACCGCATCTTTGCGCTTGCCGGTGGCATAGGCGCGGCCAAGCTTGTCGAGTTTCTGGACATGGACCGGCGCCTCGGCGGGTGCTGCGGTCTTGATGGCGCCGAGATCGCTCAGCGACTTTGATTCGGTTGCCATTTTACTCAGGCCCTCGAGTTCTTGCGGTTGAGCGACGCGAAGTCGAGCTTCGTCGGGTTCTGAGCCGTGTGCGGGTGCTCCGAGCCCTTGTAAACGCGCAGATTGCGCATCAATTGCCGCTGCAGCGGACCGCGCTTCAGCATGCGCTCGACGGCCTTGGTGATCACGCGCTCGGGGAACTTCCCTTCGAGCAGGCGCTTCGGCGTCGTTTCCTTGATGCCACCGGGATGCCCGGTGTGGCGGTAATAGACCTTGTCTTCGGTCTTGTTGCCGGTGAAGACGACCTTCTCGGCATTGACGACGATGACGTTGTCACCGCAATCGACGTGCGGCGTGTAAATCGCTTTGTGCTTGCCCTTGAGGCGCGTGGCGATGAGGGTGGCGAGACGGCCGACGACGAGACCGTCGGCGTCGATCACGATCCAACCCTTTTCCACCTCGCCCGGCTTGGCGACGAAGGTTTTCATGGTTCAGGTTCCAGCCTGGAGAGTTCGATGGCGCACTTGCGGGCGCATGTGAGCCTAGTGCCCTTACGAGCGGGCGGATTACGGGAGATGTGCGCAACCGTCAAGAAAATTCGCTCGAACCGCCACGATTGCAATCACAAAGCAAAGCAAAAACAGCCGTTTTCAATACGTGGTAATATAATACCTCATTTAAGGTAACATATTACCTTATCTATGGCGCCTTTGCGTTTGGAACCTGGCGGCCATGCGCCTCGTTGGCCGAACATCCTTAATGCGGACGCACTCGTGGATCATCAGACGAGACGCATTCAGTATGTTAAAGGCCCTTCGTCCTGTTCGTCTCGGAGCACATCCATGATCACGTCTCGTCCGACTTCCGTCCTCAACCGTGCCGTTGCGATTGCCGTGCTGCTCCTGGCCGCCTTCGCCACTGGGCCAGTTCCGCTGGCGGCACAGGAAATGGAAGAACTGAAGCAGATCGAACTTACCGATAAGCAGGTGGCCGGGTTCATTGCTGCTCAAAAGGATCTGCAGCCGTTATCCAGCAAACTGCTCGAGGGCGGGGACAAGCCTGACGACGCTTTGAAGGGTGAACTCGATGCCATTGCCAAGAAACACGGGTTCGACTCGTTCCTGGACATGGAGATTGTCGGGGCCAATATTTCGATCGTGCTAGACGGCCTCGACCGCAAGACCGGCGCCTACACAGACCCTGTTGAAAAGATGAAGCTCGAACTCGAGAACATCAAGACCGATGCCTCGATCCCCGAAGACGACAAGAAACTCGTCATAGAGGATTTGAACCAGGAGATCGCGGCGGCCAAGCCGCTCCAGTTCCAGAGCAATATCGAGGTCGTGAAGAAGTTTCAGCCCGAACTTGAAAAGCTCACCGTCGACGGTGCCGGGGAAAGCCAGCCGGAGGACGGCGCCGCGCCAGGAAAGCCCGAAGAAAAGAACTAAGCGCGGAGCGGACATGAACGCTGAAGCCCGAGTAGTCCGGCCTCCGATCCGGAGCGAACGGTCGGAGACTGGTGTTGCGGTTCTATTTCTCGATCGCCCTGATCAGCGCAACAGCCTCTCCGTGGCGCTGATGGCGTCGCTACGAGGTGAACTCGCAACGATCGGCAATGATCCGTCTATTTCCGCGATCGTGCTCGCCGCCGAGGGTCCCATTTTCTGCGCCGGTCACGACCTGAAGGAGTTGACGGCCCACCGCGACGACCCCGATGGCGGCCGGGTGTTCTACGCTGAAGCGATGACGCGCTGTTCGGAACTGATGCAGGCGATCGTCACCTGCCCCAAGCCGGTGATCGCAGCTGTGCAAGGAACAGCCACCGCGGCCGGGTGCCAACTCGTTGCCACGTGTGATCTCGCCGTCGCCGAAGACGACAGTCGTTTCGCGACACCTGGCGTGAACATCGGCTTGTTCTGTTCCACGCCCATGGTTGCGCTGTCGCGCAATGTCCCGCGCAAAAAAGCGATGGAGATGCTGTTGCTCGGCGAGATGATGGGCGCTCAGGAAGCCGCCGAATGCGGATTGGTGAATCGTGTCGTCGCCAAGGGCGAGAGTTTCGCAGCCGCCATGGAAATGGCGCGCACGATCGCGTCCAAGTCACCGCTCACCGTCGCGATCGGCAAGCGCGCCTTCTACGCCCAGATCGAAATGCCTCTGGCCGACGCTTACGACTTTGCCGCGAAAGTAATGGTGGAGAACATGCTTGCGGCGGACGCCGCCGAGGGCATTGGAGCGTTCCTTGAGAAGCGCGCGCCCGTTTGGAAAGGCTGCTGACGATGGCATTCGAAAATCCCACCGACGCCGACGTCGCCAACCTGCTGCAATCGGCGCGTGTCTTCGCCGTCGTCGGAGCCTCTCCGAAGCCCGACCGTCCCGTCTATGGCGTCATGGAACGACTGATTGCGAAGGGGTACACGGTCGTCCCCATCAATCCTGGGCAGGCAGGTGGCAAAATACTGGGTCAGACCGTCTATGCTTCGCTCGCTGAGATGCCCGCCCCGGCTGATATTGTCGATGTCTTTCGCGCCTCGGATGCCGCTCTCTCTGTAGTGGAAGACGCGATCGAACAGAAAGATCGCCTGGGCCTCAAAGCCGTTTGGATGCAACTCGGCGTCATCAACGAAGAGGCCGCGCGACGCGCGCAGGAGGCGGGCCTCACCGTCGTCATGGATCGCTGTCCAAAAATCGAACTCGGCCGCCTTGGCGTTAATCGCGGGTGACGAGAAAGTCGGTGGCCACCGCCGTCTCTGAGCTACCGCCGGCAAAAACCTTGAACGGCGCGGCTTCGACCACATACCGCCCTGCATCGTCATGAAAGCCGAGATCCTGCGCGTTCAAGCGGAAACGTAGGGTGCGAACTTCGCCTGGTTTCAACGTCATCTTCTCGAATGCCCGCAGCTCCTTGACGGGCCGCGAACGGCTTGCCACCAGCTGCCGCGTATAAAGCTGCACGACCTCGCTGCCCGTCCGCGATCCCGTGTTCCGCACAGTCACGTCGACATCAATTGCGCCCTTGATCGTCATCTTTGGTTCTGACAGCACGAGCGCGTCGTACGCAAACGTCGTGTACGAGAGCCCGTGCCCGAACGGGTAGAGCGGCGTATGAGCTTCGTCGACGTAACCCGTCGTGTAGCGGCTTCCGGTCCATGGGCGCCCCGTCGGCAGCGCGTTATAGGCAATTGGAATTTGCCCCTCAGAGCGTGGGAACGTCATTGGAAGCTTGCCAGACGGCGACACGTCACCCAGCAGCACTTCGGCCAATGCCGCACGTCCCTCGGTGCCCGGATGCCAGGCGATCAGGATCGTAGAAACCTGCTTGTCGGCCTTGGTGAGGACAAGCGGCCGCCCCGTCTCGACGACGAGCACGATCGGCTTGCCGGTCTCCGCCAGCTCGTCCAACAACTCCTGTTGCCGCCCCGAGAGCTCCAGCTTTGTGCGCGACACACCTTCACCCTGGATATCGCAGTCCTCGATGACGTTGTAGATGACGACATCCGACCGCTTGGCGGCCTCAATAGCCGTGGCCTTGTCGGAAAACTCGCGCCCGCAGGGGTCCGCGAACGCTGACGCATAGTTGATCTTCTGCCCGAGCCGCACCCGCGCCTCCAGGGCCTGACGCAACGTCTCGGTCTTGGGTTTCGTGTGGCCCGCCGGCCCCCACCAGGAATGATCGTGCTGCGCACTATCGGCGGTGGCGCCGATGAGCGCGATCGACCTGGTCGCCGGGGTGATTGGCAACGTCGCAGTGTCATTCTTCAGCAGCACGAAACTTTCTTGCGCCACTGAGCGTGCACTCTGGCGAACCTCTGTTTCGTCGACGGTTCGTGGTAGTGCCTCGAAGTCTGCAGCGGTCTGTTCAAACAAACCCAGCCGAAACTTCACCCTGAGAACACGCCGCACCGCCTCATCTACATCGGCGATTTTTATACGGCCGTCGCGTACCGCCTTCGCCAGATATAGATCATAACCGCCGCTCGCCATGTCGAAATCGATGCCGGCGCGGAATGCGAGCACGCTGGCTTCCTCCAGATCCCGCGCCACGCCATGGTTGACGAGTTCGCCGATCGCCACGAAGTCGCTGGTCACGAAGCCGTCAAATCCGAGCTGTTTCTTCAACAGGTCCGTCACGAGCGTCCGGTTCATGGTCACCGGCACCCCATTGATGGTGTTAAAGGACGCCATTACAGTCTCGCTGCCCGCCTTGAGAGCGGCCTTGAAGGGGGGCAGGTAGCGATCCATCAATTCCGGTGTTGAGATCTCTGTACCCGTGTAGTCACGCCCGCCCTCTGGCGCGCCGTACCCGACGAAGTGCTTGACCGACGTTGCAAGTCCGCCGCGCCGGTAACCCGCCACCCGCGCCGCCGCGAACGCCGAGCCCAGGAACGCATCCTCACCCGCGCCCTCGATGACGCGTCCCCACCGCGGATCGCGCGATACGTCCACCATGGGCGCAAACGTCCAGTTGACGCCCACGGCACGGGCTTCCCGCGCCACCTCATAGGAAGCCCGCTCTGCCAGCTCCGGCCGCCATGTCGCGGCCCAAGCCAACGGCGGCGGGAAGGTGATCTTCAGCGCGTAGATCGCGTCGATCGCGAACAGCATCGGAATGCCGAGCCGCGACTGGCGTGCAGCCTCCGCGAACGGACGAATGAACTTCGGATCGACGACATTGAGCATGGCCCCGATCTCGCCGCGCCGCACGGCTTCTATCTGCGGCGCATGCGGAAAGGCCAGAGATGGGAAATGCAACTGTCCGACCTTTTCCTCCAGCGTCATTCGGCGCAGCAGGGTTTCGACAGCGGCTTCGACAGTCTTGTCCGCCCGCGGCATGTCCTTTCGGACGGTATTGGCCGCGGCGGGCATGACGGCGGTGAGGAAGAGGGTGAGGGCGAGGAGCGCGCGCATGCTTCCGGAAAGGGTCTTTCGCAAGGTTCGGTCTGTCTGCCGCACGATTGTGTCCGCGTGACGATCCCGCAGGCGAGCATGCCCGGGCCCCCGAGACAACCCGCTATCGGCCGCAGGCGGCAGCCCGCGGCAACTTCGCCGGGAGCACACCGTTTACGTTGCGCGTTTCAGGCTCTAAGTGCTTGCAGAGGCGCGCGCACCAGAGCACAACGATAGTCTGCTTGTCGCCGCTGTCCGTACGTGGTGCCATGCGTTCCGGCACGTCACTTCAGTCCTCGCGCCGCAACGCGGCCCCGCAGGAGCGGCTACGACCGGCCGATTAAGTTAATGGCCCACAACACGGCCCGAAAGATCACAATGCTGTCCGGGGAACTCAAGTCCGTGAAACTCGAGATCGACTGGTCGGTGCAGACCGTGCTGCCGATCGAGTTTGCCGGCAGCGAGATCGCACTTGAAGCCCACGCCTACCAGGGTCGCGAACCCGACACGCAGGCTGTTGCCCTCGTCCATCGCAAGGACCCGGCCGCCGATGCGATCCCGGTCGTGCGCCTGCACTCCGGGTGCGTCACGGGCGACGTCTTCCACTCGCTCCGTTGCGACTGCCACGCCCAGCTCA
>ERZ1066138.64-NODE-64-length-32965-cov-10.430629_pt1 | contig 32965 bp, 27 predicted proteins | sample MGYA00382785_ERZ1066138 | MGnify/ENA primary metagenome ERZ1066138 (study PRJEB33369, sample SAMEA5778368) | biofilm metagenome | biome: Industrial cooling water; feature: Water cooling tower basin; material: Biofilm | place: United Arab Emirates | collected... | reverse complement strand
GCGGCGGGGTACGACCACGTTGCCGACGGAGCGAAGCGCTGCGGTCGGCCCGCGCATCGTGAGGTCCGGTGCTGACGTGATGGTTCCATTCTTGATGGTGTAGGTGGCGGTCAGTTTCTCGACGGGCGTATTGCGGGAGGGTGTGTAGCCCCATCCTTTGTAGTTCCAGAGTTGGGCCACCATTTCGCCGATGTCCCAGCCGCGCAACTGGCCATTCGTCAGTTCGATGCGGGCGCTGCCGTCGAGTGTGGTGACGAATTCTGCCGGAGAGCGACCCGTCGCGCGCGTCGCAATATCGACCGTAGAAACACCTTTGAGAAGTGATCTGCCGGACAGCTCGGCTGTGATCAGTTCGGCGTCGACGTTCTGCAATTTCAGCGCGAGAGCGGCGTCCTGCGATGTTCCCCGTGTTTTGAGGCTCAGAGCGCCCGATCCGCTGCCTGCGCCGATGGCGATGCGATCAATGTTGGCGGACAGTTCGCCGTTATCGAGCATTGCCTTGACGCGCGCGTTAGCCAGAGGGAGCTGTCCGAGCTTCACCTCGGAGATGGCCAGGCCGAGGTCCAGATCGACGGCGCGCAAGGCTTTGAGGTCGATCGGGGCCGAGCTCCAGGTCGATGGTGTGGGCGCGGCTGCCAGCGATGGCTGCGGCGTGGGTACCGGCGTCGTCTCTAATGCTTCGAGTTCGGCGGAGAGCACTTCGAACGTCGTCTCGAAGCCGGCGTCGGGCGCATCGCCGCCCGCAGCCAATGATGGCGGTGACGGCGGTGTACGGCCGAGCAGAGCATCAAGGTCGATGCGCGAGATTTTAAGGTTGCCTGTGACGCGAGGTCGTGGCCCTCCAAGCATAATGTCGCCCGTGAACGCGCCGGTGCGGCCATCGGCATCGAATGCGGTTTCTGAGAAGGCGATCTGGCCTGGGCGGGCATCCAACGTGCCGGAAAGTGAACCGGGACCTAAGGCTTGGATCGCGGGGTGGTTGATCCTCAAGCGAGCGCCGAGGCGGCCGATCGAATCCGTTTTTGCTGATACCGCGCCCACATAGTTCTGCTCAGCTCCCAGCGATACAGTTCCATCAATCTCGGCGGAAAGTCCCTGGCCGGCAAGCGTACCTTTGATCGAGGTCGGTTTGCCCGCGATGGCCTCGCGGAGGCTTGCGAGCGTCAGGTCGTAGGTGACGGGTGCATCGCGCAGGTTGATCGATCCTTTTGCGCTCGATTTTGTTTGCGGATCCATCGTGGCCTTGAGGGTTATCGCGCCGGCGGTCATGGGTACGCTGTCGCCGAATCCGAGCCACGTCGCGAGGTCCCGCGCGGAGGGACTCGTCGCATCGATTTCACCTGAGAGCATCGGCGTTTCACCGATTGCGCCTTCGCCGGACAGTTTTGCGTTCAGTCTGCGGCTGTCGATAGAGAGTGCCAGCGGGGTCGCCCGTCCAGCAGCGGCTGCCGCTGCATCGGACACGGCGAGATTGAATGTCAGCGGTTCGTCATTGTAGCCGAATGTGCCGCTTGCGGCCGCCCCGCCGTATTGTGGATCGGCGGCGATCGAGGCGCTAATGGCATCGAGCCGCAGCTGGGTTGCGGTGCCTTCGTCGGTATAGATGAGTGTGCCGTTGCTGACCGTCGTAGGTGGTAGAGCGAAAGCCACCGGCACCGTCGGCTCGGCCACTTGCGACATTTGCCAGTTTCCAGTGCCGCTGGCTGCGCGCACAAGATTGACCACGGGTGCGTCGACTTCCAGTGAAAGAATTTGCGGTTTGCGGCTGATAATCGAGCGCAACGGCAATCGCGCCGTAATTTTTCGGGATGTGAACAGCGATGATCCCGGCGCACTGCCCGGGCGGCCGAGTTCGACGCCGGAGAGTTCGACAGTGACGATCTCGCGGACGTGGTAGCGCGAAGATGCGACGGTGAGTTCTCGCCCGGTTTGGTCGTGAACGGCCTTCTTCAGGAGCGAGGTGAAGAAGAACGCTGGCGGGGCAAAGAGAACACTTGCGGCAAGGCAGATTATCAGCAGCAGAAAGCCGGCGGCGATCCAGCCCCAGCGAATGCGGCGGGTGTCTTGCGCCGGCGTGGTTGTCGTTTGCGTCATCGGCCCCCCAAGGCATCCTAGCGCAGCCAGGACGCCACTGTCATGTCATCGGGACAGGTGGCACATATCCGACACACTTGCGGTGGTCCGTGGCTTGATGGTCGGCGGGGCAGGGCGCTAACGTGGCGCGAGAAAAAGTGAGGTAGATTGTGCGACGAGTTCAATCCGGAATAATATGTATAGGAGCGGTTTTTTTGCTCTCTGGCCATGTGCAGGCTGCGGAGCAATTGCTGGACGTGGACTGGTCGAACGCGGAGTTGGTCAACTTCGTCACAGCAAAAAAAGAGGAGGCCGCGCGTGGGGCGGCACCGATTGCGCTCGCCCGGCTTGAAAAGGTGAAACTTCCCGTGCTCGCATTCGAAGGGGCACCAGGCCTCGTGCAGAATTCTTTTCCCGGCCTTGGACCTCAGCCAATGGGCACGCGCGACATTCACACGGACGAGACGAACCCCGTTTGGTACCAGATCGTCGATACCTATGGTGATGTGACGGTGAGCGTGTCTGCAGATCTACGCGTGCAGCACGTGTTCGGCGCGGACTATCCCATTTATCCGACATCCGGGCCGGGTGCCGCGCCGACGGCGGGGCCGGAGGTGTCGGTCTTTGATGAGAACGACGAACAGGGCATGGAAGGGTCGATCGCCGAATACACGGTGACGAAGTTCGGCGTCCCATATACCGTGACAATCGAATGTACGGCGGCGACGAAGGTGCAGTGCCAGGATATCGCGCAGATCGCGAAAGACAGTGCGCTGCTGAAGGTCATTGCCGCGACGCCGCCGGAGTAAGCTCAGGAGTGAGTCGGCTGGTTCCGAGCGTCCTGTGGTAGAACAGCCAAACGGGATGCGGCAGAAAGCGGAGACTGAGATGCGACGGCGTTGGCGGGTCTTACTTCCTGGTCTTGCAGCGGTTGCAATCGCGGTGCACGCGCAAGCACATGAGATCAAGTCAAAGTCGCTGGCGATCGATCATCCGTGGATCCGCGTAACTCCGAAAGGATCAGTTGTGACGGCGGGGTATCTCACTGTTGCAAACCACGGGAAAACTGCTGACCGGTTGCTTGGCGCATCCCTGAGGGGAGCAGGCGCCGCTGAACTGCACGAGACGACGATAGAGGACGGCGTCGCAAAGATGCGCCCGCTTCGTGATGGCGTCGAAATCGGACCGGGGCAGACAGTTTCGCTCGAGCCCAACGGTCGCCATATCATGTTCCTCGACCTTAAGACGTCCTTCGAGGCGGACACTTATGTGGATGGGACATTGACGTTCGAGAAGGCGGGCCAGGTGCCGGTGGAGTTTTTCGTAGAGGCAGGCAGCGGCAAGCCGCATCATCCGGCCCCGGCCGGCACAGGCACTGCACCGACCGGAAGCCACGAGCACCATCAGCACTGAGAGCGGCTTGATAGCGTGCTACCAGCAGCCATGATTGCGCAAGCAGCGGCGGAAGCGCCATGTGCCCCAGCCCCAGCGATAGCCGCATGTCCGACGCCACGCCCTGCATCGGCGGCCGTATTGGACGGGTTCGAGGAGTGATTTTCCGGCGACGATTGGCGTCTGTGGAGCCGAGACCGGCGCAGATTGTGCTGTGGTGGCGGCGAACAGCAGACCAGCCCCAAGAGCCATGGCAGCGATTGAGAGCGATTTAGTCATGGTAATACTCCGAAGGACTTTGTTCGCGCCGCTATGGCCGACAGTCTGCAGCGCTCACGAAAACGTACAACGCGCGGGGACATTTGTCCGTTGCGTATGACAACAGTCGAATTTGAATGGCGTGAAAATGAGGCAATCGCGCCTTAGCGTCCGGGGCGACCGGTTTTCTTCGGGCGACCGCGGCGGGATTTTACTTCTGCGGGATCGTCGATCTCGATCGTGCGCGTCGGCAGTTGGGGCTTACGCGGCACCGTCCCCGATTTGACTGGGAGGGAGGCGTGCGGGCCCATTTCGTCGAGCGTTGGTTTATGGGGACCTGCCACGCGCTCTCCGAACGCGCCAGCTTTGGTTCGCGGATCGACTGCGGGTTTGCGTGCCGGGATCGGCCTATCGGTCCCCGGGCCCATGGTATCGAGCGAGGGCTTGCTGACGCGTGACGTGGACTGCGCGTAAGTCGGTTGAACGGGCTGATATTCGGTGGCGATGCGAGAGGACGGCGGCAGATTGCCGGCCGCACCGTACTTCTTGTCGCCCCTGTAGCCGCCGGTGCGATCATCGATCTCCGACTGGCGGGTGAGGGGATCGTCAGCGATGGCGAGTTCGGTTTCGCGCAGTCGCTTGATCTCATCGCGGAGTCGCGCGGCAGTTTCGAATTCCAGATCGGCGGCGGCCTCGCGCATGCGCCGCTCCATGTCTTCGATGGCTTTTTCAAGGTTGTGGCCGACGAGAGGCTGGTCGGCGAGGCCGGCGTCGACAGTGACATGGTCCTGCTCGTAGACGCTGGAGAGGACGTCGTGAATGTTGCGCTTGATGCTTTCCGGCGTGATGCCGTTGGCTAGGTTATAGGCTCGCTGCTTCTCGCGGCGGCGGTTCGTTTCCGCGATGGCGCGCTCCATGGAGCCGGTCATGCTGTCGGCGTAGAGAATGACGCGACCCTCGACGTTGCGGGCGGCGCGGCCGATGGTTTGGATGAGCGAGGTCTCGGAGCGCAGGAATCCTTCCTTGTCGGCATCGAGGATCGCAACCATACCGCACTCGGGGATATCGAGACCTTCGCGCAGCAGATTGATGCCGATGAGTACGTCGAAGGCGCCGAGGCGGAGATCGCGGATGATCTCGATACGCTCCAGCGTTTCGATGTCGGAGTGCATGTAGCGGACGCGAATGCCGGTCTCGTGCATGTACTCGGTGAGGTCTTCGGCCATGCGCTTGGTCAGCGTGGTGACGAGAACGCGATGGCCCTTCTTGGCGACTTCGCGCACCTCGGCCAGCAAGTCGTCGACTTGGTTTTTGGCCGGCCGGATTTCAACCTCGGGATCGATTAGCCCGGTGGGCCGAATGACCTGCTCTGAAAATGTGCCGCCGGTCTGCTCCAATTCCCACGAGCCTGGTGTGGCCGAGACGTAAATCGACTGCGGACGCATCGCATTCCACTCCTCGAAGCGGAGCGGGCGGTTGTCCATGCAGGAGGGTAGGCGAAAACCGTATTCGGCCAGCGTCGCCTTGCGCCGGTAGTCGCCGCGGAACATCCCGCCGATTTGAGGGATCGTGACGTGGCTTTCGTCGGTAAAGACGAGGGCGTTGTCGGGAAGGTATTCGAACAGCGTCGGCGGCGGTTCGCCCGGCGCGCGGCCGGTGAGATAGCGCGAGTAGTTCTCGATGCCGGCGCACGAACCTGTGGCTTCCATCATCTCCATGTCGAAGGTGGTGCGCTGCTCGAGGCGCTGGGCTTCGAGGAGCTTGCCGACGGAGTAGAGCTCTTCCAGGCGCTGCTTGAGTTCCAATTTTATGTTTTTGATGGCCTGCTGCAGCGTCGGCTTCGGCGTGACGTAATGCGAGTTCGAATAGACCTTCACCAGCGCCAATTCGTCGGTCTTGTTGCCGGTGAGCGGATCGAACTCGACGATGCTTTCGATCTCGTCGCCGAAGAGGGATATGCGCCACGCGCGGTCTTCATAGTGGGCCGGGAAGACTTCGACGGTGTCGCCGCGGGCACGGAAGGTTCCGCGAGTGAAGGCGGCGTCGTTGCGGCGGTAGTGCAGCGCGACGAGATCGGCCAGGAGCTGATCGCGCGAGAGGCGGTCACCGACTTTCACGGCGAACGTCATGGCGGTGTAGGTCTCGACCGAACCGATACCATAGATGCACGAAACAGACGCGACGATGATGACGTCGTCGCGTTCGAGCAGCGAGCGCGTTGCGGCGTGACGCATGCGGTCGATCTGCTCGTTGATCGACGATTCTTTCTCGATGTAGGTGTCGGTGCGGGGGACGTAGGCTTCGGGCTGGTAGTAGTCGTAGTAAGAGACGAAATACTCGACGGCGTTGTTGGGGAAGAAGCTCTTGAACTCGCCGTAGAGCTGGGCGGCGAGGGTCTTGTTCGGCGCCAGGATCAGCGCGGGGCGCTGGGTGGCGGCAATGACCTGCGCCATGGTGAAGGTCTTGCCGGAGCCGGTCACGCCAAGCAGGACTTGGTCCCGTTCGAGCTGGTTAACGCCCTCGACGAGTTCAGCAATGGCCGTCGGTTGGTCGCCCTTGGGCGAATAGTCCGAGACGATCTCGAAACGAATGCCGCCTTCGCTCTTCTCCGGCCGGGCGGGGCGATGGGGCACGAATTCGCGCGCGGCGCCGGTGACGATCGGATGCGAGGCGAGCATCGGCTGCCGGGACAGGATTTCCTTCGCGCGGTCGCTGCGTTCGGCCGGTTTGGCGAGCAGGGCGTTCAGCATGTCGGAGATCGAACTGTCGCCGGCGCGCGGTGGCAGCGGACCCGACGTGCGCAGCGCCGGCAGGGTCGACGTCCCGGCCACATACGACGACTGCATCGACTCGCCGAAGCCAGGCGTTCCGGCCGCCGTCTCGGCGGGCGGCGCAGCAGGTTTTCCAGAGCGGGCCCGCGAAGGCCGCGCTTTTGGCAGATCGGATTTCGGTGGTCGAGCCATGCGATCTGTATATGGGCCGTGCGGCCGTGGAGATCAAATGACGGAACGTAATCCTGGCCGGAAAGTGGCATTTTGAGGGTATCTTTGGGTACCGGAGATCGGTGTGCACGCTCCGCGACGTAAGACGGTGACTGGCCAGGTAGCCAAGGGCCGCAGAGTCAGGGTGTGTTTGAGTTCAAACATTCAATTCCTGAGAGGATAACCATGAATTCGAACATGTGCGCCGCTGCGGTGCTGGGGTTCATTGCCCTGTCCGCGGTCGTTCCGGCGATGGCCAACCTGGAACCCGGCGAGCCAGTGGTCCGCGTGACAGCGGCCGACGGGCCGATCGACGGGCAAGTCGATGCCACGATGGTCGTGCCGGCGCCTGCGCAGGCCGTCTACAGTGCGCTGACGGAGTGTGCGCGCGCGCCAGACGTTTTCCCCTCGCTCAAGAGTTGTCGCGTTATCGAAGCGGATCCGGGCAGAGCTTGGGATATCCGGGAGCACAAGGTTGCAAGCTGGGCAAGTTTTCTGCCCGACATGAGGACGGTGTTCCGGTCGGAGTACGTTCCCAATCGCAGCATTTCCTTTCGTCTGCTGTCAGGCGATTTGCAGTACTTGGACGGAGCTTGGCGGCTGGAGCCGGTCAAAGGCGGCACGCGCGTGACCTACGAGGCGCGCGTCGGATTTCACGCCCTCGTGCCGTCGTTCCTCGTACGCCAGTCGCTAGCCGGAGACGTTCCGAAATTCATGGCTGCCATTCGCGACGAGTCGGTGCGGCGTGCACCACGGTTCGCGAGCGGCAAGACTTGATCCAGATCAAGAAACTCGGTTTGCAAAAGCTGGCGGAGTGTTTACCTAACTCCTTGAAGGCTCAGCGGTGTTGCCGCGGGCGTGACGGGGAAGCTGGTTCATAATGGCTGTGACACGGGTCGCGCTGGTATCGGGCGGCAATCGCGGGATTGGACTTGAGATTGCGCGGCAGTTGGCGCGGCGGGGGATGCTGGTCGTCATCAGCTCTCGGGACTTGGAGAAGGGTCAAGCGGCAGCAAAGACGATTATCGATGAAGGCTATCCGACCGAGGTTGTCCGCCTCGACATCACTGACGAGGCCTCCGTTGCTGCGGCCGTCGAAGAGATCGTCCTTCGCCACGGGCGCATCGACATTCTGGTCAACAACGCCGCCATTCTGATCGACGGTCCGGGCGGGTTCAAATCGAGCCTCTTCGAACTCAAGGCAGATACGGCGCGCCAGACCTTCGAGACGAATGTCCTTGGGCCGCTGCGGCTGACACAGGCCGTGGTTCCAATCATGGAGCGCAACGGCTACGGGCGCATCGTCAATCTCTCGTCGGGCGCGGGACAGCTTTCGGACATGCGCAGCGGATTTCCGGCGTACCGAATGTCCAAGACAGCTTTGAACGCGCTGACGCGTATCACAGCTTCGGAACTCGCGAGCACGAACATCAAGGTCAATGCCGTGTGCCCGGGCTGGGTGCGGACCGATATGGGTGGTGCGGAAGCGGAACGCCCCGTGGAGATCGGGGCGGAGACGCCGGTCTGGCTTGCGACGCTTCCGGAAAATGGCCCGACCGGCGGGTTCTTTCGCGACAAGCGATCGATTCCTTGGTGAGGGGTCTTGTTTCGGCCCACACTGGGCAGGCGGTGTGGGGAGATTTTGTTGGCCCATACTCGGCAAGCCGGTGTGGGGAGATTTTCTTGGCCCACACTCGGCAAGCCAGTGTGGGGAATTTTCTGGCCCACACTCGGCAAGCCGGTGTGGGGAGATTTTGTTGGCCCACACTCGGCAAGCCGGTGTGGGGCTAGAGACCCTTCACGACGTTCCCGACCATGAGAACGAAGTAGGCCGTAATGGCGAGCCAGAATTCCTGGTGCGGCAGGTGTCGCGGGATGGGCAGAAACTGCAGCTTGGTCATGATCGCCAGGAAGGCGAGCAGCAACGACATTAAGAAAATGATCACTGTCGGTGGATTGAGACGCATGCAGGCTCCCCGGTCGTCGCCAGACGGCAGCCGTTCAGCCCCGCCCCCGGTCGGACAATAGGGGCGGAGGGCCGGGCTTTGCAATCCCGGCAGAAATCGAGAACCACTCTCTGTCAGACCTGTGGCCTAGAGCGCGCGATCTTTGGAGCTGATCGTCGTTAGACCGCGACCTTCTGCGTCGACGGTCAGGCGAACCAAGCCGCTATTCGGGGATTGCGCGCGGCGGCCGGTGATAACGTAATGGGCCGTTTTGCCGACGCCGGTATCGATCCGCGTCGTGGCGGTGGTGTCTTCCTCGACCAAAACGACGTCGATCATCTGGCGATCATACGGCCCGAAATTCACGATGATGCGGTCACCGGCGACCACGGGAGCCTTCCATGTGACCCGAGCGACGTTCTTGGCGTCAGGTGCACGGCTCAGCCAAAAACCTTCCGACCCTTCCTCGAACGTGCGGCCGGCAATCGCAGCCGGTGCTGATTTGCCGCCAGGAATATACGCGGCCATCATCCGGGCTTCGACCGCGGCAGCTGATGAAAGGCCGCGCTCGAATTGGGCGCCTGGGTTCAAAACGACGATGGCACCGGCGAGCACCACGCAAGGGGCCAGTGCGGTTGCCACTGCGAAGGGGCGTGAAAGTGGCTTGCTTGAAGGTTGGTCGACCATCGTCTCACCGTCCTTAGAATGCCACCCGTATACGACGAGACGGGTTGGGACGCCAAATAATCTTCACGTGCTCGTTACGATCCGTGACCTGCCCTGGATCGACGGCGGGGAGTCTCCTCCACATAGAGGCGCCGGATATGGCGATACAATGCGAGATTGAACGCCATAAACAGCGAAAACATGGCGGCTATCAACGATAGAGGCAGCCACCGGGTTTCCGCCAAGTTGAGAACAGCAGTCTCCACAGCTCCGGCCGAAGATGTTCCCCCGACGGTGGCCACGACGGCGAGCGTAAAAAGTCCAAGACCGACAAGCATGTCGAGTGCGAAACGGCGTCCATCCATACGGAACGAACCAGTCATGTCCTTGCCCCTGAAATGCTGCACGAGAATCAAACCGGCGTAACTTTCGCTTAGGGATAATTACGAACTGATGAAGTGGCGTGGGTTGGCCCGGATTGTGGCGGGGCGCGGGCAATTCCCGTTACCTTGGAATGTGTTGCCTTATCGCACTTAAGCCCCCATCGCTGGCCCACGGCACTACACGTCAGGACTGTCAGCCACGACCAATGGCCGACTTGCGGATTGCTGCACTGCGGCGTAGCTTCCGCGCCGTTTCTGGGGGTGCCAGCGCACCCGACTGCATCCACACGAAAGACATGGGCCATGGGCTTCTTCGCCGACAGTCTCAACCGCATTCAGCCATCCGCCACTATCGCCGTATCGACCAAGGCGCGGCAGCTGAAAGCTCAGGGACGGGACATCATTTCTCTATCGGCCGGGGAGCCTGATTTCGACACGCCGCAGAACATCAAAGACGCTGCCAAGCGTGCGCTGGACGAAGGCAAGACCAAGTACACGGACGTGGACGGGATCCCTGAACTCAAGGCGGCCATCGTCGCAAAGTTCAAGCGTGAGAACGGACTGGACTATAAGCCGGCCAATGTGTCGGTGGGCACCGGCGGCAAGCAGGTGCTCTACAATGCGCTCCTAGCGACGCTCAATCCCGGCGACGAAGTGATCATGCCGGCGCCGTGCTGGGTTTCGTATGCGGATATCGTTCTGCTCGGTGGTGGAACGCCCATATTCGCCGAAACTACCGCAGAAGATGGCTATCGCTTGAGACCCGATGTGCTCGACAAGGCCATCACCCCGCGAACCAAGTGGTTCGTGTTCAATGCGCCGTCGAATCCGACGGGGGCGGCGTATTCACGTGAGGCGCTCAAGGCGCTGACGGACGTGCTGATGCAGCCGAAGAACCAGCACGTCTGGGTTCTCACCGACGACATGTACGAGCACCTGCTCTATGACGGCCTGAAGTTCTATACGCCGGTTCAAGTGGAGCCTGGGCTTTATGATCGCACGCTGACGATGAACGGGTTGTCGAAAGCCTACTGCATGACGGGCTGGCGGCTCGGGTATGCAGCGGGTCCCGAAGCATTGATCAAAGCGATGTGCAAATTGCAGAGCCAGTCGACATCGAACCCGTCCTCGATCACGCAGTGGGCCGCTGTCGAAGCGCTGAACGGGCCGCAGGACTTCATTGCCGTGAACAACGCCAAGTTCGTGGAGCGGCGCGATCTCGTCGTGTCGATGCTGAACCAGGCCAAGGGCATCTCGTGCCCGAAGCCGGAAGGGGCGTTCTATGTCTATCCGTCGTGCGCGGGTGCAATTGGTAAAACCACGCCGAAGGGCGCCGTCATCAAGACGGACGAGGATTTCGTGACCGCGCTCCTCGAAGAAGAAGGCGTGGCGGTCGTGCATGGCGCGGCCTTCGCAGGCAGTCCGGCTTTCCGCATTTCTTACGCGGCCTCGACGGAAAACCTCAAAGAAGCATGCACGCGGATCCAGCGTTTCTGCGGGAATTTGAAGTAGGCTGAAATGGAGAGAGCCTCCCGGACCGGAAACGGTCGAGGAGGCTCTGGCGGTGTCAGTCGTCGGGGGGGAGACGAACTGAGCCTGATGCCGCACGCTGGACAGGGGGGGTGGGGCGCACGGCATGTGAACTTTGTCTAGCCCGACTAAAGGGCAAGATGGCTTGATGAAAATCAAATGCGTTTCAAGTCTTTTTTGAATCAGAATCGCGTCACCGGCACGCGCTCTCAATTGTAAGAACTCTCCATTTACGGCAGCTTGCCGCCGAACGCCAAGATGCCGCCGAAGACAATGATTGCCGCTGTCGCCAGAAGCGCAATCGCGCGGGACAGCGGGTTCGAAATCGGCGCGGACCGGTCGATATCTTCATAATCGGCGGCCGGCTTTTTGCCGGTGATCATCGCGGGAATGAGCGGCTCCTTTTTCACGACGCCGTAAAGCACGTTGGCCGCGACGTGGACGACGATCAGAATGATCAAGATCGGCTCAAACAGGAAGCGGTGCCAGCTGGTCCAGATCTTGGCCCAGGCTTCGCCCGCGTACTTGTAAAGCGGCCCGGTGGCGAGGTCGTTGTGTTCGAGAGTGAAGAGGCCAAGCGTGCCGATCGCTCCCACCAGGCCGAGCAGCGCGAGGATGACGAGACCTCCGAGCGGGTTGTGACCGATGAAGTGGCGCGGCGTACCAGTGTAAAGATCGCGCGCGTACGTCAGGGCGGCAGACGGGCCGCGGACGAAGGATTTGAACCGGGCGTTCGATGGGCCGGCCAACCCCCATAGGATGCGCCACACGATCAGCGTCAGGACGGCGAGACCGTTCCAGCGATGCCAGACGAGCCGCGGATCACCGAGTTCCTCGGAGAATTCGAAGCTTGCCCAGGCAGCGATGACGAGAGCGACCAGGGTCCAATGAAAAACCCTGGTCGGCAGATCCCAAGCGGAAATGCGCGCGGCGGGTACGGTCGTTTCTTGCATGCAATGCGCCCGGCGGCCTCTGAGAGCAGGTCAGTCCTTCGGCTTGCGATACTTTTTGTGGCAGCCGCCGCAATTGCCCATCACCTCGGGCCATTCGGCCTCGAACGTGTCAGCGTCTGTGATCGAGGTCTCGGCGGCCTTGGCGGCTGCGGCCAGCTTTACGAAGCGGTCCTCGAAGTCGGCTTTGTTCTCCCAGATGGCCGGGAGCGCTTCCGTCTTTTCCCCTTCCTTGCTGTCGTCGGGGAAGAGCTTGCCCTGCAAAGCGGCTTTTTCTTGGAAAACCTTGATGGCGTTTTTGACAGCGGCGAGGTCGAAATCGGCTTCGCCCTTGAGCATCGCGCCAGTCGGTTTGGCAGCGTCCGCCATGGCCTTGAAGTTGGCCTTGCGTTCCTTGATCACTTCGGCGTTTTGGGCGAGGGCGGCGGCGGGTATGACAAGCAGCGACGCTGCGACGAGGGCGGCACGAAGCATGGACAATGATCTCCTGGACGTCAGACACACGCGGCGTGAGGCATGAACGCGGGCCACGCCGAAGGGCACGGTGGCCGTTCCCCTGTTGCAGGTCAACGGGTCCGTGGTGCTGTTGGATCTTCAGCACATCAACTTTGGAGATGGCCTGACGTGCGGGGCAGCGGCAGCGGGCTGGGTCAGGCCGGAGCGCGGCCGTGGAGCCACGTGCTGACGGAGGGCGCGGCCGGCAGCCACGACTTCATCCTGGCAAAGTAAGCGGACGCCGTCTCTGACAGTTCGACGGTCTGTTCAACGACAACCGTTTCGAGTTCCGTTTCGGCAGTGTCCTGCGGCGGGATCATCGCATATCCCGCGGCCCGTGCCGTCATCATCAGTTGATCGTCAGTCATGACACGTCCTGGCCCGCTACGCAGATACTCGTCTTCTGAATGCCGATGGTGAGCCGCTCGTCTTTCACGCCGAGCCGATGGCGATGTCGCGGCCTGAACATCAGAAGATCACAATGGATAGTTGGTGCGTTGGCACCGCTGGTCAAGATTAAACATCACCATTTGTTTCCATATGATTGCTTTCGCAGACAAGTTGTCTCGCAATGCAAAAAATTAATTGGCAAAAGCGGGGGCTTTGCATTGCGCCGCAAGGTAAAAGCAGTTGATTTGGAACGTTTCCGCTGCGGCGCGATAGCCGGGATCGTTTGCCAGCTGATATCCGATGCTACGCACATTTGTGTGACAGGCTCTTGTCAGCCGGTTGGGATAGCGCGACCATGACCCGTGTCGCGCTCCTTCTCGAGGCGCGGAGGTGCGCGACAGCGTCCTTCGCCGCGCCTTGAAAGCCGCCGCCGGATCAGCCGGCCAAAAGCGGCAAGGAGGACACCATGGGGACTTCCGATGGCTCACACGGGGGCCACGCATCGGGCCGCAGCTCCCGCTGCATCGCACTGGTAGGCCCGTTTCTCTCCGGCAAGACGACGCTGCTCGAAGCCATTCTCGCCCGCACAGGCGGCATTACGAGGCAAGGAAAGATCGGTGAAAGGAACACCATTGGCGACGCCACGCCCGAGGCCCGGGATCACGGAATGAGCGTTGGGCTCAACGTGGCCGACGTTTCGTTTCTGGGGGATACGTTTACTTTCATTGATTGTCCGGGATCGGTCGAATTTCAGCACGAAGGGTCGCTCGCGCTTTCGGGTGTCGATGCCGCCGTCGTCGTTTCCGAATGCGATCCGAAGCGAATGGCGGCGCTTCAAGTCATTTTGAAATCGCTTGAGGATCGGGGAATCCCGCATTTTCTTTATCTGAATAAAATCGACAGTTGCTCCACGCCGGTGCGCGACATCATTCCGATGCTGCAGCCGGCGTCAGCGAAACCGCTCGTCCTGCGCCAAATTCCAATCTGGGAAAACGGAATCGCGACGGGTTTTGTCGATCTCGCCTCCGAGCGCGCGTACGTGTACCGGGAGCATGCGGCGAGCGAGATCGTGGAATTGCCGGAGAGCGTGGCGGCGCGTGAGAAGGAAGCGCGCTACCACATGCTCGAGCAGTTGGCGGACTACGACGACGCGCTGATGGAGCAGTTGCTGTCGGACATGCAGCCTCCGAACGACCACGTGTTCAACGATCTGGCCAGTGATTTGCGGAAGGGGCTGATCTGTCCGGTGATGCTGGGTAGCGCGGAGAATGGCCACGGCGTGTTCCGCCTGTTGAAAGCGCTGCGTCACGAGGTGCCATTCGTGGAAGATACGGCGGAGCGGCTTGGCGTGGGCAGGGCGAAGAGTGCAGCCTATGTGATGAAAAGCTATCACACGGGGCACGGCGGCAAGCTGTCTCTCGTGCGGGTGCTCAAGGGAGAGATTGCCGACGGGACGACGGTGACCGGTTCGGGTGGGCGATCAGAGCGGGTCGCCGGCATCTTTTCGCTCCGAGGCGAAGAGCCTGCAAAGCGGGGCGCGGCGCGGGCAGGTGACACCGTCGCACTGGGTCGGCTCGATGCGATCCGCGCTGGCGAGACGATAACCGCCGATAAGGGCTCCAGTGCGCGGATCCCAAATCCGGCACCGCCTGAGCCTGTTTTGTGTGCAGCAATCGGGCTCAAGGACCGCAAGGACGAGGTGAAGCTATCATCCGCGCTCGCAAAGCTTCTGGATGAGGACCCCTCTCTCGCAGTGGAACAAAACCAGGATACGCATCAGACTCTGTTGAGAGGCCAGGGGGAGATGCATCTGCGCGTGGCGTTCGAACGGCTCCAGCGCAAACATGGCATCGCCGTGGAGCGGCTGAAGTCGCACGTGCCATACAAAGAAACGATCCGCAAATCCGTCGAGGTGCGGGGGCGGCACAAGAAGCAATCCGGCGGGCACGGTCAATTCGGTGATGTCGTTATTCGCATCCAGCCGTTACCACGTGGATCAGGTTTCCAGTTTTCGGAAGAGATCACTGGCGGGGTGGTGCCAAAGCAGTTCATCCCGTCGGTAGAGATCGGAGTAGTAGACTATCTGAAGACGGGGCCGCTCGGGTTCCCTGTCGTGGATGTGGCGGTTACGCTGACGGACGGTTCGTATCACACGGTCGATAGCTCCGACATGGCGTTCCGGCAGGCGGGACGACTGGCCATGAGCGAGGGCATGCCGCAGTGCCAGCCGGTTCTGCTCGAACCCATCAACTGGGTCGAGATTGCCGTGCCGTCGGAGGCGACGGCGCGGGTAAATGCCATCATCTCATCACGGCGCGGGCAGATCCTCGGGTTTGATGCCCGCGAAGGTTGGCCGGGTTGGGACGTCGTGACCGCGCATCTGCCGGCCTCTGAGATGGACGATCTGATCGTGGAGCTCAGGTCGGCGACATCAGGCGTCGGGACCTATCGGACCCGGTTCGACCACTTGTCGGAATTGGTCGGCCGGTTGGCTGATCAAGTCCTGTCGTCTCATCGGCACGCAGCCGAATAACGACGCGGGGCCGGGCGTTCGCGCCCGGCCCCGTCAACTTCAGTCGTACAGGAAGAACGGGTTGTTCCCGCCGGTTTTCTTGGGCGGGGTTTTCTTCTTCTGCGCCTGCGACCGCTTCACGGGCTTGGGCTTCGCCGGTGCGACATTGGTGGTGGCAGGGGAACGGACAGGTGTCGCGGGGCCGACCGTCACTGGTGGCGCTGGTTCTGCGGCGGTGGGAGCCAAAGCGGCATCTTCGGGCTGCCCGCCGAGTGATCCTGTCGTGACCGGCGGCGTCGCAGTCGGAGCAGCGGCTGTCGCCGCCGGAGCTTCGGCTGCCGTTGGCGAGGGCACAGCTTCAGGCGGAGTTATGGTACCTGTCGCAGGGCTGGATTGCTGTTTCTCGGCCAGCTGGCTTTTTTGGGCGAGTTGGCTCTGAAGCGTGTCGCGTGCGGTCTCGGCGGCAAGCCGCTGTTCGCGCTCGCGCGCCAGTTCTTCACGAATGGCGGCGGCTGTGCGTGCAGCCTCCTGCCGGGCGTGGGCTTCCCGTGCGAGCGTTTCCTTAAGCGCGATGGTTTCGGCGTCGGGGCCGATCTTGGCCGGAGCAGCCGGAGCTGCCGGAGCGGCCATGAAGCTCGGCACCGGCTTTTGCGCGTCGAGAGTGGCCAGCCCTGCAACGGAGGCGACGGCTAGGACGGCGACAGCACCGCCGAGGATGGATTGTGCGCGCGTGGGGCGGCCGGCGAAGGCAGGTTCGGCTGCGGCGTCCAGGGGGACAGTGACTGTCGGCCATGGAGAATAGGCGCCAAAATTCCAGATATGGCCTTCGGGGTCGCGCGCGGCATAGGCCCGGTCGCCGGCCTCTTCGCTGCCGAATTCCAGCACGATGTCGGCGCCACTATTTCTAGAGTGCTTGAAATGGCGTTCGACGTCGTCAACGGCGACATAAACGCTTTGTGTGCCTGCCCCGCCGACTTCGTCGGGCTGCTTCAGCAGCCTGTCCAGGTTCGATTGACCGACAGGGCCAAGCATGACGATGCCGCGGCCATACGACAGTTCGGCATAGGCAATTGTGCCGTCGGGATCGGTGATAATGTTGCGCTTTTCGAAACCGAAAGCCGTGGAAAGCCAATCGACCGCGGCTGCCACATCACGGTAACGGATCAACGGTACAAGCCCGTTCGACGTCATCAATAAGCCTTGCCTGCAAAATGGTGAGACGTGTGCCACCCCGTGAGGTGCGCGTTCGACTGAGGCCGGTCGTGGTCATCCGGTGCAATCGGAACGGGTGCACCACGTTGCGAAATGCAACAACGCTCGAATCGTCGACGCCCTCAGTCTACAATTTTGGCGGATCAGGTTTCGAAACGCCAGCGCGTTGCGCGGCCTGTGGACAACTAATAACCCTGGTTTTGCAGTATTTATTAAGCGTTGCCGATTGTGTGATGGCTATTGCGAGGTGCGCTCCGGCCACAGCTGCTGGAGGCGGGCATCGCGACCGCAGCCGCTGCGATAGAACTTATATCGGATCGGGTTCTTCTTATAGTAGTCCTGATGATAATCCTCGGCCGGCGTGAAGACCGATGCCGGCAGGATCTCGACAGCGACGCCGTCCAGCTTCTTATCGCGCACGAGTGCCGCCTTGCTCGCCTCGGCGGCCGTTTTCTGCGCTTCGTCATGCACGAAGATGGCGGGACGATAGGACGAGCCGCGATCGCAGAACTGGCCGCCGCCATCCGTGTAATCCACATTGTGCCAGTAATGATCGAGGAGGGCCTCATAGCTCACTGTCTTGGGATCAAAGCGAACGCGGATCGCTTCGTAATGGCCAGTGGTGTTGCTGCCGACTTGTTCGTATGTCGGATTTGGCGTCGAGCCGCCGGTATAGCCGGAGATCACTTCAGCGACGCCGGGCACGCTCTCGAAGTCTTTCTCGCCGCACCAAAAGCAGCCTGATGCGAACGTCGCTTCGGCTAGGCCGGGGGTGAGCGGAGGCAGCGGAGATTGCTTTCCCGCAGCCAACGCTCCTACAATTCCCAGACCTGTGACCAGAGCGGCCAGAACGACGTTGCGAACTGTTTTCATCGTCATCGTCGCTCTCCAAGCAACACTTTCAGTGGCAGCTATGCGCCGGCCTTGGGCACGAACTTCATCGCGACGCCATTCATGCAATAGCGCTGGCCCGTCGGCGCGGGACCGTCGTCGAAGACGTGCCCAAGGTGGCCGCCGCAGTTCGCGCAGTGGATCTCGGTGCGCGGGTAGATCAACTTCCAGTCTGTGGACGAGCCAACGGCGTTCTCGAGGGGCTGGAAGAAACTCGGCCATCCGGTGCCGCTGTCGAACTTGGCTTCCGATGAGAAGAGAGCCTGACCACAGCCGGCGCAGTGGTAGGTGCCGGCCGAGTAGGTCTTGTCTAGGGGGCTCGTCCCGGCGCGTTCGGTGCCGTGCTTGCGCAGGACATAGTACTGATCTTCGGTAAGGATCTTCTTCCACTCAGCTTCGGTCTTGGTCACGGGAAACTCCTTGTCGGCGGCGGTGGCCGTCTGATGGCGGGCTGCAACGCCGGCGGCGGCGAGGCCGAGGCCGGCGAGGGTGAATTTGCGGCGGTCGAGCATGGGAGGGTCCTTTGTTGCCGGCGCGCTGTGACCGGCGGTTCTGGATTCATGACCCTTATACGCGCCCCTGAAGAGCGAGGTTTCGATGAAACGCGGCGCATTACACGAAGTTCATTCAATGGCTGGGAGAATGCGGTCGACCGTGATCGCCTCGGGTGTCAGCCGGCACGTGATGGCGTAGGCTTCGACGCCGGCGGATCGGGCAGCCGAGAGCGCGTCTGCGTATTTGGGATCGATATCGCGGGCTGGCCCAAAGCGGGCAGCATCTCCGCGCTGGATCAAGTAAATCATGACGGCCCGGTGGCCGGCGCGTATCATTTCGGTGAGTTCGGCCAAATGCTTGACGCCCCGTTCTGTTTTGCTGTCGGGAAACTCCGCAAGACCGGCTTCCCGAAGGAGATGGACGTTCTTGATCTCCACATAGGCGAGGCCCTTGGCGGGGTCTTCGAGGAGGAGGTCGATGCGGCTGGATTGTCCGTATTTGACTTCGCGGCGCATGGAAGCATAGCCGCTCAGTGGAGCGATGAGGCCCTCGGTCACGGCCTCCGAGACGATGGCGTTGGGATGGCTGGTGTTGATGCCGACGAAAGATCGTGACTTGCCGTCGCCGAGTTCGACCAGTTCCCAGGTGTGCGCATACTTGCGCGTGGGGCTTGCGCTTTCGGAAAGCCAAACTGCAAGCCCCGGCTGAGACAGGCCCATCATAGATCCGGTGTTTGGGCAGGTTGCGGTGATCTCGCGGCCGTCGTCCAGGATGACATCGGCGAGGAAGCGTTTGTAGCGTTTGACGAGGCGACCGCGGAGGAGAGGAGTTTTGAACTGCATGAAGGAAGCAATAGATGGGCCGGGGTGCGGCCTGCAAGCCGGTTATCAGTGTTCCCCCCGCGGTGCTAGAAGCTAACCTTGCCAGTTTACCCCATTGGAAAGACAGCCCGCACGTGACCCTCAATACCGCAGTAACGGCCGGCCTGATCGTCATTGGCGATGAGATTTTGTCAGGGCGGACGAAGGACAAGAATATCGGCACCATTGCCGAGCACCTCACGTCGATCGGCATCTCTTTGCGCGAGGTGCGTGTGGTCGCGGATGTCGAGGAGGCGATCGTGGAGGCGGTTGACGCACTGCGCCACCGCTACACCTACGTCTTCACCACCGGTGGGATCGGTCCGACGCACGACGACATCACGGCGGATGCGATCGCCAAGGCCTTCGGGGTTTCGATCGACGTGGATCCGCGGGCGGTTGCGATCATGAAACCGGCTTATGAAAAGCGCGGCATCGAACTCAATGCGGCGCGACTGCGCATGGCCCGCATTCCGGCCGGCGCCGAACTCGTCGTGAACGAGGTGTCGGTGGCGCCGGGGTTCCGGATCGGCAACGTGATCGTGATGGCGGGTGTGCCTGCGATCATGGAGTCGATGCTGAAGTCGGCGACCGCGTCGCTGGAGACCGGGGCGAAGGTTTTGGCGGCTTCGATCATGGTTGCGCATGCCGAGGGTGAGATCGCCGAACTGTTCGCCGCGCACCAGGCGTCGTGGCCACAGGTCGCGATGGGGAGTTATCCGGCCTTTAAGGAAGGGCAGTATGCGACCGATCTCGTTTTGAGGTGTACGGACGCCGCCGCGCTGTCGTCAGCTCGCAACACTCTGGTGGAGATCCTGGCTCAGCGCGGCTTCGTTTTTGAGCTGAAATAACAGCGACTTGGCGCGCATCTTCACCGCCAAATTAAACCTTGTTTGACAAGTCCGCACTGCGACGACTTGGGGCCTCCCCTCACGGGGTGGGCTTTGCTTTGTTGCGCTGCAACGACGGTTAATGAGGGACGCGAGCGGGGGCTCCGAAGACCGGCGTTTTGGTTCAACGGGTGGGAGTACCCCGAATGTTTGTCGATTGGCTTGGCGCGTCCAACGGGCGCCGAACTGCCGCGCGCGCGTTTGGAGCGAACGTTGTGATTACCGGACTGGCCGTCGCCGTGGTTGCTTTTGGCGCGTCGTCCACAGCCGGGGCCAAAGGGCCCGGACAGACCTATTGCTTCTATAAAAAGTGCCATCGGGTGAAGACGATTGCCGAGACGCAGGCTCTCGTCGGCCGAGACCTGCGGATCGTCGCCTCACACTACGACAGCTGCAAAAAGGATCGCTTCAATCCGTGCGGTCTGACGTCGTCGGGCGAGCGCTTCGCGCCGGAGCGGGCCGACAATGCCGCGAGCCCGGTTCTGCCTGATGGGACCATCGCGCTCGTATGGTCGAAGCAGACCAAAGAAGCCATTGTCATTCGCATCAACAATGCTGGTCCCTACTGGGGCAATCGGCAACTCGATCTTTCGCGTGCTGCGGCCCGCAAGCTCGGCATCGGCGGTGTCGGAGAAGTCACCTTGCGTGTGCTCAAGGCGCCGACGCCGGCCGAAGCGCGTTATGCAAAGAACCGCCGGTATGACCCGGTGCCGGGTCCCATCGGTCAGTTTGCCAGCCTTGATGAGGCGCATAGCACCATGAGCACCCTGGTGGCTCAGGGCAGCCCGGATACGACAGCACTCGCAGGGCTGGCACCGCCCGCCGCGACCGCTCCTGCCACCGATCTGGCATTAGATTTGTCGTCCGCGTTCAGCGCGCCAGTGGTGCCCGGTTTGACGATACCCAAGGGGGCCTTGGCGGAAGCCTTAATTGCGCAGTCCACGATCGAACGGCGGAGTGTGACGGCCTCCGTCCCACCCTCTACGAATGTCGCAGTTCTCACACCGAAGATTCCCGCCGCAAAGCCTGTCGTCCCGCGCAGGACGCGCGTGGAGGCGGTGGAAGTGAAGCCGAAGGAGCCCGATGCCTTGGAGGCGGTCGCTACGCTTGTGACGTCGCTCATCGAGCCGCCAAAGCCAGTCCGCGTCGCAAAGCGTTCGCGCAGCGCGGCGTCGAAGGCCGGCGAGAAAAAGCCTGTGGCGAAGCCAAAGGCCGAGGTGGCGCAGGCTCCGCGACGTGAGCAGCGGGTGCGGGTCGCGCAGGTCGAGCGGCCGGAAGAATTCCGGGCAGGCTTCACGACCTATGCTGAAGAGCGTTACCGCACGACCCCGAAGTTCGCGTCGTTGCAGAAACCAAAGCCCGTCCGGGCCAAGTCGAAATCCACCACCGGATCATTGCCCGAGACGCAGACCAATTCGGGGCCGGTCAAACAGGCCGGGGTTTCCAAGGGCAAGAAGCAGGCGGCGATCAAGAAGAGCGGTGGCTGGCAGTCGTCAGCGCTTGGCGATGTGCCCGTGCGCCTACCTCAAATGACCACTCCGCATCCGCGGGTGCCGGCAGGGGAAATGAAGGACGAGACGGAGCAGGACCAGAGGCCACGCCTCCGGGTGCACCCGTCAGCGCTGGTCTAGTGCGACCGCGGAGCGGACTTCGAGGAGAGCCTTGCGCAATGCCTCGACATCTTCGCTATCGGTGCTGTCATCACCACTCTCGAGCTCGCCGGTGTTAACGTCTGCCCGGACCGGTGCACTTGTGACCAGGTCCGGATCGGTTTCGCCCGGCAAAAGATCCGACTCTACGGGGGCATCGTCGAAGAGATCATAGTAGATCTCAAGCGTGTCCAAATACATCGCGATAAGATCGAGCAACGTGCCCAGGCGGATACGGCCGGCAACGAGAAAATCATCGCGGAACTTGAATGTTTCTCCCTCTGTGGGACCGGGGGAATCGTCGGTTAGAAGCCCGCGGGTGCGCAGGAAAGGGACGACGCCACCACCGGTCTCGAAGTCCGCGGTGGCCAAATTGCCAAAGTCGGCGACCGCTTCGATCAAAATGGCTGTGCCGGCATTGTAGAGCCGGGCGACTGTTGCGAAACGGGGATCGCGCTTGGCAATCTCTTCGGAACGCTCGCGCGACTTGAGCACGCGGGCGACGAGGATCTGCTCGAGTGAACGAACGTTTTCGAGAACGGACCGCTGTGCGGCGCGGGCGCGGGCGATGTCGACGCCGTCGCGGCCAGCGCCGGTTTCCCAAACGAGTTCCGCCTTCATGAGGTCCTCGCCGGCGGCGAGTGCAGCATCCAGGTTATCGGCCAGCAGATAAACATTCGGCGGGATGTAGGGCATCGGTACCGTCATGAAGGTTGCACCTGGCGGTCGGCCAAATGGGCAAATCGCAGCGGTAAATGCGCGATCTCACTCTCGAATTCACCAGAGATAGTGCCTGATTCTGGGGCGGCGCGATGGTGCGCCCATCGCTTCTATTCCCGTCTTTGCGCAGACTGTGGATAACTTGAGGGAAACCGGCGGTCGCAGAGGCGCCGGTCCTCAGTCTGCGCCGGCCTTCGCCTTACTCTTCTTGGCCGGCGTTTTCTTAGCCGCGGGCTTCTTTTCTGCTGCTTTCACGGCTTTAGGTGCGCCGCCGGCAGGCTTGGACGCTTTTTTCGCGGCGGCCTTGGGTGCGGCCTTGCGCGCGGGCCTTTTGCCGCCGCCTTTGGCAATGCGTTCTTCGAGCAGGCGAATGGCGTCGTCCACGGAGAGGCTCGCGGGCTCCGTCCCCTTCGGCACGGTGGCGTTGACCTTGTTGTGGCTGACGTAGGGGCCATACTTGCCGTCGAGCACTTCGATCTTGCCGCCCTCGGTGGGATGTTCGCCGAGATCTTTCAGAACGGTCTTGGCGGCTGCGCGGCCAAAGCGTCCGCCCGCACCCTTGCCGGCGCGCTTATCGGCCAATACCGTTACGGCGCGGTTGACGCCGATCGTGAACACATCTTCGATCGAAGGGACGTTGGCGTAGGTGCCGTCATGCAGAATGAAAGGACCGAAGCGGCCGAGGCCGGCGACGATGGGCGTTCCGGTTTCGGGATGGATGCCGACTTCACGCGGTAGGGAGAGTAGCTGAAGCGCTTTTTCAAGATCGATGGTGGCGGCATCGATGCCCTTCGGGATCGAGGAGCGCTTGGGCTTTTCTTCCTTCGAGCCTTCGCCGATTTGGAGGTATGTGCCAAAGCGGCCATTCTTCACCAGTACCGGCAAACCGGTTTCAGGATCAAAACCGAGTTCGCGCTCCTCGCCGCCACCGCCTTCGCCCCCCGTCGCGAGTTGGCGTGTGAAGTTGCAGTCGGGGTAATTGCCGCAACCGATGAAGGCGCCGTTCTTGCCGGAGATCTTGAGCGAGAGGCGGCCGGTGCCGCACTTGGGACATGCGCGCGGATCGGAACCGTCGCCCTTGTCCGGAAAGACGTGCGGACCCAGCATCTCGTTGAGAGCTTCAAGCACGTCGCCAACGCGTAAATCCTTGATCTCGCCAACCGCGCCCGTGAAGTCGCGCCAGAATTCACGCAGCATCTCTTTCCAATCGAGTTTGTTGTCGGAGATGAGGTCGAGCTTTTCTTCCAGGCTCGCCGTGTAATCGAATTCGACATACTTTCTGAAGAAGCTTTCGAGGAAGGCCGTGACCAGACGGCCCTTGTCCTCGGGTACAAGGCGCTTCTTATCGATCTTGACATAGCCGCGGTCGACGAGTGTCGCCATGGTAGAGGCATAGGTCGAGGGGCGACCGATGCCGAGTTCCTCCATGCGCTTGACGAGGGTGGCCTCGGAGAAGCGCGGCGGCGGCTGGGTGAAATGCTGTTCTGCGGCGATCTCCTTGTCGGAGACGCGATCGCCCTCGTTGAGTTGTGGCAGGCGGCGGCTGTCGGCGTCGTCTTCCGGGTCGTCCTTGCCCTTTTCAACGACACGCACGCGATCGTCGCGGCCTTCCTCATAGACCTTGAGGAAGCCATCGAAATTGATGATCGAGCCGCTGGCGCGGAGCATATACGCTTTGCCGTCACGGCCCTTCACGTCGATATCGGCGCTCGTCTGTTCGAGTTCGGCCGACGCCATCTGGCTCGCAAGCGTGCGGCGCCAGATCAGCTCGTAAAGGGCGGCCTGGTCGCGGTCGAGATAACGGGCGACATCCTTCGGGCGGCGCGCGGGGTCGGTGGGGCGGATCGCTTCGTGGGCTTCCTGCGCGTTCTTGGCTTTCGATTTGTATTCGCGAATGAATGGCGCGACGTACTTCTGCGAGAACTCGCGCGCGATCATTCCCCGGATGGCGTTAACCGCATCAGGGACGATCGTCACGCCGTCGGTTCGCATGTAGGTGATGAGGCCGGTCGTCTCGCCGCCAATGTCGACGCCTTCATAGAGTCGCTGGGCAATCTGCATCGTCTGTTTGGCGGAAAAGCCGAGCTTGCGCGAGGCATCCATCTGCAGGGTCGAGGTCATGAACGGCGGGTAGGGGTTGCGCTTGGCCGCCTTCTTTTCCAGCCGCGAAACAGTAAACTGACCCTTTTCGATGGCGGCGACGATCGCCTTGGCGGACGCCTCGTCGTTGATGTCAAGCTTCTTGAGCGTGGTGCCGTTGATCGCCACGACGCGGGCGGGAAAGTTCTCGCCCTTTGCCGTCGTCAATATGGCTTCGACCGTCCAGTATTCGTCTGTTCGGAAGGCTTCGATTTCGGCTTCGCGGTCGCAGACCAGACGGAGGGCCACCGACTGCACGCGGCCGGCCGAACGAGCGCCGGGAAGTTTGCGCCACAGCACGGGCGAGAGCGTAAAGCCGACGAGATAATCGAGTGCCCGGCGAGCGAGATAGGCGGAGACGAGCGGTTCGTCGATCTGGCGGGGTTCGCCGAGGGCGGCCAGGATGGCGGGCTTGGTCACCGCGTTGAAGGCAACGCGCTCGATTTCCATGCCCTTCTTCAAGGCTTTTTTGGCGCCGAGCACTTCGAGGATGTGCCAGGAGATGGCCTCGCCTTCGCGATCGGGGTCGGTGGCGAGGATCAGCTTGTCGGCGCCCTTCACCGCGTCGGCGATCTCCTTCATCACCTTGCGGCCACGGCTGTCGTCCATGTCCCAGTGCATCGTGAAGTCGTGGTCGGGCTCGACCGCGCCATCCTTCGCCGGCAAATCGCGGACATGGCCATACGATGCGATTACTTTGTAGTTCTCGCCCAGGTACTTCTTGATGGTCTTGGCCTTGGCAGCCGACTCGACGATCAGGACGTTCATGCCGTGCTTTCTTTGAAATTCGGAGCGGCGGAAACCCGACCCTTGGGACAATTTGAGATTGTGGAAACGCCGGGCTTCGGGGCGCGGAACATGGGCAATGATGACCCCGCTGTCAAACCGGGGTCCCGACGCTGGGGCAGAAAACTGTCATCGGACGGGGGTGGGCATGCAACCCTAAATGGCCGTCACGGCGCAGGATTTCGTGATGGCACGGCGTGAAGGTCGCGGATGGCGGGGATGAGCGCATCATAATGGTCGATGACGCGATCCGGCGACAATTCGGCGACGGGGATCGCCGTGTAGCCAAAGCTGACGGCCACAACCGGCACGCCGGCCGCCTTGGCGGTTTTGATGTCGACGTCGCTGTCGCCCACCATGAGAGCGTGTGCGGGGTCGCCGCCGGCGAGGCGGACCGCCCCCAGCAGATGATCCGGATGCGGTTTGCAGACCGGAAACGTGTCGCGGCCTGCCAAGCCATGAAAGTGGCGGTCGAGGTCGAGCGCCGTAAGGAGAGAGCGGGACAGGCTTTCGCGCTTATTGGTGCACACCGCAAGACGGGCCCCGCCAGCCGTCAGCGTTTCAATCGCCGTGACCACGCCCGGAAAGGCGCTGCTCTCACGAGCGATGTTCTCTTCATAGTAGGCGAGAAACAAAGCGAGCAGGCGTTCGACCTCGGACGGTGGCAGATGCTCGCCGGAATGGAGGAGCGCTTCCACGATCATGCGTTGGGCCCCGAAGGAAATCCACGGGCGCAGGATGTCAGCGCCGACCGGAGGCAGGCCGAGATCGGACAGCGCGTGATTGGTTGCTCCGACGAGATCGGGGGCGGTGTCGACGAGGGTTCCGTCGAGATCGAAGACCACGGTGAGGTTGCGCATGGTCGCGCTATAGCATGGGGCCCGCGCCGAAGGTCCAGAAAAGAATGGCAATTTTTATCCGGACGGTCAGGTGGGTAGCCGCTTTTTGGAGGGCAACGGCGGCGGAGCCGTGCTAGGGAAGGCGCGGATCGATGCAAGACGCGTGAGGGCCCCCGCGATGACGCCAGACATGATGAAAATCTCAGCCGCCGTCCGCGCGCTCGCATTCGTGGAGCCGGGCATGCGGCTGGGGCTCGGGACGGGTTCGACCGCGGCACGGTTCGTCGATCTGCTCGGCCAGGAGGTCAAGAAGGGGCTCGATGTGGTGTGCGTGCCGACATCGGAGGCGACGCGGCGGCAGGCGGCGGCACTCGGCATCGTGCTCACGACACTCGACGATGTTCCGTTTCTCGATCTGACGATCGATGGAGCGGACGAGATCGACAAGGAGTTGCGGCTGATCAAGGGCGGTGGTGGTGCGCTCTTGCGCGAGAAAATCGTGGCGACCGCCTCGGATCGCATGCTGGTGATCGCGGACGAGACCAAGATGGTCGACACGCTTGGCGCTTTTCCGCTGCCGATCGAGGTGGTGACTTTCGGGCTTAACGCCACACGCAACATGATCGAGATGCTGGCGGCGGACGCCGGTTGCCAGGGTGACATCAGGCTGCGCGTGAAGCCGGATGGCCAGATGTTCACGACCGACAGCGGCAATGTGATCTTCGACTGCCATTTCGGCCGCATCGATGACCCGGAAAGTTTGGACGAGGCGCTGAAATTCATACCCGGCGTCGTGGAGAACGGTCTCTTCCTCGGCATAGCGGATGCAGCCGTGATCGGCGGGCGCGACGGTATCAGCGTCTTGTCCGCCACCTATGGCGAAGAAGCCGAAGCCAATTGATTACTTGAATACTTTTCTCATTGGAGGCGAACGCCCATGACGTCATCGCGCGGACTTGTAGCCGGAGCACTCCTCGCGCCGGTGGCGCTCATATCTGCTTTCTCCGCCGGGCTCGTGATGGCGCAGACGCAGAAGCCGGCGGAGACGAGCCTGTCGGCGGCGCGTGAGTTGATCGTGGCCACCGGTGCCTCGAAACAGTTCGAAGCCGTAGTGCCGATGATGGTGAAGCAGCTCGAACCCATCCTGCTGCAGATGGCGCCGGGCAAGGAAGCTGAGATCAAGGAGATTGCCGGTCTCATCGTTCAGCGGTTTTCGGAGCGGAAGTCGGAGATGATGGAGCTTATCGCGACAATCTACGCTTCGAAGTTGTCGGAAGCGGAAATGAAGGATCTCAGCGCGTTCTTTTCGAAAGGCGCGGGCGCGGCGTTCATCGCCAAGCAGCCCGAGATTTTGACCGAGAGCATGGCGGCCGGTCAGCAGTGGGGCGAGAAGATTGGCGTCGAGATCGAGCAGCAGATCCGCGACGAACTCCAAAAGCGCGGGATCAAGATCTAAATCCATGACCACATTCGACTTCGACCTTTTCGTCATCGGTGGCGGTTCTGGCGGTGTGCGCGCAGCGCGCATCGCGGCCGGTTACGGCGCCCGGGTGGCCATTGCTGAAGAGAGCCGGTTCGGCGGGACCTGCGTGATCCGCGGGTGCGTGCCGAAAAAACTGATGGTCTATGCGTCGCGCTATTCGAGCGACTTTCAGGACGCCCGAGGGTTCGGCTGGGAGACAGGGACGCCCGTCTTCGACTGGAAGACGCTGATCGCTGCGAAGGATAAGGAGATCGCCCGGCTCGAGGGGCTTTACCGGAAGGGGCAGGCGAGCGCCGGAGTCTCCATTTTCGATGAGCGCGCGCGAGTTGCCGGGCCAAACGCCGTGACGCTTGCCAGCGGCCGCACGGTTTCGACGGCGAAAATCCTGATTGCAACGGGCGGCTTACCAAACGTGGATGCCTCGCTCGTGGGCGTCGAGCACGTCATCACGTCGAACGAGGTGTTCGATCTGAGGCAACAGCCGCGCCGGATCGTGGTCGCGGGCGGCGGGTATATCGCGGTGGAATTCGCGTCGATCTTTGCCGGGCTCGGGTCGGAAGTGACGCTCATCTATCGTGGAGAAAAGGTGCTGCGCGGCTTCGATACGGGGCTGCGCGACGGGCTGATGGAGGCGCTGGCTGCGCGCGGTGTCCGGCTGGTGATGGGCGATGTTTTCAGCAAGATCGAGAAGCGGGAGGCCTCGATCGTCGGCACGACGCGAGGCGGCGAAGTTCTCATGGCGGATCAGATTCTGTTTGCAATCGGCCGTTCGCCGAATACGCGGGCGCTCGGTCTGGAAACAGCGGGCGTAAAGCTCGATGCGATGGGCGCGGTCGTGGTCGATGCCTTTTCGCAGTCGAATGTTCCCAGCATCTTCGCCGTGGGCGATGTGACCAACCGCGTGAACCTGACGCCCGTCGCCATCCGCGAAGGGCACGCGTTCGCCGATACGCAGTTTGGCGGCACGCCGTGGTCGCCAAGCTATGAAAACATCCCGACGGCTGTTTTCACGACGCCAGAGATCGGCACCGTGGGGTTATCGGAAGAGGCGGCGCGCGCATGTACTACGCAAGTGGACATTTATGAATCGGTCTTCCGGCCAATGCGCAACGTGCTTGCCGGGCGGGACGAGCGCACTCACATGAAACTCGTGGTGGATGGCACGACCGGTCAGGTGCTCGGCGTGCATGTGCTGGGGCCGGATGCGGCGGAGATGGTTCAAGTGGCCGCCATCGCGCTCAATCTGAAGGCCACCAAGGCCGACTTTGACCGTACCATGGCCCTGCATCCGAGCGCGGCAGAAGAACTCGTCACCTTGCGCACGAAGCGCTGAGCGGCTTCTAAGAGGCCCGAAGCCGCGCCAAGCCGGCGCTAAAAGGTGAAGAGGCAACTCATGGGCCGCCTGCAGGATCGAATTGCGCTGGTGACGGGCTCCGGCAACGGAATCGGGCGGGCAACCGCGGAGCTGTTTGCGGCGGAGGGCTCTTTCGTTTACGTGACGGACCTCGATGGCACGGCGGCTGACACTGTTGCGGCGGGTATTGTCGCTAGAGGCGGCAAGGCGGCGGCGGCGGCGATGGATGTGTCCAAGGGGCAGGATGTTTCGGCCGTGATGCGGCGCGTCCAAACCGAGCACGGGCGAATCGATGTTCTCGTCAACAACGCGGGCCTTAATGTCCGCGGCGACTTCCGGCATTTGACCGACGCGGACTGGGTGAAAATCCGCGAGGTCAATCTCGATGGTGTGGTGCGCGTCGCCCGGGATGCCTTCGATTTGCTCCGCGCATCGCAATCGGCTTCGCTCATCAATGTCGCGTCGATCATGGGCAGCAAGGGTTTGCGGCAACTTGTCGGCTATTCGGCGACAAAGGGTGCCGTTGTCGCGCTGACGAAGGGGCTCGCGTTCGAGTACGCCCCATTCAAAATTCGCGTGAATACGCTGTCGCCAGGTTACATCGAGACCGCGCTGACCGAACGGATCTTGCGCAACCCCGTGTTTGAGAAATGGCTCATTGATCGAACGCTCTTGAAGCGGCTCGGGACCGTGGACGACATCGCAAAGGCGGCGCTTTTTCTGGCATCCGACGACAGTGCCTATATGACGGGGTCGGAACTGGTCGTCGATGGCGGAATGACGGCGTCGCTCTAGCTCGCTGCGCCGCAATGCGGCCACATGCGTGTGATGCCAAGGCCTTGATTCATGGAGGGCCTTTCCGATGAAGACGGCAACGATCGCGGATGGCGGCCTCAGTTGGGGCAAGCTCAAAACTATGTGGGCTGCGGCGGCTGTGCTGATCGCGGCGCTCGCGCTGGCCATCGTACCGGCGCGGGCGGACATTTACGACCTTGATCCGGAGCACACCGAAGTGCGGTTCTCATGGGACCATCTCGGGCTCTCGCGCCAGAGTGGGCGCTTTACGGATCTTAAGGGCGTGGTCAACTTCAACGCCGGTAATCCGGCGACCAGCACTGTCGAGGTCACGATCCCGCTCCAGGGTATTCAGACCGGCGTGAAGAAGCTCGATGAGCACCTCCTGACGTCGCGCGAGTTCTTCAACCCGGACGCTCACCCCAACATCACGTTCAAGAGCGTGAGCGTGACGCCGACGGGCCAGCGAACCGCGGAGGTGACGGGCGAGTTATCGATCAATGGCATCGCGCGGCCGGTGGTGCTCGATGTGATCTGGAATTTTTCCGGTGAGCATCCGTTGTCGTCGATCAACCCCACGTACGCCGGCATTTATGCGTCAGGCTTTTCGGCCAAGACTCAGATCCGGCGGTCGGATTGGGGGCTGACGCGGACGATCCCGTTCGTTTCGGACGAGATCCGCATTACGATTGAAACGGAAATGTACCGTCGCGCGCTGCCGCTGGTGGCAGACCCGGCAGAGACGCTCGATCCAAACCGGGATACGGCGGCCGCAGGCGATACCTCGCCGGCCTGGTCGGCGCCCGAGGTACCTACGACGATCCCGGCGCTCCCTGGGGCGGTTGAACGAATACCGTAACCGGCAGCCGTTGTTGATGCACCTGGCTGCGGACGTGTCTGGCCTTCTGGTGCGGCCGGGCGCTTTGTCGTATAAGAACCGGAACGGCAAGCGAACGGTTCGGGTCGTCGAAACTTGCGGAGGCGGTGGAGCCTCTCGCGAGACGACGACGGTTTCATTTTTTGCGGAGTTACGTGCCATGGCGGCAAACTGGTCCCCGGAGAGCTGGCGCTCAAAACCGATCGTCCAGGTTCCAGACTATCCGGACGCGAAGGCGCTCGCCGACGCCGAGGCGCGGCTTGCAACCTTCCCGCCTCTCGTTTTCGCCGGCGAAGCGCGCGATCTGAAAAGGACGCTTGCCCAGGTCTGCGAGGGCAACGGCTTTTTGCTGCAAGGCGGCGACTGCGCGGAAAGCTTCCTCGAGCATCGCGCCGACAATATCCGCGACTTCTTCCGCGTCTTCCTGCAGATGGCGGTCGTGCTGACGTATGCTGGTGGCAGCCCGGTCGTGAAGGTGGGGCGCATCGCCGGTCAATTCGCGAAGCCCCGGTCGTCGCCGAGCGAAAAGCGCGGTGACGTGGAGCTTCCGAGCTACCGCGGCGACATCATCAACGGACCGGAATTCACGCCAGAAGCGCGTATTCCCGATCCGCAGCGGCAGATCGAGGCTTACCGCCAGTCGGCGGCGACGCTGAACCTCATCCGCGCTTTCGCGACCGGTGGTTATGCGGATCTGGAGCGCGTCCACCAGTGGAACATGGGCTTCGTGCAGGACAGCCCGCAAGGGCATCGCTATCAGGAGTTGGCGGACCGGATCACCGAGACGCTCGGCTTCATGCGGGCATGCGGCATTACGAGCGAGAACACGCCGCAGCTGCGCGCGACGAGCTTCTACACAAGCCATGAAGCGCTTCTGCTGGGCTATGAAGAGGCGCTGACGCGGCGAGATTCGACCAGCGGTGATTGGTATGCGACGAGCGGGCACATGCTGTGGATCGGCGACCGCACGCGTCAGCCCGACCACGCGCATGTGGAGTATTTCCGCGGCATCAAGAACCCGATCGGGTTGAAGTGCGGTCCGACATTGGAACCGGACGGGCTCCTGAAGCTGATCGAGACGCTCGATCCGAAGAACGAGCCGGGCCGTCTGACGCTGATCTGCCGCTTCGGCCACGACAAGGTGGAGAAGCATCTGCCGAAGCTCATTCGCGCAGTGGAGAGGGCAGGGCGCAAGGTCGTGTGGTCGTGCGATCCCATGCATGGGAACACGATTTCGGCGGCGACGGGCTTCAAGACGCGTCCGTTCGATCGCATCCTGAAGGAGGTTGAGGCCTTCTTCGATGTACATCGCGCCGAAGGCACGCATGCCGGCGGCATCCATGTTGAGATGACGGGGCAGAATGTGACGGAATGCACCGGCGGGGCGACAGCAATTTCGGAAGCCGAATTGCAGGACCGCTATCACACGCATTGCGATCCACGCCTCAACGCGGATCAGGCGCTTGAACTCGCATTCCTGGTCGCCGAGCGGATGAAGCAGGAGCGCTTGGCGCGGACCCTCGCGGAACCGGTGCAGGCGGCGGAGTAGGTCGCGCTCACACGGTCTCTGTCGAACGCTAAAGAGCGCCGCGGGCCCGTCAGGTCTGCGGTGCTTTGTTCTGGTGGGAGTTCAGCCAGTAGAGGCCGAGAATGCCGGCAATCAGAATGCCGGCAATGAGCGGTGCAACGATATCGCCCGTCACCACGCGCACGACGATCAGCACGACACACAAAATGCAACCCAAAGCCGGGACGAAGTCGGGGATTTCGAAACGGCCCTGCGGTTCGCCGGGGCGACGCTTGAGGACGAAGAGGGCCGCGTTGACCATGGCGAACGTGAACAGGAGCAGCAGCACGGTGGCGGCCGCGAGTTCGGAAATCCCGGCCGACAGCATGAGAGGAGCCAGGAGCGCGAAGAGGAGCAGAATGGCGATGTGGGGCGTCTGCCGCTTGGCATGTACGCGGCCGACAGCGACGGGAAGCAGGCCCTGGTTCGACATGCCGTAGAGCATGCGCGAGGCGGTCACGTAGTTGACCAGCGCGGTGTTGCCGACGGCAAACATGGTGATGGCCACGAGGGCGACCGCCGGGAAGGCGGGGGCTGCTCGTTCCATGACGGCGGCGAGAGGTGCGGCGGCCGTCGAGAGTTCGCTGTAGGGCACAACCGAGACGGCTGAAATCGCCACGGCGACGTAGAGCACGGTTGCAAGAAACATCGCGGAGACAAGCGCAATGGGGATGGTCGTCTCGGGGTTCTTCACTTCCTCGGCGACGTTGTAGGTATCCTCAAAGCCAATGAAGGCGAAGAAGGTCAGGATTGAACCTTGGAGAATGAGGAGCGCGGTGCCGACATCCGCCTTTTCAGGAGGGATCTCGAAATAGTCGACGCTGCCCCAGAA
>ERZ1066138.63-NODE-63-length-33074-cov-8.813895_pt1 | contig 33074 bp, 27 predicted proteins | sample MGYA00382785_ERZ1066138 | MGnify/ENA primary metagenome ERZ1066138 (study PRJEB33369, sample SAMEA5778368) | biofilm metagenome | biome: Industrial cooling water; feature: Water cooling tower basin; material: Biofilm | place: United Arab Emirates | collected... | reverse complement strand
CGGCAGGTTCGGGCGGCCCTCGCCGGTGACGGAGCTCAACACCGAGTTCGACGATCGCATGCCGAACGTCAGCAGCGACGGCCTCGAGATCGTGTTCAGCTCGACGCGCCCGATGGACGCGAAGGGAGCGGTGTCATTCGGCAGTTTCGACGTGTTCTACGCGCGCCGCAGCAACACCAAGCTGAAGTTCTCGGCGCCGGTCAACCTCGGCCCGGGCGTCAACACGGCGGGCAGCGAGACGCGATCGACGATCTCCTGGGACCTGAGGCGGCTCTATTTCGGCCGCGACGGGGAGATCTACTCCGCCACGCGTTCAAAGAAGTGATCGCAGGCGCCGATCAGCGCTGCAGCACGTAATCGCCAGGCGCGTCGCCGAGGGGTTTGTAGCCCTCGGCGGGCGCTCCCATCTCCGGCGGGACGACGCGGTCGGGCGAGGAATGGGCCTTGAGCCACTCCGCCCACGTCGGCCACCAGGAACCCGGTTTCGGCTCGGTCGTCGCGAACCACTCGTCCGCGGGCAGCATCGCCTCGCCGCCGCGCAGCGTGCGCACGCGATGCCGGCGCTTGGGGTGGACGGGGCCGCTCACGATGCCGGCGTTGTGACCGCCGCTGGTGAGCAGGAAGGTGAACTCCGGCGAGGTCACGAGCCCGCCCGCCTTGTAGACGGATTTCCACGGCGCGACGTGGTCGGTCTCGGTGCCGACCACGAACATCGGCACGCGGATGTCCTCGAGCTTCACGGTCTCGCCCTCGACCTTGAAGCGGCCCTGGGCGAGGTCATTGTTGAGGTAGAGGCCGACCAGGTACTCGGTGTGCATCCGCCACGGCATTCGCGTGCCGTCGGCGTTCCACGCCATCAGGTCGATCATCCCGTCACGCTCGCCCTTCAGGTAGGACTTCACGGCCGGCTGCCAGAGCAGGTCGTGGGCGCGCAGCAGGGTGAAGGCGCCGCCCATCTGCTTCGAGTCGAGCACGCCCTCCTTGTACATCAGCGCCTCGAGCATCTCGACCTGCGCCGGGCTGATGTAGAGGGAAAGCTCGCCGGGCTCGCTGAAGTCGGTCTGCGCGGCAAGCAGCGTCACGTCCTTGATGCGCGTGTCGCCCCACTCGGCAAGCGCTGCTGCCGCGATGGCGAGCAGCGTGCCGCCGATGCAGTAGCCGACCGCGTGGATGTCGCGCTCCGGGACCACGGCCGTGACCGCGTCGAGTGCGGCGTACACGCCCTTGCGCAGGTAATCGTCCATGCCGAGGTTGCGGTCGGCGGCGGTCGGGTTCTTCCAGGAAATCATGAACACCGTGAATCCCTGGTCCACGAGCCAGGCCACCAGGGAGTTCTTCGGCGACAGGTCGAGGATGTAGTACTTCATGATCCAGGCCGGGACGATCAGCACGGGTTCCGGGTGCACGTCCGGCGTCGTCGGCGCGTACTGGATCAGCTCGATCAGCTCGTTGCGGAAGATGACCTGGCCCTCGGTGACGGCGACCATCTCGCCCACGCGGAAGTCCTCGGTGCCGGGCGCAGCGCCGCCGCGCAGCGTGCGCTCGATGTCGTCGAGGAAATGCTTGTAGCCGCGCGCGAGGTTCTGGCCGCCTTCGGCGACCGTCTGAGCGATCACTTCGGGGTTGGTCAGCGGGTTGTTGGCCGGGGAGAGCGGTTCGGCGGCCTGGCGCGCGGCGAACTCGACCAGGGCGGCATTGCGCGGCTCGACGCCCGGGACGTCGCGGGCCGACTTCTCGATGAGCGACATGCCGTTCCGGAACGCCTGGGCCCACACGTTGAACGGGTAGCGCTGCCAGGCGGGATTCGCGAACCGGCGATCGCCGCTTTCGTCCGGCGCCATGGGCTTGCCGGAAGCCGCCTCGGCGTGGAAGCGCCACAGGTCCATCGCCTGCTGCATCGCGGTCCGCTGCAGCTCGACCTGTTTCTCGGGCGACTTGGCGAGATTGAGCCACCAGTCCCAGAAGGCCGCGCCGTAGTCCTGGGGCGCGAGCCCGCCGGTCATCTTCGCGAGCATGGCGCGGAACTCGCGCTCGACGACGTCGATCTTGTCCATCAGGCCGGCATTATAAAGTGTCGCGCAGCGCGAGGCTGTCGTCCGCGAGTTTCGCGGGATCGGGCCGCGCGCGTTCCGCGATCAGCTTGCGCGCGGCCATGAAATCCTTGGCGTGGTTCACGGCATCGAGCGCGATCAGTTCGCCGCCGCGCAGGTAGCAGCAGCTGAAAGACCGCGTCGCCGGGTCGCCGCGCAGGATCACGCTGTCATAATGCTGGCTCAGGCCCACGATCTGCAGCTTCAGTTCGTACTGGTCGGACCAGAACCACGGCGTCTTGTCGTGCGGCGCCGGCTTGCCGCAGATGACCGCCGCCGCCGACTTCGCCTGCTCGAAGGCATTGTCCACGGACTCGAGTCGGATGCGCCGGCCGTAGCGCGGGCTCGGGTGGCTGCAGCAGTCGCCGATCGCGTAGATGTCCGGGTCGCTCGTGCGGCAGTACTCGTCCACCGCGATGCCGTCGTCGCAGGCGAGGCCCGCGGACTCGGCGAGCGCGGTGTTCGGAACCAGGCCGATGCCGACGATCACGAGATCCGCGGGCACCTGCGTGCCGTCCGCGCACTCGACGGCGTGGACGCTGTCGTCGCCGAGCAGGCCCTGGACGCACCGCTCGGTCAGCAGGTTGACGCCGTGGTCCGCGTGCTCGGCCTGGTAGAAACGGCTCATCTCGGGCGCCACGACCCGGTTCATGACGCGGTCCATCATCTCGATGACCGTCACGTCGTGGCCGAGCTTGCGGAACGTCGCGGCGCATTCGAGGCCGATGTAGCCGGCGCCGACGACCGCGACGCGCACGCCGGGCTTCAGCCTGGCGCGGATCGCCTCGACGTCCGCGAGCGTGCGCAGCACGTACACGCCGGGCAGTTCCGCGCCGGGCACGCGGATCGGGCGCGCATGGCCGCCGATGGCGAGCACCAGCTTGTCGTAGGCGAGGCTGCCGCCGTCGGCGAGGCCGACCCTGTGACCGCGCGGGTCGATCGAGACCACGGGATTGCCGAGCAGAAGCTCGCAGCGGATGTTCTCGTAGAAGCTCGCCGGGCGGATCGGCAGCCGTTCCGCCTCGAGTTCGCCGGCCAGGAACTTCTTCGACAGCGGCGGCCGCTGGTAGGGGATCACCGGCTCGCCGCAGGCCATCACGAGGCGGCCCGCGTAACCGTCGCGGCGCAGGCTGTCCACGACCTGCGCGGCGGCATGACCGCCCCCGGCGACGATGATCGTGTCCTGCATGCGCGGGAACCCCCCTGGATGCAGCCGATTATACTGGCGCGCCGCCATGCGGCAGGGAGAAGCGATGAGCGGGGCGGGCGGCAGGACATTCGCGCAGAACGCGGGGCTCGTGGCCGGCGTCTGCGCGCTCGCCGCGGTCCTCCTGCTGCCGCCGCCGTCCGGCATGACGTCCGCGGCCTGGATCGTCGCCGGCGTCATGGTCCTCATGGCCTGCTGGTGGGCCACCGAGGCGCTGCCGCTCGCCGCGACCGCGCTCGTGCCGCTCGCGATCCTGCCGCCGCTCGACGCCGTGTCCGCCGCGGATCTCGCGCAGGGCTACGGCAACACCACGCTGTTCCTGATCCTGGGCGGACTCCTGCTGGGGCTCGCGATGGAGCGCTGCGGCCTGCACCGGCGCATCGCCTACGCGATCGTCACGCGTGCCGGCGGGCACCCGCAGGGCCTCGTGCTCGGCATGATGTGCGCGACCGGCTTCGTGAGCATGTGGGTGCAGAACACCTCCACGACGCTGATCATGATCCCGGTCGCGCTGTCCGTGGCGGCCATCGTCGCGCCGGACACGGACACCGCGGACCGCAACGCCGCCAACTTCGGCAAGGCCATCGTGCTGTGCGTCGCCTATGCGGCGACCATCGGCGGGCTCGGGACGCTGGTCGGCACGGCGACCAATGCGCTCGTGGTCGGCTTCATGCAGCAGAGCTACGGCGAGACGATCACCTTCGCGCAGTGGCTGGCGTTCGGCATCCCGACCGTGCTGCTGCTGATGCCGGTCGCCTGGCTCGTACTCGTGCGGATCGCGTTTCCGTTCCGGCTCGGCGAGCAGGCGGCGGCGCGCGACCGCCTGGCCGACGCGCACCGCGACCTCGGGCCGATGACCACGGCGGAGCGGCGCATGGCCGTGGTGCTTATCGTGACCGCGATGCTCTGGGTCTTCGGGCCGCTGATGCAGCGGCTGCCGGGACTGGGCGCGTGGAACGACACGACCACGGCGCTGCTTGCCGGGCTCGTGCTCTGTGTCGTGCAGAACGGGACGCGGGAAGGCGGGGGCCTGCTCATCGGCGCGGACATCCGCCGCGTGCCCTGGGACGTGCTGCTGCTGTTCGGCGGCGGCCTCGCGCTCGCGGAGGCGATCCAGGGCAGCGGGCTGTCGGCGTACCTGGGGGTCGTGCTGGGCGGCATCGGCACGCTGCCGCTGGTGCTGCTGATCGCGACCATGGTGGCGCTGCTCGTGTTCTGGACGGAGTTCAACTCGAACGTGGCGACCGCGGCCACCTTCATGCCGATCCTGGCGGCGATCGCGGCCGCCTCCGACCACTCCGTGCTGCAGCTCGTGGCGCCGGCGGCGATGGCCGCCTCCTGCGGGTTCATGCTGCCGGTCGGCACGCCGCCGAATGCGATCGTGTTCGGCACCGGCCGGCTAACGATGCAGGAGATGATCCGCTCAGGCTGGCGCGTGAACCTCGCCGCGGTCGCGGTCGTCACGCTGGTCTCGCTCGTCGTGATCCCGCTGATCGACTGAGCGGCTACTTCAGCTTTTTCTTCGACAGGATCCGGCCGCTCGCGAGGTCGAGGTCGCAGCGGTAGGCGGAGAAGGAGAGCGCGACCAGCGGATCGCGGCTCTCGATCAGGTAGTAGTGGTCCAGGAACTCGGGCTGCTCCGCCTCCCAGATCATCTCACCCGACGGCGCATAGGCACGGAGGTTGTGCACCGGGTCGCGCGGCGCCTTGCGGGCGCCGCCCGGCTCGTCGAGGAAGGCGTCCGGGTCGAGCAGCACCACGGCCTGGCCGCCCGCCCAGAAGGCGTCGCGGACCATGAACTCCATGCGCAGCGGCTTGCCGTCAATGCGGACGATGTCGCCGTCGTGGGTGACGGCGCGCTTCGGGTCAGCGGTCATACACAACTATTATTGCACTCGACACGGCTTTCGCGTCGTACTCCGAAACGATCTTTCCCCATGAGTATCGATACGGCGGCTGGCCTAGACTTTCGAGTAACCACGCATCATGAAGTCCTTTGACCCGCATCTCTGTCTCTTCAGACCAGTTGCTGTCCGATTCATCCGGCAGCCTGAACGCCCAAGCGAGGTTCTCAAGCCGTTCGCCCTTGAACAGGAAAGTTGCGCCTATGCCGGGCTCCGGGCTGACCCGGTATGTCACGTAAGGACCATTCTCGACGACGACCTCTGCAGTATGCCCAAGCGGTGATGCAAGGAACGAGGCCTTGTCTGTCTCGCTCGACACGCTTCCGTGCGCAAACTCGATTCGACCGTCCGCAGCATGAATTTTCACGGTTATGGTCCGAGAGGGAAATCGCCGAGATACTGCAAAGAGTTGCGATAGGAAGGTACTACGACCTGCGGCAACCAGCCATGCCCATGGGTCGGATTCGCAACCGCCAGTGCGAATGCGGCGGGCGTGTCTTCCAGGACCTCGTAGGCCGCGTATCGCGTACGAAACGGCCTCGTCCGATGCGGAGCGATCTGCAAGCCGCGATTGAATGCAACCGAACTTTCTCCAATGCGTCGGATTGCGCTACGGGTCGTATAGAAGTGGCCCTGGCCGGGGAAGCCACCATAGATGATCGTGCCCTTCTTGAGCGTGATGTCCTTGAAGCGGTCGATACCGGGGTAGTCGGTGTTTCCCTGACGCGAACGCGCAAACGCACTCGGCGACTTGAGCACTTCGGCGCCGCCCTTGCGGATCACCCCGGCCATGCCGCCAATCACGAAACCGACGTTCCCGGCCATGGCGCCGGCCCGACCTGCGGATCCACCCGGCTCGCGGAAGTACTCGAAATCCGGGTCGGCGCCGAACAGCAGTGCGAGGGGTGACGAGGAGATCGCGAGATTCGCGAGCCGCGCCGTGAACCCCTGGATCGCGTCGAAAGGACCGCTGCCCGGCAGCGACGCGTCCGCACCGCGTCCGACCGTCAGCACGATGCTGGATGGCGATACGAGGGCACCGCTCGCCATCGAACAGGCGAGGGCGCTGCCGTTCTGTCCGCAGGGATCGCGCTCGAGGGCGCTCGCGACTTCTGACGCGTGGGCGCCGCCCATCGCGCGCATGTACTGCGCCCAGGTCGCGGCGATCACGGTGATCTGCACGCAGTTGCCCGATTGCGTCGCGAGGCAGGGGACGGGATCGAAGCCGCTCGGATCCGTGAAGGCGAGCGGATTGTTCAGGACGTAGCTGTAGCGGTTCAGGCCCTGGCCGTCATGCGGCCGGGTGACGAAAGGGTCTGCGCTGATGAAGCGCCCGAGTAGCGGGTCGTAGACCCGCCCGTTCATGTGGATCAGCTCGACGTTGTCGAGGTGCTCGTGGCCGGTGAAACCGTCGTCCGACACCGCCGTCAGCGCGGCCAGTTCGCCGGCAGTCGGAATGCCGGCCCAGTTCGCCCTGCGACGCGTGCCGAATGCCCCGAAACTCGCCGACGCGATGACCCTGCCGGCATCGTCCGTGATCCGGTCGATGCTGCCGAGGTGGTCGAGCATGACGTATCGCATCGAGGCGGCGGTGCCGTCGCTGCTCTGCAGCTGCATGGCGACGCCGCCAGGCGCCGGCAGGTAGTGACGCCAGATCGTCCTGCCACCCGCGACCGCCTTGTCGAACCACGCGCCCGCGTAATGCGTGGTCTCGGTGACCGCTGCGCTCTTTGCGACCTGCTTCCAGCGGTTGCCTGAAGGACCATACGAGAACTCGCTGCTGTTGCCGTTCGAGTGCGCGATGGATCGCGGCAGGCCGTCGCTGGTCCAGGCGATCGTGGCGCCGCCGCGTTTCGTCATGTTTCCGTTGGCGTCGTAAGTGAACGCTCGGCCGCCGGCGGCCACGACGGCATGCCGGCGCGCCGCGTGGTAGGTGAAACAGGCCGCGGTCCCCGTGCACACATCGGACCGGCGCAGGATGTTGCCGATCGCGTCATAGGTGACCTCGAGGTTGACGGTGCCGTTACGGCGGGATTCGATGAGCCGGTCCAGGGTGTCGTAGCGAAAGTCCTCGGCCAGTCCCTGGGCGAGGTCGCGGCGGCGCGAGAGGTTGCCGGCGCCGTCCCAGTCCCATTCGAGGTCCTGGACGGTCGATCCGCCGAGCCCGGTCGACCTGCGGTACTCGAGTTCGCCCGTGTTCGGCGAGAATCCGCTCACGACCCGCAGGCTCGCACCGAAGGTCTCGTCGAGTGCGTTGCCCGCAGCGTCCTGGGCGTTGAGCGTCCACCAGGGTTCCGCCGGTGCATCGGCGTTGCGCATGCGCGTCATGCGGCCTGCGCCGTACTCGTACCGGACTTTCAGGGGCGAACCCGGGCCTGCGGCGGGAAAGGTCTGCACATCGAGCAGGCCGAGCGCGTTGTAGCTGAAGCGGTACGCGTAGCCGGCGTCGGAGCTGACGGTGTGTGTGGCAGGCCTGCCGTGAGTGTCGTACGTGAGCGCTTCCGAGTAGCCCGGTCCGGCAGCCGCGACGAGCCGTCCGATGTCGTCCTTGGCAGCCGTTTTGCCCCAGGTCCAGGTCGACGTGCCGTCCGGCGCGACGCGCTTGGTGATGCGGCCGAGCTTGTCGTAGCTGAATCGCGAAATCACGCCCCTCGCGTCCTTCAGTGCCGTCGTCTCGCCGAGCGCATTGCGGGTCCATTGCCAGGTCCCGCGATCCATGTCGGTGACGGCGACCTTCATGCCGCGCGCGTTGTAGGCGATCGACGCGACCTGGTTGCCGAGCGCATCACGCACGCGCAGCAGCGCGCCGAACGCATCGAACTCGTAACGGGTCTCGCCGTCACCCGGATCGACCACCCGGGCGACCGGACCCCAGGCGCTGCGCGTAAGCGCCGTCCTGCGCCCCAGCGGGTCCGTGCGCACCAGCGTCAGGCCTTCGTACTGGATGCCGCCGGATGTCGCGACTGTCGCTCCTGCGGCGGAGAGTTCCGCACCCGTCGGCCGCCCGAGCTCGTCGTACGAGAAACTCCATTGCGGCGGGAGGGAATCGCCGTCCCAGTGCGGCAGCAGGCTGCGAACCGCCAGTCCTTGCGGGTCGAAATCGACGCCGGTGACGGAATTGCCGCCGAGCGCTTCCTGGGTACGCAGGCGGTAGCCACGGTCGTGCTGATCGACGAGCAGGTCGGAGGTGACGTGGATTGCGCCGCTGGTGGAGCGATCCTCCTGGCGCAGCAGGTACCGGACGCGGTCGTCGCAGGCGCCCTTGCACGCATCGCGACGCCAGGTGGTCGATGTTCCGTCCGGCTGGGTCTCTCGCACGAGCCGGCCGAATGCGTCGTGGTCCCAGCGCGTCACGGAACCGTTCGAGTCCGTGAAGGACAGCAGCCGCCCGGTCGCCGCATTCCATTCGTAGCGCGTTGCGTGGCCCAGCGGATCGACTACACGCTCGGGAAACCGCCCGAGTGCATCCCAGTCGATCGCGACCGCGCGCGCCGCCATGCCGGCGCCCGTCACCGTCTCGCCCGCCAGGTTGCCGTGCGCGTCGTAGGCGAGTTCGTTGGTGACCTGCCACGCGGCGTCTCCCGGCTGGACCCGGGTGCGCGTCGGACGGCAAGAGGCGCCGTCCCAGTCCAGGCTGATGCTTCGCTCGATGGGTGTCCCGCCCGCCTGGGTGTGGCTGCCGGTCGCCTGCACTGCCTGCGGCCGCCCAAGGCACCAGTTCGCGGTGTCGTTGAACGGCGTGCGCTGGATTCGCAACACGGCGGAGGCGCCGGGACTGGCGCCGCCTGCGACTTCCGTTATCGAGGTCGCCTCGTCGGTGACGAGGCCTGAGGATGCGTCGATGGACGAGACGCTGCGGACCGTGCGGGCGACTTCGGCCCCGTCGAGCGCGCCTCCCGCTTCGTGCTGGCGTGTGGTGATCGTCGACGCGTACGGATAGCGGCGCGTGGCGAACCCGGTGCCCCACTCGAGCTTCGACCAGCGGTATTCCGTGCTCGACACGGTCTTGCCGGAAGCCCGTTTGACCACGACCGATTCGGGCAAGCCCGCTAGCGGATAGTCGATCCGCTGCACGGTTTCCGTGGAGAGCGGCTGCGCTGCCGAGAGATCCGTGCGGATGATCTTCCGGAAGCCCAGCATCCCGCGGCCATGCGCGTTGCGGCGCAGGCCTTCGTAGCGAAACCCCGTGGACGCCAGGTATCCGCGACCGGTTCCGTCGGAAGTCCGCAGCAGGGCGACGACGTTGTCGTTGGTTTGCACGTCCTGTTCGGGCCATGCGGCGCCGCTTCCTGCGGTGTGCGCGGCGGGGTCGGTGAGCGGCTTGTAGGTGAACAGCGCCCTGACGCCGAATCCGTCCGTGGCAGCCAGCAGCAGGTCCGGAACCCCGCCGTCGCGCAGACGCAGCCGCAGCGTGCCGCCGTCCTGCACGGCGAGGTCCTGCAGGCCGTCGCCGTCGAAGTCGCGGCCGGAAGCGGTCGGCAGGTTCGCGTGCGGGATGCCGGTATCGAACAGCGGCGCGACGCTGTCGCCGCGTGACAGCGCGACTTGCCAGGTCTGAGGGCCGCGCAGCAGGAGATCGTCGCGTCCGTCCGCGTTCCAGTCGTGGACCTGCAGGTAGGCATTCCCGCCCCATGCGGGGCCCTGCAGTTCACTCGGCGAGCCGAAAGCCGTACAGGAACCGAGGCGGATGCGCAGGTAGCCGGTGATGTGCTTGTAGGCGTAGTCCGCGCAGTCGTCATCGTTGAAATCGAGCGTGACGAGACCGGCGAACGTCGAGTCGAAGCGGTCGTTGGCGTAGCCGGCCGCGGAGATCCGGGCGATCGAGTAGTTCTCGTTCATCAGGAGGTCTTCCGCGCCGTCGCCATCGAAGTCGACACGCGTGCCGATGAACTCTCCGCCCTCGGCGGCCATGTAGGCCATCGCCGTCCGCTGCACATACAGGGTCGCCGGCGCGCCGAACCCGCCCGCCGGCAGCGCGTATCGGGCGTACACCCTGAGGTCGTCGTAATGCGGGCCTGGCACCTCGGACCAGACGAGGTCGCCGAGCCCGTCACCGTTCAGATCGGCTCCACGCAGGTCGCGCAGATCCGCGGGCACCGCGATGCCGGTGTCGACCGCGGGCAGCAGGCCGCCAGGGCCTCCATGCGCGATGGCAAACTTGCCATTCGCGGCGCGCAACAGGAGATCGTGACGTCCGTCGCCGTTCGCATCGATCCACGTGCCGAGGCCCTGCCGAGCCGGGATGCCGGAGTTGACCATCGGGCCGAAGGCGCCGTCGCCGATGCCGAGCCTGTAGTGCACCGTCGAAGCGTCGACGCTGCCGCCGCCGGCCCACAGCAGATCGCTTCGGCCGTCACCGCTGACGTCGGCGAGGCTCCAGCCCGTACGTCCCGGGACGACGTAGCCCGCGGGCACCGGGATCGCGACGCCTGGAAGCTCGGTCAGGGTCGCAAGGCTTGCCTGCCACTGGAATGTCGTCGGCGCGAGGCAATCGCTCCCGCCGGAACCGCATTCCCGAAGGGATGCGAGTCGGCTGCGTCCGCCGGTCGACAGCGCGGGTTCGTAGGCGAGCTCGTAACGGCGCAGCACGGCATCGCCGTGCAACACGTCGATTCGAACCAGGCGCACCACCTGCCGGACCGGCATGCCGGCCACGAAACCGGCGTCGACCTCCTGGTTGGGCCGGTTTTCATAGGTGAACGCGACCTCGTGCGAAACCGGCGTGCCGTTGGCGGGGTTCGCACCGTAGCGGATGCGCGCGATCCGGTATGCCGCGCCAGGGGCATCTTCGGTGTACTGGAAGTCGATGACGTTGCCGGCGCGGTCCCGAGCACGGTTGAGCGCCCAGCTTCGCGCGCTGCCGGTCGACGCACCCTGCACGCCGTCGATCCGCGAATCATGCGTGGCGCCGTACTCGTGGACGAGGCCATCCGCGGTCTCGACCGTGAAGGAGGTCGGCCCATTGGTCGAACTGCCCTGCACGGCGCGGATCCGCGCGAATGACTCGATCTCGGTCCGGTACTGCGCATCCGGTGCGGCATAGCCCGACGTTCCTACGACGATCAGTCGCTGGCCATCGAGGCAGAACCGGTCAGCCGTGGTCCGCAGCGGCGCCGCGGCGACCCCGTCCTGCGCGACCGTTCGCGCGCATCGCGTGATCTGCGACAGGCCGCCGACCGACCAGCCGACGCCCAGCAGGCCGCCGCGCGTGCGATGGCGGTACTCGAGCGAGAGTGCGGGCGTCATGCCGTTGGTGCCCGGGGGAACGGCGAGCGGTATCGAGTACTGCGCCTCTCCCAGTGGCGAGACGGCAGCAAAGCCCCGGGTCCGGCCGATGCCGGCCTCTGCTGCGAGGCTCACGAGCAGTGCGCCGATTCCGAGAAGCGCCCCAAGACGGTGCGATGCGGCGGGCAGGTCCATTGCCAGTCTCCGGTTGGGCCGGCATCCCGCCGGCTTCACGGACGCTAGCGCTCCGCACGCGACGGGACCCGCCACATAACGGGGGCAAATCCGTAGAATCAGGAGTTGGATCCCGACCCGGGGAAGACCCAGGAGCCGCGATGAAGCTCGTCACCGCCATCATCAAGCCCTTCAAGCTCGACGACGTCCGCGCGGCGCTCTCGGAGATCGGCATCTCCGGCATGACCGTGACGGAAGTAAAGGGCTTCGGCCGCCAGCGCGGCCACACCGAGCTCTACCGTGGCGCCGAGTACGTCGTCGACTTCGTGCCGAAGACGCGCATTGAGGTCGCCGTGCGCGACGACCTCGTGGACCAGGTGCTGGAGGCGATCATCAACGCCGCGAAGACCGGCAAGGTCGGCGACGGCAAGATCTTCGTCACGACCATCGAACGCGTGGTGCGCATCCGCACCAGCGAGACGGACGAGGCGGCGCTTTGAGCGAATCGGGCGAGAACCCGAAGTCGCCGACGATCGAGGCCGCGCTCGCGAAGATCGGCCTCGCCGGCAGCAAGCGTCATGTGCTGTTCTGCATGCACGGGGACTGCGCCCCGCGCGAAGTCAGCGACGCATCCTGGAGATACCTGAAGAAGCGCCTGCGTGAGGTCGGCCTGTCGGACGCCGTGGGCGGCGTCCTGCGCTCGCGCGTCGATTGCCTGCGTATCTGCCGCGAAGGCCCGATCATGGTCGTGTATCCGGAGGGCACGTGGTACCGGAACGCCACGCCGGAAAACATCGAGCGAATCATCCAGCAGCACCTGCTCGGCGGTCGTCCGGTTGCCGACCTGGTTTTTGCAGCGCACCCACTGGCTTGACCGATCCCAATTGAACTTAATCCCGGTCGATTGGGTTGTAAACGACCGGATAGTCTTGTAAACAACGGACACAAGAATTCGCTGGGGGAGTAACCGCTCATGCGTTCAGTTTTCGTCATCCTCGCCGCCGTCGCGGCAACCGCCATTGCCGGTGGCCCGGCCGCCGCTGCCGAACCCAAGTTCCGCGGCCAGCCGTCGCCGCAGCAGGCCGCCAGGCTGCGCCTGTCCGACGCCGAGCTCGCACGAAGCGGTGAAACCAAGGTATTCATCGTGCAGATGGCCGGCGATCCGGCGATCCGCTACCAGGGCGGCGTCTCGGGATTCGCGAAGTCGGCGCCCGAAAAGGGACAGCGGTACGACGCCCGCTCCAGCCAGGCGCAGATGTACGTCGAGCGCCTAGGCCAGCAGCAGGATGCGGTCCTCGCCCGGGTCGGCGCATCGGCCGGCAAGATCTACAGCTTCCGCCACGTCTTCAACGGCTTCGCGGCGCGCATGACGCCGCTGCAGGCGGCGCGGCTGCGCAAGGACAAGTCGGTCCTGCAGGTCTGGGAAGACCAGGCCATGGCGCTCGACCACGACAATTCACCGCGCTTCCTCGGCCTGCTCAACAAGGGCCAGGGACTGCGCGCCAGGCACGGCCTGCGCGGCGAGGACATCATCATCGGCGTGATGGATTCCGGCATCGTGCAGGAGCATCCGTCGCTCGATCCCACCGGATTCGGGCCGCCGCCGGCCGGCTGGGCCGGCGCCTGCGAGGCCGGCGACGGCTTCGCGGCCACCGACTGCAACAACAAGCTGATCGGCGCGCGCTTTTACGTCGACGGATTCGGCGCAGGCAACGTCGTGCCGACGGAGTTCCTGTCGCCGCGCGATTCCGACGGTCACGGCACCCATACGGCGACCACTGCCGCGGGCAACGAAAACGTCCAGGCGGTGCTGGCCGGCAAGCCGGTCGCGACCATCAGCGGCATCGCGCCGCGCGCTCGCGTGGCGGTCTACAAGGTCTGCTGGCAGGCGCCGGGCGCCCCGACGTCGAGCTGCTTCTTCTCGGATTCCGCCGCGGCGACCGAGCAGGCCATGATCGACGGCGTCGACATCCTGACGTTCTCGGTGGGCACCGCGTTCTCGTTCATCGATCCGCAGGACCTGGCGTTCCTGTTCGCCACCGACGCGGGCATCTTCGTCTCGCGCTCGGCGGGCAACGAGGGCCCGGGACCGGAGACGACCGCGGCGGGCGAGCCCTGGGTGACGTCCGTCGCGGCGTCCACCCTGAGCGGCCCGTTGTTCACCAACGTCGCGACCGTCAATTCGCCGGCCTCCGTGGCGGGCCAGTACCCCGCGATCGAGAGCGGGATCTCCAAGTCGCTGCAGGAGACCGGCCCGATCACGGACGACCTGATCGCGGCCAACCCGATCGATGCCTGCACGGCGCTGCCGGCCGGCTCGCTGTCGGGCGGCATCGGCCTGATTGCACGCGGCGGCTGTGACTTCTCGGTCAAGCTGACCAACGCCGCCAATGCCGGTGCGATCGCGGTGTTGATGTACACGAACGCCAACCCGAAGACCGTCATGGGCGGCACGGCGACGCCGGAGTCGCTCAGCATCCCGGCGGTCATGATCGACAACGCGCCCGGCCTCGCGATCCTGGACGCGATCAACGGCGGCGCCACCGTCAACGTCACGCTGGCAGCCGACACCTTCATCGTCGAACAGATGACCGGCAACGTCATGGCCGACTTCTCCTCGCGCGGGCCGTTCCCGACGGTGCGCGACTGGATCAAGCCGGACATCACGGCGCCGGGCGTCAACATCCTGGCGGGCGCGACGCCCGAGCCGAACGACGGCTCCTACGGCGGCTATTTCCAGTACCTGTCCGGCACGTCGATGTCGACGCCGCACATCGCCGGCGTCGCCGCGCTGTTGCTCGAGGCGCATCCGGACTGGACGCCGGCCATGGTCAGGTCGGCGATGATGACCACCGCCCGGCAGAACGTGGTCAAGGAGGACGGTCTGACCAAGGCCGACCCGTTCGATTTCGGGGCGGGCCACGTGAACGCCAACAGGGCGCTCGACCCGGGCCTGGTCTACGACGCCGGGTTCCTCGATTACCTGGCGGGTGCCTGCGGCACGGATTCGGCGGCCGACCTGTTCACCGATCCGGCAGCGACTTGCGCCGCCCTGGAAGGCGCCGGGTATTCGACCGACGCTTCCGACCTCAACCTGCCGTCGATCGGCATCGCGGAACTGGCCGGCCGGCAGACGGTCACGCGCTACGTCACGAACGTCAGCGGCAAGTTCAGCCGCTATGACGTCACGTTCAAGGCGCCGGCGGGCTACCGGGTCGAGATCAAGCCGAAGAGCCTGGCGATGCAGCCGGGCCAGACGAAGTCCTACACGGTGACGATCACCAACCGGAACGCTCCGCCGGGAGAGTGGCGCTTTGGCTGGCTGAAGTGGGAGGACAACAAGCAGCACTCCGTGCGCAGCCCGATCGCGGTGCGCGGCCAGGCGGTCGTCGCCCCGGACGTGATCCAGGGTACGGGTGAGTCTGGTGCCGATTCCTTCAACGTGACCTTCGGCTATAACGGAGCGTACGCGGCCGGTGCGCATGGTCTGGTCGATCCGTTCCTGACGCTGGTCCCGGTCGAGGACGACCCGGTGAACTCGTTCGACTTCAGTTTCGGACCGGACGAGCCGCTGGTGTACCTGCTCGAAGCGCCGCCGGGGGCGGCTGCGCTCGAGTTCTCGACCTTCGATGCGTACAACGACAATCCGGGACACGACCTCGACCTGTACGTGTTCTACTGCCCGGACTTCTTCTGCACGCAGGTGGGCGCGAGCCTGAACGCGACTTCCGACGAGTCGGTGCGGATCCCGTTCCCGGCCAACGACCCGGCCATCGACGACCCGTACGCCGTGTTCATCCACGGCTACAACACGGCAGGCGGCGCACCGGCAAGCTCGATCTTCTTCGACTGGACCGTCGAGGGTCCGGTGGGGAACCTCGTGGTCTCCGGGCCGTCGACGGCGGAACTGGCGCAGGACGGGACCATCGACCTGCAGTGGTCGGGCCTGATGTCCGGCCCGGCCTTCAAGTACCGCGGCGGCGTGTCGCACAGCGACGGCACGACGATCCAGGATGCGACCTGGGTCGAGATCGACAACGACGCGGGCGGCGGCTTCTGCGACTTCGTGGCCTGCCCGTAAGGTCCGGCCGAGGGAAGTGATGACTTCGGGCCGCCCGGTTCGCCGGGCGGCCCTTTTCTTTGGCTGCCGCTACTTCGCCTCGATCGGCGGGCAGGGAATCGTACGGGCGAGGTCGGTGTGGTACGTATAGATGCGCTGGTTGTAGCCGAACGTCAGCACCCAGCCGCGGACCTGGACTTGCGGGTACATCACGCCCGGCTCCGGGCAGCCCAGCGACGGATCGCCCCAGGTCCTGCCTTCGCCCGAAAGGAACAGGATCTCCCGCTCCGAGACGCCCAGGCGGCTCGCCAGGTCCCTGCGTGCGGCGACCATCTGCAGTCCGAAGCTCAGGTCGCGCTGCGGCGTGATGCCGCCCATCGCCTTGGTCTGCACGCAGACGAAGGCGCGGTTGCGCGACTCGTGCACCACGTGCACCTGGCCATCCACGCGGAGGATGACGCGATGACCCGGCGAGATCACGTCGAGGTAGGCCACGCCCGGCTTCGGGCAGCCGAGGCTGCTGTCGCGCCATTCGACGGCGCGGACGGTGTCGACGAAGACCTGGTCCCTGGCCACGCCGAGTTCGGTGGCGAGGGCATCGACGGCGACCTGCGCGGCCGCCCGTTCCACGTCGGTCAGGGGCTCGGCAGGTTCACGACCCGGGTAGAAGCGGATGTCGTCCGCGGCGGCCGCGAAAGCGGCCAGCGTGGCGGCGACCAGGGCAGGGATGCGTGACATTTGAGCCCTCTCGGCGATTCGTGAATAGTACCAACATGCCGCGCGCCATCCGTATCCACGAACACGGCGGTCCCGAAGTCCTGCGCCTCGAGTCCGTCGAATCCGCGCCGCCCGGACGCGGCCAGGTGCGTATCCGGCAGACCGCCATCGGCGTCAACTTCATCGACACCTATGACCGCAGCGGCCTCTACCCGGTTTCCCTGCCGAGCGGCATCGGCCGCGAGGCGGCGGGCGTGGTGCTGGAGGCGGGGAAGGGCGTGACTAAGCTGCGCGAGGGCGATCGGGTCGCTTACGCGGGGAACACGCCCGGCGCCTACTGCGACGAGCGGGTGATGGAGGCGGCGCGCGTCGTGAAGCTCCCGGACGGCGTGTCCGACCGCGAGGCCGCCGCGTTGATGCTGAAGGGGCTGACGGCCTGGTTCCTGCTCCGTCGCTGCCATCGCGTAAAACGCGGGGAATGGATCCTGCTGCACGCCGCCGCGGGCGGCGTGGGACTGATCGCACTGCAGTGGGCGACGGCGCTCGGCGCGCGGGTGATCGCCGTCGTCGGCAGCGACCAGAAGGCGGCGCTCGTGCGCGGCCAGGGAGCCGCCGAGGTCATCGTGAGCGGCCGGGAGAACGTTCCCGAACGCGTGCGCGCCATCACGCGCGGTCGCGGCGTGCCGGTCGTCTATGACGGCGTCGGCAAGGACACCTTTCTCGCTTCGCTCGATTCGCTCGCGCCGCTCGGGCTGATGGTCAGCTTCGGCAACGCCTCGGGCGCGGTGCCGCCGGTGGCGCCGCTCGAGCTGACCCGCCGCGGCTCGCTGTTCCTCACGCGGCCGACGCTGTTCCACTACACGGCGAAGGCTTCCGACCTCGCGCGCGGCGCGCGTGAGCTGTTCGAGGTCGTGGCGGACGGGAAGGTGAAGGTGCGGATCGGACGGGAGTACGCGCTCGCCGACGCGGCCGAGGCGCACCGTGACCTCGCGGCACGCCGCACGACGGGCAGCCTGCTGCTGACTCCCGGCGAATGAAGGTCCGCCTGCTACCCTCGAACCGCGAGTTCGAGGCCGCGGCCGACGAGCCCGTGCTCACCGCCGCGCTCCGCCAGCACCTCAACCTGCCGCACAGCTGCAAGGGCGGCTCCTGCGGCAGCTGCCGCGTGCGGCTGGTCGCGGGGCGCATCGCCTATCCGCACGGCCGCCCGCCCGGCATCGACGCCGCGGAGGAGGCCGCGGGCTACGCGCTGATCTGCCAGGCGCGCGCCCTCGAGAACCTCGTGATCGAGACGCGCGAGATCCGCCACGTCACCGACGTCGAAATCCGCGAGCTGCCGGCCCGCGTCGCGCGCATGCAGCGGCTCGCACCCGACGTCATGGGGCTGTGGCTGCGGCTGCCGGCCATCGAGCCGTTCACCTGGCAGGCCGGCCAGTACGTGGACGTCATGCTCCCCGGCGAGCGGCGCCGCAGCTTCTCGCTGGCCAACCCGCCGCATGATGCTGCGCTGCTCGAGCTGCACATCCGCCGCACGCCGGGCGGCGCGTTCAGCGAGCAGGTCTTCGGCGGGATGAAGGAGGGCAGCCTGCTGCGGATCGAGGGCCCGCTCGGCCAGTTCGTCTACCGGCCGGGCAGCAGGCCGCTGCTCGCCATCGGCGGCGGTACCGGCTATGCGCCGCTCAAGGCGATCCTGCGCGCCGTGCTGGAATCCGGCTCGCGCCGCGACGTCGTGCTCTTCTGGGGCGCGCGCAACGCCGAGGACCTCTACGAAGACGCGTGGCTGCGCGGCCTGGCGGCGAAGCACCCGCAATTTCGCTACACCGGTGTGGTGTCCGGGGTGGTGCACGAGGCCGTGCTGCGCGGCGTCGCGGACCTCGCCGGCTTCGACGTGTACGCGGCGGGTCCGCCGGCGATGATCGACGCGGTGCGCCACGAACTGCCGCGCCACGGCGCGGACCCGGCCCGGATCTTCTTCGATTCCTTCGACCGCGCGCCGGCCTGAGCCGGCGCCCGGTCAACGGAACAGGTTGTCGTCGAGGATTGTCCCCGTCGAGATCGCCTTGCCGATCTGCAGCCACACGTTGGCTTCGCTGTCAGTGAAGCCGACGCCGAGCGTGAACGTCCCGAGCGCGGTCGGGCCGGCGAGGAACAGGTAGCCGCCGTAGATCGTCTCGCGGTCGTCGTCGCCCGGGATGCCGATGCGGTCATACAGGCCCGCGGCCTGGAGACCGAGGCCGGCATAGATCGCCTGGTTCTTGAGCGGCGACAGGATCTTCAGCCTGCGCAGGAAGCTCGACTCCGCGACCCAGTATTCGCTGACCCGCAGCTCGTCGTGCTGGAACGCCTGCAGCACACGCGGCCCGCCCCGGGGGGTAGTAACGGTCGAACGGCAGGTCGCTGTCGAGGTGCGTGCCGCCGGCGAGGCTCAGCCAGGTCAGGTACTTGCGGCCGATCGGGATCGCCTTTCGGATGCCGGCTTCCAGGCTTTCCCAGTCGCGGTCGGCGCCCAGGGACTCGTCGACCTTCTCGTAGCGGATCGCCGCCGCGAGGCCCTGGGTCGCGAACGTCGGGGTGTCGCGGGAGTCGTAGCGGGCCGAGAGGCTGAGGCCCGCGTCGTCGGCGTCGACCTCGGGCAGGACCGGCAGGCCGGTGTCGACCCGCGTCCGGCGTGCGTTGTAGACGTAACCGGCGCGCAGCTGCGCATTACGCGACACGTTCCATCCGAAGTCGATCCGCCGGCCGAGGTCGATGAACTCATGGGTCGCGATCCGGTCGCCCTCGACGTAGACGTCCTCCACGATCCGCTGGGCAAATGCGCCTGGCTCGACGAAGGTCTTCTGGCCGACGTCGAAGGGCTGGTAGAAGCTCGTGGTGAGCACGGAATCGTCGCCGACCTGGATCCGTTTGCGCCACTGCGCGCCCAGCGGGTTGACCCAGCAGCGGACGTGCTGGGCGCCGAGCAGGAACTTGAAGTCTCCGCCGCCGTCTGCGAACAGCCCGAACGCGGGGCGCAGCACGTTCTGGCCGAGCGAGATCTCCTTCGGCATCCACACGAGCGTCGATGCCGCCGGATCGCCCTCCAGCCGGTAGGCGACGGAATCGAGTTCGTCGAGCGCCGCCATGTGGCGCGCGTCGCCGCTGATGTCGTCGACGGCGAACGTGTCGCCCGCGTCCAACTGCGTCGGGGTCCGCAGGGATGCGGGATTCACGAAGTCGAGGTTCTCGATGCGCACGTCCGCGATCTTCGCCTCGATCTCCTGCGACACCGTGATCCGCTCGCGCCAGGCCGTGTACTGCGCCGCCGGCACGGAGAGCGCCGCCAGACGGTCGGTCTGCTTGCGGGCCGCGACCTCGCCGAGCGGGATTGTCTCCGGCAGACGATGGAAGTCGCTGGTCGTGATGTCGCCCATCGGCACGTTGATCAGGATGTCCCGCTCGGTGAGCGTCGCGAGCTGCGCCTTCTCGTTGACCTCGAACATGACGTCCATGCTGCGCGACAGGAGCTGCTGCGCCTGCACCAGCTTCTCGCGGGTCGGCGGCGGCTCGACCAGGTTCACGACGATCACGATGTCCGCGCAAGTGCTGCGCGCGACGTCGACGGGGATGTTCCTTACCATGCCGCCGTCGGACAGGATCCAGGGATCGAGGACGACGGGCGAGAACGCGCCGGGGATCGCCATGCTCGCGCGCATGGCGGTCGCGATGTCGCCGTGGTCGAGCACGACCATGTTGCCGGTCAGCATGTCGGTCGCGACGGCACGGTACGGGATCGGCAGCCTGTCGAAGTCGGACACGGTGCGCGAGCGGGCGACGTAGCCGCGCAGCAGGTCGTCGATCGAGCTGGAGTCGGCGAGTCTCCGCTCGGGGTCACGATCTTCCCCTCGATGACGCCCATGCGCACGTTGGAGCCGGCGTCCAGCGTCAGGCGCTTCTGCTCGATGGGTTCGAGCTTGCGGCGCCCGACGCCGCCGATGACCGCCGCCCAGTCGATGCCGGTCACGAACTTCTCGATCTCGGCCGCAGGCTGGCCGGTGGCGTAGCCGGCGCCGACCAGGGCGCCGATGCTGGTGCCGGCGATGCAGTCGATCGGCACGCGCATTTCCTCCAGCACCTTGAGCGCGCCCACGTGCGCGCCGCCCTTGGCGCCGCTGCCGGCGAGCACGAGGCCGATGCGCGGCCGTTCGCCGGGCGGACGGTCCTGCGCGGCTGCGGCCGGCGCGGCGGCGAGCGCGGCCGCGAGGAGGCAGCCGGGGAAGGCAATCGTCGGTTTGATCGAGTTCATGGGGGGGCCTGTCCGCGCCAGCGCACGAGCGCGTGGATGAGTGCGGCGTCTTCCGGTGAATCCGCCAGCAATACGGGCGACCCGAGTCCGAGGCGGGAGGCGGCGGCCGCGACGCGCTCCGAACCGGTCACGAGGGCCGTCGAGTCCATGAGCCCGCGGCAGCGGGGCGTCACGATGCCGACGAGCGCCTCGAGCAGCTCGACGCTCGTCGCGGTGTAGGCCGAGATGCCGCCCTGCCGCCAGAGCTGCTCGATCTCCGCCTGCAGCCCGGCGGAGGGGCGGGCGGGTTCGCGGGTATACACCTGCGCATAGTGGACTTCGGCACCGCGCGAGGTCATTGCCTCTTGGAGCAGGTCGCGCCCGCCGACCCCGCGCACGATCAGCACGCGCTGGCCGTCCATGTGGGCGAGCTGCGGCAGCGCGAGCAGGGACTCGCTGTCGGCGCCTTCCGCGGGCATCAGGGAGACACGGTGTCCCGCCGCGTTCAGCGCTGCCGCGGTCGCCTGGCCGATCGCGGCGACCGGCGCGTCGCGCCGCCGGTCGAGCAGGTCGGCGCCGAACCGCACGGCGTTGGCGCTCACGAAGACGACGAGGTCGTAGCGGTCGGTGGGTCCCACCGCCGCGCGGACGGCCGCGCGGTCGGGCCGCGGCTGGATGACGAGCGCGGGATAGCGCACGGCCGCTCCCCCCTCGGCCTCGATCAGCTGGCAGAGATGGCCCGCCTGGTGATCCGGGCGCGTCACGAGGACCCCGATGCCGGTCAGGCGCTTCACAGCAGGGCGCCTGCGCCGGAGGCGACCAGCCGCGCCGCCAGTTCGCTGCCGATGCGCGCCGCATCCGTGGCGGGACCGGCCAGCTCATCGGCGAATACCGCGGTCCCGTCCTGCGAGCCGACCAGCCCCGCAAGGCGCAGGTCTCCGCCTTCGACGGTCGCGTGCGCCGCGATCGGGGAGCGGCAGCTCGCGCCGAGGCCCGCGGCAAACCCGCGCTCGGCATCCAGCGACACGCGGGTCGCGGCGTGCTCCAGCGGGCGTACGAGCGCGAGCACGTCCTGACGGCTCGCGACGCACTCGATCCCGACCACGCCCTGGCCGACCGCGGGCAGCATTTCCTCCGGCGCGAGGCGCGAGCGTATGCGGTCCGCGAGCCCGAGCCGCTCCAGGCCTGCCGCGGCGAGGATCAGCGCCTCGCATTCGCCGGCCTCGAGCTTGCGAAGGCGCGTTTCCACGTTGCCGCGCATCACGACGACCGCGAGGTCGGGCCGCTTTCGCCGCAGCTGGCACTCGCGCCTGGGGCTCGAGGTCCCGACCCGCGCGCCGGGCGGCAGCGCCGCGAGCGACTCGTGCCGGACCGACACGAAGGCGTCGCGGGCGTCTCCGCGCTCGAGTGCGGCAGCGATCGCGAACCCGGGCGGCATCCGGCCCGGCACGTCCTTCATGGAATGCACCGCGAGGTCCGCGACCCCTTCCAGCATGGCGGTCTCGAGTTCCTTGATGAACAGCCCCTTGCCGCCGACCGCGGCGAGGCTGCGGTCCTGGATGCGGTCGCCCTCGGTGACGATCGGCACCAGGCTCACGACCAGGCTCGGGTGCACCGCGGCGAGCCGCGACGCGACGTGCTCGGCCTGCCAGAGGGCGAGCCGGCTCCTGCGCGTGGCGATGCGCAGCGCGCCGCTCATCGGGCCGAAAGCGTCCGGGCGACGTCGGCGGCCAGGCGCCGGCTCACGGCCAGCGTGCCGCCGCCGCGCAGCCTCACCACCTGGTGGCCTTCGGCGTCGCGCTCGAGTCCCTCGATGTGCGCGATCGCGGCGAGCGAGTTGCGGTGCACCCGGATGAAGCGCCCGGCAAACTCCTCCTCCAGCGACTTCAGGGATTCCTCGATCAGTTCCTCGCCGCCGGAGTGGCGCAGCGTCGTGTACTTCTGCTCGGCGATGAAGCAGAGGATGTCCTCGACCGGGATGAGCCGCAGTTCGTCGCGCGTGCGCACGGCGATCCGGGTCCGCGGGCCGGCGGTACCTTCGGCGATCCGGGCGAGCTGCGCGCGCGTCGGGCGGCGCGCCCGCTCGAGCGCCTCGCGCAGCTTCTCCGGCCGCACCGGCTTCAGCAGGTAGCCGGCAGCCTGCGCGTCGAACGCGGCGAGCGCGTGCTGTTCGAACGCGGTCGTGAAGATGACGGCCGGCGGCTCGGGCATGCGCGCGAGGTGGTGCGCAGCCTCCAGCCCGTCCATGCCCGGCATCCGGATGTCGAGCAGCACCACCTCGGGCCGGAGACGCCCGGCAAGCAGCAGGGCTTCCTCGCCGCTCGAGGCGACGCCGGCGAGCTCGACGCCCGGCAGTTCCTCGACCAGGTGCGAAAGCCGCTCCCGCGCGAGCGGTTCGTCGTCGACGACGAGCACGCGCAGGTTCACGACGGGGACTCGCCGGCCGGGAATCGCAGCGTCACGACGAAGCGCTCCGGCGCCTCGATGACCTCGACCTCGGCCTCGCCATGGAACATGAGCTCGAGCCGCTGGCGCACGTTGTCGAGCCCGATCCGGTGGCCGGCGCGGCGGGCGACGAGACGCGGCGCGACCGGGTTGTCGATCGTGAGCACCACGTGGCGGCCGTCCCGCTTCCCGGCGACGCGGATTGTGCCGCCCTTCTCGAGCGGTTCGATGCCGTGGTAGACGGCGTTCTCGAGCAGCGGCTGCAGGATCAGGGCCGGCACCGGCGCGTCCATCGGCAGCCCGTCCACCTGCCAGTCCACCGCAAGCCGCTGGCCGAGGCGCAGCCGCTCGACGCGCTCGTAGGCCCTGGCGATCTCGATCTCGTGCGCCAGCGGGATGCGCTCGCGCTGTTCGCGCAACGAGGCGCGGAACAGGTCGGAAAGGTCCGCGATCGCCTGTTCGGCGAGTCGCGGGTCGCTGCGCGTGAGCGAGGCGATGGTGTTCATGCTGTTGAAGAGGAAATGCGGGCGGATGCGCGCCTGCAGCGCGCGCACCCGGCTCTGCGCCTCCGCCTCGACGTTGCTCTGCCACTGGTGCGCGACGTAGAAGTAGCGCAGCGCGAGGCCGGCCGCGATGGCGCAGACGGCTAGGTTGCGCAACATGAACTGCAGGTGCAGGGCGGCCGGCAGCGGGGCGCCCGCGCCCAGCGAGCGGCGCGTGTAGTCCTCGAACCACCAGGCGGCTTCGGTCACGAGCGCCGTGACGCCGAGCGTGAGCGCGAGGGCGAGGGCGGACCCGGACAGCACGTCGAGCCGCGACAGCAGGCCGCGCGCCGCGCACCAGACGGCCGCCGTGCCGAGCGCCACCCAGAGCAGGAACAGGGAAGTGCGGGCGAGACGGGTCCAGAAGCCGGCGGAAATGCCGTCGGCCGCGAGCGCGAACAGCAGGGCCACCAGCGCCGCGATCAGGATGACGGCGAGGACGCTCTGCGCGCGGCAGAAATCGGGCAGGTAGAAACCCGGGCGTTCAGCCATTGCGGGCAGCGGAAAACAGGGGTGTCTTGAGCCGGAAAATCGTCGAGATGTCCTCATCGCCATGGCCCGCGGCGATGAGGCGGGCATAGTCCGCAAGCGTCGCCTCGACGAGCGGCAGGACCGCGCCATGCCGCGCGGCCATCGCGCGGCAGATGCGCAGGTCCTTGTCGTGCAGCCGGACGCGGAAGCCGGCCGGGTACTCGCCGCGCGCCATGAACGGCGCGCGATTCACGAAGTACCACGAGGAGCCCGCACCCTGCCCGAGCACGTCGATGACCCGGTCGAGCGGCAGTCCCTCCGCACGCGCGAAGGCCATCGCCTCGGCGGCCACCTGGATGGCGCCCGCGCACAGGATCTGGTTCGTGGCCTTGGTCGCCTGGCCGGTGCCCGAGGGGCCCATGTGCACGAGCGTCCGGCCGAGCGCGCGGAGCAGGGGCTGCGCGCGGGCGAAGGCCGCTTCGTCTCCGCCGCACATGATCGCGAGGGTGGCGTTCCTGGCGCCCTCGACCCCGCCGCTGACCGGGCAGTCGAGGAAGCTGGCGCCGGCCGCCGCGATGCGCGCGGCGGCTTGGCGCGCGGTGTCGGCGGCGACCGTCGAACAGTCGATGACCAGTGCTCCCCTGCGCAACGCCGGGCACAGCGCATCGACGACCTCGAGCAGGTCCGCATCCGCGGAGACGCAGGTGACCACGGCGTCGCAGTCGGCCGCGAGCGCCGCGGGCGTCGGGTACGGGCGGCAGCCGGTTTCGGCGGCAAAGGCCGATGCTTTTCCGGTCGTGCGGTTCCAGACGCCGGCGAGGAGGCCGGCGCGATGCAGGTTACGGGCCATGTGCTGGCCCATGGCCCCGAGTCCGATGAATCCGGCTGTCATGGCGGGCCCCATTGTGCCCGCTTGACCGGACTACCTGCAGTAGTCGTCGACGGCCTGCCGGGCGCGGGCGCGGGCTTCCGTCAGTTCCTGGTCCGTCAGGTAGACGCGCTTGCCGTCCGGCGTTTCGCGGAAGAGTCGCCGGGAATCGATGTAGCGCTGGTAGCGGTCCTGGGCCGCCTTGCACTGTTCGACCCGGGCCTTGGCGGCGTCGGCCTCGGCTGCCGCGATAGCCTCCTGGGAGACCGGGGGCTCCGGCGTGCGCGGTGACTCCGCTTCGGTACCCGGGGATTCACCGGTGTCATCCGGCTCGGAGTAGTCGCCGGAATCGCCGGAATCGCCGTCCTCGATCGTGCCCGCTTCCTGCTGGTACACGCCCAGGATCTTGGCGCCCGCCTGCCGCGGCGGCAGGTCCGTGTAGTGGATCTGGCCGCTCGAATCGACCCACTTGTAGACGGTTTCCGCCCCGGCCATGGCCGCGACGCCCGTCAGCAGCAACGCACACACGATTCCTGAAAACCGCACCATGTTCCACCCCCGGCTGCGCAGCACAGTGTGGCGTCCCGGCGCCTTAAAACCCTTGACGCCCGTCACAATGGGACCCCGGACCCGCCGAAGTGTAGCCAAATCGGGGGTCCGCAGTGACGCGCGCGCCCGCAGGCCGAGAAACTGGCGCTACCGGGCAGAATGCGTGCCGACAGGCGCTGCCGGCCACAGCTACCGTGCCGGGTGTCATGCAGCAACCGCGCGGGCAGCAGACATGGGGCGAATCAAGGCGCCCGTGAGCCAGCCGACCTGGACCGGCGCCCGGCTTGACGCGCGAACCGCTCGCCCGGATGCTGCACTGCCCACGGAGCAGTGCCTTGGCTATCAACCCGAAATCGCTCGAAGATCTCGCACGCCGGCTGGCGGACGCCGTTCCCCCGGGGATCGCCGCCATCCGCGACGACCTGGAGCGCAACTTCAGGGCCGTGCTCCAGGGGGGCCTCGCCAGGCTCGACCTGGTCACCCGTCAGGAATTCGACATCCAGTCCGCCGTCCTCAGGCGGAGCCGGGAGCGACTCGAAGAACTCGAGAAGCGCATCGCCGCACTCGAGAAGCCACCCGGGAAGTAACCGGCACGGGCGCCGGCCCGTGACCCTCGCGACGGTCCTCACGCGTGCGCAGCTTGCGCTCGAGGCGCCGCTCGTGCGTGTCGAAGTCCACTGCGGGGCGGGATTGCCGCAGCTCATGGTGGTCGGCCTTGCCGAAACCTCGGTGCGGGAAAGCCGCGAGCGCGTCCGCGCGGCGCTCGCCCAGGGCGGCTTCGAGTTTCCAGCCGGGCGAGTGACGGTCAATCTCGCGCCGGCAGACCTGCCGAAAGAGGGCGGACGCTACGACCTCGCGGTGGCGCTCGGCATCCTGGCGGCGTCCGGGCAATTGCCCGTGCGGAACCTCGGCGGCACCGAGTTCTATGGCGAACTCTCGCTGTCCGGCGAGTTGCGCGCGGTGCGCGGCGCGCTAGGCGCGGCGGTGCACGCCGCGCGCGACGGACGCAGGCTCGTCGTGCCGGCCTGCAACGCGGTCGAGGCCCGCGTGGCGCGCGGTGCCCGCGTCGCGGGGGCGGCGACGCTCGAGGCCGTGCGAGACGGACTGTGCGGCGGGGCCGGCCTCGTGTTCGCGACGGGCGGCGCGCTGCCGGAGCCGGCGGCGGCCGGGCCTGACCTGGCCGACGTCCGCGGCCAGGCGGCGGCACGGCGCGCGCTCGAGGTCGCGGCAGCAGGTGCCCACAGCCTGCTGATGATCGGGCCGCCAGGCGCCGGCAAGAGCATGCTCGCGCAACGCCTGCCGGGGCTGCTGCCGCCGCTCGATGACGGGGAGGCGCTTGAATGCGCGATGCTGCATTCGCTGGTCCGGCCGCTGCCGCCGGCCTGTGAGTGGCGGCGCCGGCCGTTCCGCGCGCCGCACCACGGCGCCTCGGCGGCCGCGGTCGTCGGCGGGGGCGGACGCCTGCGTCCCGGCGAGATCTCGCTCGCTCACCACGGCGTGCTGTTCCTGGACGAGCTGCCCGAGTACCGGCGGGACGTGCTCGAGGCGCTGCGCGAGCCGCTGGAGAGCGGTTCGGTCAGCATCGCACGCGCGGCCTGGCAGGGGCTCTTCCCGGCGCGATTCCAGCTCGTCGCCGCGATGAACCCCTGTCCCTGCGGATATTCCGGCGACCCGAGCGGCCGTTGCCGGTGCACGCAACCGGTGACGCGGCGCTATCTGGCGCGGCTGTCCGGGCCGCTGCTCGACCGCATCGACCTGCATGTCGACGTTCCGCGGCTCGAGTACTCGGCGCTCGCGCCGGCTGGCGCCGCGGAGTCCAGTGCCGCGGTCGCAGCCCGCGTGGCTGGCGCGCGGGAGCGGCAACAGGCCCGGGGCTCCCTGAACTCGGCGCTCGACGCCGGGCCGCTCGCCGCCGCCTGCAGGCTCGGCCTGGCGGAGCACGGCCTGCTGGAATCCGCATCGCGCCGCCTGGGGCTGTCCGCGCGCGCCTGCCACCGCATCCTGCGCGTGGCACGCACGATAGCCGACCTCGCGGGCGAGGATCGCGTCGGTGTCGCGGAACTGTCTGAAGCGATCGGTTACCGGCGCCTCGACCGCGAGCCGGAAGCCAGTGCCCCGGGCGGGAACGGGCGCTAGCGGCTCTGGGCCACCATGTGCTCGACGGCCGCGCGGACGGCTTCGTCGGAGAGATCCGTGCGCCCGCCCTTTGCCGGCATGATGCCGGCCGCGCCCTGGAATCCCTCGATGGCGTGCTTTTCGAGCGTCGCCGCGCCCTGGGCGATGCGCGGCGCCCAGGCCGTCAGGTCCCCGATGCGCGGTGCGCCTGCGAGGCCCGTCGCGTGGCAGGCCACGCAGGCGGATTCGTAGACGGACTTGCCGTCCGTCGGCTGCGCGCCGGCCGCGGCAGGCGCGGGGGCGCCGGCCACGGGGACGGCAGTCTGCTGGATGGCGAGCAGGGCGTTGTCTTCGCCGGCCACGGCCACCTGGCCAAAAGGCTTGATCCGCTCGTGCGCCGAGGCCTGCATCAGCGGGTCCGCGGTGTCCCGGGCGCCCTTCGGGCCTCTGTCCAGGAATCGCGAAACGCCGATCAGGACCAGCGCGATCGCGATCAGGATGCCGAGCACCGCGCTGAAAACGTTGATGAAATGCCGGTCGTGCTTTGCCATGCGCGAATTATAGCGTCTGGGCGTCAGGACCACTAAAATCAGCCATCCGATACGCGCCCGTAGCTCAGCTGGATAGAGTGACGGTCTCCGAAGCCGTAGGTCGTGGGTTCGACTCCCGCCGGGCGCGCCATTTTTCCGCCGCGCGCATGGCCGGCCTGCTGTTGGCCAGCGGCCTGCTCGCGGCGTCCGCGCACGCGGATTCCTTCCGCTGCGGCCAGCGCATCGCCACCGAGGACATGACGGTGCAGGAGCTGCGCGAGGCCTGCGGCGAGCCGACGTCCCGGACCGTCGAGATCGTCGACGTCTACGGTCCGAACGTGCACGGCGCCGGCAACGTCAAGCGCGGCACGTCGACCATCGAGAAGTGGACCTACGATTTCGGTCCGCAGACCTTCGACATGGTCGTGACGATCGTGGACGGCGAGATCCAGGGAATAGAACGGGCGAAGTAGGGGCGAGGGAACCCATGCGTACCGCACGACGGGCGGTTCTCGCCGCAGTGCTCCTGGCGGCTGCCGGATTCTTCGCGGCGAGCGTCGGGGCGGAGAGTTACCCGGTCGAGGCCTTTGGGACTCTTCCGCTCCTCGAGGATCCCCTGCTTTCGCCGACCGGCATGCACATGGCGGCGAGAATGAACGTCGAAGGCAAGCCGGTCGTCGGAATTGTCAATCTGCAGAACCGCGATCAGGGCATGAAGCTGATCCGGATCGGCGAACATCGTGTTCGCTGGTATCGTTGGGCGGGGCCTGACCGACTGCTCATCAGCCTGCGCATGAAGGCGACAATCGACGGATTCGACGGTTATGCATCGAGGCTGGTCGTTTACGAATTGAGCACTGGCAAGGCGACCTACCTGGGATACGACAGCCAGGGCATCGCAGGCGACCGCGTCATTCACGTTGAAAAGGACGGCAGCTCGGCGCTGCTCTCGCTCGAAAGATCCGCCTTCAGCTACCCGGCCGTCTATCAGGCAGATCTCGCGACCGGGAAGATGACCAAGGTCGTAGAACCGACGGCACCGATCCTCGAGTGGTACGCCGACCCGCAGGGGCGGGTGCGCGCGGGGATGGGTTACGAAGGCGGGCACATCCGCCTTTACTCCAGAGAACCGGGCGACAGCTTCTTCAGGCATGCCGCCGGCATCCGCGAAGAGGAATTCGAGGGCGAAATCGACCTGATCCGCATTCCTTCGGCCGGCGAAAGCAGCTATGCCGTCACAAACCAGAAGACCGGTCGCTTCGGCCTCTATGAATTCGACTGGAAGACCGGGGCAATCGGCAAGACGGTCTTCGAACATCCAGCCGTCGACATCGATGACTTCACGCTGCTGGAGGACGGCAGCGGCATCGAAGCGGTGTACTACACGGATGATCGGCCGCGTGTCGTTTGGTTCGACCCGGTCCTGAAGGCAATCCAGGGGGAGATTGACGAAGCGCTCCCGGGACGCATGAACCGGATCAGTAGCGCCAGTGCGGACCGGACCAAGGTCATCGTGCGCACGACTTCGGACAGCGACGCGGGTGCGTATTTCCTTTACGACCGGCCGCTTGAGCAGATGTCTCGCATTGCGACGCCGTACGAGGCTCTCAAGGGTAAACCGCTCGCCAAGGTGACCTCGGTCAGCTACAAGGCGCGCGACGGGCTGGAGATACCCGCGTACCTGACGTTGCCGGCCGGAGTGGATGCCAAGGGATTGCCGCTCGTGATCCTTCCGCACGGGGGGCCTTACGCGCGCGACGTGCTCGGCTTCGACTACTTGGCGCAGTTCGTGGCGAACCGCGGTTACGCGATCCTGCAGCCCAATTTCCGCGGGTCGACGGGCTACGGGAAGGAGTTCCTGGAGAAGGGCTTCGGGCAATGGGGTCGCGCGATGCAGGACGACCTGACCGATGGCGTCCAGTGGCTGGCACGCGATGGCACGATCGATCCGAAGCGGGTCTGTATCGCCGGTGGTTCCTACGGCGGGTACGCGGCGCTCATGGGTTCGATACTGACACCCGAGCTTTACCGCTGTGCGATAAGCTGGGCAGGCGTGACCGATCTCGACGAAATGATGCAGCAGGACAAGATGCAGCTCCTGCCGACGCGCTACCGGCGCTGGCACGCACGCGTGCACGGCGCGGACAAGCAGGACCTCGACGACGTATCGCCCGTGAAGCTTGCGGAAAGGGTCGCGATTCCGGTGCTCGTGATGCACGGCACGGAAGACGACAACGTGCCAATCAGGCAGGGCAGGATTTTCAACAAGGCCGCGCAGAAGGCTGGCAGGCCGGTCGAATACATCGAGTTCGAGGGCGCCGGCCACCAGATCGAGACGACGGCGGATCGCATCAAGTTCCTGACGGCAGTTGAGGCCTTTCTGGCAAAGCACAATCCCGCGGGTGGGGCGAAGTGATTGCCCGCATGTGGCATGGCCGCGTCCCGACCGCGAAGGCCGATGCCTACCGCACCTTCACCAACGGCCGCGCCATCCCCGACTACCGCTCGGTGCCCGGCAACCTGAGCGTGCACGTGCTCGAACGCCGCGAAGGCGAGGTGACGCACTTCATCACGCTGACGTTCTGGGAGAGCCTGGAGGCGATCCGCGAATTCGCGGGCGAGGACCCCGAGCAGGCGAAGTACTATCCGGAAGACGCGGGCTATCTGCTCGAGTACGAGCCGCGCGTCGTCCACTACGAAGTCGTGGGGCGGTCCTGAAAGGGCTGATTCTCGGGGTGGTGGCGGTCGCCGTCTCCGCCGGCGTGTGGCTGGCCGAGCCGATACCCCAGGACCCCGCGTACCACGACTTTGCGGACCAGCGCACGCTGTTCGGCGTGGCGCACTTCTGGAATGTCGCCAGCAACCTGCCGTTCCTGGTCGTCGGCGCGCTGGGCTGGTTGCAGTCGCGCAAGGTCGCCTCCCCGGAGCTCGCAACGCAACACCGGGTGCTGTGCGTGGCCATCACGCTGGTCGCCTTCGGCTCCGGCTGGTATCACCACGCCCCCTCCAATGCGACGCTCGTATGGGACCGACTGCCGATGACGGTCGCCTTCATGACCCTGTTCTCGGCGCTGATCGCGGACCGCATTTCGTGGCTGCTCGGCCGCGCGCTGCTCTGGCCGCTGGCCGTCGCCGGAATCGCGAGCATCGCCTGGTGGGTGCGCACCGAGGCCGCGGGTGCGGGGGACCTGCGGGCCTACGCGCTGGTGCAGTTCCTGCCCATGCTGCTGATGCCGCTCATCCTGCTGCTGTGGCGCGACGGACGCCTGGTCGCGCGGTCGCTGTGGTTCGCGCTCGGCGCCTACGCGCTCGCGAAGCTGCTCGAGCACTTCGACGCCGCCGTCTTCGCGGCGACCGGCGGGCTGGTCGCAGGCCACGCGCTGAAGCACCTCGCGGCCGCGCTGGCGGCCTGGTGGATCCTGCGCGCCTTTCAGGGCGGGCCGGCGAGGGCCTTGTAGAGCGCGGCGAGCGAGGTCGCGCGGCGCGTCTCGGACTCGACGTGCTGGTTCTCCAGGTTGATCTGCTGGCGTTCGGCGACCAGCACCGCGAGGTAGTCGCTCGCGCCGGTCTCGTACCGCAGGCGAGCGAGCCGCGCCGCTTCCCGGGCGGCATTCGCCCCCTGCCGGAGCTCGTCCTCCGACTGGTTGGCCGCGCGGAAGCGGGCGAGCGCGTTCTCGGTCTCCTCGAGCGCCGTCAGCACGGCCTCCTGGTAGGCGGCGATCGCGCCGTCGCGGCGCGCCTCCGCGGCCTTCACGCGCTGCCGCGTGCGGCCGAAGTCGAGGATGCTCCAGCTGATCGAGGGGCCGTAGTACCAGCGCTCGGCCTCGTCCTTGCCGATGTCGCCGCTCGCCTCCGCGGTCCAGCCGAAACTGCCCAGCAGCGTGACCTTCGGGAAGTACTCGGCAATCTCGTCGCCGATGTCCGAGTACGAAGCGGCAAGCCGCCGCTCGGCGGCACGGATGTCCGGCCGGCGCCTGAGCCATTCCTCGGGGGTGCCGGTCGCGACCAGGGCGGGAAGCGGCGGCAACCTCGTCTGCGGCGAGAGGTTCTCGCGCAGCGTCGCGATCGGCCACGCCGTCAGCACCGCGAGCCGCTGCTCCTCGCGCACCAGGTCGGCCTCGGCCTGCGGTACTGCGGCGGCTATGCTGCGCATCTCGGCTTCCGCCTGTGCGAGGTCGAGCGCGTTCGAGCTGCCGGCCTCCACGCGCGCCGTGAGGATGCGGACGTTCTCCTGCAGGTTCGCGAGTTGCCGGCGCTGCAGCGCGAGGCGCTCGCGCGCGCCGATCATCGCGAACCAGGCCTGCGCGGTCTCGGCGACGATCGTCAGCTGCGCGTCCGCGAGCGCGGCGGCGTCGGCCTGGATGCGGCTGTCCTGCGCGCGGAACTCGTTGCGCAGCGAGCCGAACAGGTCGATCTCCCAGCTGGCGTCGAAGCCCGCCCGGTACACGTCGCTGTTGAACCCGCCGGGCGGCGCCAGCGGATCATCGGTGCTGAACTGCGACCGCTGCCGGTCCGCGTTCACGGTGACCGTCGGGAACCAGTAGTAGACGGAGAGCCCGGAGATGGCGCGGTTCTCCGCGAGGCGCGCGTTCGCCTGCGCGATCGTCGTGTTGGCCTCCAGCGCGCGCGCGATCAGCTCGTCGAGTTCCGTGCTGCCGAAACCCGCCCAGAGGCCGCTGCCGGCGGGCGCCGACGCCGCCTCGTCCGTCGCCTGGTCGAAGCGGGCCGGCATCGGCGTCTCGGGCTCGTCGTAGCGGGGGCCGACCGTGCAGCCGGCCGCGGCGAGCGCGACGAGCGCGCCTGCGAGCGCGCTACGCATGGCCGCCGCCTTCCGCCGCGAGACGCGCCGCGCGCCTCTCCTGACGGCGCACCACCATCCTGCGGAGCACGACGTAGAAGACCGGCGTGAAGAACAG
>ERZ1066138.62-NODE-62-length-34000-cov-10.406216_pt1 | contig 34000 bp, 34 predicted proteins | sample MGYA00382785_ERZ1066138 | MGnify/ENA primary metagenome ERZ1066138 (study PRJEB33369, sample SAMEA5778368) | biofilm metagenome | biome: Industrial cooling water; feature: Water cooling tower basin; material: Biofilm | place: United Arab Emirates | collected... | reverse complement strand
CCTGGCAGATCTTATAGGCCCTGGAGATTCATGTGTTCCTGACGAGCCCCGCAGCGTCATCAATGTAGGCTGGCCGGGCTCAAAAATCGAGCCCTGCAGCGGACTTATCCGCGTTCGCCACATCGCCGCCCCCTTGCCGGCATCATGCCGCACACGGACTTGATTGGCTGTGACCACCGAGGGGCGTTATTGAAGCGTCGTCACATCAGACATGAGCAACTAAAGGTAATATCAATGAAGTTCTCTCTTTCAGCTCTCATAGCGGCAGCCGCCGTGGCCGCCTCCGCAGCGATCGCCCCGGCCTCCGCCGGCCATCGCGATTGCACCGCCGATATGGCGTATCTTAATCCCGACCATGACGGCACCATCGATTGGCACGAAGCCCGCCGCGCCGCCGTCCGCCTGTTCCACAAGCTCGACCCCGATCACGACGGCACGCTCGATCGCAACGAACTGCGCGGCCGCGTCGGCATTCTCTCAATCGCCCGCTTCAATCCCGATCGCGACGGTACGCTCGACAAACAAGAGTTCCTGGCTCTGGTGAAGCACCGTTTCGACCGAGCAAACCCCGATAATGACGGCACGATCGACTGTCGCGAACTGTCTTCGCTCGCCGGCCGCAATTTGCTGCGCGTGCTCAAGTAATATTACAGGCATGGGGCGGCATCGGCCGCTCCATGTCCCAATTTTTTGACCCTATAGATGCCTCGGCCGCATCAGGCCCGCTTCTCGACGGCAGAGCCAAGCTTATCGATCAACCAATCGATCCGATTGACCACCAGAGCTCGGTTCTTTTCCAGTTCCGCAATGCGCGCCTCGGCCTCTTCCAGCCGCGCTTTCAGCCGGTCTCGTTCGGCCTCTACGATTTGCAGCCGCTGCACCGATTCCGGCATAACGACCGACGATAATGATTGCTCTTTGCGCGGGGAGGCGCGTTTTGTGCCCGCCCGCGTATCCCGTGCGCGTTGAACCATCGGCTAACCCATCGATGTGCAAGAGGAGCGGCACGGTTTGCCCTCGGCCACGGCCCCCTCAGTCTTCATTGACCATAGGTCTTAAGCACGAACGGCGCAACAAACGAGCGCGACCATCCAGAACAAGCTTCTGAACAGATAAAAGTGTGGCCTTAGGACTACTGCCGATGACGCATTGACAGGCAGGGGGTGCCTCCACTTAATGCCGCCGCATCAAGGCGCCTCCCCGCAAACAGACGCGGGTTACGTGCCCCCCACGCAACACCGGATTCGATACGAATTCGACGCGCAATGTCGAAAGGACGGCTGAAATGGCAGTGAAGGTCGCGATCAACGGTTTTGGACGTATCGGCCGGAACGTCTTGCGCGCCATCGTCGAGAGCGGCCGCACCGACATCCAAGTCGTTGCCATCAACGATCTGGGTCCGGTAGAAACCAACGCGCACCTATTGCGTTTCGACAGCATCCACGGCCGCTTCCCGGCCAAAGTTGCCGTGTCAGGCGATACGATCGATGTCGGCTACGGACCGATCAAAGTAACGGCCATCAAGAACCCGGCTGAACTTCCACACGGCGAAATGGGTATCGATATCGCGATGGAGTGCACCGGCATTTTCACGGCACGGGATAAGGCTGCGGCCCACTTGAAGGCAGGCGCCAAGCGCGTGCTTGTTTCTGCCCCCGCGGATGGCGCTGACCTGACCGTCGTCTATGGCGTCAACCACGACAAGCTGACGAAGGATCACCTCGTGGTCTCGAACGCCTCATGTACGACGAACTGCCTCGCCCCGGTGGCGAAGGTGCTGCACGACCTCGTCGGCATCGACAAAGGCTTCATGACGACAATCCACTCTTACACGGGCGACCAGCCGACACTCGACACCATGCACAAGGATCTCTATCGCGGCCGCGCGGCGGCTCTTTCGATGATCCCGACCTCCACTGGCGCCGCCAAGGCCGTCGGCCTTGTGCTCCCTGAACTCAACGGCCGCCTTGATGGAACGGCGATCCGGGTTCCGACGCCGAACGTCTCGGTCGTCGACTTCAAGTTCATCGCCAAGAATGAAACGACAGCCGCCGAGATCAACGCCGCCATCACCAAGGCGGCCCACGGCCCCTTGAAGGGCGTACTCGGCGTCACCGATCAGCCCAACGTCTCGAGCGATTTCAACCACGATAGCCAATCGTCCATATTCCACCTCGACCAGACCAAGGTCATGGACGGCAAGCTGGTTCGCGTACTCTCCTGGTACGATAACGAATGGGGCTTCTCCAACCGCATGAGCGATACCGCCGTCGCCATGGCGAAGCTCATCTGATGCATTTCCCGGAAGGGCGTTCGCGAGCGAGCGCCCTTCATTGCTTTTTGACACCGCTGCGACGCGCCGACGGAGGCCCCGATGACCGAGAAACTGGAAGATATTGCCCGCGCCATGGTGGCGCCCGGCAAAGGCATTCTCGCTGCCGACGAAAGCTCCGGCACCATCAAGAAGCGCTTCGACAAGATCAATCTTGCCTCGACCGAAGACAGCCGCCGCGACTATCGCGAAATGCTGTTTCGCTCCACCGACGCGATGAAGAACTACGTCTCGGGCGTCATCCTCTATGACGAAACGATCCGGCAGAAAGCCAAGGACGGCACGCCTCTCGTCGAGATCATGCGCGCCGCCGGCTCCATCCCCGGCATCAAGGTCGATACCGGTGCCAAGCCGCTCGCCGGCCCCACATCCAAGATCGAAACCGTCACCGAAGGCCTCGACGGGCTGCGCGAGCGCCTTGCCGAATACCACGCGCTCGGTGCCCGTTTCGCAAAATGGCGCGGTGTCATCACCATCGCCGACGGCCTGCCGACGTGGAACTGCATCAAGGCCAACGCCCACGCCCTTGCCCGCTACGCCGCACTCTGCCAGGAAGCCGGTATTGTCCCGATCGTCGAACCGGAAGTCCTGATGGACGGCGCCTACTGCACGCACGACATCGACGAATGCTACCGCGTCACCGAGTGGACGCTCCGCACCGTCTTCCGCGAGCTCTACGATGCACGCGTTTCGCTCGAAGGCATGATCCTGAAACCGAACATGGTCGTCGCAGGCCAGAAGAGCCCGAAACAGGCCTCCGCCGCCGAGGTCGCCGAAAAGACCGTGCGCGTGCTGAAGGCCACGGTCCCTTCGACGGTTCCCGGCATCGCATTCCTTTCCGGCGGGCAGTCGGACGAAGCGGCTACCGAGCATCTCTCGCTCATGAATGCCGGTGGTGGCCTGCCCTGGGCGCTCACCTTCTCCTACGGCCGCGCTCTTCAGGCGGCCGCACTCCAGGCCTGGGGCGGGAAGTCCGAAAATGTCGCCGCCGGCCAGCGCGCGTTCACACACCGCGCGAAGATGAATAGCCTCGCGGCTCTCGGAAAATGGGACGCCAAGCAGGAGAAGGCGGCGTAAAGCTCCTCCCGCGACCCAATAGTCAAGCGGCCGCTCTGGCGACGGAGCGGCCGTTTTTCATGTTTGTTCTTCCTGCTCGGCAAGCCGCCGGTCGAGCACGGCTTCCAGTTCGGCGAGGTCCCGCGGCAGCGGAAGTCCCATTGCACGGAATTCGTTTAACTTGCCGCGCAGGAGTTCCTCCACCTCATGGACATCCTCCGGCTGCTCGTTCATCCGGATCAGGAGTGATGCGATTTCTGCCTGTATGTCTTCGAAGGCCATGACCGTCTCCTTTGCGAACACGCATTATAATTGGCGCTTCATCGCCACCGCCGACCTTGATCAGCCTCAAAGTCAGGCTTGCGAAAAGGCAGCAAAGTTCAATCCATGAAGATTGGCAATCAGGCTTCGTTGTTCATCGCCGTGCTCGTGCTGTCGGCTTTGCACGCGAACGCGGCTGACGACGTTGCAAAAGGCCGCGAACTCGCGCAGCGGCTCTGCGCCACCTGTCACATGGCTCCGGGACAAGGTGAAAAGAATTCCCGCGCCGAAATTCCAGGCTTCTACGCCATCGCCCGACGTCCCAACCAGACGGAGCAAGGCATCGTCGAATGGCTTCGCTCCGTGCCGCCCATGATGCCGAACCACCACCTGTCACAAGACGAGATGATCTCGCTGTCGCAATTCATCATGTCGCTGCGGGACGAGCCGCCGTCATAACCGCGGCCGATTATACTCAGTTCGCAATCAGCCCTGACATGGCCTCGGAAAAACTGCTCGGCATCTTGACCTGCTTGGCAGGCTTCGCGGCCGGTGCATTTTTCTTCCTCCTGGGCCGGGGCTCCTCCATTCCATCCTCTTCGATGGACGAGGTCTCGACATCGGCCACCGGTGTCTCGATCGAGCGAACCGATCGACCGCCCAGCGCTTGGGATACGCGGCTATCGAGGCCATACACGTCGCCGAAGTTGAGCACCTTGCCGTCGTCGTCGATCCACGTGGTCAGGTACACGGTGTGCACCCAGATGTGATTGTCGAGAGTGACGGTCTCCGACGACCGCCGCGCAGCCACCGCGCGATCGCGGCTCCAGCCCTTATCCTGCTCCAGCAGCACTTCGGCAAACCGCATGGGATCGTTGACGCGAATACAGCCGTGCGAATAGGGCCGCTTCGACTGCGCAAACAGGTGCCGCTGCGTCGTGTCGTGCATGTAGACGTCGTGGGTATTGGGGAACATGAACTTCACGAACCCGAGCGGATTCTCACCTCCCGGTGGCTGAATGAAGCTGTATTGCCGAAGGTCTGCCGTTGACCAGTCAACCGAATACGGGTCCACCGGTTTTCCGTTGCGATAGGCCGTGAAGCCATAGGCCTTGATCACAGCCGCCCCACCACCGCCACCCCCGAACAGCTGATCGAAAAATCCGCCGCCGCCCGCCCTCTGCAAGCGCGGCTTCAGTTCTTTCGCCTTGATACCGTCCGGCACGCCCCAAGAGGGATTGAAAACGATTGTCTTCATCTCTGCCGAGAACGAGGGCGTCGGCCACTCTGGCAGCCCGACGATGATTTTCTCTTTGAAAATGACTTTGTCACCCTTGAACGTGCGCGTGATGTATTCCGGTACGTTATTGATGACGTAGGACGCACCCAATTCGTCCGGCATCCAGCGCCAGCGTTCCATGTTGATGACGATGCGCTGCGTGTCGCGCGAGGTGTCCGGAGGAGAAACGCTCTCGCCCTCGCGGTTGAGCGCCGTGCGTGTGCGCCGGTTGATCTGCCCATTGGCCTTCAAACCCTTCTCGGTCTGAAAAGCCGTAACGGCCGCAGCCAGCTTCTCATCATAAAGCGTCTCCTGACCCGCAAAAGCGGCCGGCTGCTTCAGGCGCTTGCGAAGAAGAGCGATATCGCCATGCAGTGAGCCGGGCTTGATCGTTGCCCCGTCGGCTGGCAGCTTGACCAGCAAAGCTTCGTCGACGGGCGCAGGCGGCGTCACCGGTCCCAATCGCTTGACCAGCTCGGCACGCAGCCGCTGGAACTGTTCGTGCTTCGGATGCAGCCCCACGAGATAACCCGCCGGATCCGACTGGCCTTCAAGATCCTTGATGATCGCGTTCGGATCGCGGACCGGAGGTGTCAGATCGAGCAACTGGCTGATCGACAGGGGACGCACCCGTCCGCCCTTTGCGTGTCGGGCATACGTAAGAGCCGCCAGTGTCAGTTGCGCCTCAGCGGCACCTTGAGCATCCGCCGCGCTGAAGGCAGCACTCGTGTTCGGTAATGGAAATGCCTTCGGATTGAGCCCCCACTGCTCCGCCTGGCCAATTTCGGTAACGAGCGCCTGACCGCCATTCGTCAGCCCCGACGAGGTCGTCCACAGCGGATCCTTGCGCGCGCCGTAGAACGCGAGAGCGGCCGCCACGTCGTCCTTCGCGAAGTTCTGAGCGAAGACAGAATCCTGAAGTTTCGCCACAGCGGCCGCGACGACCGGAGACGCGCTGACGGATGTGCCGCTCTCCTCGGCCCCTTGAGCGGTGGGTGCAGCACTGGCGGCCGGCGCCGGTTCGGTCGTTGCCGCAGCGGGCCCGGACACACACAACATGCTGAGCAGTCCGGCAGCAAGTACCTGGCGGACAGGAGGGGTAAGGCTCATGGGTTGATAGTCTCCGGACCGATCGTCGATTGGGTGGGGCAATAATGATTCCTGGCGTCATAAACGTCCGGGGTGATCATGGCGATTTGTTGGGCGAACGCCAGACAGCAGTTCCACTTGTGCCCGATTTGCATCCCCCTGCGCCAGCCACTTTTCCGCCTTAATCAGCCCGGAATAGCGCCCCTCCCGCGCCAACACGGCCGGCGGCGACGGCCGCAGCCCCGCGCCCACCAAAGGTTTCCACAGCCATGGCTCAGGACGATCTCCGAACTCAGCTGGTCCTGGCACTCCCCGCACGGTCGGGTGGCGGTCCGCTACTCGCCCGCTTGGTCGCTGCCGCTGCCCGAATTGCACCGATCGCCACGGTCGTTATCGAACCTGACCCTGAGTTGCCGATCCTCCCGCCGGAACTCGCACCCGCCGTCGAACAGATACAAGCCCTTGGAATTGCAACGCTGATCGCCCGGGATGCGCCACTCGCGCGCCTCGTCAAAGCCGATGGCGTTCATCTTCCAGTATCCAAGGTTGCCCCCGCCGAATACCGCGAAGCGAGGGAAACCGTGGGCAGCCGCTTCATCGTGGGCGTTGACGTCGGCCGCACGCGACACGACGCCATGATGCTCGGCGAAGAAGGCGCCGATTACATCGCTTTCGGCATTCCGCCCCACGTCGAAGACCGCGACACCGCCCGCGTGCGCCGCCGTGAATTGATTGCCTGGTGGTCGGAGATCTTCGAAGTCCCCTGCGTCGCTTTTGATGTCGAAACATCCCAGGACGCCCACGATTTGGCCGCATCCGGCGCGGACTTTGTCGCCTTGCGAGTCCCTGCCGGATTGCTGCCTGAGGACGTCGAGGCTTACCTCTCCCCGTTCATCGCGCAACTGGCCATCACGACGACATGAACAAAGCCGGTCGGAAATGAACAAAGCTCTGCTCGCCTTGCTAGTGGTTGTCGGTGCTGGCGCCGGAGCCGCGGGCGTCCTCGTCGCGACCGGTCAATTGCAGATGCCAGACGTCGCATCTGTGCCGTCCGAGGTGCTCACCTCGCCAGATCCATCGGCGCAGCCGAACCGGCAGGTCGACGACGATGCAGCCTATACCGCTTTCGATCAGGGACAGTACCTCACCGCCCTTTCGCTTGCCGAAGCGCGAGCGGCACTGGGCGATCCGCAGGCCCACACGCTCGTCGCGCGCATCTATGACGGCGGCCTTGGCGTCGCCAAGGATGAGATTACCGCAGCCCGCTGGTATGCCCGCGCCGCCGAACTCGGCGATGTGCCGGCCATGCTCGCATTCGGCAACATGCTGGCCGAAGGCCGCGGCGTAGGAAAGGATCGTACCGCCGCCGCCGAAATGTATGAAAAGGCAGCCGCCACCGGCGACCCACTGGCCAACTACAACCTCGGTCTTCTCTTTCTCAAAGGCGACGGCAAACCCGAAAACGCCTATCGCGCCGCCAAGCACATCCAGTATGCCGCCGAGAACAACATTGCGCAGGCCCAGTACGATCTCGCCGCTCTCTATCAGAAGGGCGTCGGCGTCGACAGCAATGCGATCGAAGCCGCGCGATGGATGTCGCGCGCGGCCAACCAGGGCCTGCTCGCCGCCCAGTACGAATATGCTGTCATGCTTTTGCGTGGGTTCGGCCTCAAGGACGACGAGAAGAAAGCAATCCCCCTGCTCCAGACCGCTGCAGAGAAAGGGGTGGCCGGAGCCCAGAATCGTTTGGCGTGGATTCATCAGGAAGGTGCCGGTGGGGTATCGAAGAACCCGGCGGAAGCAGCAAAATGGCGCCTCATCGCCAAGGCCGGCGGCGTTTCGGACGAGAAACTCGACCTCCTCGTCGATGCAATGCCGGAAAGCGAAAAAAAAGCCGCTCAAAAAGCCGCGCAGGAATGGCAGGACAAACGCCTCACACTCCGCTAGGCAGAGGACCCGCTTGACGTCGCTGTCCCAGCCTTACTGTTTTTGTGCTTTCCAATGCCCGCTTCCGCACTGATCAATGTCATGACCCAGGCAGCCCGCAAGGCGGCCCGCTCGCTGGTGCGCGATTTTGGCGAGGTCGAGCAACTTCAGGTCTCGATCAAGGGTCCCGCCAACTTCGTCTCCGCCGCCGACCACAAGGCCGAAGACATCCTGTTCAAGGAATTGAACAAAGCCCGCCCGCAGTACGGCTTCCTCATGGAGGAGGGCGGCGTCGTCGAAGGCGCCGACAAATCCCACCGCTGGATCATCGATCCGCTCGACGGCACCACCAACTTTCTGCATGGCATCCCGATGTTCGCCATTTCCATAGGCCTTGAACGCGACGGCCAACTCGTCGCCGGGCTCGTCTATAACCCGATCGCCGACGAACTCTTCACCGCCGAGAAGGGCAAAGGCGCCTTCCTCAATGAAAAGCGCCGCCTCCGCGTGGCCGCGCGCAAAACAGTTGGCGATGCCGTCGTCGCGACTGGCATCCCCCACCGCGGGCGCCCCGGTCATCCGGGCTTCATGAAGGAAATGTCCACCGCCATGCGCGAGGTCGCCGGCATCCGGCGCACAGGATCTGCCGCCCTCGATCTCGCCTGGACCGCAGCAGGCCGCTTTGACTGCTATTGGGAACGCAACTTGAAGCCGTGGGATCTGGCGGCAGGCATTGTGATCGTGCGCGAAGCAGGTGGCATCGTCACCGATCTCCAAGGCACCGACAAGATGCTCGACAAGGGCGACGTGATCGCCGGCAACGGACACATGGTCAAGGCCATGCGCACTCTCGTCACGGCCTGAACGCTCACGGATAGAGCCGCGTTTTCGTCCAGCCATCGTCGGGCGTGTCGCGGCGGAACACCAGCCGGTCGTGTAGCCGGAACGGCCGGTCCGACCAGAATTCGATCTCGAGCGGCGTCAGCCGGAAACCGGACCAGTGCGGCGGCCGCGGTATCGCGCTGATGCCGAACCGGGCGGTCTCGAGCGCGACCGCCTTCTCCAAGGCGAGCCGGCTCTCCAGCGGACGCGACTGCTTCGATGCCCACGCACCGATGCGGCTCGTGCGATGCCGCGACGCGTAGTATTCGTCCGCCTCCTCCGCCGACACCGGCGAGATAATGCCCCGCGCCCGCACTTGCCGCAGCAAGCTCTTCCAATGAAACACGATCGCGGCTTGGGGATTAGCCGCGAGTTCGCGGCCCTTTGCGCTTTCCAGATTGGTGTAGAACACGAACCCGCGCCCCGGCACATTCGGCCCATCGAGACCTTTCAGAAGCACCATCCGCACGTTCGGAAGGCCTGACGCGTCACAGGTCGCGATCGCCATGGCGTTGGGGTCATTCGGCTCCTTTTCCCGCGCCTCGCCAAACCACCCCTCAAAGAGGAGAAACGGCTCTACCGCTTCGGCGAAGTCTCCCGTAGGCCCATCGTGGCTTGTCTGGCTCATGTCTCTGCCCTTCTCCCGCGGGCGGGATGATCCGCATCCTCGCCGCCATGCCTTCAATGCCCGTTAACGCCTGCCGCATGCCGCTCCGATCGATACACCCATTGAGACTTTTTTATCCATGTTCAGCGACGATGGCCTGGATCGGCTCAGTCGAAGCCGTTGCGTTTCAGTTTCGAGTGCGAGTACCGCCATGCGTGAAACACTGCCCTTTACGTCCCTCGCAGCCGGGGGCCTGACGGCCTTTGCCTTGGTTGCTGCCATCTTCCTCTCCACCGGCAGCGCCGGTGCGATCGAGCCGGGACACATGGCTGCGGAAGCCCAGGCACCCTCGTGCAGTTGCCCCGGCATCTCCAACCGCCGACAAAAACCGAAGTTCGCCGACTTGAAGGCGGCCCCCGATGATGGCGGCCCCCTCGACTCCAGCGATGAGATAGCAGCCCTTTCCAGCGTCCAGCACGCCCTTTCCGCAACGGCGGACGGTGCAACCTACGTCTGGCACCGCAACAACGGCCGCATCTCGGGCCTCGTCCGGCCCACATCCTCCTTCAAAAATGTCGAAGGCGGGATCTGCCGGCATGTCATCGTGATGTTGACGACGGGGGCAAAAACCCGAAAAACCGAAGGAGTGGCCTGCCGGCGGGAAAACGGCGTCTGGAACCTCGAAGGCTGAACCGGACTGTCCACCGAATATGCGGGGCGATCGGCCGCGCCTGCCGAATGGATTGGCCAGGCTAAACTTGTAGCAGCATTTCAGTGGCAAATCAGAAGCTTGAATACGACCGTTGGGCTCGGACGAGCCCGCAAAGCCGTATTGGTGAGCCTAGACTGGACCGCACAAAGCTTTTGTGTAGGATGCCGCGAAATTACACGAACAGAGACAAGGAATTGGGGAGCTCATGGCTGAACCAGGGGCAGGAGACGGCGTGCCGGCAGGCAATCTCATGGCCGGCAAACGCGGTCTCATCATGGGCGTCGCCAACAATCGGTCCATTGCCTGGGGCATCGCACGCGCTGTCGCCGCCCAAGGCGCCGAACTGGCCTTCACCTATCAGGGCGACGCGCTGAAAAAACGTGTCGAGCCCCTGGCCGCTGAATTAGGCGCAAGCGTCGTCCTGCCGTGCGATGTCTCCGACAAGGCGTCCATCGACGCGCTGTTTGCGGAAATCGAAAAGCAGTGGGGGCGCCTGGACTTCCTCGTCCATGCCATCGCCTTCTCGGACAAGAACGAGCTGGATGGCCGCTACGTCGACACAACGGAAGCCAACTTCACCCAGACCATGCTCATCTCCTGTTTCTCGCTGACGGCGCTCGCCCAGCGCGCCGAGAAACTGATGACCAACGGCGGGTCGATCCTCACGCTCACGTACTACGGCGCGGAAAAGGTCATGCCGCATTACAATGTCATGGGCGTCGCCAAGGCCGCGCTTGAGGCGAGCGTCCGCTATCTCGCCTCCGACTTGGGCCGCAACAACATTCGCGTCAATGCGATCTCCGCAGGTCCGATCAAGACGTTGGCAGCCTCGGGGATCTCCGATTTCCGCTACATCCTGCGCTGGAACGAATACAATTCTCCGCTCCGGCGCACCGTGACGATCGAAGATGTCGGCGGCGCGGGTCTCTACCTGCTCTCCGATCTCGCCCGCGGTGTCACCGGCGAAATCCACCACGTCGACAGCGGCTATCATGTCCAGGGGATGAAGAACGAAGACGCCCCGGACATCTCGGTTGTGAAGAGCGACGGCTGATCCGCAGCAGCCGCAAGTATTGCGCCCGAGCCGGCCGTTTTTCTGCGAACGATATATGAAAGTTTGCAAAACGCAGCATGCGCCCCGGCCTCACACTTTACTTCGTTCGTCACGGCGAAACCGACTGGAACGCCGAACGGCGCTACCAGGGTCAGACGGACATTCACCTCAACGAGCGTGGCCGCGCGCAATCCCGCCGTAACGGCGAGGCCTTGCGCGCCTTCCTGCCTCACATCGCCAGTGCCGACTTCGTCGCCAGCCCCCTCGGACGAACGCGCGAGACGATGGAGATCCTGCGTGGCACGTTGGGCCTTAAGCCAGCCGATTACCGGCTCGATCACCGCCTCATCGAACTCTCCTACGGATCATGGGAAGGCCAGCTTCAGTCGAACCTCCCCAACAGCGATCCCCAAGGTCTCGCAGACCGCTTCAAGGATCCTTTCAGGTGGCGGCCGGTGGGTGGCGAAAGCTACGCCGACTTATTGAAACGCACGATCGATTGGGCTGAAACGCTTGAACGTGACACCGTCGTCGCCTCCCATGGCGGTGTTTCGCGCTGCCTTCGCGCACATGTCCTCGGCCTCGACCCGGAGACAATCCCCGCCCTCGAAAGCCCGCAAGATCGCGTGCTGGTCCTGACAGCCGGGACGATGACCTGGGTGTAAATCGCCGTGAACCAGTCGGCTGTCCACTCCGTTTACCTATGAAGTCGCCACTTCCACGACGGCGACCGGCTTAAGTCGTCGTGCGCAACGAAAACACCGCGCACGGCGGCCGGCTTCGCGACAGCGAAGTCGTCGTGCGCAACGAAAACACCTCGCACGGCGGCCGGCTTCGCGGCAGCGAAGTCGCCGTGCGCAAAAAAGGAGCGGTAATTGATGAAGTACGCGATCGCCTACCTCGCTGCGGGCCTTTACATGGCCGTCGTCGATAGCGTCTGGCTCACATCGATGATCAACACCTACCGGCAGCACATCGGCGAATTGCTGCTGCCCGACGGCATCCGCATCGCTCCGGCCATTGCGTTCTACCTTCTCTATATTTTCGGCATCGTCTGGTTCGGGGTATCCCCTGCTCTCGCTAATGGCGGCAGCCTTCAGACCGCGGCCCTCAACGGCGCCCTGCTCGGCCTCGTCTGCTATGGCACGTACGACCTGACGAACCAGGCGACGTTGAAGGTCTGGCCGACCTTCATCACGCTCATGGATCTCGCTTGGGGTGTATTCCTGACCTCGACGGCAGCTGTCGCCGGCACGCTCGCCGCACGTTGGTATGCGGGACCGGGTGCCTGATGCAGCCTAGCGAACCGGGCGCAAGCGATAGTGCTTTACGCCCCATTCCTCCCCGTTGGCGTGGCCGAAGAGACCCTCGGTCGCAAGAAAAAACAACCGCCAGCGCCGTTTCCATAACGCCGCCTTCGACCCATAAACCCTTTGCAGAATAGGATCGATTTCAGCCTGGTTGCGGTCAAGATTCTCGATCCACTGCGTCGCCGTCCGCGCGTAATGTATCCCACTCCAACGCCACTCCTCCTCGACCTCCACAAGATCGGAGAACTGCTGGATCAGACCATCGCTCGGCATGATCCCGCCCGTGAAGAAGTACCGGCCGATCCAATCGCTGGGGTCTGTGTGATCGAAGCGATAGGGCGTCGCACGGTGCGAGAAAACATGAATGAAGAGCCGCCCGTTCGGCTCCAGCGCACCGCGCACTTTCGACAAGAGCGCGTCCCAATTCGACATGTGTTCGAACATCTCGACGGACACGACACGATCGAAAGTCCCCTCGGGCCGAAATGCATTCATGTCACATGTGATGACGCGCACATTTGAAAGACCCCGCACCTGCGCCGTCTGTTCGATGTACCGCCGCTGACTTGCCGAATTTGACACCGCCGTAATCGACGCATTGGGATACCGCGCGGCCATGAACAGCGTCAGCGATCCCCACCCGCATCCCAGCTCGAGGATCCGCTGCCCGTCAGCAAGTCCGGCGCGATCCGCGGTGATGGTCAACGCCGCTTCTTCCGCCTCCTCAAGCGTCTCATTGCCAGTTGCGTAGTAGCAGCATGAATACTTTCGATGCGGCCCGAGCGTCAGCCCGAAGAACTCTTGCGGAACTTCGTAATGCTGCTCGTTCGCCGCATCCGTGTGCAGCGCTATGGCTCGCCGCCGCATGTCGTCCGCGAAGGCCCGATCGACTTGGGGGTCCGGCTTGAGTGACCGCTCACGTGTCCGGATTAGGGACTGTACGCCGAACCGAAGCACACTGTCCGGCACTGGCAGATTTTCAACCGTGCGGATGGCGCCTGTGATCAATGGAACCGGCATGGAGGTCATCGAACGTCTCCCTCAAGAACAACCACTTTGCGGTCTTGCGACTAGAACAGCTTGGGAAAGAATACCGGCACCCGGTCCTTGTACGCAGCGAACGCTTCCGGCCGCGACCGCTCCATGTGCGCCTCCAGCGGCGGCACCCCTGATACGTGCGCCAGCAGGTAGTACATCAGCATTGGCGCCAGCACTGCCATCAGCCCCACCGGATAGCCCACGATATCGAATGCGATGATCGGCCACGCGCACCACGACAGCCACTCGAAGAAATAGTTCGGATGCCGCGAAAGGCTCCAGAGCCCCACGTCGCACACACGGCCCCTGTTACGTGGATCAGCTTTGAACCGCGCCAGTTGCCAGTCTGAAATGCCAGTCCCGATAACGCCCGTCAGCAGCACCGCGGCACCGATCACGTCGAAGACATCGATCGGACCCGGACGGTTCGCCGCCAACGCCATCGCTCCCACCAGCGGCAACCCCGCCGCGGCCTGCGCCTGCAAGAACCAGAATAACCTGCGCGGATGCGCCTCGCCCCATTCTCGCCGCAGGTCCGCATAGCGCGCATCTTCTGTCTTGCCGCGCGTCCGCCCGAACAAGTACACACCGAGCCGCGCAGACCACAGCACCGCAAGACCTGCCGCCAGCCAGTGACGGGGTCCGGGCTCCGAACCACCGAGACTGAAGATTGCAGTCAGCCCTGCCAATCCGACACCGAAGGTCCAGATCGTGTCGGCCCAGCCTCCATTGCCGCTGCGCATGGCGACGATGAACCCAAACGCCATCATCAGCGAAAGAACCGCGAGACCCGCGAGAAGTGCGATCAGGAAATCCAAGCTTTGAACACTTTTCTGTTTTTCATCCGCTCCTTAAACGAGGTCGCAGGCCCAGCGGATCCTCGTGAACCAGAGCCAGACTGATTTCGTAGATCAACACGAAGTGGGTGGGGAAGGAACACTGTGACGCGAATAGCCGTAATTGGAGCCGGGATCTCGGGGCTGTCGTGCGCCCATATGTTGAGTGGCTCCCATGACGTGGTGCTGTTCGAAAGCGAAACGCGTCCCGGCGGCCATTCCCGAACGATCAAGGTGCCTCGCGCCGCCGGCGCACTGCCCGTGGATACGGGGTTCATCGTCTATAATGAAGTGAACTACCCGCTCCTCACGAAACTCTTCGCGGCCTTATCCGTCCCCACCAAACCAAGCGACATGTCGTTCGGCGTCCGTTACGGCGACGGCGACCTCGAATTCTGCGGCAGTTCGCTCGAAGGCCTCTTCGCGCAGAAGAAGAATATGGTCTCCCCCCGCTATCTTCGCATGCTGGCAGACATCATGCGATTTTTCCGCTCCGCCAAACTCGTGCTCGACGAACCGGGCGACCCCACGCTTGCCGAATTCATCGACCGCCTCGCCCCCGGCGAATGGTTTAGAGACCGCTTTCTTATTCCCATGGGCGCGGCGATCTGGAGCACGCCTCCCCGCGACATGCTGGCCTTTCCGGCCAAAACATTTGTCCTCTTTTTTCAGAACCATGGACTTTTATCCGTCAATGGGCATCATCCATGGCGGACTGTCGATGGGGGCAGCGAACAGTATGTCCGGCGGATCATCGAGAGCCTCGGCTCACGGGTCCGTACCGGCCATCCGATCGGGCAGGTTCGCGCGTCGCAAAGTGGGTTTGAAGTCGTGACGGCCACGGGGGAGACGGATCGCTTTGACGAGGTGGTGCTCGCCGCGCATGCCGATGCGTCGCTCGCCATGCTCGCCGATCCGACACCCGAAGAGCGCCGCATCCTCGGCCAGTTCAAATTTCGCGATAACGAAGGCGTTCTCCATACGGACGCGCGCCTGATGCCGAATGCCAAGGCTGCATGGGCCAGCTGGGTCTATGCGTCCAACGGGGGTGATAACGGCAGCGACGTGTCCGTCACCTACTGGATGAACAAGTTGCAGTCGCTTCCAGGCGAGGACGTCTTCGTCAGTTTGAACCCTGATCGTGAAATCGATCCATCCAGAGTGATCGACCGCCACACCTTCCGCCATCCGGTATTCTCGCGCGAAGCCGTCGCCGCGCAATGCGAGATACCCTCGATCCAAGGCAAGCGCGGCCTTTGGTTCTGCGGCGCCTGGCAGCGCAACGGCTTCCACGAAGACGGATTGTGGAGCGCCGTTCGCGTTGCAGAAGAAAAGAAAGTGGCGATCCCATGGGCATGATCGCCGCTTCCGACAACCACACGCCGATAGAACACGGACTTCTTGAAGCGCGCATAACGCACGCGCGCTTCTCGCCGAAGCCCTATACGCTGGCGCACAACCTCACCTATCTCCATGTCCCGGTGGATGCCCTTCCGCGGTTGAAGCGCCGCTTCCTCGCTCGCAACGGCTGGGGCCTCTTCGCCCTCAACGATCGCGATTATGGCAACGGCGGCACGGACTTTGGCGATTGGCTGCGCACCGCCTTTACAAGCGTCGGCGCCACGGTGCCTGAAGGCGAAATCACGCTCGTGACCCTGCCCCGCGTGCTCGGCTTCGGCTTCAATCCCGTCAGCTTCTGGCTCTGTCATGACCGATCCGGCGCGCTCGCCGCCGTCCTCGCGGAGGTCAACAACACCTTCGGCGAGCGCCACTGCTATCTGTGCCGAAAGCCTGATGGCAGCCCCATCAGCTCAGATGAAGAAATCATCGCGGAAAAAGTATTCCACGTCTCCCCGTTCTTTCCCACCGATGGCGAATACCGTTTTCGCTTCGTCGAGAAGCCGAACCGCGTCTCCATCCGCATCGATCTCTATCGCGAAGGCGCCCGCGCGCTGACCGCAACCATCGGCGGCCGCTTGTCCAGCCTCTCCTCGCGCACGCTGTTCAAAAGCTTCCTGCGCCACCCCTTCCCGACGCTGCAGGTGGTCCTGTTGATCCATTATCACGCCGCGCGCCTGTACATGCGCGGCCTCAAGGTCTTCTCAAAGCCCACACCCCCCGGCCCGCTCGTAACATCCTCGTTCGGCGGTCGGGCAACGACAATCACTCCGGAGCAGACATGACGACGATACCCTACCTCGGCCAGAAAGCCCTGCGCGTGCTCGAGAGTGCCACGCGCTTCGGTACCCTGACCGTCATCACACCAGAGGGTGTCGAACGCACGTTCTCCGGCCCGAACTCCGGTCCGCACGGCATCATTCGCATCAAGGACTGGCGCACCATCAATGCCGCGCTCGCACAAGGCGACATTGGCCTAGGCAACGCGTACATGGCCGGCTGGTGGGAGAGCCCTGACCTGGAAAACCTTCTGACGGTTCTCATGCTCAACATGGATGGGCTCGGTCGCCTCGCCTGGGGCTCGGTCCTGCACCGCATCCGCTCCGTCGTGCTCGAATGGGTGTTCCGCCGCAACTCCGTGAAGGGCTCGCAGCGAAACATCATGGCCCACTACGATGTCGGCAACGACTTCTATTCGCGCTGGCTCGACCCTTCCATGACCTACTCCAGCGCAATCTTCGGCCAAACCGGCTATGATTTGGAAAGTGCTCAAAAAGCCAAATACGCCCGCATTTTAGAGCGCATCGGCGGCAATCGCGGCAGTGTGCTTGAAATCGGCTGCGGCTGGGGCGGCTTCACCGAAGCAGCCGTCCGGCAGGGTCACGATGTCACCGCGCTCACGATCTCTCCTCGCCAGCATGCCTACGCCACCGAACGGGTCGGCAAAGCTGCCGACATCAAGCTGCAGGACTACCGCAAACAGGGCGGCACCTTCTCATCGATCGTCTCGATCGAGATGTTCGAGGCCGTTGGCGAACGCTACTGGCCGACCTATTTCCAAACCGTTCGCGAGCGCCTCACATCGAACGGCGTCGCCGTCGTCCAGACCATCAGCATCAGCGAGCAGCTGTTCCCCAGCTACCGCACCTCCAGCGACTACATCCGCCACCACATTTTCCCCGGTGGGATGCTGCCGTCCGTCTCGCGCTTCAAGCAAGAAGCCGAACGCGCCGGTCTTGAAGTGCAAGACGTGTTTTCATTCGGCCAGTGCTACGCCCGCACGTGCCGCGAGTGGCTCCAGCGCTTCGATGCGGCCCTGCCGGAAATTCGCGCGCTCGGCTATGAAGAAGGCTTCTTGCGCGGCTGGCGGTTGTATCTAGCCATGTGCGCCGGCGCCTTCGCGCTTGGCCGCACCAATGTGCATCAGTTCGAACTCGTCCCCGTCAGAAGCTGACCGCGCATCAGGTCCAGGCGAGACCGTTCATTGCGGCAATGGGCTTTTCAGCAATGTCGGCAAATATCTCAGCGACCGTTTGAGAACTGATGCGGCCACCAGGCCCCGCATGCACACCACTGGCGATGTAGATCGCATCGATCCCGGCCGCCGCAGCACCCGCGATGTCCGTGCCGACGCCGTCCCCGATCGCCAACACCTGCGCCCGGTCGATCGTCGCACCGCGCACCTGCGCCACCCGTTCGAACGCGAGTTCATAAACCGGCAGATACGGCTTTCCGGCATAAGCGACCATCCCGCCCATGTCCTCATAGGCTTTCGCCAGCGCCCCCGCACAGTAGATGATCCGCCCGCCGCGCTCCACGGTCAGATCCGGATTGGCGCAGATCATGTCCACGCCCCGCTTCTTCAACAGCGCCAGAATTTCAACGTAGGTTTCGGGCGTCTCGCGCTCGTCGTCGTAGAGCCCTGAGCAAACCACCGTTTGAGCATTCTGCAGCGGCACCGGTGAAGCCACGCCCTCGAACAGGCCCAAATCGCGCTCCGGCCCGATGTGCCCGATGGCACGACCCGCCTCGGCAGCGCGAGTGATCAGTTCACGAGACGCATCACCGGATGTGAGGATCGTGTCGTAGGCCGACCGCGGCACACCGATCCTATCGAGTTGATCCACCACCGAGGGCGCGGGGCGCGGGGCGTTCGACAGCAAAAGGACGGTGCCCCCGCCTGCGCGGAATTTCCCACACGCTTCCGCAGCGGCCAGAAACGGCGTCACACCATTATGCATGACGCCCCAGATATCGACGAGCCATGCCACCCGCCCCTCGGCGAAAGGCGCAACCGACGAGATGATCGGAATAAGTGTTGGATCCTGCATGGGCCGTGCGTAATCGTCCGCACGCCGCGGATCAAGCGCCAGGATGTCCCGGCTCCGCCCGCGCCAGTGGCCCCGCGGCCACTTCTTCGAAACGGCACGGGCCCCCATCAACGGCGCCACACGCCGTCTCGACGATGGTGATCCGGGAGTCGACGAGGCTGCGGTACAAGCGTGTGAAAGTCCCGGCGTAGTAATCGCAGATCGGGTCAGCGGCATGCTCGCCGCGGCAGAGCGGACTATCCGCAATATGCAAGACCAGTGGGTTTGTCGAAATCGCTCGAAAGACCCCACTCCCGGCGAAGGTCCACGAATGCTTTGCGATCGCGGCGGTCAGCGCCTTGGAAGCCAGGCGCCGGGGCAGAAATTTCAGCACGACCTGAGCCGGCTTCGGGATGCGGTTCGCGAGAATGTAGTCTCCCGTGAGCAGCCCCGCCTCCCACGAGACCGCGCGACAGAGTTCAGCCGAGGCAACGGCCCTCAGCGCGCGATGCAGCGCGATGACTTCAGCCTCATCCACCATCGCGTCAGGCAAGGCCTCAAGATACCCGGTCAGGCCGGCGCTGCGAAAAATCTCCCGCCGCGCATCCTCGCCAAATCGGTCGCCGACCACGACACCCAGCTGGATAATCGCATTCGGCCCGATCCGTGCGGACGGCTCGGAAACGCCATCCGCACCTTCCGCGGCAGTGTCAAGCGCCAGCGTTCTCATGCGGCACCTTCGCCTGCGCAGACTTCATTCCGCCAACCGTGAACGTTGTCTTCGGCGGACCTGCCTTCGCGTTTTCAACTCCCTTGCAATCACATTCCGAACCGCAGGAATCGCCATCGTCGCCATCACACATCTGCTGGGTCGATCCGTGCAGCGCCGACGCACGCAATCCAACCCCGTCGTCCGCCATCTGCTCCTTGCCGCCGCCGCAGGCCATGGCCATCGCAGCTTCGTGCATCGTGTTACTCTTGCGATTGTGCGTCACCTGCCATTCGACATCCTCGTCGTTGGCCCGCTCGCGTGTCGCATCGAAATTGAAATGAACTTTTTTCTTCGACTGCGGACCCCAGTAGTCCACCTTGCCCAGGTCATAGAACTTGCGTTCAAACCCAGCCTTGAGGAACGCTTTTAAGCAGCCCCAGAGATACTTCCGCCGGTCGCCCGAGCCTGAAAACGGATACGAGAACAGCGCCTTCTTCATGTAAAAGCGGCGATAATTGTTCATCACGCGATCGAGCAACTCCGCGCGATCCATCGAATCCGGCTTCATGATCGGCGTCACGAAGTTGTATTTCTCGTAGTCGAACACCTCGACCTTATCGCCGAGTTCCTTGAAGAGATCGGAGAACGGCCACGGCGTGTACATCGACCAGTTGGCCAGATCCGGCTTCCAATCGCAAGCCATGCGATAGGTTTCTTCTAACGTCTCGGCCGTCTCGTTTTCGAGCCCCACGATGAACTGCGCCTCGACCACGATTCCATTGTCGCGAAGCAGCTGCACGGCTTTCTTGTTCTGCGCCACCGTCGTTTCTTTGTTGAACAGATCGAGCTTCAACTGCGCGGCGGCTTCCGTGCCGAGCGAAACGTGAATGAGGCCCGCCTTCCGGTAGAGCGGCAGCAGCTTCTCGTCGCGCAGAATGTCCGTGACCCGCGTGTTGATGCCCCAGAGCAGCCCAACGTCGCGGTCGATCAATTCTTGGCAGAACGCGACGAACTTCTTGCGATTGATCGTCGGCTCCTCATCCGCGAGGATGAAGAAGCCCACCTGATGCTTGTCGCGCAGTTCGATGATCTCATCGACGACCGCCTTCGGATCGCGGATGCGATAGTCGCGCCAGAATTTCCATTGCGAACAGAACGAACAGGTGAACGGGCATCCCCGCGCCATGTTTGGAATGGCGACCCGCACGCCGAGCGGAATGTACTGATACTTGGGCCAATCCAGAATGCTCCAATCGGCCTTGATGCTATCCAGATCTTTCACGGTCGGCGCCGCAGCCGTCGCGATCACCTTGCCATCGACGATGTAGGCGAGCCCCTTGATCGAAGCCCGCGCCTCGGGCCAGCGGCCCTCCGCGACGGCCTTGGCAACCTCGACCATGATCTCTTCGCCTTCACCGCGAACGATCGCGTCGATGTAAGGCGCTTCAGCGAGAACTTGCCGGTACATGAAGGTGCCGTGAATCCCACCGAGAAGTGTCACGGTCTTCGGACAGACCTCCTTCGCCATCTTGAGGACGTTCTCGGCTTTGTAGATCGACGGCGTGATTGCGGTCACGCCAACGATGTCGGGCTGCAACTCCTCGATCATGTCCCGCAGCCGATCGTCGGCAATGTCGTGCGTCATCGAGTCGATGAAGTGCACGTCGTTAAAGCCGTTCTCCTTCAGCACGCCCGCCAGATACGCGACCCAGGCTGGCGGCCAGTTGCCCGCGATCTCGGCGCCGCCAGAATGATAGTTGGGGTGAACGAAAAGCACGCGCATGAGACCGGCCTCCAGATTAGGTGTCTAACGCACGCTACATTCCAGAATGACCTTGCCGCTTGACACTTATCAAATCGAACACAAATCCAAACGTCTCTTTCTTAGAAAAATCCCGCCGCAGTTGCCCGCGGCGGGATGGAGTTGGCTGGTGGTGTCGCTGGCATCAGCCGGCGCAGGTAGGATCGTTACTCGGCCGCAAGGCGCACGTACTTGCCGTTGGCCATCGGGCATGCGTTCCACAGATCGCTTAAAGCTGCGACGAGAACGGCCATCTGCTGATCGGAATGCAGCGGCCCCGGCGTCAACCGCATGCGCTCGGTGCCCTTGGGAACCGTCGGATAGTTGATCGGCTGCACATAGATGCCGTAATGGCCGAGGAGCGTGTCGGTTACAGCCTTGCAGTGCACAGGATCACCCACCATCACGGGCACGATGTGGCTCGGGTTCGCCATGAACGGGATGTTTGCATCTTTGAGCTTTTGCTTCAGCGTACGCGCCCGCTCCTGATGACGCTCGCGCTCCGTGGTGCTCGCCTTCAAATGCCGGATGCTGGCCAATGCACCCGCCGTGATGGCCGGCGCCAGCGATGTCGAAAAGATGAAGCCCGATGCGAACGAACGGATCGCGTCGCAGATTTCGCGTCTGGCGGCGATATACCCGCCCATCACGCCGAAGCCCTTGGCAAGCGTTCCATTGATGATGTCGATACGGTCCATCAGCCCGTCACGCTCGGCGATACCCCCGCCGCGCGGACCATAAAGTCCGACCGCATGCACTTCATCGAGATAGGTCATCGCGCCGTACTTCTTGGCCAGATCACAGATGGCGGCCATGGGCGCGATATGCCCGTCCATTGAGTAGACGCTTTCGAAAACGATCAGCTTGGGCGCGCCGACCGGCGCCTCTTTCAACTTCTTTTCCAGATCCTCGACATCGTTGTGTCGGAAGATCTTCTTGGGCCCGTTGCCATGCCGGATGCCCTCGATCATGGATGCGTGGTTCTTCTCGTCCGAGAAAACCATGATCCCGGGGATCAGCCTCTGGAGCGTGGACAGCGTGGCTTCATTGGCGACGTAAGCCGATGTGAAGAGCAGAGCCGCTTCCTTGCCGTGCAGATCGGCAATTTCCTGCTCCAGTTCGACATGATAACGCGTCGTGCCGGAGATATTTCGCGTCCCACCAGAGCCGGCGCCGGCTTCATCGATTGCTTGATGCATCGCGGCCAACACGGTCGGATGCTGCCCCATGCCGAGATAATCGTTGGAGCACCAGACCGTGATCGGCCGCGCCCCCGCGTCCGTGTGATGGATGGCCGTCGGAAAGGATCCGCACTGCCGCTTGATGTCCGCGAACACTCGGTAGCGTCCTTCGGCTTTGAGACCGTCGAGTTGCTCGCGGAAGATCGACAGGTAATCCATTTTGCTCTCCGGTTCTTATATGCGTCGGGCCGTTTCTCTCTGCCGGCCTGTCTCAGAAGATGGTTGCACTTACGGGCTGTGGTGGATCGGTTTGAACAGGCACGCTTGCCATAACGAGGCCAGGCGCGGCAGTTGTGTCTAAGCCTTGCTCGCTCTCCCTCGACCAGAGCCCCCATGCCCACAGCGAAGCGGAAGGCAAAGGCACCACGAGGAACCAATGCTCGATCAAAGCCAGCGCCATCAGAGTTGCGAGAAACGTGAAGCTGGTTGTGTCGAAGGCATTCGTGGCAGTGCCCGCTTCTCCGATGAGCAGCCACGTCGCGATTGTCGACAGCGTGACGGACAAAGGAAACAAGAGATTCATACTGCGCCGGCAGAAGTACGTTTTGAGATAGGTCAGGTGCGCCGGCAAAAACTCTTCCGTCAGATTGGGCACGCCAAGATAGACGTTGAGTTTCGCGCTGATCCGCATGACCCAAAGGATCACGAAGGTCCACAACCCGACTTCGTTGGGCGAACCGGCGAGCATCGCGTAGAGCAGTAGACCCGTCACGAGAATGGCTGCTTCGTGATAGAGCAGCGTCTCGACGGCAGGCCAAAGTCCCGCTCGACCGCGCGTGTGTCGCGGCGCTTCCGATGTGCGCGGCCCCGTCACCAGACCGGTGAGAAAACTCATCTCGTGCCAGCCCCAGACCAGCAAAGCTGCAAGAAATGCCGTATAGGCGGCGGCCGGCGATGTATCGCCGGCCGTCTGCCAGAGTGTTGCCAATGCTCCGAGCGCAACGAGTGTCGCCCCAGCCATCGACCAGCGCACCGTCGTCCGCGGCAGCCCGATCAGCCAGAGCACCGCTCCGGTGAGAAACCACCAGGAAAAGAGAACGAACAGAACGGGCAGGCCGTAGGACACCAATATCGCTCCTCGAACGCTTGCGTTACCAGATGGGCTCGAGCCGGATCTGCTGCGGAAGCGGATTGTCCCGCGCCTTCAGCAGATAGAGACGCGCGAAAGTCCCGACCGCCGAAGCGCCGAGACCAAACCGCCGCAGACGTGCGCCGATCCCCGTCTTGCCTTCCACTTCGCCGAGCTTCTCGTTGATGATCCGCAGCTTCTCCAGACCCCTCAGGAACTTGGGATTCTCGATGTCGAGTTCGACCGGGAAGACCTGTCGCGCGATTTCCGAAGTCAGGCGGAAGACCTGCATATCGTAATCGGTGGGGTCGATACCGATCGCCTTATGGAATTCCGGCCGGGCATGGTCACGCACGTACATGGTTGAGTATACGGCAAGCACGAAGAACCGCACCCACAGCTTGTTCACGCCCTCGAGCAGATGCGGATTGGCCCGCATCAGGAGCGCGAAGGCCTCCCCGTGGCGGAACTCGTCGTTGCACCACTTCTCGAACCACTTGAAGATCGGATGGAAACGTTTGTCCGGATGACGCTCCAAATGACGGAAGATCGTGATGTAGCGCGCATAACCGATCTTCTCCGACAGATACGTCGCATAGAAGATGAACTTCGGCCGGAAGAACGTGTACTTCTTCGCTTTCGTGAGGAAGCCGAGATCGATGCCGATATCGAAATCCCGCAGAGTATCGTTAATGAAGCCGGCATGACGGGCCTCATCGCGGCTCATGAATTTGAAGAGTTCGACAAGATCCTTATTCTTGCCCCGCTTCTTCATTTCGGCGTAGAGCACGCAACCTGAGAATTCCGACGTCAGCGAGCTGACGAGAAAGTCGATGAATTCCTTGCGCAGGCCCTCAGGCAACGAATTGAGATCGAAATCGTCCCAAGCGTCCGTCCGCCGGAAGTGGCCGCGATTGGTGTCGGCCCGCATTTCGGCCAGGAGCGCGTCCCACTCGGTTCTCAGAGCCGAAACATCGATCTTGTCGAGTTCATCGAAGTCCGTCGTGTAGAAGCGCGGACTCAACAGTGTTTCCGTCACGGCTGCCGCCGTCGTCTCGTTGGGCGCGCGGCCAAAGGTTTCAATCGTCATAGCTTCCTCCCCGAAGAAAAACTCACTTCGTAGAGTTCAGTGAACTCCAACCGCGCGGCGATCTTCGTGATCAGCCGCTCGATGGGCGACGCACGCGTCACCGTTGCCTGGCGTTCCAGTACGACCTTCTGGCCGTAGGGCACCCGGATCGGATCCCCATGCACGAGCACTTCATCACCGGCCTCGACGGGCGCGGTTCCATGCAAGTCGACATGGGCGTGCAGACTTTCAAACGTGTTTTCGATTTCGATCGTGCAGTATACCACCTCGGGTGGCGGCCCGCGAAACGCTGTAAGCATCATGGTTCAGTCCTTCCCCTTGGCGAGAAATTGTTCGAAAGCCCTGCGATTCATGGTCCCGAACGCGTTCAGCATGACGACCTCGCCAGTCGCCAAATCTGTTAGTGACAGCATATCGTCGGTGTGCCGCGCCAAGCGGAACGGCACATCGCTACTCGCACCGAGCAACGCCCGGTCGCGAGCCATGCTGCGCATGACGACGCGGACAAAACCATCCTGACCTGGTTTCACTTCCGCGATCTGTTGCTTGAGGCCGGCATCGACGACGCCGACCGAACCGTTGTCGAGATCCTGGAAGATCAGCTCTCGCTGTTCCGTCACGGGCGCGTACTCCACCCGTGTCGCTCCAAAGTCCCAGAGCCGAGCTGAAATGGCGAAGGCGATCGACAGGCCGATCAGAGCGGCGCCCGCGATCAGGAGGGCTCTCGGAAAGGGTTTGGCGTCGATGGCGTCTTCGTGCACGGCGATCACTCCTTCTAGGTTCAGGCCGCGGCCGGGGTTGCACCGCCCGGAGCCGTGGTTGTCTCCGCGGGCCGAGCCGCAGCGACGGGACGTGTGGCTTTTTCCGGCGAACCGGCCGCCGAATGCAGGGCGCGCGAGAGCAGAGCACCGACGTTTTGCGCATCGGGCACCGCCCGGAGCGTGGGCTGCGGTTTGCGCAGGTGCCAGGCTCGGGTATTCGGCCACAGATGCAGGAACGTCAGCTTGCCCAGATCATCGACCGCCAGCGCAATGTCGCCCGTCCCGTCCGCACGCAAGGCGACATCCGCGCTATGGATGGACTTGAATGGGACATTGATGGTGATCGGCAAGGCTACGCCGTAGCGCATCACCACGCGGCGGCTGGTGATGGTGTAGATCGTCGTACGGGCCATGAGACTTGCCAGCCCGGCGAGGATCGCAATGCTTGCGACCGACATTCCCAGAAGCGGAATGCTGTCGATGGCGATCTGCGACAGCGCATGGCCGTCGTAGAGGCCGGCGACCAGCCGCCAAGTGAGGAGCACCGCAAAGTACGCGGCGATCAGATCGATGTGCAGCACCCGGCGAGCGGTAGCCGGGGCGGAGGGCGATCCCTGCCAGAGGAGCTGTTCGCCCTCCGGCAGGTTCGCGGGCAGCCCTGGAACGGGCTCGAAGTCGTACTCGTTACTCACAGGAGCGGCTCCGCACGCTGGGGATCAGAGTAAAGAGTACCGGCGCCGTAGTATGCCGTCACCTTTTCTTCTTCGAGGAACGTGATCTGGTCGGGATTCTTTAGTGCAGGCACATTGCCGAACTGCGAACCCATCAGCGCCTTCACCTTGACGATGCCACGATCCCGATCGATGCGCAGGAAATTCATGGGCACCAGCACCGAGCGACCCGGCTTGCCGCCCGCTGCATTGAGTTCGGCTTCCAGGTACCGGATGATGATTTCCGACTTGTCGATCCACACGTCCTTGATCGTGCCGACAGCAACGCCGTTGCCTCCGACCAGCGCGAAGCCGCGCGGATCGCGATCGTTGACGTTGATATCGAAGGCAGGAGCCACACGGAACGGGACGATCTTCGGCGCGCCGTTGACCATCAGGTCGGGAACATCGGCGCGCAGCGCGTAGGAGCCAGGTCCCACTTCCGCCAGCATCGGATCGCCGATCGGCTCGATGGGTGCGCCAGGCCAGACCGCCATCTTCTCGGCGTTGCCCAGTCGCGTATCGATGCGCGCGTCGTCGGGTGCCCTCGCCTCGCCGCCATGCGGCAGCTTGAACACCTTGGCCTGGGGGATGAAGAAATCATCGCCCGGCTTCAGCGTGTTCGAAGGCTCGGAGAACAGGGGATACCCCTCGCGGCGCGTCTCGCGCTGAAGGTAGAACACGAGCCCGATAAAGAAGATAAAGAAGACGTATAATGTGATCTGGGCAACATCGAACATGCCCATAATTTCGCCCTTCATAGTTTCACCTCCATGGATCCTGAAGTTAACCGGGAAATTCGGCGAGACCGAACTTCCCAGACATGCGTGACTTGTTCACCCGCCCCATGCCAACGAGCGGGCCGATGGCCACGAGCGTTGCAAAGAGCAGAACAATTTCGATGTGATAGACCGCCGTGTAGCCCGTACTCGGCGTGGCCAGCGCCTCTCCAAGTTGACCAGAGGTGGCAAGCGCACCGACTCCGTCGCGAATAAGTCCTCCACATGCGATCGCAGTCCCGGCTGCGGTCGCCTGCACGGCTCCCCAGACGCCCAGAGCCATTCCGTGGCGTCCGCCCTTCGACATGCTCATGACCGCCGTAAGCGTGCCGACGGAGAACAGTCCGCCGCCAAATCCGATCAGCAGGGTTCCGGCGCGGAAGATTTGCGCCGACTCGACATGCGACGAAAGGATGACGAGGGGGAATGCAGCAAGCCCCGCGATGGAGCCAAGCGCGGCAAGTCGGAACGGATCAAACCCGGACGTCAGCACATGCGAGGCAACGACGAATCCAAGGAGAGTCCCGCAGGCCAGGAAACCGGTCAGAGCCGTCGTCTGCCCGACCGAAAGGTGCAGGATCTCACCGCCATAGGGCTCGAGCAGAATGTCTTGCATGCTGAACGCCGCCGTACCGAGACCGATACTGACGAGAACGCGGGGCCACGGTCCGCTGGCGGCCATGGCTCTCCACGATTCCAGAAAACCAGGCTCGTTGGCAGCAAGCCCGCGGGTCCGCGAAGGATCGCGCACTTCCTGCTTCCACAGGGCAATGACATTGAGGATCATGGTGACGGCGGCGGCGCCCTGAACCACCTGGATCAGGCGCAACTGACTGAAGTCCGAAAGTAGCCACCCGAACACGATCGAGGTCACCACCATGCCGACCAGGAGCATGACATAGAGGAAGGCCACAACGCGCGGCCGCGACTCCGGCGGCGCAAGGTCTGTCGCGAGTGCGAGACCTGCCGTTTGCGTCGTGTGTAGCCCTGCCCCAACGAGAAGGAACGCCAATCCCGCCCCGGCATATCCGATCCACGCCGGCCCGCTGGTATCTCCTGAAAGCACGATCAGCGCGAATGGCATGATCGCGAGGCCGCCGAACTGCAACATCGAACCGAACCAGATGTAGGGCGCCCGCTTCCAACCGAGCGCCGACTTATGGTTGTCCGATTTGAACCCCACCAGCGCCCGGAAGGGTGCGAACAGCAATGGCAACGAAACCGCGACTGCCACGACGAATGTCGGCACGCCCAGTTCAACGATCATGACCCTGTTGAGTGTGCCGTTCAGCAGCACGACCGCCATTGCGACCGAAACCTGAAACAGCGACAACCGAAGCAGACGGCCAAGTGGCAGCTCTTCGGTTGCTGCGTCGGCGAACGGCAGGAAGCGGGGGCTGACATTGGCCCACGCCTTCACCAGTTTATCGCTGACGGCGTTCATACCCTTACGATCTCCATCGCTGAGGAAACGTAAAAGCCGCTGTCGACACGGAAGGTGCGCCCCTCGCGGAAGGTCGAAAGTGCCGGCTCTGCCGCGATATGCCGGCGGAGTTCGCCGGCATCGACCGGCTCAATGGCCGGGGCTCGGTCTTGCCTGGGGAAGAAGCGGCCGACCGCATGCATCAACGTCAGAGCCGGCGTCCGGGGAGCGAAGGTGAAGATGATCCCCCGCTCGACGTTCGCTGACAGCCGTCCGAGCATGGCAACCATGTCGGCCGACCTGTAGTGAATGAGTGAATCCATCGCGACGGCGTAGTCGAAGCGGCCGAGAGCCGGATCGAGCATGTCGCCGACGTGAAACTGGATCGAGCCGTACCCCTCGCTGAACGGCAGCTCTGAACGCAACTTGTCGGTCCGCTCGCGTGCGAGTGAAACCAACGTCTCGGCAAGATCGATGGCGACGACGTCTGCTCCGCGCCGCGCGGCTTCGAATGAAAGCGCCCCCGTGCCGCAGCCGGCGTCGAGAATGCGCATGCCTTTGAGATCAGCCGGCATCCAATCCAGCAGCGTTGCTCGCATCCGGTCGCGTCCGGCACGCACCGTGCGGCGAATGCCGCTGACCGGCGCGTCCGACGTCAGCCGTGCCCAGGTCTCGGACGCCGTCCGGTCGAAGTAGGTCTGCAGTTCGCTGCGGCGCTGGCGGTAGGAAAGCGTGTGCATCAATCATACCCCAGGAAATCGAAGATCTCGCGATCCTTCATCGGCCGTGCTTCCAGTGGAACCGTGCCGGCCCAGAGGCTGGCCGCAAGCCGCAGGTATTCCTGCTGCACGGCTTCGAGCTCGGGCGAAGGCTCCATTTCAAACAGGGTCGATTTCTTCAGACGCGAGCGGCGGATCACATCGAGGTCTGGAAAATGCGCCAGACGATTGAGGCCGATCTGATCGTTGAAGCGGTCGATCTGATCGGTCGCCTTCGACCGGTTCGCGATAACGCCACCGATCCGAATACCGTAGTTCTTCGCCTTCGCCTGTATGGCCGCAGCGATGCGGTTCATCGCGAAGATGCTGTCGAAGTCGTTGGCGCAGACGATGAGCCCGCGTTCCGCATGCTGGAGTGGCGAGGCAAAGCCGCCGCACACCACGTCGCCCAGCACGTCGAAGATTACGACGTCGGTTTCGTCCAGAAGGTGATGCTCCTTGAGAAGCTTCACCGTCTGGCCGACGACATACCCGCCGCAACCCGTACCCGCCGGCGGACCACCCGCCTCGACGCACAGAACACCGTTGTAGCCCTCGTACACGAAATCCTCGACGCGCAGTTCTTCCGTGTGGAAGTTCACCTGCTCGAGAACATCGATGACCGTGGGCACCAGCGCCTTCGTCAGCGTGAAGGTCGAATCGTGCTTGGGATCGCACCCGATCTGCAACACGCGCTTGCCGAGCTTGGAGAACGCCGCCGAAAGGTTCGACGACGTGGTGCTCTTGCCAATGCCGCCCTTGCCATAGACCGCGAACACCTTCGCCGTCGTCGGAATTGCAACGCGCGGATCCATGTGGACCTGCACGCTGCCCTCTCCGTCGCCGGTGCGCCCCCGCTCTTTCAGCGCAGCGCTTTTGAAAATTGTAGCCGTCATGCGGCAACCTCCACTCCGACGCCTTCGAGACGGTCCTCGAGATCAGCGCCTGCATTCCTCAGGGCTTCCAGCACGCCCGGTTCCGGCGTCCAATAATTCCGCTCGTGGGCTTCGAGCAGCCGGTTCGCGACCTTCGCGGACGCCGTCGGGTTCAAAGCCGCGAGGCGTTCGCGCATTTCAGGGTCGAGAACGAAAGTCTCCGTGATCTGGTGATAGACCCAGGGCGCCACTTGTCCCGTCGTCGCCGACCAGCCGAGCGTGTTGGTGACCTGCGCCTCGATCTGGCGCACGCCTTCGTAGCCATGCTTCAGCATGCCCTCGTACCATTTCGGATTGAGGGTCCGCGTTCGCGTCTCGAGCGCCACCTGTTCCGACAGCGAACGCACGAGACCTTCCCCGCGCGTCTGGTCGCCGATGTAGACCGGCACGTCGTTGCCACTCGCGCGGCGCACCGCCCGGCTGATCCCGCCGAGCGTATCGAAGTAATGATCGATAGTGGTGATCCCGACTTCGACGGATTCGAGATTCTGATAAGCGAGCTTCACATTCGACAGCACGCTCTCGAGCAGCGCCGACTGCTGTTCCGGTTTGCCGGTGCGGCTGTACGCAAAGCTCTTGCGGCGGGAATAGGTCTCCGCCAGCTCGTCTCCGTCCTGCCAGGTACCCTCTTCGATGAGCTGGTTGACGTTCGCCCCGTAGGCGCCGTCCGCGTTGGAGAACACGCGCAGCGCTGCCGTCTCCATGTCGACGCCCTTCGCCTGCATATAGGCCAGCGCGTGCGCACGGACGTAATTCATCTCTGCTGGCTCGTCCGCTGTCGCCGCAAGCCAGGCGGCCTCCGCCAGCAATTTGGTCTGCAGAGGCAGCAGATCGCGGAAAATACCCGACAGCGTCACGACGGCATCGATGCGCGGACGGCCAAGTTGCTCCAGCGGGATCAGATCGGCGCCGCACAGGCGTCCGTAGCTGTCGAACCGCGGCTTGGCCCCCATCAGCGCCAGCGCCTGCGCGATCGGCCCGCCTTCTGTCTTCAGGTTGTCTGTCCCCCAGAGCACCAGCGCGACCGTCTCCGGTAGCGGGTTGCCGTCCAGACGATAGCGTTCGAGCAAGCGGTTCGTCTGCCGCGTGCCGTCTGCCATCGCAAACGTGCTCGGGATGCGGAAGGGATCGAACCCGTGCAGGTTACGACCGGTGGGCAGGATCGCGGGGGTCCGAATAAGATCGCCTGACGGTGCCGGACGAACAAAGCGCCCATCCAGGGCATGCACGAGCGCACCAAGCTCATGCTCTTCCGACAGCAGCCGGTTGAGTTCACACATCGCCCGGACAGCTTCGACCGCCTCAGGTCTCTTGTCGCGCGTCGTCCGAGCCAGCGCGTCTTCGGGCCGGGCGCCGGCGACGATCGCTTCCAGCGTCGTATCCGCCGGATGATAGTCGGAACGGGCTTCCGCGGCGGCCTTGAGCAGATCCAGCCTCTCACCCGCCGTCATCGGCTCGCCGACCACATGCAGCCCGTTCGGGATCAGCGTGTATTCGAGCTCCAGAACCGACGCCCACAACTTGGCGACATGACTTTCCCCGTCGGCGAATGTCCACTCCGGCTCGGCCGGAGCAAGTTCCACCTGCGCCGCCTGCGCCTGGATCACCGGCAGAAGCTGCTCGCGTTCCGCGTCAGCCTCCGGCTCCAGACCGCGCCAACGCTCGATCGAGGCCTTGAGGTCGAGCAGGCCGCGATAAAGACCCGCTGCCGAAATCGGCGGCGTGAGATAGCTGATCAGCGTGGCAGCCGAGCGGCGCTTCGCAATCGTGCCTTCCGATGGATTGTTCGCTGCATAGAGATAGAAGTTCGGCATGTCGCCGATGAGCCGGTCCGGCCACGACGAACCGGACATGCCAGCCTGCTTGCCCGGCATGAATTCTAAGGCACCATGCGTGCCGTAGTGCAGCAGTGCATGCGCCCCGAAATCTTCGCGGAGATAGCGGTAGAACGCGGCGAATGCATGCGTCGGTGCGAAGCTCTTCTCGAACAGCAACCGCATCGGGTCGCCCTCGTAACCGAACGCCGGCTGGATCGCGACCAGCACGTTGCCGTATTGAGCACCCAGTACGAAGATCGACTGGCCATCGCTCTGCGCGCGGCCAGGAGCGGCACCCCATTGGCCCTCGATTTCCTTCAGCCAGTTCTGGCGGCGAACGTGCGTATCGGCCGGGATCTTCGCGACCACGTTTGCAATCGATCCGTGCGCCGCGGCATTCCCGGTGATGATCTGCTCGCGCAGCGCATCGACGCTTGCCGGAACATCGACCGTATACCCGGCCTCCTTCAGCGACTTCAGCGTGTTGTAGAGGGATGCGAAGACCGACAGAAACGCTGCTGAACCGGTGGCGCCGCTGTTGGGCGGGAAATTAAAGAGCACGATCGCCAGTTTGCGCTCGGCTCGCCGACTGCGACGCAGCATAACGAGCTTCTCGACGCGTGCGGCCAGCATGTCTGCGCGATCAATGCAGACATGCATGTTGCGTTCGGCATCGCCCTTCGGCAGCACGCAGCGGCGATGACACCCGATGCACGCTTCACCCGTTCCATCCGACCGCCCGCCGAAGACCATCGGTCCCGTCGACCCGTCGAGCTCGGGAATGGCGACCATGATCGTCTGTTCGATCGGCATCAGGCCGCGCTCGGATGCGCCCCACTGCTCGAGCGATTGGAATTCCACCGCATGCGCCGCCAGATACGGCACGTCGAGGCCGGCAAGCATCTCTTCCGCGGCCTTGGCATCGTTGTACGCGGGCCCACCCACAAGCGAGAAGCCGGTCAGCGACACGACCGCATCGACCGTCACGCGCCCATTCTGCTGGAAGAATTTCTCCACCGCCGGACGCGCATCGAGCCCCGTGGCGAACGCCGGCACGACATCGAGCCCGCGCGCTTCGAGCGCCGCCAGCACACCGTCATAGTGAGCCGTATTTCCGGCCAGCAGATAGGACCGCATGACGAGCACGCCGACTCGGCCGCGCGTGCCCTTCACCGGTAAATCGGAAAGCTTCTCCGTCATCCGTTGCGGCAGAGCAGGATGATAGAGGCCGACGTCCGGATAAACCATCGGCGGCTGCGCCTTCAGCGTGCCGCGCAATCCCTTGCGCTCGCCGTCGGCATAACGGTCCACCAGATAGCGGACCATGTTGACGACGTTCTCTTCCGAGCCGGCCAGCCAGTATTGCAGCGTCAGAAAATACGCGCGCACGTCCTGGGCAGGGCCCGGGATGAAGCGCAGGATCTTCGGGATCCGCCGCAGCATCGCCATCTGCGACTCGCCCGACGACTGCTTCTTGTCTTTGGAACTGCCGCGCAGCCGCTTCAAGAGCGCCATCGCGCCGCCCGGCTCGCCATTCATCGAAAAGCTGCCGAGCCGCGTCAGCTTGATGACTTCGCCAGCCGACAGGCAGCCGATCATGGCGTCGCAATGGTCCCGGCGCGCCTGCAGATCGGGAAGAACTGCGCGGATGTGGTCTTCCATGAACAGCATGTTGGCGAGAATGATATCGCCCTTGGCAATATCGTCCTTGCAGCGCTGTAGCGATGCGGGATCGAGTTCCCAATCCGCTGCCGCATGCAGGCTGATCTTGAGACCCGGAATAGAGCGCTCCAGAGTCCGCTGTGCGCGATCGACCGCGGCAGCCAAGTGGCTGTCCATCGTCACGATCACCACCCGGACAGAGCCCGGGTCAGCGGCTGTAATGGGCCTTGGCGTCATACAGAGTCTCAATGGTTATGGTCGTGATGCCGCGTTCTGCGGCGTAGCGTTCGGTATTGCGCCGTGCCTTGCCCCGCACGAAGAACGGGATTTTTCCGAGTTCTTTTTCTGCGTCCGCAGCCCACCCCTCTGGCTTGGCTGCCACCGGCGCCACCGGCTCCTGCAGCACGATCGCCTCTGAGGTCGCGACGGGTGCCATCACGGCTACGGGCGCTTCAGCCGAGGCATCGCGCGCCCCACCATGACCGCCCAGATGCGAAGGCCCGGCACCATCGTGGAATTCGAAGTCGTCGCGGAACATCTGGAGGAGATGTTCTTCAAGACCCATCATCAGAGGATGAACCCAGGTATCGAAGAGCACGTTGGCGCCCTCGAAACCCATTTGCGGCGCATAGCGCGCGGGGAAATCCTGGAC
>ERZ1066138.61-NODE-61-length-34500-cov-8.667615_pt1 | contig 34500 bp, 26 predicted proteins | sample MGYA00382785_ERZ1066138 | MGnify/ENA primary metagenome ERZ1066138 (study PRJEB33369, sample SAMEA5778368) | biofilm metagenome | biome: Industrial cooling water; feature: Water cooling tower basin; material: Biofilm | place: United Arab Emirates | collected... | reverse complement strand
TCGCAGCGGCGCAGAACCTGCCGGTGGAACTCGACCGCGCCACGCGCATTGCCTACGCCACGCGTCCCTTCGAAGGACGCTTCATGAGCACGGAGATCGAAGTCGAGCCGCTCCGCCGCACGCAGAACTTTGTTGCCGGATCGCGCGTCGTGCCCTACGCGCAGAGCGCGGGGCGGCTGGCACTGCACATGCTGGATCCGCGTGGGCCGGATTCCTTGCTGCGCTGGGGCTTCTTCCACAGCCGTTTCGAGGACAAGGAGTACTTCGAGCCTCGCGTGATGGAGAGCCTGGCCCGCGAGATCCTGGCCGAACGACCGGAACTGCGGGCCGCCTTCGAGGCCAAACTGGCCGACCCGGCCTTCGCCGGATCGGCCGATGCGCGACTGCGCTTCTTCTACGAGCAAAGCCCCTGGTACGACCGCGAGCGCAACGTCATCCCCGTGGCCCGCATCGACGCCGCCACCCTCGCCCGCTTGCGCGAGGAGGGCGCCTTGGGGCCTGAGTAGCTGGTGCCGTTTGGTGCCAGCGGGATTGGGGGCTGGGGCGCGTTGCTGGCAGGGCATGGGCGTCGGCAGGGATACGGCGACACGCCGAAGGCGTGTCGCTATTTCCTACATGCCAGAGTCGAACCCACACCCAGTCGAACTTGCGCCCCAGGCCCCGACCCCCAATCCCTGCCCCCCAGCCCCCGACCCACCCATCCTCAGGTCCCGATGATTCCGCCGTCCAGCTTGCGGATCACCACGGTGGCGGAGCGCGGGCGCTGTCCATCCGGCCACGAGGAGATCTCGGTCGGGTTGTCAGGGTTGCCGCGCTCCGAGGGCGATTCGCCCGGGTGTTGCAGGTTGACGAACATGCTGCGCTGGTCGGGCGTCATGATCACGCCGGTGACTTCACAGCCACGCGGGCCGACCAGGAAGCGGCGGAACTCGCCGGTCACTGGATCGGCGGCCAGCATCATGTTGTTCGGGATGTTGCGATAGTCGCCTGCACCCAGCGTGGAGGTGCTGATGTCGGTCTGCACCCACAGGATGCCGCGCTCATCGAACCACAGGCCATCCGGGCTGCCGAAGACATCGCCCTGGATGTTGCCGCGCATCGCCGCGTTGCCGTTGTTCGGATCGCCGGCTTGCACAAAGAGGTTCCAGCGGAAGCGCAGCGCGCTGGTGTTCTGACCCTCTTCGGCCCAGCGGATGATCTGGCCGAAGCTGTTGCTGGCGCGCGGATTGGCGGCGTCGACGGCCGGCTGGCCGCTGCGGCCGCGATTGGAGTTGTTGGTCAGCGCGCAATAGACGTCCTTCGAGTAGGGATTGACCGCGATCCACTCGGGGCGATCCATCTTGGTGGCGCCCACGCGATCGGCCGCCTGCCGCGTCTTGACCAGCACCTCGCCCTGATCGGCGAAGCCGTTCTCGGCGGTCAGCCCGTTCAAGCCGTGCACCAGCGGGAGCCACTCGCCGCTGCCGTCGTCGTTGAACTTGGCCACGTACAAGGTGCCTTCGTCGAGCAGGTTGAAATTGCTGAAACGGCTGTTCGGCGCCGGGTTGTAGGGATTGCGCGAGACGAACTTGTAGATGTACTCGAAGCGCTCGTCGTCGCCCATGTAGACCACCACGCGGCCATCCTGGCCGATGGTGACGAAGGCGCCTTCGTGCTTGATGCGGCCGAGGGCGGTGCGCTTCACCGGGACCGAATTGGGATCAAAGGGATCGACCTCCACCACCCAGCCGAAGCGATTCGGCTCATTCGGGTTGCGCGCGGCATCAAAGCGCGTGTCGTGCTCGTGCCAGCGATAGCCAAAGCCACTGGCCGAGATGCCGTAGCGGCGCTGATCGGCGGGAATGCTGCCGCTGTTCGCAAAGTAGCCGTTGAAGTTCTCTTCGCAGGTCAGATAGGTGCCCCAGGGCGTGTAGCCGTGCGCGCAGTTGTTGATGGTGCCGAGCACCACCGTGCCGCTGGGATCGGCTGCCGTGCGCATCAGCGGATGGCCGGCCGCCGGACCGGAGACGCGGCACGGCGTGTAGCCGGTGATGCGGCGCGCATAGGCCGAAGGACGCACCACGGTCCAATTGGAGCCGTTGAAGGCCACTTCGATGATTGACACCCCATGCGCAGCCTGCGACTTGCGCACCTTGTCGGCATTCCAGGTGCGCTGTCCATCCGGATGCAGGATGCCGTCGTCGGTGTACTCGTGGTTCATCGCCAGAAGACCGCGCGTGGAGGACGGCCTGCGCGAACCGAAACGGGCTTGGTCCTCGAAGGGGAAGAAGTGCAGGCCGTCGTGATGCATGCCCGCCTGCTGCTCCTGATCGCGCCAGTCGTTGCCGGCATCGAAGCGGAAGAAGCGGTTGATGTCGGAGATCGGATCGCCCCAGGCGTACAGCACGTCGGCGCGATAACCCGGCGGCACCGTCACGGTATCCGCGTTGGTCAGCGGGACGCTGGTGAAGCCGATCTGATTGATGCGCGGCCCGGTCGGCGGCACCTGGGCGGTGGCGCGATTGGTGAGCAGCGGCATCCCGATCAGCGCGGCACCGATCGCCGCCGCCGTGCCCTTGAGCATCTGGCGACGCGCAAGGCGTTCTTGCACCTCGGCGAAAGTCGGGTTGTCGCTGGGATTGGATTCACCATCGTCGTGCCATTGCGTCAGCGTCTTGTCCATCGCGGAGCTCGCAGTGTGGGAAAGCCTGCGACCCTAGGCCGGCAAGATTGCGGATCGATAAGAAGGCGATGACGACGCGGTGACGCAGGTGTGACGGGGTACGAGCCAGGGAGTTGCGCCCTGTAGGAGCGCCCTTCGGCGCGAAAAGAGTCTGGCCTCGGTGTGGGTTAGCCCTGTAGGAGCGCCCTTGGGCGCGAAAAGGGTCTGGCCTCAATGTGAGGCAACCCCTGTAGGAGCGCCCTTGGGCGCGATAAGGGTCTGGCCTCAGTGTCGGGCTGATCGCGCGCAAGCGCGCTCCTTGTACAAAAGATGCCCTCGGGCGCGACAAGGGTCTGGCCTCGGTGTGAGGCTGATCGCTCGCAACCTCGTTCCTACACGCCTGAGGATCGTCCTGGGCTTGCGCCCCAAGCCCCGCCCCCGATCCCCGCCCCGCTTCACCACTGACCCAAAAAAGAAGGCGCCCATGCGGGCGCCTTCTCGCAACAGCGATCGGTGGCCCTGGGGCCAGCCGATCGTGGTGCAGGCTTAGAACGAGTAACGCACGCCGATCTGCGCGGCCCAACGCGACTGCGCGTTGTTATCACGCACTTCGGTCTGTGTCGGCAGGTAGTTGCCGTTGGCATCCACCGGCAGGCTGTAGATGTAACGACCAGTGGTCGGATCCACGCCCGCGAAGTTGGCCAGACGCACGCCGAAGGGGAAGGGGAATTCCACGATCTGGCCCCAATCGTCGTTCAGGAAGTTGCCGAAGTTGACGATGTCGAGGAAGACCTCGCCCTTGCCCTTGAAGATGCCCGGGATCTCCTGCGAGAAACGCACGTCGAAGGAGTTGACCCAGTTCATCGTGTTGGCATTGCGCTCGGCCACGCTGCCGCGGTTGCTCGACAGGTACTCGTTGTTGTTGATGTAGGCGAAGAACTGCTGGATCGCCTGCGCCGAGGTGTTGCTGGTGAACTGCACCTGGCCTTCGTTCGGGATGAAGAACAGATCATTGCCCGAGATGCGGTCGCCGTTGGCGTCGTTGGCGAACACGTAGCTGAAGGGACGGCCCGAACGACCTTCGCCGAAGACCGAGAACTTGGTCGCCAGGTCATCGCCGAAGAAGTACCAGCGATGCGTGTAGGTCAGCACCACGCGATCCTTGATCTCGTAGTTCGCCGTCTCGGCCTTGTCGTCGTGGTTGAAGATCTGGCGCGAATTCCAGTTCGAAGCGGCCTGGCTGGAGGTGCCCGGATTCACTTCCTCGGCGCGACCCATGGTCCAGGCCAGCTTGGCCGACCAGTTGCGGTCGTCCATCGGCTTTTCCAGAGACAGGGTCAGGTTCTGCGCGTCACCCTTGTTGGTGTTGGTCAGCAAGAGCACGTCGCCGAAAGTGCGGTTGCGGTTGACGCGATTGCAGTTCTGCGAGACCGACACAGGGTTGGTCAAGCACGCGCCGGTGCCGGTGTTGAGCGTGTTCTGGAAGTAGTGGAGGCGACCATCCGGCAGACGGCCGTTCGGCGAGCCCAGGTTCAGGTGTTGATAGAAGATCGCGTTCTCGCTGTTGGTCCACAGCAGTTCGGCGGACGCGACCAGGCCCATCCACGGCAGTTCGTGATCGAAGGCCAGGTTGGACTTCCACACGGTGGGCTGTTCGAAGTTCGGGTCGACCACGTCGACCACCTGCTCGATCACGCTGGCCGGCGGCACCGGCTGGTTGTTCGGGTTGAAGCTGAAGCCGGTGCTGTTGGTGGCGCTCAGCTGGATGAAGCTCAAGCCCGTGTTGGAGAAGGGATTGCTCAACCAGACGTTGGCCGCGCTGCCGGCGAACAGGCCCAGGCCGCCACGGAACTGCGTCGGACGCTCGGTATCGAAGGTGTAGTTGAAGCCGAAGCGCGGCTGCACGACCTCGTTGCCATCGACGGTGGTGTCGTTGCGGAAGCCATAGGCGGTGGCGAAGGTCTGGTTGAAGGTCGGCTTGCCCTTCACGTCCGGCGTGTCCACGCGCAGGCCGTACATGATGTTGAGGTTGGGGCTGACGAACCAGGTGTCCTGGATGAAGAAGCCAAGGTTGGCCAGTTCCCAGTCCGCGGCCAGCGAGTCATTGCTGAGGCCCGGCTGCGCGGCGCGACGGCTGTAGCTGGAGAAGCGACCGGCAGCGAAGTCGTCGATGCTGTTGAAGGTGTAGACGCCGAACAGGTCACGACCGAACAGGTTGAAGATGTCGTCGTTCTTGTAGTCGGCACCGAACTTGATGGTGTGATCGCCGAGGAACCAGTTGGCCGAGAAGAAGGCCGTCTGGGTTTCGGTCTCGATGCGATTGTCGTGGCTGAACTGGTCCGGGCCAAAGTTGAGGAACTCGGCGCCGTTGCCAAAACGAATGCGCACGTCCGGTGCCTGCACCGGGATCACGCGCACTGCTTCGTACTTGGTGTTGGACACCGACAGTTCGGTCGAGAAGCTGGCGCTCCAGTCGCTGTACAGATTGGCCACCCAGGACTCGGTGGTGCGGTCGTCCACGTCCCACTGCGTCGACAGCGCGAAGTTGCCGCTGTTCAGGTCACGGAAGCGCAGCACTTCGCCGTTGGTCTCGTTGTAGCGGACCGACAGACGGTGCGAGTCGTTGATGTTCCAATCCAGCTTGACCAGCAGCTTGTCGTCTTCGTTGGTCACGCCCGGCGGGATTTCCGCGGTGCCGACGTCGAAGTTGTAGACGGTGCGCGCCACCTGCTGCACGCGGGCCACATCGGCCGGCGAGATGAAGCGCAGGTTGGTGACCGCATTGCCGCCGAGCAGGCCGATGCTGGGCGCGCCCAGATCCTGCTCGAACTTCTCGTAGGAAACGAAGAAGAACAGGTTGTCCTGCAGGATCGGACCACCGAGGGTGAAGCCGTAGGTCTTCTGCTGGGTGAAACCCAGGAATTCCGACGGGTTGTCACTGATCAGGTCGTTGTCCTGGAAGTTGTAGTACACGGTGCCGGAGAACTCATTGGTACCGGACTTGGTGATGGCGTTGATGTTGGCGCCGGTGAAGTCCGACTGCGACACATCGAAGCCCGACACGCCGATCGACACCTGTTCGATGGTGTCCAGCGAGATCGGCTGGTTCAACGAGGCCAGGCCGTTGTCGTTCAGGCCGAAGGGATCGTTGGTCGGCACGCCGTCGATGGTGATCGAGTTGTAGCGATTGTTCTGGCCGGCCACCGAGATGCCGCCGCGACCCTTGTCGATCTGGGTGATGCGCGGATCGGTGCGCACGAAGTCTTCCAGCGAACGGCTGATCGACGGCAGGCTGTCGATCATGTCGCGGCTGACGTTGCTGGTCGCGCCCATGTTGTTCGGATCGAAGACCGTGGCGCCGCTCGTGGCGACCACTTCCACCGCTTCCAGATCAGTGGCTTCGCTTTCCAGATCGAAGTTGAAGGTCTTGGTCTCGCCCAGCGGCAGCGACAGCTGCTCGCGCTTGGCGCCTTCGAAACCTTCCTTGATGACGCTGATGGTGAAGGGACCACCGACGCGCAAACCGGCACTGCTGTAGCGGCCTTGCTCGTCCGTGTTCACCGTCTTGCGGGTGCCGGAGGGCACGTGCACGATCTCGACGACGGCGCCGGCGACCGGGCGGCCTTCGGGATCGGTCACGCGACCGTTGACAGCGGAGGAGGTCGTGCTCTGGGCGAAAGCCAGCTGTGCGCTGGCCAGACCCAGCATCAGACCCAGCACCAGCGCTTTGACTTGCGGCTTCTTGCTCATGATCGTCTGCCTATTGGTTGGCGATGAAAACGTACGGAATGCCCACCGCGTCGAAAGCTGGCGACCGGCGACATCCATGCCCCTGTGAATAACCGAAGTTTAACAGTGCCCCATGACGGATTGGTAACAGCAGACCGTGAAGGCGCCACGGGCTGGCCGACGCCGCTGGTTCAGGGGTTGCCCGCGGACCCTGATCGGCCTGCAAAAAGCCTTTTAGATCAGTTTCTTGCACGATTCGCTTCGGGTCACCGAGGGCGCTCGACCGAAGGCCGCGAAGGCGCTTGGAGCCTGGCCAGATGCACGTATCGCGGTGCCCGATCCAGACAAATTCACAATGTTGTCACCGTTCCTGTCACCGGAAGACGCCGTCGAGGCCGCCCGCAGGCTGAACGGCCACGCCCGCGCGGCTCGGCTCAGTAGATCCCGATCAGCAAACCGGCGCCCAGCGTGCCGCCCAACTCCGCCGCCAGCGGCAGCGAGTCCGCCACCGCGTCGCGATGCACCCGCAGCGGCGCCTGCACCTCGCGCAGGGGAAAGCCACGCGCGATGCGTTGGATCGACTGGATCGCGCCCTGCCCGTCCTCGCCGGCGCAGACGATGATCGCGTAGGGCCGCCCGCTCACCTTGCCTTGCGCGGGATAGAACACGCGTTCGAAGAAGTCCTTCAGCGCGCCGGAGAGGGAGCCGAAAGTCTCCGGCGTGGCGAACAGGTAAGCATCGGCGGCGAGGAAGTCCTCCAGCCCCAGGCTCAGGGCGCGCTCACAGCGCACCTCCAGTTCGGCGCCAGCCTGTCGCGCGCCCTCCGCCGCCGCCTGGGCCAGCGCCTCGGTGCGCCAGCCATGGCTGTGATAGACGACGAGCAGCCGTTTCACCGGCCGCCGAGGTAGTTGGCGATCCCATCCAGGAACATCTGCACCGAGATCGCCACCAGGATCATGCCCATCAGTCGTTCCAGTGCCGACAGCGCGCGCTCGCCCATCCAGCGGTACAGACGCGTGGCGCTGAACAGGATGATCGCGGTCAGCGTCCACGCCGCCAGCAGTGCCAGGCTCCATTCGACCATGCGACCGGGTTCGCGATTGGCCAGCAGGAGCAGCGCCGCCATGGTCGAGGGACCGGCCACGCAGGGAATCGCCATCGGCACGATGAAGGGCTCGCCATCGGGCAGATCGCCGAACACGCCTTCCTTGGGTGGGAAGATCATCTTGATGCCGATCAGGAAGAGCACGATGCCGCCGGCGATGCTGACCGACTCCTGGCGCAGGCTGAGCAGCTTGAGCAGCCATTCGCCGACCAGCAAGAAGCCGAACAACACGCCGAGCGCGATGATCAGCTCACGCGCCAGCACGAAGCGCCGACGCGACTCGGGCACGTTCTTGAGCAAGGACAGGAACAAGGGCACGTTGCCCAGCGGGTCCATGATCAGGAACAGCAGAATCGCAGCCGACACGAAATCCATGACCTGGGGCTCCTCAGCTTGCGTCGATCAGGGTGGGGGCATCCGCGGCGCTGCTCAGCGCAGCCAGGATGGCGGGCGCCAGATCCGCGGCCGTCGGCAAATCGGTGGCCGGATCCGAGGCGTAGATGTGCTGACGCAGACCGCCGCGCATGGCCGGCAGCACCACGCCGTGCACGCGCACGCGCTCGGACGACAACTCCTGCGCCAGGATCGTCAGCATTGAACGCAGCGCTGCCTGGGCCACGCCATAGGCGCCGAAGAAGGCACTGCTGCTGCGCGCAGCCTGATCCAGGGCGTACACGAGGCGTCCAGCCGGCGCCGCACGCAAGGCCGGCAGCAGCGCGGTGGCGAGCAGGAAGGGCGCATTCAGATCGACCTGCAAGGTGCGCAGCCACTCTTCCGGCTCGAAGCGCTCCAGCGGCGTCAGGCCATGCAGGCGGGTGGCGGCCACGACTACGCCGTCCAGATGCCCGAACTCGACCTGCAGGCGCTCGCCCAGCGCTTGCGCGTCATTCGGACTCATCCCTTCGAGATTGAGGGGATACAGCGCCGGTTGCGGACCGCCGGCGCCTTCGATCTCGTCGTACAGGCGTTCCAGCGGTGCCACCCGACGACCGCTGAGGACCACCGTGGCGCCACGGGCCGCGGCCTGCCGCGCCACGGCGGAACCCAGGCTGCCGTTGGCGCCGATCACCAGGACGATCTTGCCGGCCAGCTCGCTCATCACGCGCCCTGGCTCTCGCTGACCATGCGACCCAGTTCACCCGAGGCCAGCAACTCCAGCGTGATGTCGCAGCCGCCGATCAACTCGCCGTTGATGAACAGCTGCGGGAAGGTCTTCCAGTTGGAGTACTGCGGCAAGTTGGCGCGCAGTTCCGGATCTTCCAGCACGTTGACGGCCTTGAAGCGAGCGCCTGTCGACTTCAGCGCCTCCACGGTGCGCGCCGAGAAGCCGCACATCGGGAACTGCGGGGTTCCCTTCATGAACAAGACCACCGGCTGGCTCTGCACCAGCGATTCGATACGCTGCATCACATCCATGCTCGACATTCCTCGTATGCGTTGCTTCCTGGCGATCGACGCAGGGCGCTTCCTGGCCTCACCGGACAGCCGCCTATGATAGCCGCCATCCCATTGCCGACCGTCCTGCCATGCAGATCATCGATACCCACGCGCACATCCTGCCGCGCGACTGGCCCAATCTGGCCGAGCGCTACGCCGATCCGCGCTTCCCCTGGATCGACCACAGCGAGGGTCGCCACCGGATCTACAAGGACGGTCGCTTCTTCCGCGAGATCCCCACGCGCACCTGGGATGCCGAGGAACGCATCGCCGATTACGCGCGCTTCGGCGTCGAGGTGCAGGTGATTTCCACCGTGCCGGTGATGTTCTGCTACTGGGCCGCCGGCCAGCAGGCGCTGGAACTGCATCGCGCCTTGAACGAACACAGTGCCGACATCTGTCGCCGCCATCCGCAGCACTACCACGGGCTGGGCACCGTGCCGCTGCAGGACCCGCAACTGGCCATCGCCGAGATGCGCCGCTGCGTGCGTGAGCTGGGTCTGCGCGGGGTGCAGATCGGCTCGCACGTCGGCGAATGGAATCTGGATGCGCCCGAGCTCTTCGACTTCTTCGCCGCCGCCGAGGAACTGGGCGCGTCCTTGCTGGTGCATCCCTGGGACATGATGGGCGCCGCCAGCATGCCGAAGTACTGGCTGCCCTGGCTGGTTGGCATGCCGGCGGAGCAATCGCGGGCGATCTGCAGCCTGATCTTCGGCGGCGTGCTGGAACGCCTGCCGCGCCTGCGCATCGCCTTTGCGCACGGGGGCGGCAGTTTCCCCTACACGCTGGGGCGCATCGAACACGGCTTCCGCATGCGCCCGGATCTGGTTGCGGTGGACAATGCGGTCAACCCGCGCGAGTACCTCAAGCGCGTCTACTTCGACACCTGCGTGCACGATCAGGCCGCCTTGCGCTACCTGATCGAGGTGTGCGGCGCCGAGCACCTGATGCTGGGCACCGACTACCCCTTCCCGCTGGGTGAACAACATCCTGGCGGCGGCATTGCCAGCCTGGGCCTGGATGCCGAGGTGACGCAACGGCTTTACGCCGGCACGGCCCTGGAATGGCTGGGACTGGGAAGCAAGGGCAGCCAGTGATCGCGGCCAGGCGGCGGGCGCCGCCGACGCTCAGCCCGCGCGCGCACTGAGCGTGCCCGGCGGGCTTGCTGCGGCTCGGTTCACTCGAAGCCCGACTCGAAGTAGTTTTCCACGCGCCAGGCGTAGGCGCCGCCTTCGAGCGGGTTGACGCGCGACTTGACCGGCGCGCCCAGCAGGCGCTCGCTGCCGCTCAGAGTCAGCACGCGGCCGGCGGTGTCGTCCTCACGCAGGTCCTGCGCCAGAATGCTCTCGCGCAGGCGCCAGAGCCGGCCGTCATATTGGTAGTCGTACACCGCGCCCACATCGTTCTGCGTGCCCACATCCACGCCGGGTGCGCCCACCAGCAGACGACGCTGGTCGAGCGCCAGTGCAAAGCCGAAGAACTGCAGACTGCCCGGCTGCGGCGGACGCAGCCGCGATTCGAATTGGTACAGGCTGCCGTTCCAGCGATAGGCGTGCACCACGCCCTCGGCGGCAGCAGTGGGCGTACTCTCACCGAAGGCGCCGACCAGCAGCCGGCCTTGATCGGCGGCCACGGCAAAGGCATAGGCCGCTTCGGCCTCGGCCGGCACGGCGGTGAGGGTCTGCAGGTAGCGCCAACTATTGCCATCGGGCACATAGACATGCGCCACCCCCGGCGCCTGCAGGCCGGCGGCGTCCGCCACCGGTGCGCCGACGATGATCCGGCCGCCTTCATCGATGGCCAGTGCCGCACCGAAGAACTGCCCGAAATCCGGATCTGGCGCAGCCAGGCGGGCACGCCGCTGCCAGCGACCGTTGTCGAGCACGTAGACGTAGGCAAAGCCCTGATCGAAGAACTCGCCGAGCGCGCGGCGCGCCGCAACCACCAGCACCTCGCCGCGCACCGCCACGCCAGAGCCAAAGTTGTCGCCCTCCTGCCCGTCTACCGCGACCAGCTTTTCCATGAACTCGAAGCCGGCGTCGCCCTGCCGGTACACATAGGCCGCACCGCGCTCGGGTTGATCTTCCACCGGATCCCACAAGGCACCGACCACGGCATGCCGGCCGTCGTAAGCCACGGCACTGCCAAAGCGCTGGTCGAGCTTGGGATCGGGTGGCGTCAGCCGACCCTGCCATTGCCAGCCCTGCGTCTGCCGCCGGTACACATGCACCGATCCGGAGTCGGTGCCGGCTGCGGTGTTCTCCAGGAAGGCCGCGACCAGGGCGGTGTCGCCACGCATCGCCACAGCATTGCCAAAGCGGTCCAGCGAATAGCCATCACCCTGGTCGATCACCGTCACCGGCTGGGCGGAAGCATTCGTGCGGAACTCGCGCACTTGCCCCTGACTGCTGTTGACGCCCACATCGAACAGATCGGCTCCGGCCAGCACGCCGCTGGCGGTGAGCGCCACCGACACGCCCAGGCGGTCGACTCGGCCGGCCAGCGGGGCCGCGTAGCGTTCGCTGCTCGCCACCAGATCCGGACGACCGACGATCAGGTACACGGCGCCCTCGATGGCATTGGTATTCGGCGCCCCCACGGCAAGTCGATCGCCGGCGGCCGCCAGCGCCGCGCCAAAGCGGTCTCCCGGCGCGCGGCCCGGCACCACCAGGGCGGCACCCAGACCCCAGCTGCCATCGGCCGCACGCGCCACCGCGCGCACATCGCCAGCGCCGGCATCCGGCGCGCCGGCCATCACCTGCCCTTGCCACACCGCCAGCGCGCTGCCCAAGCGGGCGCCAGGCACCGTGCCGAGCAGCGACTGCCCGGCGCCCACGCCGGTCGCCGTGCGCTCGAAGAACCACAGCGCACCGACGTCGCTGACCTGGTTGTCGCGCCCCGGCGCGCCCACCACCAGTGCCTGGGGATGCCAGCTGAGTGCAAATCCGAATGCATCGCCGGCAGCAGCTTGCGCCGGGCGCAGCTGCGCCTTCAGCGACCACAGGCCATTGCTACCCCGGCGATACACATACACCGCGCCCACCTCGACGCCGGCCTCGCGCTTGCGCGGTGCGCCGATGGCCAACCAGTCGCCATCGAGGGCCAACGACAAACCGAAGCGGTCGTCCACGCTGCCGTCCGGCGGCTCGATCAACTGACGAAAGCTGAGGCCCGATTCCTCGCGCGCAAACACCTGGACCGCGCCCACCTCGGGCAGGGCCGCGACGCGCCGCCGCGGCGCCCCCACGATCAGTTGCGTGGCGTCCATCTGCAGGCTCTGGCCGAAGTTGTCGCCATCCTCGCCATCGCCCTGGGTCAGCTTGCCGGCCGTCTCCCAGCCCTGCGCCACCGGGCGGTAGAAGTACACCGAGCCCTCTTCCGAACCCGACGGGCGTCCGGGACGCACCAGGGCATCGCCGTAGGCGCCCACGGCGAGCATGTCATCGACGAATGCCAGACTGATGCCGAAGCCATCACCGGCCGCGCCATCACCGGTCAGCGGGGGGAACAACAGACTCTCGGTGCTGCGCGGTGGCGCCGAAGTGGATTGCGCCGAGAGCGCCACCGCCAAGCTCAGGCCGATCGCTGCGAAGCCCGCCAGGATGGAGCGCTTCAACGCGTCTCTGCTCCGCGCACGGCGGTGCGCGGCGGCGGTTCCGCGATTGGCTGCTGCGGACGCGGAGGCAGTTGCACCCAGGACCTGGCGGCGTGCGCGAAATGCGTCAGTGCACGCTCGTAGACCTGGCGCTTGAAGGGCACCACGTGCTGCATCGGATACCAGAAGTCCACCCAGCGCCACAGATCGAACTCCGGATGCTCGCTGGCATCCAGGCGCACCTCGCCCTCATCGGCCAGCAGGCGCAACAGGAACCACACCTGCTTCTGCCCCACGCACACCGGACGCGCATCGGTGCGCACGCAATGGCGCGGCAGGCGATAGCGCAACCATCCAGGCGTGGCGCTGAGGATCTGTACGTGGTCGGGCAAGAGGCCGGTTTCTTCCTGCAGCTCGCGATACATCGCCTCTTCCGGCGTCTCATCGCTGTTCATGCCGCCCTGCGGAAACTGCCAGCCGTCGCGACGCACACGCCGCGCCCAGAACACGAGCCCGTTGTCGTGCATCAAGACGATGCCCACATTCGGTCGATAGCCGTCCGGGTCGATCACGTTGGCGTGTCAGTCCTTGATATGGGCCCGATTTTCCACAAGCGCGACGAAGCCGACAAGCGGGCAATTGTGTAGAGCGCACTCGGCTATGCTGATCGGGCTGACAGGTGCCCGCCGATGAGGCGGGTGAAACGGGAAGTCCGTCTAAAGCGGACGCTGCCCCCGCAACGGTAGGCGAGAAGATCGGATCAGCCGCAAGGCGGCCACTGCGTGCAGAGCCTCGAAAGACGCTCGACGTGGGAAGGCGATTCGGTCGACCAGGGTGCGTGCACCCAGGTCCACTCGCGAGCCCGGAGACCGGCCTGCAGTCGATTCGGGGTCGACGCGTTGCGGTGGGCGATGCGCGAGTTTTGATGAAGATGGGACCATCCCAGCGATGGCCCATTGCCTCGTCGGCCCTGGTTCGCGGGTGTGTCGAACCATGACCATTGAGGCAATCCATGTTGATCTCTTCCCTGTTGTTCGGCGGCGCGGCTGCGCTCGCCCAGTCTGCTGTAGACCCTGTCGAAGTCACCGCCTCGCGCTGGCCCCGCACCGTGGCCACCCAAGCCGCCTCCATCAGTGTGATCGAGCGCGCCGAGATCGAGCGCAGCGGCGCCACCGATCTCTTTGACCTGCTGCGCACACAGGCCGGCGTCGACTTGGCGCGCACCGGCGGTCCGGGCTCATCCACCAGCCTGTTCCTGCGCGGCAGCAATTCCAACCAGGTGCTGTTCCTGATCGATGGCGTGCGCGTCTCCAGCGTCAACACCGGCGCCTATGCCTTCGAGCTCCTGTCGCTGGACAGCGTCGAGCGCATCGAGATCGTGCGCGGCCCGCGGGCGGCGGCCTGGGGTTCGGATGCGATCGGCGGCGTGGTGCAGGTGTTCACCCGCGCGCCGCGCTCGGCCGAACTCGCCTTGCGCGCGGCACGCTATGACGATGCCCAGATCTCGGCCGCCTACGGCCTGGGTGATGCCGAACGCGGTCTCGGCCTGCGCCTGAGCCGCCGCGATGTGGGCGGCTATTCGGCGCAAACGCCCGAGGGCTTCAGCTATGACCCCGATCGCGATGGCTTCGAGCGCGAGCATCTTGGGCTCGATGCCAGCTGGCGGCTCAACGCCGACTGGCAGTTGCGCGCCAGCGCCGAACGCCGGTTGGGCGAGGTGGCGTTCGATCGCGGCGAGAGTGAAATCGACCAGGACCACGCCCGCATCAGCGCCGAGCAGGACGGCAGCGCCGCCTATGCCCAGCGCCTGCAGTGGACCTATGCCACGGAGTCCTTGCGCACACCGGCCTTCCTGCAAGGCTTCGACAGCCGGCGCCGCGGACTGGACTGGTTGCTGCGCGCCGATTTCGATTCGCGCTGGGATGCGCAGCTGGGCCTGAGCTATCTGGACGAGCGCGGCGGCAATCGCCTGCTCGGCATCGCGCCGGTCTATCGCGCCTCGCGCCAGCAACGTGCCGCCTTCGTGCAAGTGGGTGGCGACTTCGACGCGCATCGGCTGGAAGCTGCGTGGCGGCATGAGGACTGGTCCACGGTCTCACCCGAGGCCAGCGGCCAGTTCGCCTGGCACTGGCAGACCAGCGCGGCCTTCCGCGTCTACGCGCAATGGGGCCAGGGCTATCGAGCGCCCAATTTCAACGAGCTGTATTCGCCGGGCTTCGATGGCCTGTTCGCCGGCAATCCGGCGCTCAGCCCCGAGCGTTCGCACAGCACCGAGGTCGGCAGCGAATGGCAGTCCGAGTCCTTCGGCACCTGGCAGGCGCGCGTGTACCGCAATCGCGTGCGCGATCTGATCGACTTCAGCGGCCCCTTGTTCCAGGCGCGCAACATCCGGCGCAGTCGCCAGGAGGGCCTGGAACTCGAATGGCAGCAGCAGATCGGCGCATGGCAATGGTCCGGCAACTTCAGCTTGCAGGACCCGCGCAATCTGGACAGCGGCGAACGCCTGCTGCGCCGTCCGGTGCGCAAGGCGGCGCTGGAGGCCGAGCGCCAGATCGGCGTCTGGGACTTTGTACTGCGTGCCCAGGCGGTATCCGAGCGTGCCGAATTCGGTGGCGAACTGGCGGCCTATCAGTTGCTGGATCTGCGCCTGGGCCGCGACCTGGGTGAGGCCTGGCACCTGGATCTGGGCGTCGACAATTTGCTGGATGAGGACTACCAGCTGGCACGCGGCTTCGCCACCGCGGGCCGCAGCTGGCGCATCGGCCTGCGCTGGCGCGCCCCGGTCGCCGACTAGGCTTGAAGACTCCCCGGCGCGAGCGGTCGCAGGACCGCTCGCGCCGGTGCATCCACTCAGCGTTGCTTGAGCAGATCGCGGATCTCCGCCAGCAGCTTTTCCTGCGCGCTGGGTTCTGCAGGCGGCGGCGGGGCCGCCGCTTCCTTGCGCTTCGCCGCATTCATGGCCTTGATCACCATGAACAGGGCGAAGGCGACGATCACGAACTGGATCAGCGCATTGACGAACTCGCCGTAGGCGATCGCCACTTCCGGCTTGACCACCTTGTCCGCCTGCATCACCGCTTCTGCCAGGACCAGCTTCTTGTCGGCAAAGTCGATGCCGCCCATGGCCAGGCCCAAGGGCGGCATCAGGACTTTGTCGACCAGGACCGAGACGATCTTGCCAAAGGCCGCGCCGATGATCACGCCGACGGCGAGGTCGACCACATTGCCGCGCATCGCGAAGTCACGAAACTCTTGGATCAGTGCCATGTTCTTCCCCAGTTGATGAGCACAGCGCCGCGCTGGCGCAGCGCGCAGGCGAGTCCTGCGCGAGCCACAGCCGCAACGCCCGGCAATCACAACAAAGCCAGACCTGAAGCGGAAGTGGTCTCGATCAGAGCCTGCGAGCGAGAACGCAAAAAGTGGCAAAGATCGCGACTGGCGCACGATGCTCGGCGGGCTTTGCATCCCTGGCGCCGCAGCATCTGGTGAATGGCAACGCTTCCGTGCCCGGATCACGCCCGGCAGCGGCCGATCAGAGCGCGTCTCACGGCACACCTCGCGCAACGGCCGCAGCGGCGAAAAGTGGCGAATGCCCGGCCCCTGAGCGCCACGCGCCGGCTGGCTGAGGTGCTAGCCTTTGCGCCCTCAATCTTCGAGGCCGCCCGCGGGAGGGGAACCGTGAACGGTGCGCTGCGCGTCATTGGATGGCGCGAATGGCTGGCCTTGCCGGAGTTCGGCGTGCGCGCGATCAAGGCCAAGATCGACACTGGCGCACGCTCCTCGGCCCTGCACGTGGTGTGGCATGAACGCTTTCGCAGGGCGGGCAGCGATTGGGTGCGTTTCGCCGTCGAATCGGCCGGACCTGGCAGCTTCGCGGTGCGCTGCGAGGCCATCGTGATCGACGAACGCGATGTGACAGACTCCGGCGGCCACACCACCCGGCGTCCCTTCGTGCGCACCACGCTCGAACTGAGCGACGATGCCTGGCCGGTTGAAATCAATCTGGCAGATCGCAAGCGCATGCTGTTCCCGATGTTGCTGGGGCGCACCGCGATGGCCGGCAGGCTCCTGGTGGATCCGGCACAAAGCCATGTGCTGGGCCCTTGCCCGATCCCGCTTGAATCAGCTGCCGAGGACAGTCCATGAAGATCGTGATCCTGTCGCGCAATCCGCGCCTGTACTCAACCCGGCGGCTGGTCGAAGCGGCGCGGATGCGCGGCCATCGGGTGCGCGTCATCGATCCATTGCGCTGTTACATGCGCATCTCCTCCGACGGCGGCGAGATCCACTACAAGGGCCAGGTGCTGGAAGGCGTGGAGGCGGTCATTCCGCGCATCGGCGCTTCGATCACCTTTTACGGCACCGCCGTGGTGCGTCAGTTCGAGCTGATGGATGTGTTCGTCGCCAACACCTCGGAAGCGATCGCCCGCGCCCGCGACAAGCTGCGCTCGATGCAATTGCTGGCCGAACAGGGCATCGGCATGCCGATGACGGTGTGCGCCGACAGCCCGGACGACACCGAAGACCTGCTGCACATGCTGGGCAAGCCGCCGCATGTGATCAAGCTGGTCGAAGGCACGCAGGGACGCGGCGTGGTGCTGGCGCAATCGGCCTCTGCCTCGCGCAGCCTGTCGGAGGCCTTTCGCGGCCTGCAGGCGCATTTCCTGCTGCAGGAATTCATCGCCGAGGCCAAGGGCGCCGACATCCGTGCCTTCGTGGTCGGCGGCAAGGTGGTCGCCACCATGAAGCGGCAGGCGCGCGAGGGCGAGTTCCGCGCCAATCTGCATCGCGGCGCCAAAGCCACCCAACTGCGCCTGACCAGGCAGGAGCGCGAGATTGCAGAACGCGCGGCCGCCATCATGGGTCTGGGCGTGGCCGGCGTGGATCTCTTGCGCTCGGACCGCGGCCCGATGGTGCTGGAAGTGAACAGTTCGCCAGGTCTGGAAGGCATCGAGGGCGCCACCGGCCTGGATGTGGCCGGCGCCATCATCGAGAGCGTGGTCAAGCGCGCCACCCGGCATCAGCACGGTCGCGATTGACCACGCGGCGTGCCGTGCTGCCCTCGCGCATGCAGCCGCCGGGTTGGCTGCCGTCGCGGCCGGCTCCCACGGCCAGAGGGTGACGTTTCCTGGATGAGCGCCGCACGCCGCTCGCTGCAGGTCCAGATCTGCACATCGCCAGAAGGAACCCGAGCCAGGGCCTCGCGACCTCATGAAATCTTCGGGCTAGACTGCGCGCTTTTCCGCGGGTGCCGGTCGTGATTCGAAAGCTCTTTGTCACAAGCGTGCTGTGCCTGGGCCTCGCCGCCACCGCGGCGGCGCAAACCCTGACCACGCACTTCAAGGGCCGCTATGGCGCGCTCGAGATCTACGACCCGCAGACCAAGCTGAGCTTTCGCGTGAACACGCCGCGCCTGGCACAGCGCATGTCACCCTGCGCCACCTTCCAGTTGCCGCAGGCGGCGATCGCGCTCACCACCGGCGTGATCAAGTTCGATCAGAACAGCATCGCCTTCGATGCCGCCCGCCATCCGGATGCCAGCGCCTGGCCGGAGAGCTGGCGCCAGAATCAGACCCTGCAAAGCGCGCTGACGGACTCGGTGCGCTGGTACACGGCGGAACTGGCGCAGCGCATCGGCAGCCAGCGCATGAGCCAGCAGCTGGCCCGCATCAAGTACGGCAATGCCGATGTCAGCGGCGGGCTGGATCGCTTCTGGCACTCCAGCAGCCTGCGCGTGTCGACGCTGGAGCAGGTGGAGTTCGTGCGCGCCTTCCGCGAAGGCCGCCTGGGTTTCCCGCAGCGAGTGGTCAAGACCGTCGGCGAGGCCCTGGTCCTGGAACGCGGCGCCGACTACGTGATCCGCGGCAAGTACGGCTCCTGCGCGGGCGATGACGGCTATCAGATCGGCTGGCTGGTTGGCTGGGCCGAACGCAACGGCAAGGTGTGGTACTTCGGCCTCAATCTGGATGGCACGTCGATCGCCGATTTCGCCGGTGCGCGCCTGCCCATCGTCCACGGCGCCATGGCCGAGCTCGGTTTCCTCCCGCCACCCACCCGCGTCGCACCGCCCAAGCCTGTCGCGCAGCCAGCCAGTTAGGGGCGGGACTGGGGTTATTGGGGAGCGGGACTCGGGACTCGGGACTCGGGACTCGGGGGCTTGGGGGCTGGGGGCTGGGGGCTGGGGCGTGTTGCTGGTGGGGTCCAGGAGTCAGCTAGGGCTGATCGCGCGCAAGCGCGCTCCTACAAAAGCCCCCCCTTCGGCACGAAGAGGGTCTCGCCTCGGTGTGAGGCAGCCCCTGTAGGAGCGCCCTTGGGAGCGAAAAGGGTCTCACCTCGTTGTGAGGCAGCCCCTGTAGGAGCGCCCTTGGGCGCGAAGAGGGTCTGGCCTCGGTGTCGGGCTGATCGCGCGCAAGCGCGCTCCTACAAAAGATGCCCTTGGGCGCGATAAGGGTCTGGCCTCGGTGTGAGGCAGCCCCTGTAGGAGCGCCCTTGGGCGCGATAAGGGTCTGGCCTCAGTGTCGGGCTGATCGCGCGCAAGCGCGCTCCTAGAAAAGATGCCCTTGGGCGCGAAGAGGGTCTCGCCTCGATGTGAGGCAGCCCCTGTAGGAGCGCCCTTGGGCGCGATAAGGGTCTGGCCTCGGTGTCGGGCTGATCGCGCGCAAGCGCGCTCCTACAAAAGACCCCCTTGGGCGCGAAGAGGGTCTCGCCTCGGTGTGAGGCAGCCCTTGTAGGAGCGCCCTTGGGCGCGAAAGGGTCTGGCCTCGGTGCCGGGCAGCCCCTGTAGGAGCGCCCTTGGGCGCGAAAAGGGTCTGGCCTTGATGTCGGGCTGATCGCGCGCAAGCGCGCTCCTACAAAAGACCGCACGGCCTCGGTGTGCGGCTGATCGCGCGCAGGCGCGCTCCTTGCGTTGACGCCACAGCCCTTCGATCTTGCGCCCCAGCCCCCTAACCCCAGCCCCCGCAACTCCATGACTCCCCAGCAAACGCCCCACCAGCGTCAGCATTTTGCCCGCGGGTGCGCGGCTATGCTGCGGACCCATGTGGCGCTGGCTTTGGCGATTGACGCTGTTTGGGATCGGATTCGGCCTGGGCGCGCTCGGGCCGCTCGCGCTGTATTTCCATCGCTACGTGGATGCCAACTTCGAGATTGGCAAGCGTCCGGTGGCGAGCCGGGTCTACGCCCGGCCACTGGTGCTGGAACCAGGGCTCAAGCTCACGCCTGATCATCTCGTGGTGGAACTCTCCGAGGCGCGGTACCGCTTGGATCCGGATCCACGTGCGCCGGGCAGTTATCACCGCCAGGGCAACCGTTTCCGCATCTACACCCGCGACTTCGCTTTCGGCGACGGCCAGGAAGCTGCGGAACGCATCGATGTGCTGCTCGAGGCCGGCGTGGTCAAGCGGGTGCAACGCGCCCAGGGTGGCGCCGCCTTGCCGAAAAAGCGCCTGGATCCGGCACGCATCGGCACCATCCTGCCGGCCGATGACACTGAGCGACTGCCGTTGAGCCTGCCGGAAATGCCGCCGCTGCTGGTGGCCGGCATCCAGGCGGTGGAAGACCGCAATTTCAAGGACCATCCGGGCATCGATGTGCTCGGCATCGCGCGCGCCATGTGGGCCAATGTGCGCGCTGGCCGACTGGTGCAGGGCGGGTCGACCATCACCCAGCAGCTGGTCAAGAACACCTTGCTCAGCCGCGAACGCCGCTTGCAACGCAAGTTCATGGAGATGGGGCTGGCGCTGACCATTGAGGCGCGTTTCAGCAAGCGCGACATCCTTGAGGCCTACCTCAACCGCGCCTACCTCGGGCAGAACGGCGCGCTGGCGGTGCATGGATTTGGCGCGGCCGCAGAGTTCTATTTCGCGCGACCGCTGGAAAGCCTGAGCGAGGCCGAGATCGCGCTGCTGGTGGGACTGGTCAAGGGGCCGTCCTACTACGACCCGCGCCGCAATCCGGAACGCGCCCTGCAACGGCGCCGCGTCGTCCTCGGGCAGTTCCTGGAAACTGGCCTGATCGACCAGCTGACCTACGATGCCGCGCTCAAGTCGCCGCTCACCGTGGTGTCGCGTCCGCCCGGCCGCACGCGCTATCCGGCCTTCATCGAAGTGGTCAAGGCGCAGTTGCAGCGCGATTACGACGAAGCACGGCTGCGCAGCGAAGGGCTGTCCATCCTGACCACGCTGTCACCGACCACCCAAGCCATGGCCGAGAACGCGCTGAGCCAGAGCCTTGCCAGCATCGACAAGGAAGGCTCGGTGCAAGGCGCCGTGGTGGTGAGCAGCGCCAGCGAGGGCGAGCTTCTGGCCATCGTGGGCGACCGCTCGCCGCGCCAGCCCGGATTCAATCGCGCCATGACTGCGCGGCGTCCGGTGGGTTCGCTGCTCAAGCCCTTCGTCTACCTGTTGGCCTTGTCGCAACCCGAACGCTACAGCCTGGCCAGCCTGATCGAAGACCAGAGCTTCTCCATGCGCCTGCCCAATGGCCAGCGCTGGGAGCCCAAGAACTACGATCGAAAGGTGCACGGGCAAGTCCCTTTGGTCGATGCGCTGGCGCGTTCCTACAACCTAGCGACCGCGCGTGTGGGCCTGGACATCGGGGTGCGCGCGCTAGGCCGCCTGATGGAGAACCTTGGAGTCCCGGCGCCGGCCGATCCGCAGCCCTCGCTGATTCTGGGTGCAGCGGAACTCAGCCCGATCGAGGTGGCGCAGCTGTATCAGGCGCTGGCCAGCGGTGGTCAGCCGCTGCCCTTGATCAGCGTGCGCGAAGTGCTCGACGGCGATGGCAACGCCCTGACCCGCTTCGTGCGACCGCGCGGCAGTCCGGCTGGCTCCGATGCGGTGAAGCTGGTCACCGTGGCGCTGAACGAGACCACGCTCTCAGGCACCGCGCGCAGCCTGACCCAGGGTGCGCAGATGAAGCTCGATTCCGCCGGCAAAACCGGCACCAGCGACGATCAGCGCGATTCCTGGTACGCGGGCTACACCGGCGAACACCTGGCGGTGGTCTGGCTGGGTCGTGATGACAACCAGCCGACCCACCTGTCCGGCGCCACCGGTGCGCTGAAGGTGTGGACCGCGCTGTTCCAGAAACTCCCCAGCGACGATCTGCGCCTGCGCTTCAGTCCCGAGGTCCGCTGGCTTGCCTTCGACACCGGCGACGGCTGCCAGCGCATCCGCTTCTACCCGGTCCTGCCGCCCTACGAGATCAGCAATGCCCGCTCCTGCATGGGGTATCTGATGGGGGCGCCGTAGCCCGAATGTGGGGCTGGGGGATGGGGGTCAGGGGGTGCGAATGCGACAGCGCGCGATACATCGCAGTCCTGCCAACGTCGCCCGAGACTTGCGGCGCGTTGCAGGCAGGCGATTCATCGCTGATCGGCGAACTCAAGCTCTGCGTCCTCGGGAGCAGCTTGAATTCCGCCGAGTCGCCGTCGACCGCAGCAGCAGATCGGCTTTGCCATCGCCAAGCAGCATTTGCCTCCTTTGCGCCTCTTTGCGTCTACCCACTTCAGATCCTCAGCCCGCCGATTCAATTGGAACGGCCGTCGCGGCTCGCCCTTTGGCTGGCGGGCAAGCTCGATCGCACGTCTGCGCGTTCGTGACCCGTCGAACCTGCGCCCCAAGCCCCAATCCCCAGCCCCCGCCTCACCGCCCGTTAGCCTAACCAACATACGGCACCGAATGGCGGAGATCTTGCCAGGAACTCCGGGGATTTCGCTCTTTACAGCCTGAGCACCCGGCCCGCAGACTACGCGCCCTTCGACGTTCGTGAAGGATCTCTGATGGCGCGCCTCCTGGTCATTCACGGCCCCAATCTCAATCTGCTGGGGAGCCGCGAGCCGGAGATCTATGGGCGGGCCAGCCTGGCCGACATCGACGCCGAACTGGTGGCGATCGCGCACGATCTGGGCCATGCGCTGACGACCTTCCAGTCGAACGCCGAGCATGCGCTGATCGAGCGCGTGCATGCCGCCCGCAGCGAGGGCGTGGCCTTCATCGTCATCAACCCCGGCGCCTACACGCACACCAGCATCGCGCTGCGCGACGCGCTGGCTGCGGTGGCGATTCCCTTCATCGAAGTGCATCTCTCCAACGTGCATGCACGTGAGCCCTTCCGGCGCCATTCCTATCTCTCCGACCTCGCGGTCGGCGTGATCACCGGCCTGGGCGTCGACAGTTACCGCATGGGTGTGCGGGCCGCGATCGCGCGGCTCGTCGCCTGATCCCGCAAGTTTTTTCAGCAAAGGAGCGCCAGAGCCAGCCATGGCCATGGATATCCGCAAGATCAAGAAGCTCATCGAACTGTTGGAGGAGTCCAACCTCGCCGAACTCGAAATCCGCGAGGGTGAGGAAACCGTCCGCCTCAGTCGCTGGCCCAAGAACATGCCGATGCCGCAGATGTCGGCCCCGGCCCCGGTGGTCATGGCCCCCGCGGCCGCGCCAGCGGTCGCCGCACCTGTGGCGGCCTCGGCACCGGCAGCCAGTGCAGACACGCCAGCGCCGGCGGTGGAAGGCAAGCTGGTGCGTTCGCCCATGGTGGGCACCTTCTACGCCGCCTCCTCACCGGGATCGGCGCCCTTCGTGAAGGTGGGCCAGAACATCCAGGCCGGCGAGACCATCGGCATCATCGAAGCGATGAAGATGTTCAACCCGATCGAAAGCGACATCAGCGGCACCGTCGTGCGCATCCTGGTCGAGAACGGCCAGCCGGTGGAGTTCGACGAACCCTTGATGGTGTTGCAGTGATGCGGGCCCAGCGCCATCCGGCCGCCGGCCGGTGCGCGTCGCCAAGGATGGATCGACATGCTTGAGAAGATCGTCATCGCCAATCGCGGCGAGATCGCCCTGCGCGTGCTGCGCGCCTGCCAGGCGCTTGGCATCAAGACGGTGGCCGTGCATTCCACCGTGGATCGCAACCTCAAACACGTGGCCATGGCCGATGAGAGCGTCTGCATCGGACCGGCTGCGCCCAAGGACAGCTACCTCAACATCCCGGCGCTGATCGCGGCGGCCGAGGTGACCGATGCGCAAGGCATTCACCCGGGCTACGGCTTTCTCTCGGAGAACGCCGATTTCGCCGAGCGCGTGGAGGAATCGGGCTTCGTCTTCATCGGCCCGCGCCCGGAGACCATCCGCCTGATGGGCGACAAGGTCTCGGCGATCACCGCGATGAAGCAAGCCGGCGTGCCCTGCGTGCCGGGATCAGGCAAGCCGCTGGGCGAAGACCACATCGAGAACGCGCGCATCGCCAAGGACATCGGCTACCCGGTGATCATCAAGGCGGCCGGCGGTGGCGGCGGTCGCGGCATGCGCGTGGTGCACACCGAGATGGCGCTGATGAACGCGGTGAGCATGACCCGCGCCGAGGCGCTGGCGGCCTTCTCCAACGATCAGGTCTATCTGGAGAAGTACCTGGAGAATCCGCGCCACATCGAGATCCAGGTGCTGGCCGACGGCCAGGGCAATGCCATCCACCTGGGCGAGCGCGATTGCTCGATGCAGCGGCGGCACCAGAAGATCATCGAGGAAGCGCCCGCACCCGGCATCACCCCGGAGCAGCGCGCCGAGATCGGCGCGGTGTGCGTGGAAGCCTGCAAGCGCATCGGCTATCGCGGTGCCGGCACCTTTGAGTTCCTCTACGAGCGCGGCAAGTTCTACTTCATCGAGATGAACACGCGCATCCAGGTGGAGCATCCGGTGACCGAACTCGTCACCGGCATCGATCTCGTCACCGAGCAGATCCGCATCGCCTCCGGCGAGAAGCTGCGCTACAAGCAGAGCGACATCCAGATGCGCGGCCATGCCATCGAATGCCGGATCAACGCCGAAGATCCGGTCAGCTTCACGCCCTCGCCGGGCACAGTCAGCCGCTACCACCCGCCGGGCGGGCCGGGCGTGCGCATGGACACGCACATCTACGATGGCTACCGGATCCCGCCCAACTACGACGCCATGATCGCCAAGCTGATCGTGCACGGCCCGGAGCGCGCCACGGCGATCTCGCGGATGCGCGTGGCGCTGAGCGAGCTGGTCATCGACGGCGTGAAGACCAACATCCCGCTGCAACAGAAGCTGATGCTCGATCAGGTCTTCCAACTGGGCGGTTTCAACATCCACTACCTGGAGCGGCGACTGGCCCAGGAGAAAGAGGCGAATCGCAAGTAATGGCCTGGCTGGAATTGCATCTGCGCCTGGAAGCGGGCGACTACGCGGTGGTGGAAGCCGCGCTGGAACGTGCCGGCGCGCTGGCGCAAACGCTGACCGATGCCGAGGACAACCCGGTGTTGGAGCCCGCGCCCGGGGAAACGCCCTTGTGGCCGCAACTCAAGCTGCAGGCGCTGTTTGCCGCCGAACAGGATCCGATCGAAGTGCTGTGCGCCCTGGAGGGCCAGGTGCCGGATCTGGTCCTGCGCAGCGCGCGCTTTGCCAAGCTCGACGATCGCGACTGGACGCGAGCATGGATGGATCACTACCAACCGATGCGTTTCGGGCAGCGGCTGTGGATCTATCCGACCACGGTGGAACCGCCCGCCGACGGTGGCGACAGCGTCATCGTGCGCCTGGATCCGGGCCTGGCTTTCGGCACCGGCACGCATCCGACCACTGCGATGTGCCTGGCCTGGCTGGATGGATTGAGCTGGCAGGGCGAGAGCCTGTTCGACTACGGCTGTGGTTCCGGGGTGTTGGCGGTGGCCGCGCTCAAGCTTGGCGCCGGCCAGGCGCACGGCCTGGACAATGATCCGCAGGCACTGATCGCCTCTCGCGAGAACGCGCAACGCAACGGCGTGGCCGCCGGCCTGAGCCTGTATGACGCCACGCCGCGCGCGCTGCCGGTGTGCGATCGGCTGGTCGCCAACATCCTGCTCAACCCCTTGCTCGACCTGATGCCGCGCATCGCCGCCTGCGTCAAACCCGGCGGCCCTGCTGCCTTCTCCGGCATGCTGGCCGGGCAGGAACAGGAGTTCATGGCGCGCTATCGCGGCGAATTCGAAGACTTCGTGGTGCAGCGCCGCGAGGATTGGGTGCGCGTGGACGCGCGGCGGCGCGGCTGAGATCGCAAAGGATCAAGGCTCCCGCCGCAACACATAACCGGAGAAGCGCAACTCGACGCCGCCATCGGCATCGAGTCGGTATTCCAGTTCCTCGCCCAGACCCGGCGCGAAGCCGGCAAAGCGCAAGCGGCCCGGCCCGGCCGATTCCAGCGGCATCTCCGGGCTGAGGTCGAGCACGAAGGGCAGCTCGTAGCGCAAGGCGAACAGATCCTCGTCGAGGACGAGATCGATCTCCTCGACTTCCAGTTGCCGGCTGAGCGCATCTGGGTTCGCCAGCCTGTAGGTGCCGCTCAGTTGGCTCCAGACCGGATCGACCAACTGCGGCGGCGCGTAGGCTGAGCCGAACAGGAAGTAGCGATCCTGGGCGTAGGCCACCAGCAGTCGCTTTTCGCCGAAGCGGACCGGGCGGATCAGCACGCGGCTCAGTGCATCAAAGCGCAAGGGCAGCACGCCGAGCAGGCGGAAGCGCAGGCGGTACCAGCCATCCGCGCGCACATCGGCGATGAAATCGAAGCCGACCATGCGCACATCAAAGCGCTCACCTTCGGCCTGGATGTCGACGAGGCCGGCTGGCGTGGCGTAGCGATCGGCAGGGCTGTCGGCGCTGAGGCCGGGCGGCAGGTCCACCTGCTCGGGCAGGGCTCGCTCCTTGTCGCGCGGCGGAATGCCGGCGCGCAGCTGCAGCAGTCCGTCGAGCGCGCTGAGCAGGATGTCGTTGAGCTCACCGGTGGACTCGCGCCAGCTGCTCAGGCCGACCACGGCCACGCCGTGGTCCAGGGCCAGACGCACTTCGGCGCGCGCATTGGGATAGGCCGAACCGAGGACCGCGATCTTGCCCGCACCGGGCCGCACGCTGTCGTAGAGCTCCAGACCCAGGCCAATCTGGCGGCCCAGATCGAGCACCACATCCGCGTTCTGCACGCGCTGCATCTCGGCGCGACTCTGCGGACTCAGCCAGGGGCTGGCGGCTTCCGGCTGCAGCGCGGCCGTCAGCAGGGCCAGTTCCTTGAGGCCCAGACGCAGTCCCAGCGCGGCACGATCGCGCGCCCACAGATCGGGCTGGGGCTTGCCCTTGCGATAGAGGCGCGCGTCGGCTGCGGCAGGCGTATAGCCGCCGCCCGGCAGGCCCAGCGGCTCGGCCACCTCTTCGCGCCACAAGACCTCGAAGGGCATGCCGGCGATGCGTTCCAGGCTCTCACCGACCAGGCGATAGCCCAGATTCGACTCGGCCATCCACACCCGCGGCGCGCGCAATTGCACCTGCACCGGCGGCTCAGGATCGACCCCGGACTCGTGGAACATGCCGTGGATCGCGTTGGCGCTGAGGCCAGCATGATGGGTCAACAGATCGCGCAGACGAATCGTGGCCAGGTCCTCGGCACCGAGCCGGCTTTGCACCGGGAGATCGGGCCAGTGCCGGCTCAGCGGATCATCCAATTGCAGGCGGCCGCGCTCTTGCAGGCGCAGCGCAATCGCCACCAGCGCCAGCCGGCTCAACTCACCCACCGGAACGCGGGTGTCGGCATCGAATTCGCGTTCCGCGTCGCGATCGGCAAGACCGGCGGCCTGCAGCCAGCGCACTTCGCCGTCGATGATCAGGGCCACGCCCATGCCGCCGGCGCGCCGCGTGTCCACCGCATCATCCAGCGCGTCTTCGATCGTCGTCGTGAGTTCCGCCAGTTGCGCGGCGTCGATGGGCGTCCGCGTCACGGGCGATGCCGCCAGTGCGCCGGAGATCAGCAGTCCCCATGCCATGCAGCAGAGTTTGCGCACACCTGATCCCCGGGCCAGCGAGGGCGGGATCACAGCAGACTCGCAGTCAAGACGGCGCCTGCGCCGCGCCAGCTTGCTTCAACGCCGCCTTCGCGCGATCGATCCACACGGCCTGGGCACGGCGGTAGTAGGCGGGCGCCACCTTGGCGCGCGCCAGCGTCTGTTGCCACAACTCGCGGGCCTCGTCGATGCGCCCCAGGCGCTGCAGCAACTCGGCATGCCGCGAGCGCGCTTCTTCGCCGGGATAGGACTCGTCCAGCACTGCGTACTCCTTCAGCGCCAGCTCGTGTTCGCCCTGCCCTTCCAGGCTGCGCGCGTACAGGAGATGGCCATCGGGTGAGCGGAAGTCCGGGTTGTGCGCCATCAGCAAGTCCAGCGTACTGCTGGCCTCCGCGTACTTGGCCTGTTCGAACTCCGCCCGCGCCAGCGCCAGCAGGATGTCGGGATCATGCTGATGCACGCCCTTCAGGCAGTCGCGGAACACTTCCTCGGCGCGTGCCGCGTGCCCCAGTTCCAGGCACTCCTGACCCAGCTTGAGCTTGTTCTGCACCGTGCCGGCCACTTCCAGTTCGGCTTCCAGGCGGCGCAGATCGCGACTGGGATCGATCGTCTTGAGGGCGCCGCGCGCAGCCCGTCGCGTGCGCGGGTCTTGCCAGAAGTCGGGAAGGATCTGCGTCGCCACGTACAAGGCCACGCCGATGAAGGAGCCGATCACCAGGATGAAGATCCAGTAGTACGGCCGACCGGTGCGGATCACATGCACCGCACACAGGAACTGCAGAGCAAAGGACAGCAGCAGCAAAGGATGCATGGCAGGAGAGGCTCAGCGCGGCGCGGCGGCCTGAACGCGCTGCAGCCGCTCGATGATCTGGGCGACTGCATCGGCGATCAGTTCGCGGCGCAGGACTTCCTCCTCCTGCGCCGCTGCCAATGCCTGCTGCTCGTCGAAGCTGTAGACGCGCGAGAGTTCCAGCGGCGTGGGCTTGAGCAGCGCCGCACCTTCGGCATCGCTGACCGCGTAGCTCAGCTTGAGATGGAGTTCGTACTCGCCCACCTTGGCGCGCTCGTCCACGCTGACCACATCGCGGCGCAGCGCGTAGTCGCTGAGGGTCAGCACGCTGACGCCCGGCGCATTCAGCGGCTTGAGCGTGGCACCTGCCGCGCCCAGTTCGCGCGTCAGCCCCTCCACCAAGGCCGCATCCGCCGCACCAGGATCCAGCGCCAGCTCGGCCAGGGCCGGACTCAGCGGCGCGCTGCGCTTGAGACTGAATCCGCAGCCGACCAGCAGCAGCGACAACAGGAGCACACCCAGCCAAGTCCGCATCGCGCGCATACGCATCCTCAGTCGCTGACGACGATGTTGCACAGTTTATCCGGCACCACGATGAACTTGCGCAGCGTCTTGCCTTCGGTGAACTTGATCACATCAGGATGCGCCAGGGCCAGCGGACGCAGCAGTTCCTCGCCGCTGCCCGGCGCCACTTCCAGCTTGCCTCGCAGCTTGCCGTTGACCTGCACCACCACGGTCACCAGATCGCGCACCAGCGCCGCCGGATCGGCCTTCGGGAAGGTCTTGGACTCGAGCAGGGTTTCCGGATGGCCGAGCAACTGCCACAGCGCATGGCTGAGGTGCGGCGTGATCGGATTCAACATCAGCACGATGGCTTCGAAAGCCTCGTTCAGCACGGCGCGCGAGGCCGGACCGCTGGCCTCGAACTTGCCGATGGCATTGCTCAGCTCCATCACCTTGGCGATGGCGGTGTTGAAGGTGTAGCGCGCGCCGATGTCGCGATTCACGCCGTCGATGGTCTCGTGCAGCTTGGTGCGCAAGGCCTTGTCGGCGGCGCTCAAGGCGGCGGTGTCCAGCGCCGGTGCCGGGCCGGCGGCGGCGAACTCGCTCATCTGCCGCCACAGACGGCGCAGGAAGCGCGCCATGCCTTCGACGCCCGCCTGGCTCCATTCCAGCTGCTGATCGGGCGGCGCGGCGAACATCGAGAACAGGCGCACGGTGTCGGCGCCGAACTCGTCGATCAAGGTCTGCGGATCGACGCCATTGTTCTTGCTCTTGCTCATCTTCTCGACGGCGCCGATGGTCACCGGCTCGCCATCCGCCTTCAGGCGTGCGCCGACCAAGCGGCCATGCGCGTCGCGCTCCAGATCGACTTCGGCCGGGTTGATCCAGAGCTTCTTGCCATTCACCTCGCGGTAGAAGGTTTCTGCCACCACCATGCCCTGGCACAGGAGGTTGATCGCCGGTTCGTCACTGCTGACATAGCCGCAATCGCGCATCGCCTTGTGCCAGAAGCGGAAGTACAGCAAATGCATGACGGCATGCTCGATGCCGCCGATGTAGAGGTCGATGGGCAGCCAGTAGTTGGCGCGCTGGTCGAGCATGGTCGGCGCACCCGGACAGGTGTAGCGCGCGTAGTACCAGCTGGACTCGACGAAGGTGTCGAAAGTGTCGGTCTCGCGTCGCGCGGGGGCGCCGGTGGCCGGATCGGTGGTCTCATAGAAGGCGGGCGATTTCTTGATCGGCGAGGCCACGCCTTCGAAGCGCACATCCTCGGGCAGGACCACGGGCAACAACTCAGGCGGCACCGGCACCGCTTCGCCGTCCTCGCGGTAGATCATCGGAATCGGGCAACCCCAGTAGCGCTGCCGCGAGACACCCCAGTCGCGCAGGCGGAAATTGACCTTGCGACGGCCCTTGCCCTCGGCTTCCAGCTTGTTCGCCAGCGTGTCGAAGGCGGCCTTGTAGTCCTTGCCATCGAGCAAGGGGCCCGAGTTCACGCAGATGCCCTTTTCCGTGTAGGCGCCAGCGCTGAGGTCGACCGCCTCACCAGCAGCGGCCTGGATCACCTGACGCACCGGCAAGGCGTACTTCTGGGCAAACTCCCAGTCGCGCTGATCGTGACCGGGCACCGCCATCACCGCGCCGGTGCCGTAGCCCATCAGCACGAAGTTGGCGGCGTACACCGGCACGCGTTCGCCGCTGATCGGATGGATGGCGTCGATGCCGAGCGCCATGCCCTTCTTTTCCATGGTCTCGACGGCAGCCTCAGCCACCGCCGCATGGCGGCATTCGTCGATGAAGGCAGCCAGCGCAGGATTACCGGTCGCCGCCTTGCGCGCCAGCGGATGCTCGGTGGCCACGGAAATGTAGGTGACGCCCATCAAGGTATCGGGGCGCGTGGTGTACACCACCAGCGGCTCGGCCTCGCCGGCCACTTCGAACTGGATTTCCAGGCCTTCCGAGCGGCCGATCCAGTTGCGCTGCATGGTCTTCACCGAATCCGGCCAGCCCGGCATGTCGTCGAGCTTGCCCAGCAGTTCCTCGGCGTAGTCGGTGATCTTGAAGAACCACTGCGGGATCTCGCGGCGCTCCACGGTTGCGCCGGAACGCCAGCCCTTGCCATCGACCACCTGCTCGTTGGCCAGCACGGTCTGATCGACCGGATCCCAGTTCACCTGTGAATTCTTGCGGTACACCAAGCCCTTGGCGAAGAGTTCGGTGAAGAAGCGCTGCTCGTGCTGGTAGTACTCCGGCTTGCAGGTGGTGACCTCGCGCGACCAGTCGTAAGCAAAGCCCAGCGCCTGCAACTGGCGCTTCATGTTGGCGATGTTGGCGTAGGTCCACTCCGCCGGCGGCACGCCGCGCGAGATCGCCGCGTTCTCGGCCGGCAGGCCAAAGGCATCCCAACCCATCGGCTGCAGCACGTTCTTGCCCTGCATGCGCTGATAGCGACTGACCACATCGCCGATGGTGTAGTTGCGCACATGACCCATGTGCAGCGCGCCCGAGGGATAGGGCAGCATGCAAAGGCAGTAGAACTTCTCGCGCGAGGGATCTTCCTGCACTTCAAAGGCGCGTTCGCGCGACCAGAAGCTCTGTGCGGCGGATTCCACCGCGCGGGGATCGTAAGTGCTGCTCATGGGAACCATCAGGCTGAAAACGAACCCGCGAGCTTAGCCCGAAGGGATGGTGAAGTCACGGTGGGACGGAGGGAGGCTGGGGGTTGGGGATTGGGGGCTGGGGGCTGGGGCGTGTTGCTGGCAGGCCTCTGGAATCGGACATTGCTTTTCGCGCGCAAGCGCGCTCAAGCCTCTGCATGCCTGGGTCCAATCCACAGCTCGACGAGTCTGCGCCCCAGCCCCCAGTCCCCAGCCCCGCTTCACCCGTTAGGCAAAGCGCTCCCAGAATTCGGCGCCGAACAACATCCACAAGGCGCGCGGATGGCCAATGAACTCGCCGGGCGGCGGTGGCGTGAATGCGGTGTTGCCTGGACTCGTCTGCATGGCGATCGCCTGTGGAAGTGGCACTGCGCCTGGTCAGCGGCCAGGCGTGCTGACACAGGGGCGCAGCGCACAGCTGCGCCCCTGGATGGCCTTACTTGACGCCGTGCATCAAGCGGGTCAGCAGCGGGGCGGCGAGGAAATAGATCGTGCCGATGATCAGACCGATCCAGAACAACTGCATGAAGACCGCGCTGTACTGGTCGATGCCGCTGGCGGCGGCGTGGTCACCGCCGCCGGTCGCGAAGTAGGAGATCACGCCGGCCGCGTAGTTGCCGCCGGCCACCGACAGGAACCAGCCGCCCATCGCCAGGCCCGTTTCTTCCGGACGCGCCAGCTTGGTCACCATCGACAGCCCGATCGGCGACAGACACAACTCGGCCAGGGTGTGGATCAGGTAGCACAGGGTCAGCATGGTCCACGAGATCTTGCCGTTGGCGTCCTGCAGATTGCCGATGGCAAAGACCAGCACGTAGAAGCCAATCGCCACGCCGACCAGGGCCAGGGCGAACTTGCGCGGAATCGAGGGATTGATGTTGGAGCGGTCCAGCGCCGGCCACATCAGCGCGAACACTGGCGCGAACATGATGATGAAGATCGCGTTGACCGACTGGAAGATGGTGAAGGCCGGCGTCCAGCCGAGCACGGTGGGCATCTGCACGTAGTCGCGCGCCAGGAAATTCAGCGAGGAACCGGCCTGTTCGAACAAGGCCCAGAACAGCGAGCAGGCCAGGAACATCGACAACATGGCGATGTAGCGATGCAGCTGTTCCTTGCTGCCGCTCTTGATCCCGCTGTAGATGAACCAGCCCACCATCGCCACCATCATGGCCAACAGCAAGGTGCCCAGCACCTGGCTCTGGTCAAGCAGGAAGTACACCGGCACGGTGAGCAGCAAAGATGCGACCAACACCTGGATCAGCGGCTTCATGCCCTCTTTGCCCCTGGGCGCCGTGCCGACATGGCCCAGCCAGGCGCGCAGGCCGTAGAACACCATCAGGCCCAGCAGCATGCCGATGCCGGCAGTGAGGAAGCCCCAGCGATAGCCGTACTTCTCACCGATGATCTGGGCACAGATGATCGGGGCCAGGGCGGCGCCGGCGTTGATGCCCATGTAAAAGATGGTGAAACCCGAATCGCGACGCACATCGCTCGGCGCGTAGAGCTTGCCGACCATGGTGGAGATGTTCGGTTTGAACATGCCGTTGCCGACGATGATCAGCGCCAGACCCATCAGGAAGGTCGGCAGATCCGGTGCCATCAGCATGAACATGCCCACCGACATCAGGGCGCCACCGAGCATGATCGAGCGCTGGTAGCCGAGGATGCGATCGGCCACGAAGCCGCCCAGGATGCCGGTCATGTAGACCATCGAGGTGAAGCCGCCGTAGGTCAGGCTGGCCTTCGAATCGGCCTTGTCACCGAAGTGGGCAAAGAAGGCAGCGGCCACATGCACGGCGAGCATGGCGCGCATGCCGTAGTACATGAAGCGTTCCCAGAACTCCGAACCGAACAGGTTCCACAGGGCCTTGGGATGGCCGAGGATTTCGCCGGCCGGGGGTGGGATGAAGCCGTTGTTGCTGGCGTTGCCGCTCATCGACGCTCTCCGTGGTAGTCGCGCGAGCCGCCCCGCGTCGACGCGGCGCCTGTCTAGCGCTTCGTCGACAGTCCGTCAAATTTTCGTCGACATTCGGTGTAGTACGGGCTGGCGTGGCCGCCTTCGGCGCTGGGTGCGCCTGGCGCGCGACACGATGTCAAGCGCGGCCAAACGGTGCCGCAGGGGCCTGGCACAAGGCGTCCTGACGCGCGCTATCGTCGCCCGATGTTTGCCCGCATTTGCCCCGTCCTAGTCATTGCATTCGCGCTGCCCTTGGTGGCCAGCGCGCGGCCGACCGTGGCGGAGAGCCTGGCGCGCGCCGCACCTGATCTGGACCGCAAGGTGCTGCAGCTGGCGCTGTCGGCGCGTCACTGCGCTGGCGATGCGCACGGTGATCGGCTGGCGGTGATCGATTACTCCAAGCCCTCGACCGAACCGCGCCTGTGGGTCTTCGATCTCAGGCAGCGGCGGCTGCTGTATCGCGAACACGTGGCGCATGGACGCGGCAGTGGCGAGAACTACGCCGCTGCGTTCTCCAACACCGAGGGCAGCCATCAGAGCAGCCTGGGCCTGTTCCGCACCGCCGACACCTACGAGGGCGGCAATGGCTACTCGCTGCGCCTGGATGGCCTGGACCCCGGCTTCAACGACCGCGCCCGTGAACGCTACATCGTGATGCATGGCGCGCCCTACGTGGATCCCGACTTCGCCCTCGTGCAAGGCCGGCTGGGACGCAGCCTGGGCTGTCCGGCAGTCCGCCCGCAGGTGGCCCGCGAGATCATCGATACTCTGCGCGATGGTCAATGGTTGTTCGTCTACTACCCGGATGCGACATGGCTGAATCAGGCGGCGAGTCTGTCCTGCACCAGGACTGCGTGGGCGCAGCAGACTGCCGGCGCGGCGGCAAGCGCGAGCAGCGCGCCCTGAGGCGCAGATCCGCGCCCTTGCGGGCCAGCCTCAGTCGCGCGCTCGGCCTACTCGCGCTGGTATTGCTGCTGGGTGCTTGCGCCGGGCGCGGACCGAGCATCGAAGTGCCGCCGGAAGCGCCACCACCACCAGCGCTGAGCGCTGAGGAGATCCATCAACTGCTCGGCCGGGCGCCGCCGATCCTGATCGACGGCGTGGCGCTGGGCAATGTGGACGCCGTGCGCAGCTTCTACGCCGCGCGGGAGCATCGACCGGCCTTCACCGGCATCGAGTGTACCCGCCGCATGCCGGCACTGGCGGAGGCCCTCGCGCAGGCCGCGGCGCACGGCTTGAATCCGGCCGACTACCACCT
>ERZ1066138.60-NODE-60-length-34532-cov-10.737419_pt1 | contig 34532 bp, 25 predicted proteins | sample MGYA00382785_ERZ1066138 | MGnify/ENA primary metagenome ERZ1066138 (study PRJEB33369, sample SAMEA5778368) | biofilm metagenome | biome: Industrial cooling water; feature: Water cooling tower basin; material: Biofilm | place: United Arab Emirates | collected... | reverse complement strand
AGCGAACTGCATGGGGGCTCATCATGGACGATCATTTTTGGCCGAGTGTCTACCCAGGTCTCATCGTCGGCGCTCTCATTGGGCTGGCGGATGGGTCGATCTGGTCCACACTGCTGGGGGCGCTAGGCGGACTTGGCGGTGCGTTCGCGGCCTTTTACGCAGTGACCATGCTGGCTATCGAGCCGGGTCTCATTCCGCTGATCGCGATTATTGTAGGGGCAGTCGTGGGCGCGAAGCTTTGCACCCTGCTCGTGGGGAAATTTACCGGACGTCCGGCTGCCGGTTAGTCGCCAACTACCGTGACACCGTACCAGGGTCGGCAGCACGGCGTCGGATATCATCGGCGAAGCGCGGGTTGATCAGTTCGAGGCGGTGGAAGTCCTCGGCATGCAGTTTCAGGAGCCGGCACTTCGTTGCGGTGATGCACGGCGCGCTGGGTGAGTCGCCGGTCAACATCGCCGTGGCGCCAAAGAAATCTCCTGACTCAAAGACGATCTCCGCCTCCGGGTGCTGCATGCGCACTTTTCCGGAGGCAACGAAGAACATGGCGCGGGCCGGCAGGCCGGCCTTCAGGATTTCGGATTTCGGTGGCACATGATGGGCGTGGAGGAGGGGCATCAACTCGCTGACTTCACGGGCGTCGAGTTCGGCCAGAAGTGGAATACGCGACATCAGCGACCAATTGACGACGAAGTCGCGGCGGCTCGTCTCCTGAGAAAACCCTGCTGAAATGATCGCGACGGGGAGCGCGAGAATGCACACTCCCGTCACCATGACAAAGCTGCCAAATATGCGCCCAAGCGGTGTGACCGGCACAATGTCGCCGTAGCCAACGGTGGTGAGCGTTGCCATCGCCCACCAGGCACTGGCCGGAATGCTGCCGAATTTGTCCGGCTGAGCATGGCTCTCGATGAGGTAGATTCCGGACGATGCAAAGAGCAGGGCGGTGACAAGCAGTAAGCCGGCTCCTAGAAGCGAGCGGCGCTCGTTGAAGAGAACGCGCATGAGCGTGTGCAAAGCGGGGGAATAGCGCGACAGCTTGAGAAAGCGGAGCAGGCGCAAGACACGCAATATGCGCAAATCCATGCTGAAGAAAGCCTGCACGTAGAACGGCAGGATTGCGAGCAGATCGATGATGAGAGCCGGTGTGGCCGCGAGTTTCAGGCGGGCCTTCCACGGCGGATCATGGCGGAGAAAAGGCACCTCGACAGCGGTCCACAGTCGCAAAAGGTATTCCAAGGTGAAGACGGCGACTGAGAAGACATTGAAAGCTTCAAACTCGGAAGCGTACGCGGCTCCGTAGGCCGGCACCGTTTCTAGGACGAACGCCGCCACGTTCAGCAGGATGAGCGTGAGGATCGACGCATCGAAGATGCGGCTGAAGATCCGGTCGCCGCGACCGACCTCGATTGGTTCATAGACGGCCCGGCGCAGCGGATGCGGCGGTCGGTGTCGGGTCGGTCTGTACAGCCGTTGCATTCTCCCCCGCAGGCCACTCCCGGAACGGGCCAGGTGGCATGGCTGACGGGCTTGGCGTAATCGAGGCGAGAGGGGGGGGGGCGGGGCGCGGGTTGCCACAGCAGCTGGCGCGATGGGCGTTGACCGTTGATGGTCCAAAAGCTATAGACCGCGCCAAGCAACGCCCGGACCTTCGGTTCCGGGCGCAACCTCATTTGAACACCAGTGTCACCAGGCCGGTCTATCGGCTCGGCCGCCCCAGACCAGGGGCAAGGCCGGGGCAACCCGCCGGGGCAGGAAAAAACAAGGAATTCAAGACTATGGCCAACACGTCCTCGGCAAAGAAAGCCGCCCGTCAGATGATCACCCGCACCGCGCGCAACAAAGCGCGTCGCACGCGGCTGAAGTCGAGCGTCCGCGGCGTCGAGGAAGCGATTGCCTCAGGCGACAAGAGCAAGGCCGCCGCTGCGCTCAAGGCCGTTGAGCCGATCCTCGTGCGAACTGCTCAGAAGGGCATCGTTCACAAGAAGACCGCCAGCCGCAAAGTCTCTCGCTTGGCTGCACGCGTGAAGAGCATGGCGTAATCGCCCGCGGGAATAGGCGCGCCCACAGCTATGAGAACTGAAGAACCGGGCCGACGCGCCCGGTTTTTTTATTGTCTATTTTGTTCAGCGCGCGCAAAGGCCCCGTAATTCCGAGTCAACGGTGTGGCGCCGGGAAACAGATTCATTGTCGCGATTGTGACGTGTTCGCAACAGAGGAAGCGTCGTGAGAATAAAGGGTTCGCAATATGAACATCGCTAACCCGTGGATTCCCAGGCTCTTCGTGGACAAGGTTGTTGATGGCGCACATCGGACCCTGGCGCGGGACGTTGGAAAAATGCAAGCGCGGGCCGAAAAGCGAGTCTGACCGAGCGGATTGGTGGCCGAGTTTGAAATCGGGGTTTTCGATCAATGGGATTCAGATTCGAGTGGTCGTTGAATCTGAGAGTCTGGCACCTAAAAAAACCAGAAAAATCAGCCGTACTTGAAAGCTCGTGACGGCGGGCCGGAGTCTTGCGCGCGGAGTGGTTAAGCGATAATTAATTTCCTGTGCCCTGGCTGTGGGGCGCGTGTTTGAAAATGTAAATTTGTTGGCGTGCGTCGGCCCTTGTTTTAATTGCGTACCGCGTCCTGGGTTTCATCGTCATCCAATGGCCATAGCGAACCTCAACGGGCTGACAACAGCCGGTTGGGGACACGAAAGGCAACACCACTCTACGTCTTGAGGTAAAGGCTGCGGATTTTCTCGGCTGTGCGGCGGGGAAGTTCGCAAGGACCATGCGAAGGCAGGTTGGCGTGCGAAGCGTCCGTTTTTTTGTTGTGGAAGGAGTTCGGGCTTGAGCGTTCATGATGTGCCCGTGGAAGAGACCTGGGCTCGTCTGCAAAGCGACAAGGCGGCCGTTCTGATCGACGTGCGGACGAAGGCAGAATGGACGTTCGTTGGCCTGCCCGACCTCTCGGGACTTGGCCGACAAGTGGTCACACTCGAGTGGCAATCTCTGGATGGCCGGGTGGATCCGGCATTCTCTGAACGTCTCTCGGGGTTCCTGGAGCAGGCCGGCATGGGGAGGAACACCGAGTTGTTCTTCATCTGTCGGAGTGGAGCCCGAAGCCGCGCTGCGGCAGAGGCTATGGCATCGGCCGGATACGACCGGTGTCACAATGTGGCGGAAGGCTTCGAGGGTCCCCCCGACGCCAACCGTCATCGGGGGAAGGTTGCCGGCTGGAAGGCTGCAGGTCTTCCTTGGGTGCAAGGGTAGGCACCCGACTTTTAGAGATCCTGGTCTGAAGCCGCCGTTGCTCGAGGGCAAACGGCAATCGGCGGAGGCATGCCCGGATCGAGGGAAGAATTAAGTTCAAGTGCGGGGTAGCACAATGCAAACGTCGGAAGCTCTCAAAACGCCAGAGGAACCTCGCGGCAAGAAGGTTCATGCCGCCCTCAAAGCGCGTCTCGGTGACGATATCTACACGAGCTGGTTCAAGACACTTGATTTCGACGGTTTCGACGGCAAGACGGTGACGGCGTCGGTGCCCGTGAAGTTCCTGCGTAATTGGATCCAATCGCATTACATCGATGACCTGCTCGCCTGTAGCCGCCTCGAGTTCAAGGGTGCGGAGCGGGTAGACGTGCAGCTGCGTCAGCCGGGCGGACAGAACTTGCGGGTCATTGCCAGTACGGCCGAGCCGCAGCGCAACGATGTCTCGGGGCTGGACCACAGGCAGCCGCAGTCTCCGCCGGAGCAGGGTGCGCGCCCGTCACCGGTACGTGGCACCATGGCTCCGTCGCCGACGCGGATTCCGGCAGGCGGCGTGGAGGGATCGCCGCTCTACCCGCACCATACGTTCGAGAACTTCATCGTCGGAGCGCCCAACCGTCTTGCGCACGCTGCGGCCGTGCAGGCGGCCGAGACCGTGATGAACGGATCTCCGGGCATCAATCCGCTGTTCTTCCATTCCTCTGTTGGGCTTGGCAAAACGCATCTTTTGCAGGCGATCGCCTGGGAGGTGCGCCGCCGCTCTCCGCATGCAAACGTGCTCTATCTGACCGCCGAGCGGTTCCGCTACGAATTCGTGGAAGCGGTGCGCAGCTCCGATCCGCTTGCGTTCAAGGAGCGGTTCCGTCATGTCAACATGCTGCTCATTGACGACCTCGAATTCTTGCAAGGCGAGAAGACGGAGCAGGAATTCGAACACATCATCAACGCATTGCTCGATGGCGGGCGTCAGGTCGTGGTTGCCTCGTCGCGTCCGCCGGGGCACATCGAGCGGCTCAACGAGCGCATGCGGTCGCGGCTACAGCGCGGTCTCGTGACAGAGATCGGAGGGTTCGATGAGGACCTTCGCATGAAGGTGCTCGAACGCCGGGTAGCCGAGAAGAAGCTGGTCGATCCGTCGTTCGAACTCTCGCGCGAAATCCTCGAGATGTTAGCGCAGCGGCTGACCGAGAACGGCCGCGAACTGGAAGGTGCGGTCAATCGGTTGCATCAGACTTGGCAGCATGTGCGCGGTACCCTCACGCCCGACATCGCCGAGACCGTCATTCGCGATCTCGTGCATTCGGGCGGCGATCAGCGCCGCATCAAGATCGAGGACATCCTGCGGGTCGTGTCGCGTCACTTCGGCGTATCGAAGGGCGATCTGCTCTCGCAGCGGCGTCACCGGTCCGTGGTCTGGCCGCGCCAGATCGGCATGTGGCTGGCCAAGCAGCTGACCGCTCGCTCACTGCCGGAAATCGGCCGACGCTTCGGCAACCGTGATCATACAACTGTTCTGCACGCGATCCGCAAGATCGAGGGCGAACTCAACGGGAATCAGCGTCTCCGGGATGAACTGGAAGACCTGAAGAAGATGCTGGCGCACTAGCGCTGGCTGGGGATCCCGGCGGGGAGAGGGCCACGCCCACCGGGTCTGACGGCTTCGCTATCCTTGGGGCGGCGAAGACTTTGCGGGGTGGGAGATGGGGACGCGGTCACGCGGCCCCATCTCCTGTTTTTCAGGGGTGTTTTGCCCGGCCGGGGCAGGATTTGGCCAGCCTGGGATCCCGCAGCACTTGAATGGGGCGGGAGAACCGGTCATTTTGCAGCCCTTCCGCGAATCCCTTGTTCGTGGTCCCTATTGTTCCGGCCGGTCACGTCCGGCGATGTGAGGGGGCTTACAGGGGCTTGCGCTAGGCGGTGGCTTTCGGCCGCCGGTCTCTCCCCACCGCGTCGGTACGCGTTCCCACCGCAGCAAGGCTAAGGGCAAGCAAGACATGCGTCTGGTTATTGAAAAAGGCGAACTGTCGAGAGCGCTCGGGCATGTCACGAGTGTCGTGGAACGGCGCACGACGATCCCGATCTTGTCGAACGTGCTACTGAAGGCGTCGCCGGCGGGGCTGGAGTTCAAGGCAACCGACCTTGAGCGCGAGGTCGTCGAGGAAGCCAAAGCCGACGTGACGCAGCCGGGCGCGCTGACCGTTCCTGCGCACATGCTGCACGACATCGTGCGCAAGCTGCCCGACGGCGCACAGATCGAATTGAAGCGCGACGCAGAGAAAGAGCGGCTGACGCTCTCGGCGGGACAGGCACGGTTCGCCTTGCAGACACTCGGGCCGGAGGATTTTCCCGATATCGCAGCAGGCGATCTCGGCCACTCGTTCGAGGTTCCGGCGGCTGAACTGAAGCGCATCATCGACAAGACGCGATTTGCGATTTCGACGGAAGAGACGCGCTACTACCTCAATGGCATTTTTCTGCATACGGCCGAGACCAACAAGAAGCCGACGCTGCGCGCGGTTGCCACCGATGGGCATCGCCTGGCGCAGGCGGAATTCGATCTGCCGAAGGGTGCAGCCGGCATGCCGGGCGTGATCATACCGCGCAAGACCGTCCAAGAATTACAGCGGCTCGTGGAAGGCGTGACGGATCCTGTGCGCGTGTCCGTATCTGCGGCGAAGGTGCGGTTCGAGATCGGCTCGGTGACGCTAACGTCGAAGCTGATCGACGGAACCTTTCCCGATTACGGCCGCGTTATCCCGCAGTCGAACGACAAGACGATGCTCGTCCCCAACACCATCTTCAAGGCAGCGGTGGATCGCGTCTCAACGGTTGCGAGCGAGCGCGGGCGGGCTGTGAAGCTGGCGATTTCGAAGAACAAGCTCGTGCTGTCGGTGAACAATCCGGAAGGCGGCAGCGCTACTGAAGAGATCGGGGTGACCTATGACGCCGCTCCGATCGAGATCGGCTTCAATGCGAAGTATCTGCTCGACATCGCGAGCCAGGTCGAAGGTGAGGAAGCGCGGTTCATGCTGGCCGACGCGGGCTCGCCGACAATGATCAAGGACAGCGAAGACAACGGTGCGCTGTACGTTTTGATGCCGATGCGGGTGTAGGCGTTTTGCGCATGTGCTGCGCGTCTGGCTGAAAGTTGAACCATGGCAGACGCGGCTCCGCGGCTTTGGGTCGAGCGGCTGACGCTCACCGATTTTCGAAATTATGAAAGCGCGACGCTCGAGCTTGGGCCGGAGCCGGTCGTGCTTGCGGGCGCGAACGGATCGGGCAAGACAAACTTGCTGGAGGCCGTGTCGCTGCTGGCGCCGGGACAGGGGCTGCGGCGCGCGGCCTATGCCGATATCGCGCGGGCATCCGGCGACGGCAGCTGGTCGGTCGCGGCGAAGGTGCACACGGACCTCGGGGCTGTCGATATCGGGACGGGGATCGCGGCCGGCGGGGACAATGCCCCCGGGCGAATCGTGCGTATCGACGGGGTGACGAAGCAAGGGTCGGGTATTCTGGCCGATTACGTCGAAGTGGCGTGGCTGACGCCTGCGATGGACGGTCTTTTCACGGGGGCGGGTTCCGAGCGGCGGCGATTTCTCGACCGGCTGATCCTGTGTTTCGATGCCGAGCATGGGCGGCGGGCGTCACGGTTCGAGCGCGCGATGCAGCAGCGCAACCGGCTTCTCTCGGACGACGTTCGCGATCATGCGCGGTTCCAAGGTTTGGAAGACGTGATGGCTGAAACTGGCGTTGCGATCGCGGCGGCGCGGGCCGAGGCGGCAGCCGCTCTGGGGGCGATTTCGGAACGGCGGCGGGCGCGGGATCAGGCGTCGGCGTTTCCCTGGGCGGTGATTGCCGTCGAGGGCACGCTGGAGGCAAATCTCAGATCCATGCCGGCGCTGGACGTGGAGGAACGATACAAGGCGGCGCTGCGCACGGGGCGCGAGCGTGATCGCGCGGCGGGGCGGACGCTGGAAGGGCCGCACCGCTCGGACCTCGTGGTTGAGCATGGGCCCAAGGCGATGCCGGCGCGGCTGTGTTCAACGGGTGAGCAGAAGGCCCTGCTGTTGGGGCTTGTTCTTTCCCATGCGGAGTTGACGGCCGAGCGCCAGAGCGGGCGGGCGCCCATCCTGCTCCTCGATGAAGTGACTGCCCATCTGGATGCCGCACGGCGCGCGGCGCTATTTCAGGAAATTTTGGCCATTGGAACGCAGGCGTGGATGACGGGGACGGACGCGGAGGCCTTTTCCGCGCTTGGCAACCGGGCGCGTTTTGTGACTGTTGACGAGGGGCGGACGGGAATTATGTCTCGGCGCTGACGGCGCGACAAAGCGGCACACGCAAACTACTGAAAAACTTACCACTTTTCTTATGGATAGCGGTGTCCGTGCGGTCGCTTTTCTAGCCCTTTCGTTGCCCTGCGTGGTATAGTCCACATGCTTCTTAGAACAACAATCCAAGACAGGTCACGAATGAGCGCGGAGCCCGCACGAAAGCCGCCAGTGGACGACTACGGTGCCGACAGCATCAAGATGCTCAAGGGCTTGGATGCGGTACGCAAACGCCCCGGCATGTACATCGGCGATACCGACGATGGGTCGGGTCTGCACCACATGATCTACGAAGTCGTCGATAACGCCATCGACGAGGTTTTGGCCGGACACGCGAGCTCGTGTCAGGTGACGCTCAATGCCGATGGCTCGTGCACGGTTCGCGATGACGGGCGCGGGATTCCGACGGGCATCAAGAACGACGACGACATGGATCCGAAGCGTTCGGCGGCGGAGATCGTGTTCACGGAACTGCACGCCGGCGGCAAGTTCGACCAGAACTCGTACAAAGTTTCAGGCGGCCTGCATGGCGTGGGTGTGTCGGTCGTCAACGCGCTCTCGACATGGCTGAAGGCGCGCATCTGGCGCGAGGGCAAAGAACATCTCATCGAATTTCGCGACGGCGTCACAGTGGCGCCGCTGCGAGTGATCGGCGATGCGAAGGGGGAGCGTGGAACGGAGGTGACGTTCCTGCCATCGCCGCAGACATTCACCATGGTCGAATTCGATTATCCGACGATCGAGCACCGGCTGCGCGAACTGGCGTTTCTCAATTCGGGCGCGAAGGTGCTTCTGACGGATCATCGTCACGCCGATACGAAGAGCGAGGAGTTCTACTACGAAGGTGGCACGGCAGCGTTCGTGCGCTATCTCGACCGCTCGAAGCAGGCGTTGATACCCGAGCCGCTCATGATACGGTCGGAGAAGGACGGCATCGGTGTGGAGGTCGCGCTGTGGTGGAACGAAAGCTACCACGAGAACGTGCTGTGCTTCACAAACAACATTCCGCAACGCGACGGTGGTACGCATCTGGCCGGGTTTCGAGCAGCGCTGACGCGCGTGATCAACAAGTATGCGAATGAGAGCGGCATCGCGAAGAAAGAAAAGGTCGATCTGACGGGCGAAGATGCGCGCGAGGGTCTGACCTGCGTGCTGTCGGTGAAGGTTCCGGATCCGAAGTTTTCATCGCAGACGAAAGACAAGCTGGTCTCGTCTGAAGTGAAGCCGGTCGTGGAGAACACGGTCGGCGACCAGCTGGCGGCATGGTTCGAAGAGCATCCCAAGGAAGCCAAGACGATCGTTGGAAAGATCGTCGAGGCAGCGCTGGCGCGGGAGGCGGCGCGCAAAGCACGCGAGTTGACGCGGCGCAAGGGTGCGCTGGACGGCTTGCGGCTGCCCGGTGGGTTGGCCGAGTGTCAGGATCGCGATCCCGCCAATACCGAGATGTTCATCGTCGAGGGTGACTCGGCCGGTGGTTCGGCCAAGCAGGGACGAAAGCGCGAGTACCAGGCGGTGCTGCCGATCCGAGGTAAGATTCTCAACGTGGAGCGCGCACGCATCGACAAGATGCTGTCGTCTGAGCAGGTGACGAACATCATCGGTGCGCTCGGCACTGGCATTCGCGATGACTTCGATCTGTCGAAGCTGCGTTATCACAAGATCATCATCATGACCGACGCCGACGTGGACGGCGCGCACATCCGGACACTGCTGCTGACGTTCTTCTATCGGCAGATGCCGGAGCTGGTGGAGAAGGGGCACGTCTATATCGCGCAGCCGCCGCTCTATAAAGTGGCGCGGGGCAAGTCGAGCACATACCTCAAGGATCAGCGGGCGCTCGAGGATTACCTGATCGACGCCGGTCTGGAAGATACGACGCTGCTAACCTCAGACGGCGAGCGCGGCGGTCAGGATTTGCGCGAGGTCGTGAAAGACGCGCGGATCGTGGTGAACCTCATCGATCAGCTGCATTCACGCTACAATCGCGGCATCGTTGAGCAAGCGGCCATCATGGGGCTGCTCGATCCGGATCTATTGCAGACGGAGGAGCGGGCGGACGCGGCGGCCAAGGCGCTCGCCAGCCGGCTCGATCAGTTGGCCGAAGAGACCGAGGGCGGCTGGGAAGGCCGTATCGGGAACGAGGGCTACGTCGTACGGCGCCAAGTGCGCGGCGTGACGGAAGCACATACTCTCGACCGGGCTCTCATTTCGTCGTTGGATGCGCGTCGCATCAACGAGCGGCGAGAGTCGCTGTCGGAAGTTTACGCGCAACCGGCGAAGCTGAAGCGGAAGTCGGAAACGATTCCGGTGCACGGGCCGCGCAGCCTGTTGGATGCCATTTACGAAGCGGGTCGCAAGGGTCTGACGCTGCAGCGCTACAAAGGGCTAGGCGAGATGAACCCGGAGCAGCTTTGGGAGACGACGCTGGATCGCGACGCGCGGACGCTCTTGCAGGTGAAGCTCGGCGACTTGGCGGAGGCGGACGAGATGTTCTCCAAGCTGATGGGCGACGTGGTGGAGCCGCGGCGCGAGTTCATTCAGGATAATGCGCTCAGCGTCCAGAACCTCGACGTGTGATGGCGTGAGCCATGACCTTCACTGTTTCAGCGTTCTATAAGTTCTCGCGCGTCGAAGATTGCGAGGCCTTGCGAGCTGACTTGGCCGCGCGCGGTGAGGGGGAAGGGCTGTGCGGAACGATCCTCATTGCCCCGGAGGGGATCAACGCGACCATCGCCGGGCCGGATAGCGGCGTGCGGGCATTTCTTGCGCACCTGCGGTCTGATCCGCAATTCGCGGGGCTCGTGTCGAAAGAAAGCGTAGCAGAGACGCAGCCGTTCCAGCGCTGGAAGGTGAAGGTGAAGCCGGAAATCCTGACGTTCGGGGCGGCGGAGGCTGATCCCAATGTCAGAGCCGGCACCTATATCAAGCCGCAGGAGTGGAATGCGCTGATTACGCGCGAGGATGTGCTGCTGATCGATACGCGGAACGATTACGAGGTCGCGATCGGGACATTCCGCGGGGCAGTTGATCCCAAGACGCGGGCGTTTACCGGATTCAAGGATTTCGTGGCCGCGAACCTCGATCCTTCGACGCATCGCACGGTCGCCATGTTTTGTACCGGCGGCATCCGCTGTGAGAAGGCATCAGCCTACCTGCGGGCGCATGGATTTGAAGACGTCTATCATCTCGAAGGTGGCATCCTGAAGTATCTCGAAGACATCCCGGCAGAGCAGAGCCTCTGGGACGGGGCGTGCTTTGTCTTCGACGAACGCGTCGCGGTGGGTCACGGGGTGCAGCCGTCTGGCCATCGTCTCTGCCGATGCGGATGGCCGGTGGCACCAGGCGGCGCGGTGTGTTCCTCGTGCGGAGCCTCCGCTACTTAGGAGCGTTTGTGCCGTCGCCCTTCAGGCTCAAGATGTAGGCGATGAGGTTGTCGGCGTCCTGAGCGGGGACGATCAGGTTCGGCATGGTCGGGTGAGGGGACTGCAAGAACACGCTCAAGGCTGTCCGGGTGATGCCTGGAGTATCTGCGACGGCTTTGAAGGCGGGTGCATCGGGGTTCGGCGATTCCGTTTCGCCGAAGAGGACCGCATGGCACCCGGCGCAATTGGCTTGTGCATAGCTTACGCCGAGCTTGGGGTTTCCAAGTTCGTCGGCAACGGCGGATGAAGGGACGGCCGAGCATGCGGCGAGGGCAGCGCTGAGGGCGGCAAAAAGCGGTTGGCGCATCTGGTTCGTTCCTCGTTGAAGCGGACGCCCGGCGAGAGTGTTATCCAGGAAAAGACATGTCCCGCCCTTGAGCAGGATCAAGCGTTGCGGGCGGCGGCCAATCGTTGCGCGTGGCAGCCCGAGCGGCCTTCGTAGTTAACCGCCTCTTAAATTCAAACACTTAGTCTACGAAGTCGGGGTCATGCCGGCTGTTTGCTTCACTGCTAACGCGTGCCGGCTGTCGTGTCTGGATCAGACGTCATGAGTGGGTCTAAGCGGGGGCGCGCGAAGGGTCGCGTGCGGCGCGGCGCCGTGAAAGCGCGGCGCTCCGGCGCGGCGCTATTGGAGTGGTCTTCGCGCCGAAAAAAGGGCGGGCCTGCCAATCGTGCCCGCAAAACCCTGAACCGAATGAGCCCGCGAACGCGCTTTATCGTGCTCCCGCCGGTGATCGCGTTTGTCGTCGCATCGCTAGGGCTGGTGACGATGCTCGTCACCTACACCATCACCATACCCGATCCTCTGTCGCTCAGGACCAAAGTCTCAGGCCAGCCGATTCGTATCCTGGCGCGCGACGGCAGTATGCTTGCCGAACGCGGCACGGCGCACGACTACATCCCGCTCGACCTTCTGCCCAAGCGCGTGATCGATGCCGTTATAGCGACGGAGGACCGGCGGTTCTGGACGCACTGGGGCTTTGATCCGGCAGGCCTTCTGCGGGCTGTGTTCGTGAACCTGCGGTCCGGACGTTTCGTGCAAGGCGGCTCTACACTGACCCAGCAATTGGCGAAAAATCTCTTCCTCTCGCCGGAGCGGACGCTTGCCCGAAAAGTCGAAGAGGTCGTGCTCGCGCTGTGGCTGGAACTCCGGCTCAGCAAGGAAGAGATCCTCGAGCTTTATCTCAATCGCGTCTATTTTGGCGGCGGGGCGTACGGCATCGAGGCCGCGGCACAGCGCTATTTCGACAAGTCCGCCCGCTCACTGACTTTGGCAGAGGCGGCCGTGATCGCCGGATTGTTGAAGGCGCCATCGCGCTTCGCGCCGACGTCGAGCCCAAGGCTGGCCGTCATTCGCAGCCATAGCGTGTTGGCGAAGATGCATGATGCGGGCTTCATCTCCGCTGCGGAAGAGCAGATGGCGCGCTCGAAGCGGATGGTGTTTTCCAATGTCCGGCGCGATCAGGAACGGCAGGCCGCCGACTATGCGATCGATTATGTGCTAGATCGGATGCCGGATGCGCTCGGCGGAGCAAGCGGCGATATCATCGTCGAAACGACGATCGATCGCGATCTTCAGCAGCACGCCTCTTCGGTGGTGGCGGAGGCGATTGGGAAAGAGGGCGCTGCGCTCGACGCAAGTCAGGCGGCGGTGGTGGTGCTCGACACGAGCGGCGGTGTGCGGGCCATGGTCGGCGGACGCTCGTATGCGGAGAGCCAGTTCAATCGCGCGGTGAAGGCCATGCGACAGCCCGGCTCCGCGTTCAAGCCGTTCGTTTATCTCGCCGCCCTGGAGAAGGGCTACAAGCCAGACAGCGTGGCTTATGATCTGCCTTTCAACCTGGAAGGTTGGTCGCCGCAGAACGACAATGGACGTTTCGGAGGGGCGATCACGTTGCGGCATGCGTTGGCGCAGTCGGTGAATACGGTGGCTGTGCGGCTGATGATGGACGTCGGTCCGGACAAGGTCGTTGCACTGGCCACCAAACTCGGGATCGACGCGCCGCTGAGGACGGAGCCGTCGCTCGCGCTTGGGACGTCGGAAGTCTCGCTGTTGGATCTGACGGGAGCCTATGGGGCATTCGCGTCGGGCGGGTCTGTGGTGGAGCCGCATATCATCCGGCGCATACGGTCGAGTACAGGCCGGGTGCTTTACGCGCGGCCGGCGCTCTCGACAGATTCGGTCGTGGCTCAGGGATCAGTGGCAGCCTTGAACGGCATGCTGCACGACGTCGTTGAAAGCGGGACGGGAAAGCGTGCGCACCTTGCTGGGCATGCGACCGCCGGCAAGACGGGAACGAGCCAAGATTTTCGCGATGCCTGGTTCATCGGGTACACGGCCCACTTCACGGGCGGCGTGTGGACCGGGAACGATAATGGCGAACCGATGCGGAGGGCGACGGGCGGCAATCTTCCGGCGCTGATCTGGAACCGTGTCATGGCGCAGGCGCATGTCGGCAAGGACAGCATGCCGCTCGCGGGGCTAGATGCGGCGGGCGGACTTGGTGGCGCAGGTGCGTTGGGTTCTTACGCGAGCGACGGCGCTGCTCCTCCCGAACTGTTGCCGTGGAAGATGCCGACGAAGGTTCCGCCGAACGCCAAGCCGAAGGCGAAGCCGGAAAAGCGTGCGCGGGTCGATGTCTTTCCCACAACCCGCATCGACGAGGATTTCATCGTGCGGGCGCTGGCCGGGTTGCCTGAGACGAAGGAACGAGTAGGGCCGCGACTCGATGAGGGATCAACGGCGATCTCTCAGCCTCGCGCTGCGGCGCCGTTGCCTGGGATGATGTCGCTTGGTGCCGGTCTTGGGGCTCTGACTCGCTGATCTATCAATCGCCGTATTCGACGCCGTATCGGTGCAGATCCATGCCGTAAATGCGCAGCCAGCGCTTGGCCTCGTCCATGCCGGGGCATGACTTACGCACCAAGACCCAGAAGCGGGGACCGTGATTCATTTCCCGCAAGTGCGCGACCTCGTGAGCGGCGACATAGTCGAGGACGGCGGGTGGGGCGAGCACGAGACGCCATGAGAAAGAGAGCGCACCTGTTGTCGAGCACGATCCCCAGCGGCTCGTCTGGTCGCGAATGGTGAGGCGCCCTGGCTGAACGCTTAGCCGATCCGCGTGCCAGGCGACACGCCTCTCAAGATCCGACTTCGCCTCGTGAGTGAACCATTGCTGCAATCGCTTGACGGCGGCTGCTCTCTCACCGGGTGCGTAAAGTTCCGGGAACGGATGGGCATCGAGCCGGCGCACGACGCGACGACGTGGCACCTCACCTGGCATGACGACGCGGTGTGCAGTGCCGCGCAAGGGCACGAGCATGCCATGGCGGAAGGGGATCGGCTCGGGCAGGCTATCGAGACGCTCGCGGACCCAATCGAGATTGCGCGTGAGGAAGGAGCCGGCTTCTTCGATGCCGCACTGGACCGGCAGGGTGACAATGACCGCACGGCGGGTGCGGCTGACGCGAAGGGTGAGGCGGCGGGCCGCAGGATGATGTCGCACTTCAACAGGTGCGCCTATGCGATCGGTCTCGCGGTTGGAAAGGGTCGTCACTTGAGGCGCTTTGGTCTTCCGCATGTACGTCCTCGAATGAACGGAACTTCCGCACGATATATATGGCAGAGAAGGCGATGCGCCTTGATCCCGATCACAACACGATACGATGCTGTTCTTTCGCTTTCGTCAATCGTGTTGTGCGATCTGCAGCGCATGGCGCCGCACCATGCGTTCGTTCAGAGAGACACCTACCAAGTTCGGTGCTATGTGGGCGAGTAGAATTTTTTATGATGCGGTTCCGTGCGCCCAGAGTGTGGCATCGCGGTGTCATCGGCGATTGGCCGCACTCAAAGTCCCTTCAAGAAAACTGATTGTTTCGCTGATCACAATGCTGCAGCCAGTGCGTCTGCGAGCGCGGTGGCGTCGGTCGAGTGCGGAAAGTGCTTCACGTACTCACCACTCGAATTCATTAGATAAAAAAATGAACTGTGATCGATGTTGTAACGCGTCGGGTCTGTGTCGTCGGGCACCTTCACGGCGTACACGCGATAGGCTTTGATGGCGGCGTTCACTTCGTCGGGGGTGCCAGTCAAAGCTTGAATCCGCGGATGAAAACTCTTCATGTAAGCGGCCAGCGACTGCGGCGTATCGCGTTCCGGATCGACGGTGATGAAGAGCGGCGTCAGGCCCTCTGCTTTGTCGCCGAGTTTGTCCAGTGCGACGGTGAGGGTCTGCAGACCCGAAGGGCATACGTCCGGGCAATTCGTGAAGCCAAAGAACACCAGCATAGGCTTGCCAGAGAAATCTTTTTCTGTGCGTCGCTCGCCGGCGGTGTCGACCAGGCTGAAGGGACCACCGATTGCAACGCGTCCGGTTTGCGTTTGCGCCCGGCCCTCGGGTCCGGCTGGAATGTTCAGAGTTACGTACGCCGCAACGACACCAGCGAAAAGTCCAAGTGCGAGTGCGATGAACAGTTTCGACGACATAGTGAACGTCTCCCTAAGAGGCGACCGGCATGAAATCGGTCTTGCACTGCAAAAACTGTTCTCTTGTCAACACAGGTCAAGATCGCTTGACCCGAACCCGCCCAAGGTGCGGAGATAGCGGTGTGAGTGCGGACTTGCAACGTCCGCCACCGTATGGTTGTGAACGCACAATCGGCGGGCTTGTGAGTTCGCCGTAAAAAGGACCCTCTGAGGCGTGCCGTCCGAGCAATCAATCTTGAGCCGGCTGTGGCAGACGAGTGACGAAGACAGTCAGCTTCGCCTGCAGACGATCGTTCGTCTCCGGTGGCTGGGTGTGCTCGGCCAGCTGGCAGCCATTGCCGTCGTCGCGCTCGTTCTCGAGTTCCGGCTGCCGGTCGGCTGGTGTCTGTTTCTCACCGCGTGCTCGGCATGGCTGAATGTTTTTCTCGCGGTGCGGTTCCCGGCGCGGCATCGGCTGTCCGCGCGACTGGCCACCGAGTTGCTCGCCTACGACATCCTACAGCTGGCGGCACTTCTCTACTTCACGGGCGGGGTACAGAATCCCTTCACCATGCTGCTTGTCGTTCCGGTGACCGTATCGGCCGCTACACTACCGCCCCGGAATACGATCATCCTGGCATTGATGGCGGCAGCCGCTGCCATTTTGCTGACGATGATCTATCGCCCACTGCCTTGGTATCCATCGCAGCCGCTCGAGCACCCCTTTCTTTATGATCTCGGCATCGTGACTGCCGTCATCTCGACCATGCTGTTCATGGCTCTTTATGCGCGCAGGCTGACGCGGGAAAGCAAGTTGATGTCGGCGGCGCTGACGGCAACGGAGCTTGTTCTGGCGCGTGAACAGAAACTTCATGCGTTAGACGGCTTGGCGGCGGCGGCGGCGCACGAGCTGGGAACGCCGCTCTCGACCATTGTTCTGGTGACGAAGGAGATGCAGGCGGGCTTGCCTAAGGACAGCGCGCTCGCGGAAGACGTGGAACTCTTGCGACAGCAAGCCCTGCGTTGCCGCGAAATCTTGCAGAAGCTGACGCAGCACCCAACCGAGCAGGATCCGCTGCACGGCACCATTTCTCTTCAGGAGATGCTGGAGGAGGCTGCGGCGCCATACATGAGCGACGGCAAGCCGATTCATATCTTCGTACATCCGGCGAGCGGGACTTCCGGGACGATGCAGGACCAACCCCTTGCCGCGCGGCGGCCGGGGGTGCTTTATGGCCTTGGGAATCTGATCGAAAACGCGGTCGATTTTTCGCAAGGCCGGGTCGATCTCACCGGCGAATGGGATCAAAGTCTCGTATCGGTCACGCTTACGGATGACGGTCCTGGCTTTGCGCCTGAAATCATCGATTCGCTGGGCGAGCCCTATGTCACCTCCCGGCCGTCGGGGACGCGCAAATCCCCCAGTAAAGCTGGTGGTCTGGGGCTCGGCTTCTTCATCGCCAAGACCTTGCTCGAGCGCTCGGGGGCGCGCGTTTCGCTCGAAAACAGGCAGGCGCCGCAGTCTGGGGCGATCGTGAGGCTGGTGTGGCCGAGAGAAGCATTCGAGGCCGGGGCAGAGCGATCCGGACCCGGAACGGCGTTGCCGCGCCCTCAGGTCCGGTCGGCACCGGTCGAAGTCTACGATCGTTAATCTATTTACCAACTCGCGGGTGTGCGTTTCTCGCCGGTTTGCGCTTGGCGAGTCGGAGGCAAGACTATAGTTTGCCGCACGTGGAGGACCCCGTGACTGAAGATCTGTCATTCAAACCCGATGAACTGCCCGAAGATCGATCGTTGATTATCGTCGACGACGACCGGGCATTTTTGCAGCGCATGGTGCGCGCCATGGAGCAGAGAGGGTTCCTGGTCCGAAGCGCCTTTACGGTGTCGGAAGGGATTGATCTGGTCCGCCAGAGCCCGCCGGCATTCGCGGTCATCGATTTGCGCCTTGAGGACGGCAATGGCCTCGACGTCATCGCCGAACTGACACGGGTGCGCCCCAACGCGCGGATTATCGTGCTGACAGGATACGGGAATATCGCGACTGCGGTGACCGCCGTGAAGCTCGGTGCGGTCGATTATCTCGCCAAGCCGGCTGATGCCGATGACGTGACGGATGCTCTGCTCGCTCCGCCCAATTCGAAAGCGCCGCCGCCGGAAAACCCCATGTCGGCGGACCGGGTGCGCTGGGAGCATATTCAGCGCGTATACGAATTGTGCAATCGGAACGTCTCTGAGACGGCACGGCGGCTCAACATGCACCGCCGCACGCTGCAGCGGATCCTTGCCAAGCGCGCGCCCAAGTAGGGCGTTAAATCTCGCCGGCTTCTGATCGGGTCTTGATGGCTGGGTCGGCTACTGCTGCCAGCCGGAGGGCTGCGACGCGGGCGAAGCGCAAGGTCAAAGCCCTACGTCGTGCGCCTGCGAGAACAGGGGCGGGCCGCGCCGGTCGCAGGATTTCGGCGCCGTAGCGATCGGCGAGTATGAGGCCGCAGTCTCCTGGCAAGACGTCGCGCGGGAACTCAGGCTTGACCGCGAAAAAGAAGCGGTCGCAATACTCAGCGTATTCAGGCCATTTCTGATCGGCGCGGAAGTCTGCAAGGCTCGACTTTATTTCAACGATGGTGATGGTGCCATTACGATCGAGGGCGGCGATATCAGCGCGGCGCCCACTCGGCAATGTGAATTCCTGGAGTGGGGTCAAACCGGCATCGATTAGCATGCGCGAGGTCCCCCGCAGGATTTCGACGGCGATTGGATCGGCCGCGAGTGAGCTATCTTCCGATTGCCCGGGCGCGTGGTTCGGTGTTGCCATGGAACCGTTGTCGCCAGACCGGCGGCAGAAGTCCAGGGCCGCAGTGATTTTGCCCATCTTGGGCCGCGACCCACGTCGAGCCAGTTGTTGTAACTGCGAGTGCATCATGCCGGAACTGCCGGAAGTCGAAACCGTTCGCCGGAGCCTGGAGCGCATGCTCGTGGGGCAGTCGCTGGCGCGTATCGATTTGCGGCGCGCTGACTTGCGTTTTCCATTTCCGGAGGATTTTGCGGCGCGGCTGACTGGTCGGACCATCACAGCTGTGCGGCGGCGCGCCAAGTACCTTCAGCTGATGCTGGATAGCCGAGATGTGCTGATCGTGCATCTCGGAATGACGGGACGGTTCATCATGGGAACCCCGGGCGCGGACACGGTCCGTGGCGCTGTCGTTGGCGACTATGTTTATGAAACCGGACATCTGCCGCAGCACGATCACGTCGTCTTGGAAACCGCGGGTGGGCTGCGGATCACATACAATGATCCGCGCCGTTTCGGATACATGCTGCTCGAAGCTGAGGCCGACCTCGAAGCGCACGCGTTGTTCCGCGCGCTGGGGGTCGAGCCGCTGGGGAATGAACTCGACGCGGCGTTGCTGGCAAAGAGGGCGGCGGGCCGGAAAGCCGATCTCAAAGCTTTTCTTATGGATCAGCGCAATATTGCGGGGCTCGGCAACATCTATGTGTGCGAGGCCTTGTTCCGGGCTGGGTCATCGCCGCGGCGGCGTGCCGGGACGCTTGCCGGTCGGGGCGGTCGACCGACCGACCGCGCGGCGCGGTTGGTGCAGGCCATTCGGCAGGTGCTGACCGAGGCTGTCGAGGCCGGCGGTTCGACATTGCGTGATTACCGGCAGCCTGATGGACGAGCCGGCGCATTCCAAGATCGACACGACGTGTATGACCGCGAAGGTGAAGCGTGCCGCAAGCCCGGCTGTGGCGGGATCATCCGCCGGATCACGCAGTCGGGGCGGTCCACCTTTTACTGTCCGCGGTGTCAGACATAGCAGCGGTCAGGTTTTGCGTCGTCTGAACTGCGTGACGAACGCGAAGTAGCACAGCCCGACAATGGCAAGGCCGCCAAAGAGGAAAATGTAATTGGCGGGCCAGTCGCCTTTCGGCGTCGCGAGCTTGTTCGAACCGATGAGGAACACCAACCCCGCCGACACCGCGAGCCCATGGAGGATGTTCAACGCGGGTGCGGGCGGAATGTTGTCGCCGCCGGCCCCTAACCTGTGCACGTAATAGAGCAGAGCCGCCGCAATCAGGGCCGCGCCGGTTCCGTATTGAAAACCGTGCTGCCAGCGGATGTTTGTCAGTCCATAGATGGCGAAGAATGCTGCCGCGCCCCACGCGTATACGAGCGCCGCCCGGCGGGTATTGCGGCGCATGGTGTGAAATAGAATGTCAGGTCCGCTCTCGCTCGATGGGAACCATGCCGGTCGGTTGACACGCCAGGCAACGATCAAAACGAAGAACGCGTAAAGCATCGCCGCGGCGACAGTTATGAGCGTCTCGTTTGTAGCGACACCGTACGCCATTGCCCCGGCACTCAGCAGGAGTGCGCCGACAACGCTCGCGATCATGGGCTGAAGGGACATGATGGGTTCTCGTCTATGACCGTCAAGCGGCAGGCACGCGGTCGCGCGTATAGAACAGAGCGGCTGCGCTGATGGCGGCCAGGGCGATGGCGCCAAACAGAAACACGGTTTGCGCCGCCCAATCCCGGCGTTCTGGATTGAGGAACTGCTTATCGGGATCGATCATGAGTCCTATGACGGCGACGATCGTTCCGGCGAATTGGACGATGGTGAGAATGCGTCCGATCTTGAGCAGAGTCGGATCGTCTTTGCCGCGTTCGGCATCTTTCGACATGACCGCGGCGAACAGCAAGCTGACGGCGGCGACGACTGCAAAGGCGGCGCAGAACACCGGCCACTCGTGCCACTCCGGGAGAATGAAGAAATACGTGACGAACAGAGCCACGGCACCCCAGGCATAAACGAGGCCCATGTATCGCGCGGTGGCTGCCGACACCGCGCTGATCGACGCGCCTTGTTGATCAAGTGAAATAATTTCGCGCAGGCCAAACACGGCGATGGCGAAGCTGATCAGAGCGGTGACTGCCATATAGTGTTCCGGGTGTGTCGGCCCGGTGACAAGCATCAGAGCGCAGACGCCGATGGTCAGGGTCGTTATCCAAACGACCAGCGAGGTCTTGTCGATCATAAGTCGTCCCCGTTGAGTGTCCCGAAATCATGCCTTGGTGCCATCAGCCATTACCCGACTTCAGGGCCAACACAAAGATGGCCGCAGAAAGTTCGGTGGATTTGCGGCATTCGGGGTCGCACTCCCCGGCGAGCGACTCACGTTTGTCGTCCGCCGGGTCGAAGGAAATCCAGGCCGGATCCGACGATCTTGGGATCGGGGACCGTGGCGACGCTCTCGTCGCGGCCTTCGTAAGGCAGAAGGGTCAGGATCTTCCTTATGACTTCGAGGCGCATGCGGCGCTGGTCGTTGGCGCGAACGATGGTCCAAGGACAGTCGGCGGTGTCGGTGAAGCGAAACATTTCCGTTTCGGCGTCGCTGTAGGCATCCCACTTCCCTATCGCGGCGATGTCGATGTCGGTCAGTTTCCAACGCTTGAGGGGATTGTGCTTGCGTTCGTGGAAACGTGTGATCTGCATCTCCCGCCCGACGGTCAGATAAAGTTTCAAGAGCTTGATCCCGTCTCGGACCAGAAGGCCTTCGAATTCGGGTGCATCGCGCAGGAAGCTTGCGTGCTGCTCGGGTGTGCAGAAGCCCATGACGTGTTCGACGCCGGCGCGGTTGTACCAGGAACGGTCAAAGAGGGTCATGTCGCCGGCAGTCGGAAGGTGCTGGATGTAGCGCTGAAAGTACCACTGGCCGCGCTCGGCTTCCGTCGGCTTCGTCAGAGCGACGGCGCGGGCGTGGCGCGGATTGATCCGCTCTAGAATCGTTGAGATCGCGCCACCTTTGCCGGACGTGTCGCGACCTTCGAACAGGATGACGACGCGCTCGCCGGTCTTTTCGATGTGCGCCTGAAACTTCAGAAGTTCGAGCTGAAGGGGGGTGAGGTCGTCTTCGTAGGCCTTGCGCTTGATCTTGGCGTCGTAAGGGAAGCCGCCGGAGGCCAGCGCCGCCTCGGCGATTGCCTCAGGCAGTTCGGGATCGTTGATATCGAAGCTGGCGAACGGGTCTTTCCCGGACTTATCCGCTTTCATTTTCGATTCCGATTTGGCCGACTTCTCATCCTTCGCCATTGATGTGCGCCTCCCATCGACCGTTTCGACTTATTCGTAAAGCACGGGCGCGTCCGTCCTGCCAGTGCCCCGTCGGCGACGGCAGGTCCGGCGCCACCTTGGCGCCGGGGACAAGCCGCCGGCCCGCCATCATTGAGTCCCCGTCGCGACAAGAAGGACGACTAAAGATCAGTCTCATGTTTCAGTTGCGGTGCGAGTTCGGGGCCGAAAATGGTGTTGCAGTCGGGTGCGGATGCCGTGCGGGGGCGGAGGCTTTCGGAGTTGCCGTACGCTTCGGGTGCACGTGGCGCACCTGAGCAAAGCGGTAATCCGGCAGAAAAGCGAGATATTAAGAAGGTCGTTTTGATTGCCGGCCTCGGCATGCTGTCGTGGGTTGCGACTTATGTCGGTATGCTGGAACTGATCGAAGCCAACATGGGTGATCTGCCGCTCATTCATAAGGCTATCATCGCGTTTTCGGTCGGGATGCTGATGACGATGATCATCTGGCTGCTCGACCAGATGTTCGCGCCGATCCCGTTCTTCACGAAGGTCGTTTATGCGGGTGGATACGTTTTCCTGACGCTGATTTCGGTGGGGTTTGGGTTCGGGTTCTACTGGAAGGTCCTGGAAAGCCGGTCGGAAGCGTCTCGTTCGGCGGAATCGGCTGTCGGCCAGGTGCAAGGCTCGCTCAATGCGGCTGCGACGCGGCTCGATCAACTTCAGAGCACGCTCGTGAAACTTTCGGCGGTTTCGTCTGAAAAGGCGGAGATCGAGCGGACGAAGGGGACGTCGTGCCCCAATAGCCGGCCTGGCGATGGGCCACGACGGAAGCTGCGAGAAGATGATGCGGCGAAATTTGCTTTCGCCTCCGATTTCGTCAAGGAGCGCGCGACGGCTGTCAAAGGTGAACTTTCCGCTCTCGATGGTGATCTATTGAAAATCGTCAACAGCGATCCATCGACGGTGGATGCCAAGACAGGAACCCGCAACGAATTCATGAAAGCGCTGTCGCGCAAACTCGATATGACGGTGACCGGGTTCAATGCGTTCCGTACGGATCCGCAGTTGCGGCAGTTGCGGACTGAACTGTCCGACCGCGCAGAGCAGTCGACCTTCGGTGATCCGAAGAAAGGCGGGTTCATTTGCCCGGACGCGCAGTTGCAAGGTGCTTTGCGGGGCGCGGTGAAGGCCATCGACCAATTGCCGGAACTGGAGAAGCCGAAGATTGCCGCTGTCGAAGGCTCGGAGGCAACGATCGAGGCGTTCCGGCGGCTCATTGCGACCTTTTTCGGTGCGTTGTCGTTCAAGATGCCGCTTTCAGCAGACGAATTGCGCGAATTGCAGCAGAAGGCGGTGCAGTCGGTCGAAGGTGGTGCCGCGCAGCGTGTTGCCGACGTGGAAGCTGTGGGTCTCTCGAAGCGGGATTATGTGCCGCTCGCCGTCGCGGTGTTCGTGGACATCTGTCTGTTGCTCGTGTCGATGGGGCGTCCAGCCAATCGTCTCGGTGGCCTGATGCCGCGGATGCAGGCCGCAGAACGAAGTCCGGTCAGCACGATACTTTCGCGCTTCAACGACATTCACCGCGACGCCGATATTCGGCAGACTTTCGAGGTGTTCCGGCACGTGGTGTTCGACTGGAGTGGTGTGTACTACGTCGCGGTGCCGCTCGATGCGCCGTACACGATGGGACGGCGTCCTCCCAGCGGGTCAACGGGGTCGTATGCGATGTACGGGTCGCAGGACGCACAGGACCTGCAGAACGAGGCGCATCTGCTCGCTAACTTGTTCACCAGCTTCGAAAAGGAGCGCATCTTTGCGCGCGTGCACAGTCCGTTTCTCACGACGTCCGTGGTGCAGAGGAAACTTGCACGTCAGGGCAGCAAGTTTTCAGGGTGCCGCGCCTTCCGGATCTACCGGTTCCGCGACGGCGCGTGGCAGGAGATTATCCTCGGCGCCGTGATGGGAGCTGCGAAGCGGGCCGAGGAACAGCGTGCGGGTTCTGCTGTCGCTGATGCTACGCCTCCGGGCCGGATGGCTCGTGACCGGAAGCGGTCAGAGCCGGCGGCCCCAGGGCCATTTGGTTCCTCGGTTAAGCCAGAGTTGGGCGCAGGGCACGGACCTTATGCAAGGGCTGCGCGAGAAGAGCTGTCCCTTAGCCCGGAGCGGGACGCCGATATCGAAGTGCGGGCGGCCAATTCCAATACGGCTCCTGCTTTGCGTCCGGCTCCCAATCTACAGGGGCAAGCAGATACAGCCGCCGATCTTGCGCCGATCGTCGTTCCTTTGCCCGTGCGGCCGCGATCTCCCGTGAGTACCACGGTGTCGCCGCAAGCCGCCGTCGAAATTTCGTCACCGCCGGTTCAGCCGATTGACATGCATGCGCGTTTCGAGGCCGACAGCGCAATTCAGACACCCGAGGGCATGGTCGACATCGTGATGCAGCGCGAGACGACGTCGTTCCGGGTTCCGGTTAGCCAGGCAACACTCCCGGTCACGCTTTTTCCGACTGAGGGGGCACTCGCCAAAGCCGTTCCGCCGGTCGAGACCGTTGCGGCCGTCAAGGGGCCGGATCGTGCGCCGTCGGGGGCCGTAGAGTGGTCTCTGGACGATCAGCAAGATCCCCGGGCGGCCAAGGATCTGAGCGATCTCGATGATGAAGACACCGATGGAGCGGCGAGCATCGCAGGACGTTTGCGCCCGGCACTGCCGCGCGACTGAAAGAGAGGTGCTGGGTTGTCCGAAACAGAACGCGTCGCAACGGTTGTTTAACGTCTTTCGTCGCAGATTAGGCAGCACAACAACAGGCCTCCGGCTGTGCGGGCAACGCTCGGCTGAGGGGTAAAGATAAGGAAGCAGAGCCTATGCGCACCTTCACCCCGCCCCGCATGCATGTCGTTCGCAAGGAGGAAAAGGAGGCCCGGCTGACGGCGTTCATCGCCGACCTGCTTGCCAACGCCGTCGCGTGCGATCTGTCGGGTCTGGGGCTGACGGTGCTTGCGCGCTCGCATGAAAGCCCCGTTCTGAAGGCGCTGGCCGCTCATGCGGACGCCCTTCGCTCGGCGGGCCTGCGGATGCGGGCTATCGTCGTGCTGGATGAACCGGCCAGCCCCGAGGTCAACGCCCTGCTTGCTGGTGTGCCGTCGCGCTGCGCTTGCGATGCCCGGCTGCTCGACGCGCATGAGCAACTTGCCGTCGGCGACCGTGTGGCGTGGATTGGTGACTGCATGCGCCGTGAGCCGACGAAGCGGGACGCCTACGAAATCTATAGCGGCGATTGTGCCGAGACGGCCTCGGTCGCGCATCGCTCGTTCGACCGAGTCTGGTCGTTCACAGGTACTGGTAAGGCCGAGCCGACGGTCGCCGCCCCGGCTGTGACGGCTATCACTGCATCCGTCGAAGTCTCGATCGCAGCCATCGCCGAGGGCGAGCCGGCCCCGGTTGTTTCGACGCGTCACTGACATTTCCGAGTTACCGGTGCGAACGGTAGGGGCGGGTCCTAATGGACCCGTCCCTTTTTGATTGCGCCGTGCGACTCCCCTGTCGGGGAGCCGGCCGCACGGCGCACTCGTGTTTGCGCCGTGCGACTCCCCTGCCGGGGAGCCGGCCGCTCGGCGCGCTCGTGTTTGCGCCCGTGCGACTCCCCTGCCGGGGAGCCGGCCGCACGGCGCGGCGGTAAAAGGCGGTAAGTTGGGATAAGTTGAGCGATGCCGCCGTCGTCTGGCCGCTCGCGGGTGTTGGGCTTCACCTGAGCCTTGGGACGGTCAATGCTCCCAGCGGTTCCATCCATGCTTGAGAGTGATCCCTCGCAAGCTTTTGTAAAGGTGACGTCATGCGCCTCTTCAGCGCTTTCCTGTTTCTCGTGTTTGCCGTGATGGCCGGACCGTGGTCTGCGACGGCCGCATCGCGTTTTGCCCATCAGGGGGTCGCGGAGGATGCGGCGCGCTACGAGAAGTACGTGCGGGAGACCTGGAAGCCGGGTGGCAAGACGGCAGCCGATCTCCGGCTAGCGGCGGGCAAGCAGATGGAGAGTGATGCACGCGCGGCCTCGCGCATCTATGCGACGGCGGTCTCAGCTGACCCGAAAAGCTCGGAGAGTTGGTTGGGGCTCGCCCGGGCGCTGCTCGCGATCAAGCTGACGGACGAAAATTCGAGTGAGCGCTACGACCTGCCCGTCAACGCCTCGGGCGCGGCCTATCGAGCTTACGAGCTTACGACGGAGAAGGTGCGTCAGGCCGAGGCGCTGGCGGTTCTTGGCGAAGCGATGCAGAGGCGCGCGTATTGGCGTCCCGCGATCGAATCATACCGCATCAGCCTAGAGTTGGCGGAAGCGCCGGCTGTGCGTGCGGCTTATGACAAACTGCGCGCCGAGCACGGCTTTCGGATGACGGATTACAAGACAGACACCGAATCGCTGCGTCCGCGCGTGTGCGCGGTTTTTTCCGAGAACTTGAGCCGCGGCGACATCGATTTCGCGAAGTTCGTGTCGGTGGACGGCAAGGACCCGGAGACCGTGACGGCGGAGGGATCGCAGCTGTGCATCGAGGGGCTGACGTATGGGCAGCGCTACGAAATCCAGATCCGTGACGGGCTGCCTTCCGAAACCAAAGAAGTGATCGAGAAGAAGATCGCGCTCGCGGTCTATGTGCCGGATCGCAAGGCGTCCGTGCGGTTCACGGGCAAGAGCTACGTGCTTCCGAGCCGCGGCCAGCAGGGCATTCCCGTCGTCAGCATCAATACTGACCGCGTGGACATCGAGGTTTATCGCGTCGGCGATCGCAGCCTTGCGACCTTGATCGGCAACGGCGAACTCGATCGCCAGCTCTACGGCTACGATGTCGAAACACTGCGTGATCGGACAGGTGAAAAAGTCTACGCGGGCGAGATGGATGTTTCGCAAAAGCTGAACGAGGAGGTCGTCACGGCTTTTCCAGTGAGCGAGACGATCGGACAATTAAAGCCTGGTGCTTATGCGATGATCGCCAAGCCCGCAGATGGGTCGACGGAGAACTGGAACAGCCTTTCGACACAATGGTTCATCGTTTCTGATCTCGGTCTGACGGCATTTTCCGGTGACAGCGGCGTGCATGCTTTCGTACGCTCGCTGGCCGATACGACGGCGGTTTCCGGAGCGAACGTCAAGCTCGTTGCCCGCAACAACGAAGTTCTAGGCGAGGCGAAGTCGGATGCGAACGGTTATGTGCGCTTCGAGGCGGGGCTCGCACGCGGCGAAGGTGGTTTGCAGCCGGCGGTGCTCGTCGCTGAAACGGGTGAAGGCGAATACGCTTTTCTCGATCTGACGGCGAATGCGTTTGATCTGTCGGATCGTGGCGTAAAAGGTCGCGATGCGCCGGGACCGATTGATGCGTTTGCCTATACGGAACGCGGCGTTTATCGGCCCGGCGAAGAGGTGAACGTCACGGCGCTCATTCGCGATGCCGCCGGACTTGCTTCGGCGCTGCCGGTGACGGTTATTCTCACCCGGCCCGATGGCGTGGAGCATGCGCGGTATCCGCTGGCTGACGAGGGTCTTGGCGGGCGCACGGTTCGCATTCCGCTGGGTGGTGGTGTGATGACGGGAACGTGGCGTGCGAAGGTCCATGCCGACCCCAAGGCTGATGCGTTGGCCCAGGTGTCGTTCCTCGTCGAGGATTATGTGCCCGAGCGGCTAGATTTGACGCTTGCGCCGGAGCCGGGTCCGATTGCGGTCGATGCGGCGAAGGCGATCGCCATCAGCGGGCGATATCTCTATGGGCCACCCGCGGCTGATCTTGCCGTTGAAGGCGAAATCGTCGTGCGTGCGTCTCCGAAAGATCTGGAAGGCTATCCAGGCTACAAGTTTGGCATCGTGGACGAGCTGATCAACCCTGTCCGTCAGCCGCTGGAGCAGCTTCCCGCGACGGACGCTGACGGCAAGGCGACGCTTTCCGTCTCCCTGCCGGCGGTCGAGAAAACGGCGCGGCCTTTGGAAGCCAATATCATCGTGAGATTGCGCGAAGTCTCCGGGCGTTCGATCGAGCGGGCGGTAGTGCTGCCGGTCGATCTCAAGCAGCGCCGTGTTGGCGTGAAGCCGCTGTTCAAAGAGAGCGGACCGGGCGAAGGCGAGCAAGCCCAGTTCGAGGTGATCACACTCGATAGCGCGGGCAGCCGCACGGCGGAAGCCGGCCTCGTGTGGGAACTCGTCCGCCTCGAGACATCGTGGCAGTGGTACAGCCGCGACGGAGCGTGGACCTATGAGACCCAGACGATCCGGCGCAAGGTGGCAAGCGGTACGCTCGATACTTTGACGGAAGCTCCCGCGAAGGTCGGCTCCGAAGTCGAATACGGTCGTTACGAGCTGGAGGTCCGTTCGGTGGATGCTGGCGGACCTTCAACGAAAATGACATTCAACTCGGGTTGGTATGCGGCGGCGGGAGCTGCAGAGAGCCCGGAGATGCTCGATGTAGCGCTCGACAAGGCAAGCTATCAGCCGGGAGAGACGGCGAAGCTGCGCATTGCCTCGAAACAGGGCGGCAAAGCGCTGATCGCGATCCTCGGCAACGGTCTCGTGACGTCGAAGGAAGTGGATATCGCCAAGGGTGGCGGCGAAGTGGATCTGACGGTCGGGGACGACTGGGGTCCTGGTGCCTACGCTACGGCGTTGCTCTACCGTCCCATGGACGAAAAGGCAAAGCGCATGCCGAGCCGGGCCATCGGTATTAAATGGATCGGTGTCGATCAATCGGCGCGGACGCTGAAGGTGTCGCTGCCGGGCGATGTGAAGGTCAAGTCTGGCGACGGTCTCGTGATCCCTGTTAAAGTTGAAGGGCTGACCGCGGGCGAAGAGGCGCGCGTCACGGTGGCGGCGGTCGATGTCGGCATTCTCAATCTTACGAAGTTCCAGGCGCCGGCTCCGGAGACGCACTTCCACGCGCAGCGTAAGCTGTCGCTGGAAATCCGCGACTTCTATGGTCGCCTGATCGACGGCATGCGAGCCGAGCGAGGTCGCATGCGCTCCGGCGGCGACGGCATGGAGGAAGAGGGCATCAAGGGTTCGCCTCCGGTCGAAGAAACCGTGGCGCTGTTTTCAGGGATTGTGAACGTCGAGGCGGACGGTACGGCGAAAGTCGAGTTCGCGCTGCCGGACTTCAACGGCACGGTGCGCGTGATGGCCGTGGCATGGTCGAAGGACAAGATCGGTCACGGCACGTCGGATGTGGTCGTGCGCGATGCTGTCGCCCTGACTGTTTCGGCGCCGAGATTCCTGACACTCGGGGATGAGGCCGTCGTCGATCTCGCCGTGCATAATGTTGATGGTGCTGCGGGCAACTATCTGGTGGCCGTATCGCAGCTGCCGCTCGATGCGTCACAGGGCGGGCCGCAGAGCATCCTGTCGCGTCCGCTCGTACTAAAGAGCGGTCAGCGCAACAGCGAACGGCTCGCGCTAAAGCCGAAAGAGGTGGGCTTGCAGACCTACGATGTGGCCGTGACGGGTCCCGATGGCATCGATGTCCGCCGTCGGCTGTCCTTCGACGTCAAGCCGCCGGCGGGTGACGTCAAGCGCACGACCGTGAGTGCCTTGGCGGCGAAGGGCGGGAAGATCACGCTCGGCAAGGATCTGCTAGCGGGGCTCATTAAGAGCCGGACGCGCGTGAACGTGAGCGTGGGGCCGGCCGCGACGCTGGACGTGCCGGGGCTTCTGACCTCGCTCGATCGGTATCCGTACGGCTGTGCCGAGCAGACCGTGTCGCGGGCGCTCCCTCTGGTCTACGCAAATGTGGTGGCCGAACAGATTGGTATCGCACCTGACAAGGAACTGAAGGAGCGCGTGCAGAAGGCGATCGATCGCGTGTTTGAAATGCAGGACAGCACGGGCGCATTCGGTGTCTGGGGCCCGACCGATGTGGATCTCTGGCTGACTGCGTATGTGACGGACTTTCTGACGCGGGCGAAAGAGGCCGGGTACACCATTCGGCCGGTTCCCTTTGGATTGGCGCTCGACCGGTTGCAGAACTTCGTCGCCAATGCCCAGGACAATTCCAGTTCGGCGGAGTCGCGCGCCTACGCTCTGTATGTCCTAGCCCGCAACGGGCGGGCGCCGGTGGGTGAATTGCGCTACTTCGCGGACGAAAAGCTCGATCAGTTCCAGACAGTGCTGTCGAAGGCCCAGCTTGGCGCGGCTCTGTCCATGCTGGGCGACAAGCCGCGGGCTGAGCGTGTGTTCAAGGCGGCGCTCGATGGCGTCAATGAGACAGCGCCGGTGGTGGTTGCTCGGAACGACTTCGGCTCGGGTCTCAGAGACGGCGCGGCGCTGGTGACGCTGGCGATGGAGACCGGGCTTTACAAGCAGGAGGCGCCGAAGCTCGTCAACGTCATCGCGAAAGCGTACCAGGCGCGCCAGTACACCTCGACGCAAGAGCAGGCCTGGATGCTGCTCGCCGCGCACGCACTCGGTGAAGATCTGAAGGGTACGAAGCTCTCGATCAACGGGGGCGCTGTGGACGGATCGATCGTGCGCGCACTGTCGGCCGAGGACGTCGAAAATGGCGTCGTTATCACCAATAATGGCGAGACAAGCGTCGATGCGGTGGTGACCGTCATCGGTTCGTCGCTCGAGCCGGAACCTGCCGTGGCGAAGGGCTTTACGATTGTGCGCAGCTATTTCACGCTCGACGGTGCGCCGGTTGATCTGGCGAGTTCTAGCGGAGGTGTGGCGGAACTTGCGCAGAACGAGCGGCTTGTTGCGGTGGTGAAGATCGAGAGCGACGAGGCGCACGGCCGCGTGCTTCTTGTGGATCGTCTGCCGTCGGGGCTCGAGATCGATAACCCGCGTCTTGTGGAGGGGGGCGATGTTTCGAACCTGGAGTGGCTGAAAGACATGCTGAAGCCGCAGCACACGGAGTTCCGGGACGATCGGTTCGTTGCCGCATTCGATTTGTCGGCGAAGCCTGCAGCAAGCGGGGAGAGTGGTGAAGGCGCGGCCGAAGATGACGCGTCGCCCAATCCGGTGTCGACGGCCAAGGCCTCGGCGGCGGTGGCCTACATCGTTCGTGCCGTGACACCGGGGACATTTGTCCATCCTGCGGCGACGATCGAAGACATGTACAGGCCGGAGCGGTACGCACGCACGGATGCGGGTCGTCTTGCGGTTACGCCGGGCGCGACCAAGAAGTGAGCAAGATGCGATTGGTAAAGTGGTTTCTGATTGCGGTTCTGGTTCTCTCGACGGCAGCGTTCGCTGCCGTCGAGGCTGCGAAGGTGCATTTGGGGCCACCACCGCTGGCGAATGCCGACGGACTGTCGACTACGGTGATCGATCGTAACGGCAAGCTGTTGCGGGCGTTTACGACACCGGATGGGCGTTGGCGCATGCCGGTGGAGCCCGACGACATCGACCCACGCTACTTCGATATTCTGAAAGCCTTCGAAGATCGCCGCTTTGAGGAGCATGGCGGCGTCGATCCTGTCGGTATGGTGCGTGCCGTCTACCAGGCGGTGCGTCATGGCCGGCTCGTCTCAGGCGGATCGACGCTCACCATGCAAGTGGCGCGGCTCCTCGAAGGACGGCATGGCAAGGATGCCAAGGGCAAGTTGCGCCAGATGGTGCGTGCGCTGCAGCTGGAAGATGACCTCTCCAAGACAGAGATTCTCCGCCTATATCTCCGATTGGCGCCATTTGGCGGAAATATCGAGGGAGTGAGAGCTGCGTCGCTGGCGTACTTCGGCAAGGAACCGAAGCGGCTTTCAATTGGTGAGGCAGCGCTGCTTGTTGCCTTGCCGCAGTCACCGGAAGCGCGGCGGCCGGACCGGAACTGGCAGGCTGCGCTCAGGGCACGCAATCGCGTACTCGACAGGGCGGAAGAGGTGGGCGCGATCTCCGCAGCTGAGCGGGACCGGGCGAAAGGTGAAGCGGTGCCTAAAGGGCGGCGGGCGTTTCCGAAATTCGCACCGCATTTGTCGGAGAGCGAAGTCGCGGCGAAGCGCGATGTCGCCGTGCATCAGTTGACGCTCGACCGCGAGTTGCAATCAGCCCTGGAGACATTGGCTGCCGAGCAGACGAAGCTGCTGGGGGAAAAGCTGTCGTCGGCCATCCTGGCGGTCGACAATGCAACGGGCGAGGTGCTGGCTTACGTCGGATCTGCCGGATATCTGGATGCCGACCGCGCGGGCGCCATCGACATGGCGCAGGCGGTGCGGTCACCGGGTTCGACGTTGAAGCCGCTAATCTACGGGCTCGCGTTCGAGGCAGGGCTTGCGCATCCCGAGACGCTCATCGAAGACAAGCCGACGCGGTTTGGCGCCTATCGGCCGGAAAATTTCGATGAGGAATTTCACGGCACGGTGACCGTCCGCGAGGCGCTGGGTCTGTCGCTCAACGTGCCGGCTGTGAAGATGCTTGCGGCGGTTGGACCGGGCAAACTGACGGCGCGTCTGGATCGTGCCGGCGTGAAAACGGAATTGCCGCCCGAGACGGTGCCGTCGCTGGCTGTCGCGCTCGGTGGCATCGGGATGCGGTTGCAGGATCTGACGCAATTGTACTTGACTATGGCGCGGGGCGGAGAGCCTGTGCCGCTGACCTGGCGAAGGGACGGTGAGAGCCTGAAGTTGCGGCTGACGTCGGGACGCGAGGCTGCGAAGAGGCGGCTGCTGTCTTCGGTCGCTGCGTGGTACGTGGGTGATATCCTGAAGGACGCGCCGGCGCCCTTGAATGCGCGCGGCGGCAGGCTCGCCTACAAGACCGGTACTTCATATGGCTATCGCGATGCGTGGGCGGTGGGATTTGACGGGCGGCATACCATTGCTGTTTGGGTCGGACGGCCTGATGGCGCCTCGGTGCCGGGCTTGATGGGGCGCCTGGCTGCGGCTCCGATTCTGTTCGACGCGTTCCAGCGGATTGCTGAGAAACGCACGCCTCTGAAAGCACCGCCTGCCGGGGTCATCAAGAGGGCGGGGTCCGATTTGCCGCCACCGCTGAAGCGGTTTCGTGACGGGCCGGATGATACGGCGCCCGCGGGTCCATTCCTCGACAAGCCGCCTCTGATCGCATTCCCGCCCGACCGTTCCGAGCTTGATCTTGCGGAACGGGAGGCCGACGAGCCCGTTGTGCTCAAGGCCGAAGGTGGCGCGCTGCCGCTGACATGGCTGGTTGATGGTGCGCCGATGGCGGTAAATGGGACCGATCGCGAAGTGGCGTGGACACCTCCGGGCAAAGGTTTCGTCAAACTGCAAGTGATCGATGCCACTGGTCGCGCCGATCGCGTGACCGTGCGGCTGAGGTAGTCACCCCTCCTCGCTGTGGCACGTTGCTTCGTTGCGGCCGAACTGGGCTGCTACGATCCGGCTGTTCTCACGTTCGAAGGAATAATGAATGGGCTTTCGCGGGTCGATCGTGCTTGCAGTCGCCGCTTGTGTTGCCCTGGCTGCATGTTCAGGTGAGGAGACGGGTGCGCTTCCGCCGCTCGGGACGGTGCTCGACCAGACGACGGTTTCAGGAATTTCGTCTGGGGCCTACATGGCGGGGCAGTTCCAGATGGCCCATGCGAAGATTGTTACAGGTGCGGCCATCATCGCCGGCGGACCCTACGGCTGCGCGGAGAGCGCCTTCTCGGGAATGGTTTTCGGGCCCTTCGAGACAGTGCTGAACGCGAAGAAAGCGATCTCGGGCTGTATGCAGAATTCGATGGCGGCGTGGGGTGTGCCTAATCCCGAGCTGCTTGCCGATAAGGCGAGGGAGCGCGCGGCAGACGGCGCGATTGATCCAGTCGAGAATGTGATCAGCGATCGGGTGTATTTGTTTTCCGGGACAAACGATCGTACGGTTTATCCGGCCATCGTCGCGAGTGCGGCAGAGTTCTATCGCCGGCTCGGCGTTCCTGAAGCGAGCATTCGTTTCGTATCTGACCTTCCTGCAGGGCATGCATTCGTCACAGAGACGCAGGGCGCCACATGCTCAACATCTGAAAAACCGTACATCGTCGATTGTGACTACGACCAGGTGAAAGACCTCCTGACGCATCTCTTGGGTGCCGTGGCACCTCCTTCACAGAGCGTGTCAGGGCAGTACGTTGCATTCGATCAGGGCGCATACGGCGGCGATCGCTCGACCTCGGGTATGGCCGACACCGGCATCGTCTACATCCCTGAGCAATGCCGTGGCGGCGGGTGCCGGGTGCATGTGGCGTATCATGGTTGTGCGCAGAACCGCGAGACGATCGGCGACGCCTTCGTGGAACAGACGGGGTTTGCACGCTGGGCCGATACGAACAAGCTCGTCGTACTTTTTCCGCAAACAGTTGCGACGGGTTCCAATCCGCACGGGTGCTGGGACTGGTGGGGCTATACGGGCCGCGACTTCCTGACCCGTGACGCGCCGCAGATCCGGGCTGTTGCGGCCATGCTGGAGCGACTATCCGAAAAGCCGTAGGGATGCCGGAAAGCTGTGGGTGCGCGACGGCTAGCACCGTCCTCTTTTGACCCGGGTCAATCGCTGGTCTAACCAGTCATGGAACAAGGGGCGTAGCAGCGGGGCCAGCTGGATTCTAACAGCGGCTAGAGACCCGCGGGCGTCGCCGATGGGGGGATATGCGGATGAAAGCAGTGCGCGCCGATGCCGGCGTTCTCAATCATTGGAGCGTGACTTGCCAGACGGGGTTTGTTCGCGCAGCGGATGCAGCCTTGAGTTCGGCGGCCGCGGTGGCCCTGGTCGTCATGGTGGCGACTGCGACGGCAGAGGACGGCTCAGTCCTCGCGAAGGATCCGGCCGATATCGGTGCGAAGGATGGCGGCGGGGCGGCTGACCCGGCGCGTGTCGCTCCTCGGTCAGAGTGGATGGTCGCCGCTTATGGCGGGTCTCCCTACACCTATCCCAGCGACGTCAAGTTCACGAAGCCGGATGGCAATTTCACTGTCAAAGATGTGCAGTGGGAGGGCAGGCCGTTCATCAACCCGATCTACTACGGCGTGCGGGTGCTGCGATGGTTCGGGGATGGCCGCATGGGCTCGATGCT
>ERZ1066138.59-NODE-59-length-34638-cov-8.082121_pt1 | contig 34638 bp, 27 predicted proteins | sample MGYA00382785_ERZ1066138 | MGnify/ENA primary metagenome ERZ1066138 (study PRJEB33369, sample SAMEA5778368) | biofilm metagenome | biome: Industrial cooling water; feature: Water cooling tower basin; material: Biofilm | place: United Arab Emirates | collected... | reverse complement strand
GGGCTGTCCAGCGCGATGCGGCCGATCGCCGACTCGGTGGTCGCCCACAAGCCGCCTGCGCTGTCCAGTCCAAGTCCGGTGATCGCCTCACTGCCCAGTTCCCACACCGCGCTGATGTCGAGTGCCTCGTCGATGCGCAGCAGCTTGCCGGCCAGTGTGCCGATGACCAGCCCGCCGTCAGCCAGCGGCATCGCGGCGTAGGGCACGCTGTCGGTGATCAGCGCGTCACCTGATGTGCGCAGGCGCTCGGCACCCTGCTCGCCCACGCGAAACATGCCGTGCTGCTCGCTCAGCGCCAACACGCCGCCTTGCGCGCGCCACACGCCACGCAGCTTGCTGGGCAGTTGAAACCATGGGGTCAGCGAATCGCCATCGACGCGCGCCACGCGACCGTCATCCAGTGCGGCCACCAGACCACCATCCAGCGCAAACAGGGCGATCAAGCCGGCCGACAAGGGCTGGCTGCCAGCACCGCCCTCATAGCCCACCCAATACAAGCGCCGGCTGGTGGCGAAGTAGATCCTGGTCTCGGTGGCGATCACATCCCAGATCTCGCTGCCGGGCGCCACTGCCGGATCGGTAAAGTGCGGGCGGCTGAGGCTCTGATAGCGGTAGCGTCCGCCGGGCTCGCGCTGCAGGGCACCGAACTCGGCATAGCCGCCCACATAGACGCGGCCATCGCGCCCCAGGGCCAGGCTGCGCGCGATCCCGCGCTTGGGCATCTGAATCAGCGACCAGCGTCCGCCGAAGTAGCGCAGGACGCCATCCAGATTGGCCACGAACACCTGCCCGTCTGGCAACGGCAGCACGGCGAAGCTGTAGGGATGCGCTCCGGTATCGCGCGCGCCATAGCGATCGAGCGCCGGCGTACCTGGCACGCCCGCGCTCGCGCAAGCCGTCCACCACAGCAAGGCGGCAAACGTGGCAAGCAGAAAACTCCGGACCCTGTTCATGCACGGACTGTGCACGCAAGCACCGCCGCGAAGCAACGGCCGCCGGCCGCGCCAAACAAGCTTTGCAATTGGTCACGCTTGTCGATGCGGATCGAAGTCCGGCACACGCTGCGCAGCCTCGCTCAAGCGGGATGGGGACAGGGGTGCGCCATTGCGGGCATCGGGATCGGGAATGAGGTCGAAGGGCTGCCGCGTCAACGGCGCTTCAACCTCATTCGCCCGCGACTCCCGCCACGGCGCACGCGCACACTCAGCGCTTGACGAAGCGATAGTGGCCGACCAGCCACTCCTCGCCGTCGCGATAGCCGAACAGCTCCGCGCAGGCCATGTAGAACATGCGCCAGCGTTGCAGCCAGCGCGCTGCCTGATCGGCGCCGTAAGTGGCGGCGAAGGTCTGCAGGATTGCGTCGCGATGGCGATCGGTGTTCTGCAGCCAGTGTTCGCTGGTTTGCTGGTAGTGGCGGCCATTCACCCGCCACTGTTCCTCCAGTCGCAGATCGCGCTGGAAGTAGAGCAGGGTGTCCGCTGCAGGCATCAAGCCACCGGTGAAGAAGTAGCGCCCCATCCAGTTGTCCTCGCCCTCGGTTTCGAAGGGATACATCACTTCGCGATGGCAGAAGATGTGGACGAAGAGCTTGCCGCCCGGGCGCAGCCAGTGCGCGATGCGGCCAAGCAGATGCTCGTAGTTGCGCATGTGTTCGAACATCTCGATCGACACGCAGCGATCGAACTGGCTGGCCTCGAGTTCCAGCTTGTTGACGTCCTGCGTCAGCACCCGCACGTTCGTGTGGCCGCGTTCGCGACAACGGGCTTCGATGAACTCGCGCTGCGGCGCCGAGTTGGACACGGCGGTGATGCGCGCTTGCGGCAGCTTCTCTGCCATCCACAGGGTCATCGAGCCCCAGCCGCAGCCCAACTCCAGGATGTCCATGCCGTCGGCGAACTCGCCACGCTCAAGGTACAGCGAGAGCATGGCTTCCTCGGCTTCGTCCAGAGTCTCGCGACCGCTTTCGTAGTAGCAGCTTGAGTACTTCAGGCGCCGGCCCAGGCAGTGCTGGAAGAAGGGCGGCGGCAGCTCGTAGTGCTGCTCATTGGCGGCTTGCGTTTCGATGGCGATGGGGCTGCGCTTGAGCACCTCGATGCGCTCGCGAAAGCGCGCGTACCAGTCGCCCGCGTACTCGTCGATCAGTCGCTGTCCGCACAATCGGCGGATGCCGACGCGGGTCAATGCATCGGGCACCAGGCCACGTTCGCAAAGGTCGATCAAGCCCATCGGGCCACCTCCAGGTTCTTGAGCAATGTGCTTGGGTTCAGCGCTTGGGAAACCACGGCACGAAGGCGCTGACTTCGCGCTGATAGCGGCGGTAGTCATCGCCCCGCGAGCGCAGCGATTGCGCCTCGACATAGGGAATTCCCGTCACCCAGCACAGGCTGAGCAGCATCAGCACCGGGCCGATCCAGCTCCACAGGAAACCCGGGGAACCCACGGCCATCAACACGTAGCTGAGCCAGTGCAGCCATTCGAAAAAGTAATTGGGATGGCGCGAGTAGGCCCACAGCCCGACGCGGCAGGTCTTGCCGCGATGCGCGGGATCGCGCTTGAAGCGCGCCAGTTGCCAGTCCGCCACCGATTCGCCGCAGAGGCTGATCACGAACAGTGCGGCGCCGAGCAGCATCCATGGCGTCAGCGTTTCCGAGGGGTGATCGGCCACCGCGTGAAAAGGCACCGAGAACAACACCACGCTGGCTGCCTGGGCCTGGAAGAACACGAAGAACTTCCATTGATTGCCCTGCCAGTGCGCGCGCAGATGCGCGTAGCGCCCGTCCTCGCGAACTTCGTGGAGGACACGGTTCAACACATGCAAGGCCAGGCGGAAGCCCCAGAAGGCGGCCAGGATTGCCACCAGCATGCGCGGCCACAGGCCGCCTTCGCTGACGGCGCCGTAGTACATCGCCGCACAGGCCAGCAGCGCGGCCCAGGCGGCATCAACATAACCGGCATTGCGGGTCCGCCACTGCCAGGCCCACAGCGCCGTCATGGCGATGGCTGAGGCAACCCACACGACGAGAAAATCGTGCAGGTACGGGCTCATGCCGGGCGCCGCTGGTCCTGATCCAGTCGATCGACCAGTTGTTCGGACAGCTTCAGCAGCACCGGCGTGGCCACGGCCCAGGTCAGGCCCAGCGTGGCCAACACGATCCAGGGCTCGCCGATGAAGCGCACCGCTTCAAACTGCTTCTCGGCCACGTAGTAGGCCAGCGGCCCGCCGATCAGGCCAAACACTGCGCCCAGCAAGAGACGGCGACGGAACCAGCGCAGCGAGTGATTGAGTGTCAGCGCGAAGCCCATCCACATGCCCAGGATCCAGATCGGCGCCAGCTCGGCGAAGGGCACCGGATCGGTGAAGCGCAGCAAGCCCATCTGGATGAAGGCGCTGTCGATCACCAGACCCAGCAGGCAAGCCAGGCACATCAAGGCGAAATCGGCGCGCGGCCATTGGGTGACGCGGAACTGCCAGACGGCGAACAGCGTGAGGGCCACCAGACCGGCCCACCAGTAGCCTTGCGCTGCGCCGCCCACAGAGGCAACCCAGGTCATCTGGAAGAAGATTGCGTTCAACAGGGTGGGCATGCTTTTCACACCGTGGGCGCTAAGTCCGGCAGGAATTGGTTCCGGCGATTGCGAGGCCGCGCGAGAAGCATCTGCACATCGCCGATGGAGCGTTCGATGAAGCCCCCTTCGCAATAGGCGAGATACCAGTGCCACATCCGCACGAAGGCCTCGTCGTAGCCGAGGGCGCGCACTTCCTGGTAGCGCGCGGCGAAGCGCTCACGCCACGCGTGCAGGGTCAGGGCGTAGCTGGGGCCGATGTCTTCCAGGTTGACCAGTCGCAGATCCGAACTCCGCGCGGCGCTCGAAACCATCGCCGAGACCGCCGGGATGAAGCTGCCCGGGAAGATGTGGCGCTTGATGAAATCCACCTCGCGCAAGGCTTGCTGGTAACGGTGATCCTCGATCGTGATGGCCTGGACCAAGGCCAGCCCCTCCGGCTTGAGCAAGCTGCCGAGTTTGGCGAAGTAGGTGTCGAGGTACTGATGGCCGATGGCTTCGATCATTTCGATCGAGACCAGCTTGTCGTACTGGCCTTGAAGATCGCGGTAGTCGCTCAGCACCACCTCGACCTTGTGCGCCAGGCCGGCCGCAGCGATGCGCTGCTGTGCCAGTTCGTATTGCTCGCGCGAGATCGTGGTGGTGGTGACGCGCACATCGAAACGGCTGGCCGCATGGATCGCAAATCCACCCCAGCCGGTGCCGATCTCGACCAAGTGCTCACCAGGCTGCAGATCCAGCTTCTGGCAGATGCGATCGAGCTTGCGCACCGCCGCCACTTCCAAGGCTTCATCCGGCCGGGCGTACACCGCGCTGGAGTACATCAGCGTGGGATCGAGGAACAGCTTGAACAGCTCGTTGCCCAGATCGTAGTGCGCCGCAATGTTGCGGCGGCTGCCTTCGCGGGTGTTGCGGCGCAGCGCATGCCAGCGCTTGAGCAGCCACGCACCCAGGCGCGCCAGTCCGCGCTCCATGTCGTCGAGCACATCGCGATTGCGCACGAAGATGCGCACCAGGCCGACCAGATCATCACAATCCCACTGCCCGAGCATGTAGCTCTCGGCCACGCCGACGCTGCCGTTGAGGCTGGCCTGGCGATACAGATCCGCGTCATTTACCCGCATGGTAACGCGCAGCACATCGTCACCGCTCGGCTGTCCGAACTCCATCCGCTCCGCGCCTTCGATCACCGTGATGCGGCATTCGCGCAGGCTGGCCAGGAGCTTGAGCACAGAGCGCCGGAAAAAGCCGCCCGTGATCTCGCTGACGGCAAGATCGGGATCGGCGACCGGGGCCTGGACGGTGTCTTCGCGCATGAGCTCAATGTCCTTGTTCGGGGTGAGCATAGAAGGGATTCTGTTTGAGTCGGATCAAAAGCGCGTTCCAATAGATCTTCACCCAGATCTCGGCGCTCATGAGGGGAAATCGGCCCAATACGCCAGCCAGCGCCCGGGCCGAGATCGGCGCACGCTCCAGCACCAGGGTGGCATCAAAGATCTGCCCACACTCATCGCGGGCATTCATGTGCACCCGCAAGTCCTGCCCGGGATGGCTGAAGCGCCAGTCGTAGGCGAGATTCATGGGCAGGAAGGGCGACACATGGAAGCGCTTGTCGAAGGCGAACACGTGCACGCCATCGCCAGCCCCTTTGTGAGTGGCCTTCGCGATCGGCAGCACGTAGCTGTGGCGCTCGCGCCACGGCGTGTTGGTGATCTCGGCGAGGATGCTGTGCAGCGTGTGGCCATCGGCGTGATGGCAGTAGTAGAAGCTGACCGGATTGAAGCTGTAGCCAAAGTAGCGCAAGTGGGTCAGCAGGCGGATCGGCCCCATCGGGCGCTCGCCACACGCAGCCTCCACCGTGTCGCGCACCGACTCGCGCAGATCCTGCACGGGTGGGCCGTGGAAGTCGGCGCGATGGAAGGCCGCCAGGTTGCGCCGTCCAACCGACCACAGCCAACGGCCGGCGAAAACTCGGTCCAGTTCGTCCAGATCAAGGTACAGCTGATACAGCGGATAGCGGAAGCTGTGCGCATGCGGGCGCAGACGGCGATGCCGCACCCAGCCGCGGTACAGCGCAGAGTGCAGCGCCGGCAGTCCTGGGCCCTGCGGCGAGGGCGCGGGCGCCTGCGCGGCGGCCGCGCTCAGCTCGTCCATGGCTGACCCAGCGCCTCGGCGACGCGAACTGCGCTGCGCAGTCCGTCTTCATGAAAGCCCCAGCCCCACCACGCCCCGCAGTACCAGCTGCGTGCCACGCCGTTGATTTCGCTCCAGCGCGTTTGCGCCGCCACCGATGCGTGCGTGTAGATCGGGTGGGTGTAGACCATCCGGCGCAGGATCTTGGCGGGATCGATGCGATCGGTGCAGTTGAGGCTGACGATGAATTGCGTGTCCGACTCGATGCCCTGCAGCAGGTTCATCGAATAGCTGACGGTGCAGTCGGCACCGGGCTGGGCCGGGATCAGTGCATTCCATGCCGCCCAGGCCTTGCGATTGCGTGGCAGCACCCGGGTGTCGGTGTGCAGGACAGTGTCGTTGGCCTGAAAGCGGAACGCGCCCAGCACCACCTGTTCGGCCATGCTGGGGTCGGCCAGCAAGGCCAGCGCCTGATCGGCATGACAGGCGAACACGACTTGATCGTAGCGCTCGCTGCCCGCCGCGCTGACCACCGTCACGCCCTCGGCGTCGCGGCTGACACTGCGCACCGGGCAGGCCGTGCGCAACTGCGCGCGCAGGCGCGGCAGCATGGCGTCGATGTAGCGCGTGGAGCCGCCCCGCACCACCTTCCACGGCGGGCGCTCGCCGGCGCTCAGCATGCAATGGTTGGCCATGAAGCGGACCAAGTATTTGGCCGGGAACTCGCCGACCTGCGCGGTCGGTGAAGACCACAGCGCGGAGGCCATCGGGATCAAGTGATCCTCGATGAACAGGCGGCCATAGCGGTTCTGCCGGAGGTACTCACCGATCGACGGGCCGGGAACGTCCAGGTCCAACAACGCCGGTGCCTCGCGGTAAAAGCGCAGGATGTCGCTCACCATGCGCCAGAAGCTCGGCCGCAGCAGATTGCGGCGCTGGCAGAACAGGCGGTTGAGGTCGGTGGCGTTGTACTCAAGCCCGCTGGCCTCGTTCTTCACCGCGAAGCTCATCGTGGTGTCTTGCGAGTCCACGCCCAGTTCGGCAAAGAGCCGGGTCAGCAGCGGGTAGTGGTGCGGGTTGTGGACGATGAAGCCGCTGTCGATCGCATAGCGCCGACCCCGCACCTCGAGATCATGCGTGTGGGTGTGCCCGCCCAGGCGCTCTTCACTCTCGAACAGCGTGACCTCGTGCGCACGGGACAGGAGCCAGGCGGCGCCGAGGCCCGCGATGCCGCTGCCGACGATGGCAATGCGCATGCGCTCAGGCGTCCTTGACGATCAGATTGGCGCGCTTCAAGCGCTCGGGCACCGGCTTGAGATCCCACACCAGGCCCAGCGCTGCCATGCCAAGCAGGATGTAGTAGGTGATGTCGATCTCCCACCAATAGAAGCCCTGCCGCGTCGAGCCGGGATAGTGGTGGTGATTGTTGTGCCAGCCTTCGCCCAGCGTGATCAGCGCCAGCCAGAAGTTGTTGCGGCTCTGGTCACGGGTGGCATAGCGCCGCTTGCCCCACACATGACACAGGGAGTTGATGGTCACGGTGCCATGGAACAGCGCCACGGTGCTGACGAAAAAGCCCCAGATCAGCAGCTGCGGGCCGTCAGTGCCCAGTCCCGGCGCGTACACGGCCAGGGCCATGCCGCCATAGAACAACAGCACCGCCAGCAGCACCGGTACCAGGATGTCGTAGCGGTCCAGCAGCCGCAGTTCCGGGTACTTCATCAAGTCTGGAATGGACTTGCTGTCCGTGCCAAAGGCACGTGGCGTCATGAACCAACCCATGTGGCTGCGCCAGAAACCGTGCTGCACCGGCGAATGCAGGTCTTGCGGCTGATCCGAGTGGCGGTGGTGGTGCCGATGGTGCGCAGCCCACCACAGCGGCCCGCGTTGCACCGAGCTTGCGCCCAGCAAGGCGAACAGGAACTGCAGCACGCGCGAGGTCTTGAAACTCTTGTGCGAGAAGTAGCGATGGTAGAAGCCGGTGATGGCGAACATGCGCGCAAGGTACAAGAACACGGCCACGCCCAGCGCAAACCAGCTGAAACCGACCCAGATCACGCCCAGGCACGCCAGGTGCAGTCCGATGAAGGGCACCACGCGCAGCCAGTCGATCCGATCGGCGGCCGGGCCTTCGATCACATCCACCGCACTGGTATCGAACCAGCGAAGCACGGCCACTGCCATGCGCCGCCAGATGCTGCGCGTGCGTTCGCGGGTCTTGTCCAGGGCCTCATCGACCCGCGCTGCGGCGCTTTCGATCTGCGCGCGCGCCTGCCCGATGGCACCGTCCCACTCCTGTTCGACCTGCTGCGCCGCCGACTCCACCTTGCGCCGCGCTTCGCTCAGCGTTTCGCTCACGGCATCGGTCAGCTGCTCAGCCGCCAGGGCGGCCTGCGGTGCCGCCTTGCTCTCATTCATTCGAAGTGTCCTGCGTAATGGCTCAATGGCTGCCTTCAATCACAACTTGGGTCTGGATCGAATTGGCGATGAAGCAGCCCTTGTGGGCGCGCTCATGCAGCATCGCCAACTCCTCGGCGCTCGGTTGTCGTCCCTTGAAGCGGATCTGCGGACGTAAGCTGACCTTGACCATCGCCATGCGACCTTCGGCAGTCTTGTCGAGGATGCCCACGGCTTCGTCGACATAGCTCTCGACTTCGAAGCCCTTGACCGCGGCAACTGCCAGGAAGGTGAGCATGTGGCAGCTGCTGACCGCAGCGGTGAAGGCGTCTTCTGGATCCACACAGTCCGGATTGCCGGCATAGCTCGGTGCTGATGATGCGGCCAGCTGCTGGCCGCCCTTGAAGTGCCAGGTGTGGTCGCGCGAGTAGCTCTTGTCGGCAAAACTGCCCTGGCTCAGCTGCCAACGGATGCCGGCATGGTGTTCGGACATGGCGTCCTCCTGTTGATCACGGGCATCAATTGACGATGCCCAATTCTCGGCCGACCTTTGTGAAGGCAGCGACCGCTTTTTCGAGATGCTCGCGTGTATGGGCAGCGCTGATCTGCACGCGCACGCGCGCCTGGCCTTGCGGCACCACCGGGTAGAAGAAACCGATGACGTAGATGCCTTCGTTGAGCAGGCCCGCGGCAAGCTGTTGAGCCTTTACCGCGTCGTACAGCATCACCGGCGTGATCGGATGCTGGCCCGGCTTGAGGTCGAAGCCTGCCCGCTGCATGGCGGAGCGGAAGTAGCGGGTGTTGTCAGCGAGACGGGCGCGCAACTCGTCCGCGCGATCCAGCAGCTCAAACACCTTCAGGCTGGCCGCCACGATGGACGGCGGCAGCGAGTTCGAGAACAGGTAGGGTCGCGAACGCTGGCGCAGGATGTCGATGATCTCCTTGCGGCCAGTGGTGAAGCCGCCCAGCCCGCCGCCCAGGGCCTTGCCCAGCGTCGAGGTGTAGATGTCGATCTTGTCCATCACCTGATGCAACTCGGCACTGCCGCGGCCGCGCGCGCCCAAAAAGCCAGTCGCGTGGCACTCGTCGATGTGGACCACGGCGCCGTATTGCTCGGCCAGAGCGGTCACGCGGTCCAGCGGGGCGATGGTGCCATCCATGCTGAACACACCATCGCTGGTGATCATCCGCGAGCGGCAATGCGCCGCGGCCTGCAACTGCTTTTCCAGATCGGCCATGTCCGCATTGGCATAACGGAAGCGCTGCGCCTTGCACAGGCGCACACCGTCGATGATCGAGGCATGGTTCAAGGCATCGGAGATGATCGCGTCCTCCGGCCCCAGCAAGGGCTCGAACAAGCCGCCATTGGCGTCGAAGCAGGCTGCATAGAGGATGGTGTCCTCGGTGCCGAAGAACTCGGCGATGCGCGCTTCCAGCTGCTTGTGCAGATCCTGGGTGCCACAGATGAAACGCACCGAAGCAAGGCCAAAGCCATGCGAGTCGAGCGCGCTCTTGGCGGCTTCGATGACTTCCGGGTGATCAGCAAGGCCGAGGTAGTTGTTGGCGCAGAAGTTGATGACCCGACGCCCATCGGCCAGCTCGATTTCGGCCGACTGCGGCGAAGCAATGATGCGCTCGCGCTTGTACAGGCCTTGCGCCTCGATCTCAGCCAGTTCGTGCTGCAAGCGCTCGCGAATGGTGTAGCTCATGCGTGACTCCGGTTGATGACAGCTTAGCGATTCGATGGGCCATGCGCGGTCGTCGCTCGTTAGCAGTGCAGACCGAGCAGACAGTCAGCTCTCGGCGGGTCGCCTCGAAGCCTGGACTGGTGCCGCTGATCCGGTGCCGGGTCGGTGTGGATCACGGAAGTTCGCTTCACCCTGCGACGGCGTAGGGAGCCCAAAAACGAAGAAGCCGCCTCGCGGCGGCCTCTTCGGTGATGCTCGAAGCAGCTTCGATTACAGCTTGCGGCTGACCGCGAAGGCGCCCACACCGACCATCATCAGACCCATCAAAACCAGCGCGAGCGGGCTGTTGACCGGGGCCGCCAGCGCGTTGGCGCCAGCACCGATGATCAGGAAGGGGAAGCCGATCGCACGGCCATTGCCGCTGTCGGTGACCGGGGCCCAGGTCGAGCTGGCAACGGTGAACTGGATGCCATTCTGACCGGCAACCGAGGCATTCAGGCTCGGGCAGAAGGGGCCCGACGCCAGGGTGCCGGTGACGCCGAAGTCCAGCCAGTAGTTGCTGCCGGCGGCCAACAGGGTGTTGACGTTCAGCGCGGTGGCCATCACCGGACGGGTCGTGTCGACCGTGGTGCCAACGCGATACACGCCCGACCACAGCGAAGAACCAAAGCGATTGGTGGTGGTGTCACCGAAGAACACCGTGCCGCCGGCGCCCGGCTGGCCATTCCACAGCTGCACCACGCCACCGTTGAAGGTGGAGGTGGTGGTGGAACCGGTCTGGTAGCAGAACACCACGGCCTGCTGCACATTGGCGCCGCCGGTCGGGATGGTGAAGTTGTCAGCCAGACGCACGCCGGCCGGATTGGCGCCCGAGCCCAGCGTGTTCTCGCCCGCAGCCAGAGCGCTCAGGTTGGAGCCGCCAGGACCCGTGCCCACGCCAGTGGTGAAGGAGCCGTTGTCGAACAGCAGGGTGTTGGTCGGGGCGCGATAGGCTTCGGCCGGGACGTGATTGGTGCCGCCGGGGACAGCGTTGCTGGCCAGGTCAGCATTTTGCGCCATCGCCACCGTCGAGGCGGCGGCCATGGCCAGAGCAAGCAGAGTGCGCTTCATTGTTATTCCTCGCAGGGTTTGGGCGTAACGCCGCACGGAGCATAAAGGAGCAATCCGGGGGCTTCAAGAACTACATCACGTACTTTGGTCACGAAAGCGGTGCGCTTGCCGCGACACCAGGGCCAGAGCCAAGGCGCCGGGAAGCAGCTTGGCCAAGACTGCGACAAACCGGTTCCACAAGCCATTGATGTGGATCAGTTCGCCCGCTTCGACTGCGTCCAGGCCCTGGCGTGCCACGGTCGCCGCGTCCATCCACATGAAGGCCGGCATGGTCGAGACCTTGGCGCGCATGCCGTTGACATCGTGGAACTCGGAGTAGGTGAACCCCGGGCACAGGGCGCAGACATGGATGCCCTCAGCCTTGAATTCCTGGCCCAGGGATTGCGAAAACTTGATCAGGAAGCTCTTGGTGGCGCCATAGAGCGTGTGCCCGGCGCTGCTCGGCACCAGGCCGGCCAGCGATGCGATGTTGAGGATGCGGCCGTACCGACGTTGTCTCATGCCCGGTAGCAGCAAGTGACACAAACGCACCGGCGCACGCAGCAAGACCTCAAGGAAATCAGCGTGTTGTGGCCATTCGCAGCTGAGGAACTGTCCGGGCAGGCCATAGCCCGCGTTGTTCACCAGCACATCAATGGCCAGGCCGCGTGCAGCAATCTCGCTCACCAGGCGTTCCGGCGCGCTTGGGTCTGCGAGATCGGCGGCGATGACCTCGACCCGCCGCCCCAATCCGCGCAATTCCTGCGCGAGAGCTTCCAGGCGGTCCACGCGGCGGGCGGTGATGACCAGGTCCACGCCGCGGCGGGCGAGTTCACGGGCGATGGCCATGCCGATGCCGGCCGAGGCGCCGGTGACGAGGGCGGTGCGAGTGGACATGAGCGGGTGCCGACAGTCTGGGGCCGAGCAGTCTACTCAAGAAGCCTGGTCGGGCCGGTTCACGCGTCGCATCAGATGCACCTGCGGTCGATGATCGGGCTGGATCAGGCCGATCAAGCGGCCTTCGGCGTCGAAGGCGGCATGGATCTCATCACCGGGCGGGTGTGCTGGCATCACGAAGCCGCCGCGATACAGCGTCTCGCTGTCGCTGGCATCGAAGTCCAGGCGCGGCATGCAGCCCGCGCCGGCCTCGACCGGCAGCAGGTAGCGCTGCAGTGCGAGCGGGTCGCGCATGTGCGCCTCCAACTCGTCCATGCTCACCATCGCCGGATGCTCGAAAGGGGCGGCAGAGACCCGGCGCAGCGCGGTCACCGTTGCGCCGCACCCCAACGCCTTGCCGATGTCCTGCACCAGGCTGCGCACATAGGTGCCCTTGCTGCAGGCCACGCGGAGTCGCCAATCCGCCCCGCTGCCGCTGATGATGGTGAGCTGGTGGATCTCCACCAGCCGCGCCTCGCGATCGATCTCGATGCCGGCGCGTGCCAGTTCGTACAAGGGCTTGCCATCGCGCTTGATCGCCGAGTGCATCGGCGGCACCTGTTCGATGCGACCGCGAAAGGCGGCGAGGGCCTGATCCAGGCTTGCGTGATCGAGGGTAGGCACCTCGCCCGTGGCCAGCACGGCACCGGTGATGTCGCCACTGTCGGTGCTGACGCCCAGGCGTGCGTCGACTTCGTAGCACTTGTCGCCGGTCAGCAGGAAATGCGCCAGCTTGGTGGCCTCGCCCAGACAGATCGGCAGCAAGCCGGTGGCCAGCGGATCCAGGCTACCGGTGTGGCCTGCCTTGTCCGCACCGTAGATGCGCTTGACTCGCATCAGCGCCTGGTTGGAACTGAGCTGCGGTGGCTTGTCGAGAAGCACAAAACCATCGACGCGCCCCCAGCGCGGCTCAGGGATCCGCACGCGAGTCGGATGCCGGATGCGTTGACTGGGTTGCACGTCTGGGCTCAGCGCGGCTTGAGGCTCTCGCGCAACAGGGCTTCGATGCGATCGCCGCGGTCCACCGAGTCGTCGTAGAGGAAGCGCAGTTCGGGCATCGAGCGCAGGTTGGATCCCTTCGACAATTGCTGGCGATAGCGCTTGGCTTCCACCGCCAGCAACTTCAGCGCAGTGTCCTTGTCTTCGCTGCGCAGGGCAGTGACATAGACCCGCGCCAGCGCGAGATCGCGCGTGACCTCGACGTCGGAGACGCTGATCTCCGGCAGCAGTCCGCCGCGCACGTCTTCATGCACCAGCACGGCAACCTCGCGCCGCAGCAGGGCTGCGACGCGATCGGATCGTTCGAAGCCGCCGCGCGCCATGAGCGTTAGCGGCTGCCGCCCAGCGTGCGCTGGACCTCGATGCGGTCGAAGCACTCGATCTGGTCGCCGACCTTGACGTCGTTGTAGGCCTTGACCGCGATGCCGCACTCCATGCCGTTGCGCACTTCTTCGACCACTTCCTTGAAGCGGCGCAGCGACTCGAGTTCGCCTTCGAACACGACCACGTTGTCGCGCAGCACGCGGATCGGCTTGTTGCGCTTGACGATGCCCTCGACCACCATGCAGCCGGCCACGGCGCCGAACTTGCTGGAACGGAACACGTCGCGCACTTCGGCAAGGCCAATGATCTGCTCGCGGATCTCGGTGCCGAGCATGCCGGTCAGGGCGGCGCGCACGCGATCGATGGCTTCATAGATGATGCTGTAGTACTCGACCTGCACCCCGCCTTCCTGCAGCACCTTGCGCGCCTGCGCATCGGCACGCACGTTGAAGCCGATGACCAGTGCCTTGGAGGCAACCGCCAGGGTGGCGTCGGACTCGGTGATGCCGCCCACGCCCGAACCAATCACATTGACCCTGATCTGGTCGGTGGAGAGCTTGTTCAGTGCCTCGCGCAAGGCTTCGGCCGAACCTTGCACGTCGGCCTTGATCAGCAGGTGCAGGGCCTGCGTCTCGCCCTGCGTCATCTGCGAGAACATGTCTTCGAGCTTGGTCGACTGCTTGGCCAGACGCACATCGCGGCTCTTCGCCTCGCGCGCAGCGGCGGCGTCACGCGCCAGACGCTCATCGGCCAGCACCACGAAATCATCGCCGGCATTCGGCGTGCCCTGCAGACCGATGACCACGGCCGGGATCGACGGCCCGGCGCTGGCGATCTGCCGGCCGGCTTCGTCGAACATGGCGCGCACACGGCCCCACTGGTTGCCGGAGATCATCACGTCGCCCTTGCGCAAGGTGCCCGACTGCACCAGCACAGTGGCGACTGGGCCGCGGCCCTTGTCCAGGGAGGATTCGATTACGGTGCCGCGCGCGCGGCCGTCCACCGGGGCGCGCAGCTCCATCACCTCGGCCTGCACCAGGATGGCGTCGAGCAGCGCGTCGATGCCGAGGCCAGTCTTGGCCGATACCGGCACGAACTGCACGTCACCGCCGTACTCTTCGGGGACCACTTCGTGCTGCAACAGGCCCTGTTTCACCCGTTCCGGATCGGCTTCGGGCTTGTCCATCTTGTTGACTGCGACGATCAGCGGCACCTTGGCTGCCTTGGCGTGCTGGATCGCTTCGATGGTCTGCGGCATCACGCCGTCGTCGGCGGCCACGACCAGCACCACGATATCGGTCACCTTGGCGCCACGGGCACGCATCGCGGTGAACGCGGCATGGCCCGGGGTGTCGAGAAAGCTGATCACGCCCTTCTTGGTGGTGACGTGGTACGCGCCGATGTGCTGGGTGATGCCGCCGGCTTCGCCAGCCGCCACACGGGTGCGGCGGATGTGGTCGAGCAGCGAGGTCTTGCCGTGATCGACGTGGCCCATGATGGTGACCACCGGCGGGCGGATTTCCGCGTCCACTTCATCCACGCCGGGCGAGGCCAGCTTGGCTTCGATGTCGTCATCGGCCGAACGCTTGACCGTATGGCCCAGCTCTTCGACGACCAGCGCCGCGGTGTCGTGGTCGACGGTCTGATTGATGGTCGCGAACACGCCCATCTTCATCAGCGCCTTGATCACTTCACCCGCCTTGATGGCGAGCTTCTGTGCAAGTTCGCCCACCACGATGGTTTCGCCGATCTCCACTTCGCGCACCACCGGTGCGGTCGGCTTGGAGAAGGCGTGGTCGCGACCGGAATGACGCGAGTCCTGGTGGTGCTTGGGCCGCGGCTTCTTTTTGGCGCGGCGCGCGGCATCGCTGAGATGCAGCTGACCCAGGGCAAAACTCGGTTCCGGTTCCGGCCCCGGAGCCTCGGCTTCCTCGGCGACGCGGAACACCTTGCGCGTCGAGCCGATCTTGTCCGGCCGGTGGTGGTGGCCACGCGGCTTTTCCTCGACCAGGGCTTCGCGCGGCGTGACCTTCTTCGGCTTGGCAGCGGCTTCGGCCTTTTCGCGCTCTTCTTTCTTGCGCTGTTCTTCTTCGCGCAGCTTGGCTTCTTCCGCGGCCTTGCGCTCGGCTTCCTCGCGCTCGCGTCGGCGCTGCTCTTCCAGCTCGCGCTGCTTCTGTTCTTCGGCCTGACGGCGGGCTTCGGCCTCGCGCCGCGCGATGTCCTCAGCGTCGCGGCGCAGCTGCGATTCGCCCAGCAGACGCTGCGCCTCTTCGCGCTCCGGATCCGCACTGGCCTGCTCGGCCACGCTGCTGCGCTTGACGTAGGTCTTCTTCTGACGGACTTCGACGTTGACCGTCTTGCCGCGACCGGCGCCACCGGCCGGCACCGTCAGCTCGCTGACGGTCTTGCGCTTCAAGGTGATCTGCGAGGGCGCCTTGAGGTCAGGCTTGCTCTTGCCATGCTGGCTGCGCAGGTGTTCGAGCAGCTTCACCTTCTCGGCGTTGCTGACTTCCTGCTGCGCGCTGGAGAACTTCAGGCCGGCTTCCGCCAGCTGCTCCAGCAGCTTCTCGACGCTGACGCCGAGGACGGTCGCTAGTTTCTCAACGGTGACACCAGCCATTGATTTCTCCGGGTTCTGTTACGTCGGCCGCGGTGGAGGGTCGATCCTGCGCTCAGGAATCGCCGAACAGCGCGGCGCGAGCCGCCATGATCAGCGCAGACGCGCGATCCGCGTCGAGCTCCACCATTTCCGTGAGCTCGTCCGTGGCCAGATCGGCCAGGTCCTCGCGCGACCGGATTCCTTTCTCTGCCAGCGTGTACGCCAGCGCGTCATCCATGCCTTCGACGGCAAGCAGGCTCTCGTCGGGACGATGCTCTTCGAGTTCCTCTTCCTTGGCGATCAGATCGGTGAGCAGGGCGTCGCGAGCGCGCGCACGCAGCTCTTCGATCAGGTCTTCATCGAACTCGTCGATGGACATCAGTTCAGAAGCCGGCACATAGGCCACTTCCTCCACCGTGCTGAAGCCCTCGCGGACCAGGATGCCGGCGATCTCTTCGTCGACCTGCAGCTTGTCCTTGAACAGAAGCAAAGCGGCCGCCGACTCGGCCTCGCTCTTGGCGCTGGCTTGCGCCTGCGTCATCACATTGAGCTGCCAGCCGGTCAGCTTCGAGGCCAGACGCACGTTCTGGCCGCCGCGACCGATGGCCTGCGACAGCTTGTCTTCCGCCACTGCCAGATCCATCGAGTGCTTTTCTTCGTCGACCACGATCGACTGTACTTCCGCCGGTGCCATCGCATTGATGACGAACTGGGCGGGGTTGTCGTTCCAAAGCACGATGTCGATGCGTTCGCCGTTGAGCTCGTTGGAGACCGCCTTGACGCGCGAGCCCTGCATGCCGATGCAGGCGCCGACCGGATCGGTGCGCGAATCGTTGGCGCGCACTGCGATCTTGGCGCGGTCGCCCGGATCTCGCGCCGCGGCCATCACATTGACCACGCCCTGGCCGACTTCCGGCACTTCGAGGCGGAACAACTCGATCATGAATTCAGGTGCGGTACGCGACACGAAGAGCTGTGGGCCGCGGGTCTCGCCGCGCACGTCGTACAGGAAGCCGCGTACGCGATCACCAGCGCGGAAATTCTCACGCGGGATCACCCGCTCGCGCAGGATGATCGCTTCCGCGTTGCCGCCGAGATCCAGATAGATATGGCCGCGCTCGACGCGCTTGACCACGCCGGTCACCAGCGTGCCCACGCGATCCTTGTACTGGTCGACCACCAGGGCGCGCTCGGCTTCACGCACGCGCTGCACGATCACCTGCTTGGCCGCCTGTGCCGCGATGCGACCGAATTCCGGATTCTCGATCTGCTCCTCGACGAAGCCGCCGACTTCCGCCTCGGTGCCATCCATGCGCGCCGCCGAGACCGCCATCTGGCGCTCTGGAAACTCCAGCTGCGCATCGTCCTCAATCACTTCCCAGCGTCGAAAGGTCTCGTAGTTCCCGTTGACCGGGTTGATCGAGACGCGGGTCAGGATGTCACCGCCATGCCGACGTTTGGCCGCAGACGCCAGCGCTGCCTCCATGGCTTCGAAGATCACGCGGCGCGGAACGCTCTTCTCGTTCGCGACCGCCTCGACCACCTGCAAGAGTTCCTTGGACATCCCTCTGGCTCCCAGATTCCTTGGCAACGGCGACGCAAAGTCAGGTCAGACTTGGCACCAGCCGAGCTTTCTCCACATCGGCGTAGGCAAAGCGGATCGCTTGCCCGTCCACACTCAGTACAAAACCTTCGCCATCCGCAGCTTCCAGCCGGCCCACGAAGCGCCGACGTCCAGCCACTGGCGCATGCGCCGTGAAGCGGATCTCGTGTCCCACGTAGCGCTGGTAGTGCGCCGGATCGTAGAGCGGCCGATCGAGGCCGGGCGATGACACTTCCAGCGTGTATTGGCTGCTGATCGGATCGTGCACGTCCATCAGGGCCGAGATTTCGCGGCTGCTGGCTTCGCAGTCCGCCAGCTGGATGCCGCGTTCAGGATGATCGATGTACACCCTCAGCAGACCGCGCGAGCGCGAGAGCGCCAGCTCGATGCCCCAGAGCTCCAGTCCCAGGGACCGGATTGCGGGTTCGAGCAGCTTGAAGATCTCTGCTTTCTTAGCTTCTGCCATGCCGTCGCGGGCTTCCTGCGGGCAACAAAAAAGCCTCCGAAGAGGCTTTCGATCGAAAACCGTTGGTAGCGGGGGCAGGATTTGAACCTGCGACCTTCGGGTTATGAGCCCGACGAGCTGCCAGACTGCTCCACCCCGCAACCGGAGATTGGAAAGTGTAGACACTGTGCTTGCGCAGCGCAAGCCTTTCCGTGTGCTGGATGACGCATCGGTTCATCGATCGCATGGCGGGCGCGGCACTGCCCGCTATGATCGCCAGTTTCCCCAATCGGTCTTTGGAGGACCCATGAGCATCCGTGTCGCCATCAACGGCTACGGCCGCATCGGCCGCAACGTCCTGCGTGCGCTGTACGAGTCTGGCCGCAATCACGAGATCGAGATCGTCGCGATCAATGACCTCGGCGATGCCGAGACCAACGCGCATCTGACTCAGTACGACACTGCGCATGGGCGCTTCCGCGAAGAGGTGCGCGTCGAGGGCGATCACCTTGTGGTGGCCAATGATCGCATCAAGGTCTGCGCCGAGCGTGATCCGGCCAAGCTGCCGTGGCGCGAACTTGGCGTCGATCTGGTCATGGAATGCACCGGGCTGTTCACCAGCAAGGCGAGGGCGGGCGCCCACCTAAGCGCTGGCGCACGCAAGGTGCTGATCTCGGCGCCGGGTGAGGCGGATGTGGATGCCACCGTGGTATACGGCGTCAACCACCAGTCGCTGCGCGCCGAGCACAGCGTGGTGTCGAATGCCTCCTGCACCACCAACTGCCTCGCCCCGCTGGCCAAGGTGCTGCATCAGGGCATCGGCATCGTGCATGGCTTGATGACCACGGTGCATGCCTACACCAACGATCAGGTGCTGACCGACGTGTTCCACAAGGATCTGCGTCGGGCGCGCGCCGCGACCATGTCGCAGATTCCGACCAAGACCGGCGCAGCGGCGGCGGTCGGTCTGGTGCTGCCCGAACTCAACGGCAAGCTCGACGGCTTTGCCATCCGTGTGCCCACGATCAATGTCTCGGTGGTGGACCTCAGCTTCGTTGCCGCCCGTGCCACCAGCAAGGACGAGATCGACCGACTGGTTGCCGCTGCTGCTGCCGAGGGCGATCTCAAGGGCATCCTCGGCTTCAACAAGAAGCCCCTGGTGTCGATCGACTTCAACCACGACCCGCGGTCTTCGGTCTACGACAGCACGCTGACCAAGGTCATGGGCGGCACCATGGTGAAGGTGTGCTCGTGGTACGACAACGAATGGGGCTTCAGCAACCGCATGCTGGACACCGCGCTGGCCTTGATGGCCGCGCGCTGATCGGCGCGCCACCACCGGCCCGGCATGGGCGCCGCCGTCTGCACCAATCTGGGGCGGATGGCGGCGCATCTGCATTGGCGGAGCGGGATGCTCGCGCATGCGTGTTTTTGGCCGCGCCGCGCGCGTGCGTGTGAGAAACGTGTGCGGCTTGTCATCGCTTCCGTGTGGCGGCGAGGCTCCTCGTGCAAAGGCGTTACAAGTGCCTTCGGTGACGAGGGTGTGAGGGCGTTAATTTCGTGTTGCGTTCGCTTGAAAGCTCTACTTATCATCGGACGCAACCCACCCTCAGTCAGCCTCATCACAGAAGGAATCCGCGCATGCAACTCAAGCGGCTCGTTCCACTGGCGATCGCCAGCGTACTACTGGGCGCCTGCAGCTCCAGCAGCAATAGTCCACGCGCGGTTCCGGCACCGCCGGCCACCAACGGCAATGGATCGGTTGCGACCGCCATCATCACGGCGCGTTTTGATCCCACCGCAGGCGTCATCCCCTTCCCCAACAACCTGCTGATCCAGGGCACGCGCGATCTGACCCTGAACATCCCGGTTGCCAATCCGAACAACTTCGGTGATCCGCAGGTTGCCCTGAACGCCCTCGACGGCTTCAGCACCGTGGCACCGTGGACCACCAGCTTCTCGGCGGCGGTCAATGCCAGCACCCTGGTGCCCGGGCAGACCGTGCGCGTGTTCGAAGTGGCGATCAGCACCACCACCGGCGCCGTCCAGCGCGTGGTGCGTGAATTGGCCTCACCGGCCGAATACGTGGTGGCCCTGGCCACGACCGATACCACCAACCGCACCGTGGCCATCATCCCGACGCGCCCGCTCGAGCAGTTGAAGAGCTACATGGCGGTGATCACCAACGGGGTGCGCGATGCCGCCGGCAATGATGCGACGCCGGACCAGACCTACTTCCTGGCCAAGCGCACTTCGCCGCTGTCCTCGGGCACGGGCGCTTCCTGCGTCTCGCTCGACCAGTTGCTGCCGAACTCCACCGCCTGCGCGCTGGAGCCGTTGCGCCAGCTGACCAACTCCTTCGAAGCGGCGGCGGCCAGCGCGGGCGTCAACCGCGACTCCATCGTGGTCTCCTGGGTGGCCAATACGCAGAGCGTGACGCCGGTGCTGCAGGCGATCCGCAGCCGCACGCAGCCGGCGGCGACCACCTTCGCGCGTACCGGTCTGACCACGGCCGCGGCCGGCTTGCCGCCGGTTGCCGACATCTTCATCGGCACCATCGACCTGCCGTACTTCCTGGGCGCGCCCGGCACGGGTACGCCGGCGGCGCCGCCGAGCATCGTGTTGAGCACCTTCTGGCGCGCAGCGCCGGGCGCCTACGTGCCGCCCTTCAACGCGCTGGGCCTGGATCCGACCTCGACCAACGTCACCGTCGCCAACCCCTTCCCGGTGGTGCAGTCGACGCAGAAGGTCCCGGTGCTGGTCACCATTCCGAACGCGCAGTCGGGTCAGACTCGTCCGGCCTCGGGTTGGCCGGTGGTGATCTTCCAGCACGGCATCACGCGTGACCGTACCGACATGCTCGCCATCGCCGCGACCTTCGCGGGCGCCGGTTGGGCAGTGGTGTCGATCGATCAGCCGCTGCACGGTGTGGGCCGGACCAATCCCTTCTACATCGGTGGGACGCCCTTCGCGCAGTTGGGTGCCCGCGAGCGCACCTTCGAAGTGGACCTGATCAACAACACCACCAGCGCGCCGGGACCGGATGGTCTGGTCGATCCTTCGGGCGCACACATGATCAACCTGCCGAGCCTGCTCACCTCGCGTGACAACCTGCGTCAGGCGCAGGCTGATCTGTCGGTGCTGGCCGTCTCCATCCCGCGCATGGACGTTGATGGCAACCAGGCTTTCGACTTTGATGGTTCGCGGATTGGCTTCGTCGGCCAGTCGCTGGGCGCCATCGTCGGCACCGCCTTCCTCGCCAATGAGCCCACCGTCAACGTGGGCGTGCTGAACGTCCCGGGCGGCGGCATTGCCAACCTGCTCAACGGCTCGGCCACCTTCGGGCCGCGTATCCGCGCCGGTATCTCGGCCTCCGCGGGCATCCCGGAAGCCGATCCGCGCTTCCCCGGCACGCTGGCGCAGTTCCTCGGTGCGGCGCAGGCTGCGGTGGATTCGGCCGACCCGATCAACTGGGCCCGCTTCGCCGCCAACGATCGCATCCTGCTGCAGGAAGTGGTCGGCGGTGGCACTGTGCTTCCGGATCAAGTGGTTCCGAACACGGTCGCCGGCGCTCCGCTGTCCGGTACCGAGCCGCTGATCGCCGCGCTGGGTCTGAGCACCATCACGCAGAGCACGCAGGCTGCCAACGGCGTTCGTGGCGCCACGCGCTTCATCGTGGGTGATCACGGCTCCCTGTTGAGCCCGGCTGCCTCGGCGGCTGCGACCGCGGAAATGCAAGGCCAGATGGCGAGCCTGATCGCCTCCGGCGGCACCACCGTGCAGGTCACCAACCGCAACGTGATCCGGACCCAGTAATCGCTTCGACGCGAACCTTAAGGCATGGAGAAACACATGAAGATTTCAGTTTCCAACCAGCGCGCGCCGAAGCTGCGGACCTTGTCGCTGGCAGTCGCCGCGGCCATGGCCGCCGGCAGTGTTCCGGCATACGCCTTCGAGTACAGCAACGGCGACTTCAGCGCGAACGTCGCCACCACGATCTCCTACGGCATCCAGTCGCGCGTGGAAGGGCGTGACAACGACCTGATCGGCAAGTGCAATCTGAGCCCCTGCGCACCGATTCCGCTGGCGGCCCTGCCGAATGCCACGCAGCGCGCGGCACCCGGTCGTTTCTCGGTCAACAGCGACGACGGCAACCTGAAGTGGGATCGCGGCGATGTGTTCAGCAACGCGCTCAAGCTCACCACCGAAGTCAGCTGGACCTTTGGCGAGAACATCGGTGGCTTTGCGCGTGGCACCGCCTTCTACGACTTCGAGAACCAGCGCCGCGATGATCTGAGCGATCTGGCCAAGGAGAAGGTGGGCAAGGACGCTCTGCTGCTCGACTTCTTCGTCTACAACAACTTCAGCATCGGCGACAGCGACGGCACCGTGCGTCTGGGTCGCCAGGTGGTGAGCTGGGGCGAGAGCACCTTCATCCAGAACGGCATCAACGTCATCAATCCGATCGACGTCTCCAAGCTGCGTGTGGCCGGCTCGGAACTGAAGGAAGCCTTCCTTCCGCTCGACATGCTGTGGGCGAGCGTCAGCTTCAACGAAAACCTCTCGGTCGAAGCCCTGTACATGTTCGAGTTCGAGCAGACCGAACCCGAACCCTCCGGCACCTATTTCAGCACCAACGACTTCGCCGCGCTGGGTGGTGAGTTCCTGATGTTGAACTTCGGTCTGGTCGACGAGCCGGCCAACTTCGCGGCTTGCTTCACCAATCCGGCTCTGGCGGCGACGCCGTCTTGCTCGGCCGCTGTGCCGCGCAACCCGGACCGCTTCGCCAACGATCATGGTCAGTGGGGCACGGCTGTTCGTTACTTCTCGCCCGAACTGAACAACACCGAGTTCGCCTTCTACTACCTGAACTACCACAGCCGCGTGCCGGTGCTGTCGGGCATTTCGGTCACTTCGGGCGCCGCCAACTCGGCGCGCTACTTTGCCGAGTACCCGGAAGACATCGACCTCTTCGGCGTCAGCTTCAACACCACGCTGGAAGGTTCGGGCATCGCACTGCAGGGCGAGCTGAGCTACCGTCCGAATGTGCCGCTGCAGATCGACGACGTGGAGCTGCTGTTCACCGCCCTGAGCCCGCTGAATCGCCTGATTCCGCAACCGGTCAATCGCTTCATCAGCCAGCTCGGCCAAGTGGCGCCGGGCCAGTACGTGCGGGGTTGGGAGCGGCATGAGCTGAGCCAGTTCCAGTTCACGGCGACCAAGATCTTCGGGCCGGAGAACCCGATTGGCGCTGATCAGATTTCCTTGGTGTCCGAGTTCGGCTTCACCAAGATCTGGGATTTGCCGCCGACCAGCGTGCTGCGTTACCAGGGCGATGGCACTGACACGGGTGGCGGTCCGGACTTCCTGACCGGTGCCTTCCGCAATCCGCAGACGTTGACCGCTGGTTTCCCCACGCCGTTCTCCTGGGGCTACCGTGTGGCCGCACGCGCGGACTACAACAACGCCTTCGGCACCGCGTTCACCGTGTCGCCTCGCTTTGCGTTCAACCACGACGTGAACGGCATCACGCCGGGGCCGGGCGGCAACTTCCTGGAAGGCCGTCGCTCGCTGACGCTGGGTGTCGAGGCCAACTACTTGAACGAATGGAGCGTCGACGTGAGTTACACGCGGTTCTCGGGTGCAGGCAACTTCAACCTGATCTCGGATCGCGATTTCGTGGCTTTCACCGCGCGCTATGCGTTTTGATTTGAACGTGGAGGGGGAAACTCTATGAAGTTCAGGACACTGCGCCTCGCAGGCGCCCTCATGGCCCTGGCCTTGGCCTCCACCGCGCAAGCGGCGGTGACCCAGGCCCAGGCGGACCGCCTGGGCAAGGACTTGACGCCGGTGGGCGCCGAGACCGCGGGAAATCAGGCGGGAACCATCCCGGCGTGGGAGGGTGGCATCACCAAGCCGCCCGCCAACTACAAGCTGGGTGACTTCCATCCGGATCCTTTTGCTGCCGACCGACCGGTGAAGACCATCGATCGCAGCAATTACAAGGACGTCGCGGCCCAGCTTTCGCCGGGTCAGATCGCGATGTTCGAGAAGTATCCGACCTTCAAGATGCTGGTCTATCCGACCCGTCGTTCGGCGGCTTTCCCGGATCGCATCTACAAGCGCACCAAGGAAAACGCACTGACCGGCAAGATGATCGGGCAGGGCGCTGGCGTGGAGAACGTGCGCGAAGGCTTCCCCTTCCCGATCCCGCAGGATGGCTACCAGGTCATCTGGAACCACAAGCTCAAGTACAAGGGCGTGTCGGCTCGGCGTTGGGCCAACCAGGCCGCTCCGACGGCAACCGGCGCCTTCACTCCGATCCGTATCCGTGAAGAACTGCTGGGCCTGTACTGGAAGGAAGGCAATACGATTGCCGACATCGACAACATCCTGACCTACTTCTATCAGGAAGTGCTGGCCCCGGCGCGTCTGGCCGGACAGGTGCTGTTGGTGCACGAAACGCTGAACCAGGAAGCGCAGCAACGTCAGGCCTGGGTGTACAACCCCGGTCAGCGTCGCGTGCGCAAGGCGCCCAACGTGGCCTATGACAATCCGGGCACTGCCTCGGATGGTCTGCGCACCAATGACATGACCGACATGTTCAACGGCGCGATGGACCGCTTCGACTGGAAGTTGGTGGGCAAGCGCGAAATGCTGATCCCGTACAACAACTACAAGATCCATGCGAAGGGTCTGGACTACAAGGACATCCTGCGTCCTGGCCATCTCAATCCGGATCTGATGCGCTACGAGTTGCATCGCGTGTGGGTGGTGGATGCCACGCTGCGTTCCGGCTTCCGTCACATCAACAAGCGCCGCACCTTCTACCTCGACGAAGACAGCTGGCAGATCATGATGATCGACCACTACGACAGTCAGGGTCAGATGTGGCGTTATTCCGAGGCCGCGGTGATCAACTACTACGAAGCGCCGATGCTGTGGACGACGCTGGAAACGCACCACGATCTGAAGTCGGGCCGCTACATCGTCTCGGGTCTGGACAACATGGAAACGCCAGTCGACTTCTCGTTCCAGACGTCGCCTGACAAGTTCTCGCCACAGGCCCTGCGCGGTCGCGGCGTGCGTTGATGTTGTCTTGATGGGGGTTCGACGCCAGCCGTGGTGTAGGCCACGGCTGGCGTTTTGTTTTCAGGCCCTGCGGCTGGCGGGGCGTCAAGGTCCGCGGCGATTCACGCCAGGGCCGTGCCAGTCCGAAGCGGCCGTCGTCGAGCAAGGGGAGTCCAATGCCTAGCCGTTTCTCTACCGCCGCCCGCGCCTGTTGGGCCGGCGCCATTCTGGCTTGCACGCCGGTCGTGCACGCTCAGGACAGCAACCCTGAACCTGCTGCTGCCACCAGTACGTGGTCAGATCCAGCCACGACGCCAGCGGAAGACCTTGGCAATCTGAAAGTCCTGCAGCGCTCCTTGCTGCTGGATGTCGCCGAGAGCAGCGACCGCGCCATCGTGGTGGGCGATCGCGGCCACATTCTGGTCTCCGAGACCCGCAGCGAGTGGCGCCAGGTACCCACGCCAACGCGATCCATGCTCACTGCGGTCACCGCCGTGGGCAATGACGTGTGGGCCGTCGGCCACGATCAGGTGATCATCCATTCCAAGGATGGCGGCAGCACCTGGACGCTGCAGCACCACGATGTGGCGGCCGAGGGTCCCTTGCTGGACGTGCTCTTCCTTGACGCCCAGCGCGGTTACGCGGTGGGCGCCTACGGGCAGTTCCTGGCCACCACCGATGCGGGCGCGACCTGGAACGTGCAGTGGATCAGTGATCGCACCGCGGCCAGTGCCGAGCCCGTGCAGGAGGCGGTGCCGGAGGAAGACGTCGAGGATTCCGGTCTGGCCAGCACGGACATGGGCGAGGACGAGGGCGATCCACACCTGAATGCCATCGTGCGCACCCCGCAAGGGTTACTGATCGTGGGTGAGGCCGGCTCCGGATATCGATCCACCGATGAGGGCGCCAGCTGGACTGCCTTCGAATTCCCCTACGAGGGCTCGCTGTTCGGCGCGGTGGCCATCGATGACGGCAGCGTGGTCGCCTTCGGCCTGCGCGGCAATGCCTTGGTCAGCAGCGATCTGGGATTGAGCTGGGCGGCGCTGGACACTGGCACCGAAGCCACCCTGCAGGGTGGCGCGGCCGTGCCCGGTGGTCGAGCGGTGTTCGTGGGCGCCAGCGGCGCGGTGCTGCTCAAGCCGGCGGGCGAAACCACCCTGCGGCTCTACAACTTTGCCGCAGGCGGCGTGATGAGCGCAGTCCTGCCGCTGACCGAAACGCAGTTCCTCACCGTCGGTGAGAACGGCATCCAGACCTACGAACCGAGCGCCAACTGAGGGGAGCGACGTCATGGCCGGTTTTGGATCCAACTCCAATCACGCGGGCTATCCGCTCCTCGAGCGGATCATTTTTGGCGCCCGCCCCGTCGTCCTGCTGGTGTTCGCCATCATCACCGTCCTGTTTGCGGTGGCGGCGAGCCAGTTGCGCATCGACGCCGGGTTCCGCAAGCAGCTGCCACTCGAACACGAGTACATGAAGACCTTCCTCGACTACGAGGTCGAGTTCGGTGGCGCCAACCGCATCTTCGTCGCGCTGGTCGACAAGAGCGGCAACATGTTCAACAAGGAGTTTTTCACCTCGCTGGAAGCGGCCACTGAGGCGGTCAAGGCGATCAACGAAGTCGACAACGCGCGGGTGCGCTCGATCTTCACCCCGAACACGCGTTTCGTGGAAATCGTCGAGGGCGGTTTTGCCGGCGGCAACGTGATTCCGGCGGACTTCTCCACCACCGTGGAAGGCTTCGATCCCACCGCCGAGCAGTTCGAGACGATCCGCACCAACATCGTCAAGGCAGGCATCGTCGGGCGTCTCGTGGCCAAGGATTTCTCCGGCGCGATGATCCAGGCCGAGCTGATTCCCGAAACCGCCGCCGAGGGTGGCAAGCTCGACTATCAGGCGGTGGGCGACAAGCTGGAAGAGATCCGCGCCCGCTTCGAGAAAGACAACGTCAGCGTGCACATCATCGGCTTCACCAAGATCGTCGATGACATCGCCGATGGCGCGCGCTCGGTCATCTACTTCTTCCTGGTGACGGTGGCTTTCACCTGGCTGCTGCTGTTCATCTATTCAACGAGCTTCAAGCTGGCCTCGCTGACCGTGCTTGCGGCACTGGTGGCCGTGGTGTGGATGCTGGGCGCCCTGCGCCTGATGGGCTTCGGCATCGATCCGATGAACATGCTGACGCCCTTCCTGATCTTCGCCATCGCAGTGAGTCACGGCGAGCAGATGATCAATCGCTATCGCGGCGAGATCTTCTTCGGTGGCCTGGAAGAGGGCACTCCCGAGGAGTTGGAGAAGCGCCACGGCGTGGATCCGCTGGAATCGGCCAAGCGTTCGTTCCGGCGCCTGTTGATTCCAGGCTCGGTCGCCCTGATTGCCGGCTGCATCGGCTTCGCCACGATCCTGCTGATTCCGGTGAAGATGATCTTTGAACTGGCGGTCACCGCAACCGTCGGCGTGTTCCTGACCATCTTCACCAATCTGATCCTGTTGCCGGTCCTGTTGTCCTACACCAAGCTCAGGAACCTGCCGCGCAAGCGCGCCTATCGCCTGCGTCAGATCACGGCTTTCGACCACATCTGGGCCTTCCTGGCCAAGTTCAGCCGGCCGGTCACGGCGGCCGTGATCATCACCATTGGTCTCGTGACCTGGTTCTTCGCGCACCAGCACGGCAGCAAGATGATGATCGGCGACGCCCAGGATGGCGTGGCCGAGCTGCACGCGGATTCGCGCTACAACAAGGACGCGCGTCTGATCACCGAGCGCTTCGCGCTGAGCATCGACATCATCAACGTGATTGCCGAGGTCGGGCCTTTCGCCTGCACCGAGAGCTTCGCGGCAATGGAGACCATCGATCGCTTCGCCTGGCACATGCAGAACGTGCCCGGCGTGCAGCAGGTGATCACGCTGTCGCAGGTCGGCAAGATCGTCAATGCCGGCTACAACGAGGGCAGCCTCAAATGGCGCGCGATGCCGCGCAACACCGAGGTGATGCGCCAGAGCCTGTCGGCGGTGGAAACCGACACCGGCCTGATCGACAGCCCCGAGTGCAAGGCGATGCCGATCATGATCTTCACCGAGGATCACAAGGCTGAGACGATCACTCGCGTGGTCGATGCGGTGAAGGCCTTCCGCGAGCAGAACGACATCTACGACCTCAGCTTCCGAGTCGAGCGCGATGCGGCCGTGGAGAAGGCGCTGGCCGAAGGCGCCGAGTACCGCACCGATGAAGTGAATCTGCGTCTGGCCACCGGCAATGTGGGCGTGATGGCGGCGATCAACGAGACGGTGAGCGAGCTGGAAAAGCCGATGTTGTACCTGCTCTACGCCGCCGTCTTCGTGATGTGCATCTTGAGCTTCCGCAACCCGCTGGCCGCGGCCTGCATCGTGTTGCCGCTGATTCTGGTGACCGCACTCGGTGAGTCGCTGATGGTGGAGCTCGGCATCGGCCTCAAGGTCAACACGCTGACCGTGGTGGCGCTGGGCGTGGGCATCGGCGTGGACTACGCGATCTACATCTTCGCCCGCATGCGCGAGCTGATGCAGCAGGGCAAGGGCTTGGTGCAGGCCTACTTTGAGGCGCTGAAGACCACCGGCATCGCGATCTTCTACACCGCGCTGACCCTGGCCGTGGGTGTGGCCACGTGGATCTGGTCTGACCTCAAGTTCCAGGCAGACATGGGCTTGATGCTGACCTTCATGTTCGTGGTCAACATGATCGCGGCGATGATCTTCCTCCCGGCGCTGTGCCGCTGGCTGCTCAAGCCGACGGAGAAACTCAGCGACGTCGATCGGCAGATCCTCGGCCAGCGCTGAGCGAGCGGCGTTCAGGCTCAGGCAGAGGCCCGCTTCGGCGGGCCTTTGCTTTTGGGCGCAGCCTGAGCCGAGGTAGGGAATCGAGGTTGGGCGCAAGTCCGACGGGTTGGCAGCTTCCCGCAGGCTTCGGGCGCGAGCTCGCACGCGATGCACGGCACCCGCACGGCGCTCCTTTGCGCGCTGCAGGGGCAAGAATTCGGGGGGCACGTGGCCCGCTCCCTATCTTGCTGCGGCAGCGACGCGTCAAAGCGTGAAGAGTTCGAACGCCTGGCTGACGTGGATGCCTAGAATCAGGCCCATGCCATTCACCCCACGAGCGCGTCGACCATGACCTGCAGCAAGCGATGTCTGGCCAGCGGTCCGGTGCATTGCGACGTCCTTGCGCTGCGCGCACCAGACTCGCATCCAGCAGCCGCAACCCGGCGACGCTGCGGTGCTGGAGAGCATCCGTGAAGCTCCTCGGCAAGCTGGTCGGCGCCGGGCTGGGGCTGGTGGTCGGTGGACCGGCGGGCCTGGTGGCGGGTGCGGCCTTGGGGCATGCGGTCGATGCCGGTGTGCTGCGTTGGCGCCCGGAGCGCGGCCTCTGGGGCAGTGCGCGCGAGTTACAGGTGGAAACGCTGTACAGCCTGCTCGGATGGCTGGCCAAGGTGGACGGCCGAGTCAGCGAGGCCGAAGTCGCCTGGGCCGAGAAGCTGATGGCGCGCATGCAGTTGTCGGCGCGAGAGCGGAGCACGGCGATCAAGTCCTTCAACCGTGGCCGCCAGGGTGATCTCGATCTGGCCCAGCTGCTCGCCCATCATCGCCTGAGCGTGCACCCGCAACGCGACGCCTTGCAGGCTCTGCTACAGGCGCTGGTCGATTTTGCGCGCAGCGATGGGCCACTGACCGATGCCGAGCGCGATGGGCTGGAGCGCATCACCATCGCCGCCGGGCTCAAGCCCGCTGAGCTCGCCGCTTTCCTGCAGGCCTGCAAGGAACCACTGGCTACCCGCCGCGAAGCACTGGCGGAACTGGGACTTTCGGAGGGCGCAGACGCCCGCGAGATCGCGCTAGCGTACCGCCGTCTGGCCAGCCAGCTGCACCCGGACAAGCTGAGTGCACAAGGCGTGGACGCAGACCAAATCAAAGTGGCGCAGGAGCGCTTGCTGAAGGTCCGCAAGGCTTACGAGCGCCTGAGCGAGTCAACATCGAACTGAGGGAGAGGTCATGAAGACATCCTGGTCCGCTGTCATGGCGGCGATCCTGCTTTCCGGCTGCGCGCATCGCAGCGACCATGCCGTGGCCATCGTGGATGCGCCCGATCGTGAGTACGCCGAGGACTACTCGGATGCCGAGCCGCCCGATCCGGCCGAGCAGCGGCCGCAAGTCATGCCGCCGCCGCGTCCGCAAGAACGCGGCACCGGTCCCACCTGGATCGAGCGTGGCCCGGCGCCAACGCGCTCGGCGCAGGTCAATGTGCCGCCCGACAATGAAGTCTCCGGTGCGATCCATGCGATCGCCGCACATCCTTCCGACGCCAACATCCTGTACATCGGCGCCGTCAATGGCGGCATCTGGCGCACCAACGATGCGCTGGCGGCGCGTCCGTCCTGGGCCCCTTTGACCGACCGGCTGCCCTCGCAATCGATTGGCTCTCTGGCTTTCGATCCGCTGGATGCCAGCCGCCAGACGCTGATCGCAGGAACCGGTCGGCTGAGCAATTTCGCTCGCCGTGGCGACGATGAGATCGGCGTCTATCGCACCACCGATGGCGGACTCAACTGGGCCCAGCTCGGCGGCAGCACGCTGCTCGGTCAGCGCCTGATCGCCGTTGCGGCTCGCGGTTCGGTATTGATGGCCGCATCGGGTGACACGGCAGGCACTGGCCTCTATCGCAGCGTCGACACCGGCGCGAATTGGGTGCAGGTCTCCGGCACCAATGGACTGCCGACTGGCTCGGCCGGCGATCTGGTGGGCGATCCGGCCAGTACCACGCGCTTCTACTACGCGGCGCGCGGCAGCAACGCCGGCGTTTTCCTGAGCAATGACACCGGCGCCAGCTGGAGCAATGTCAGCGGCAATCTCACCGGCTTGACCACCGCCAACAACTTGCGCCTTGCGGTGGGCCCCGGCGGCGTGGTGTTCCTGGCCGTGGTCACCAACGGGCAGTTGAGCGGCGTGTGGCGCAGCGCCGATCAAGGCGCGAGCTGGACCGCCATGGATGTGCCGGCGGTGCACCCAGGCTCGCAGGGCTTCCCCAATACCTCCATTGCCGCCGATCCGAACAACAACAACATCGTGTACATCGCCGGCGATCGCATCACGGTGGGCCCCTTCACCGCCAATGTGCAGCGCGGCGATGCCTCCTTGCCGCCGGGCAGTCAGTTCACCACCATCATGGATGCCAATGGCGGCAACACCACCCCGCACGCCGATACGCGCGCGATGTGGTTCGACGCCGCCGGCAACCTGCTGCAGTCCGATGACGGCGGCATCTACCGGCGCATCAATCCGACCAGTTCCAGCGGCACCTGGTCTTCGGTCAACGGCAATCTGAATGTGATGGAGGTCCATGACCTCGATCACGACAATGTCAGCAACATCCTGGTGATCGGCACGCAGGACAACGGCACGCACCGGCAGCAGACCAGTGCCGGGACCGTGTGGACCTGGTTCAACGGTGGCGATGGCGGCGATGTGGTGGTCGATGACACCACGCTGATCTCGCCAGCGACCGGCCTGCGCTTCATCAGCTCGCAGAACCTGGGTGGCTTCCGCCGAGTGGCGGTGGATGCCAACAACGTGCAAACCGGCAGTCAGGGCATCGTCACCTCCGGCATTGTCACCGACCCACAGTTCGTCACGCCCACCGAACTCAGCACGGTCGATCAGTCACGGCTGCTGGTGGGCGGCCTCAACACCATCTATGAGTCCACCAACGCCAACGTGATCGGCAGTTCGCCCACCCTGGTGTCGATCGGCGGTCCCGGTGCCAACCGCAATGCCATGGCCTATGGGGCAGTCGGCAATCCTGGCCTGGCCTACGTCGGACGGTCAGCCGCGGTGTGGCGACGCAGCGGCGCCGGCAATCCCTTCGTGGCCACGAGCGCGCTGCCGGCCGGTGCCGCAGCCATCACCGATGTGGCGATGGACTTCGAGAATCCGGCGATCGTCTGGGCGGTGGACGACAACCAGGTGTTCCGCAGCATCGATTCCGGTCAGACCTGGCAGGACATCACCGGCAATCTGCCGGCCATTTCCTCACAGGACTTCCGCACCATCGAGTTCATCCCCGGCGCGCCGGATCGCGTCGCCCTGGGCACGCGCTCGGGTGTGTACGTGGCCAATGCCGATTCCAGCGTGTGGTCCTTGCTGGGCGCGGGTCTGCCCGATGTGCTGGTCTTCGATCTGCGCTATGTGCCGACCAACCAGACGCTGTACGCCGGCACCTTGGGGCGTGGCGTGTGGAGCGTTTCGTTGCAGACTGACGCCATCTTCGCCAACGGCTACGAGTGAGTTCATGCACAACGCGGTCATCGCCCCATCGATCCTTTCCGCCGACTTTGCCCGCCTCGGCGAGGACACCGCACGGGTCCTCGCCGCTGGCGCGGACTGGGTGCATTTCGACGTGATGGACAACCATTACGTGCCCAATCTGACGGTGGGGCCGCTGGTCTGCGAGGCGCTGCGCAAGTACGGGATCGCGGCGCCCATCGACGTGCACCTGATGGTGCGCCCGGTGGACCGCATCATTCCGGACTTCGCCAAGGCGGGCGCCTCGCTGGTCAGCTTTCATCCGGAAGCCAGCGAACACGTCGATCGCACGCTGGGCCTGATTCGCGAACATGGCATGCAGGCGGGCCTGGTGTTCAATCCCGCCACGCCACTGGCCTGGCTGGATCATGTGATGGACAAGCTGGATCTGGTACTGATCATGTCGGTCAATCCCGGCTTCGGGGGGCAGAGCTTCATCCCCGGTGCGCTGGACAAGCTGCGCCAGGCGCGGGCGCGCATCACGGCCAGTGGGCGCCCGATCCGGCTGGAAGTGGATGGCGGCGTGAAGGTCGACAACATCGGCGCGATCGCCGCTGCCGGCGCCGACACCTTTGTCGCCGGCTCGGCCATCTTCGGCAGCCCTGACTACGCCGCGACCATCGCCCGCATGCGCGGCGAGATCGCGGCGGCCCGCGCGGCGTGACCGAACTCTCCGGCGCCTTCGCGATTGCAGCGGCGCTGGGTTGGGCCAGCGGCATCAGGCTGTACGCCGTGGTCTTCGTCTGCGGCCTGTTGCACAAGCTCGGCTATGTGGTCCTGCCTGGCGAACTGCATCTGCTGGCGCACGAGGTGGTGCTCGCCACCAGCGGCGTCTTGCTGGTGGGCGAGTTCGTCGCCGACAAACTGCCCTGGTTCGATTCACTGTGGGACGCGCTGCACACCTTCATTCGCTTGCCGGGTGGAGCGGCGCTGGCCTTCGCCGCCTTGGGCGAGCACGGTGTGGCCGCCCAAGTCGCTGCCGCCTTGCTGGGCGGCACCCTGGCGGCGGGCAGCCATCTGGGCAAGTCGGGTTCGCGACTGGCGATCAATCACTCGCCTGAGCCCTTTTCCAACTGGGCCGCCAGCTTCGCGGAAGACGGACTCGTGCTCGGCGGCTTGTGGCTGGCCTGGCAATACCCGTGGGTGTTCGCGGCTCTGCTGCTGCTCTTCGTGCTGACGCTGGTGTGGCTGCTGCCCAAGCTGTGGCGATTGATGCGTCGCAGCCTACGCGCGCTGGCGGCCTTGCTGCGTGGCGAGAGTCCCTGGGCGCATCTGCGCCGGGCCGTCGAGAGCGCCTCACGCTGAGCAGAAGCGCTTGGCGCACGACAGACGCGGCGCAGTCCGACCCCACCGCTATGTCAGGGCAGATTGCGCGCAGCGGTGCAGCCAGGGCGACAATCTGTCAGCATTTCGGTCCCAAGCGAAAGCGAGCCCTGCATGGCCAAGTCTCCCCGCGCGCCCGCGGTCCCTGCTGAACTGACTTCGGAGCGTATCCGTCAGCGCTTGTTGGGCGCCGGCAAGCGTTTCCACGCCAATGACAACATCGCCGAGTTCATCGAAGCCGGCGAGATCGAGGCCCTGCAAGCCGAGGTGGAGCAGCAACTGGCCGGCGTGCTGCGCGCCCTGGTCATCGACACCGACAGCGATCACAACACCCAGGGCACCGCGCGTCGCGTGGCCAAGATGTATCTGCACGAGATCTTCCGCGGCCGCTATGTGCCGGCGCCGCCGGTGACCGAGTTCCCCAATGTCGAGCAGCTCAATGAGTTGATGATCGTGGGCCCGGTGACGGTGCGCAGCGCGTGTTCGCATCACCTGTGCCCGATCATCGGCAAGGTGTGGATCGGGGTGATGCCGAACGAGCACTCCAACCTCATCGGCCTCTCCAAGTACGCGCGGCTCACCGAGTGGATCATGAGCCGGCCGCAGATCCAGGAGGAGGCCGTCACCCAGCTGTCCGGCCTGCTTTACGACATGATGCAGCCCGATGGTCTGGCCCTGGTGATGGAGGCCGACCACTTCTGCATGCATTGGCGCGGTGTGAAAGACGCCGACTCCAAGATGATCAACAGCGTGATGCGCGGCTCCTTCCTCAAGGATGCCAACCTGCGTCGCGAATTCCTGAGCCTGTTGCGCCGCGAACGCGGCTGAAGAGGAAGCTCATGCTGGTCCGATTGCTGTACGCCTCGCGCACCAAACAGAAGCTGTCGCAGAAGACCATCGAGGCGATCCTGGAGTCCTCGCGACGGCACAATCCCGAACGTGGCATTACCGGCATCCTGTGCCACGGCGGGGATGTGTTCCTGCAGGTGCTGGAAGGCGGCCGCGATGCAGTCAACCGCCTCTATCACGACATCGCCAAGGATCCACGCCATCAGGACGTGCTCCTGCTGCATTACGAAGAGGTCGCGGAACGCCGTTTCGCTGGCTGGACCATGGGCCAGGTGAATCTGGCCAAGAT
>ERZ1066138.58-NODE-58-length-34668-cov-7.422558_pt1 | contig 34668 bp, 33 predicted proteins | sample MGYA00382785_ERZ1066138 | MGnify/ENA primary metagenome ERZ1066138 (study PRJEB33369, sample SAMEA5778368) | biofilm metagenome | biome: Industrial cooling water; feature: Water cooling tower basin; material: Biofilm | place: United Arab Emirates | collected... | reverse complement strand
CGTGCTGTGAGCGCAAGAGGAAATGGATGCCATGCCGGCTGAGATTTACGTCTCCACCGACGTCGAGACAGACGGCCCCATCCCCGGGCCGCACTCCATGCTGAGCATGGCCTCAGCAGCCTTCACTGCCGATGGGCAGATGCTGTCCACCTTCAGTGCCAATCTCGACACCTTGCCCGGTGCCAGCGGCCATCCTGCCACGATGAGCTGGTGGCAGACCCAGCCCGCGGCCTGGCAGGCCTGCCGCGAACAACCCGAGCCACCGGAAGTCGTGATGCCGCGCTATCTGACCTGGCTGCGCAGCTTGCCGGGGCGACCGGTGTTTGCCGCTTACCCGGCAGCCTTCGACTTCATGTTCGTCCACTGGTACCTGGTCCGCTACACCGGCGAGAGCCCCTTCAGCCATTCCGCACTGGACATCAAGAGCTACGCCGCAGCGCTGCTGGGCACGCCCTTTCGCAGCACCCACAAGCAGGCCTTTCCCAAGGCTTGGATTCCGGCTCGTCCGCACACGCACGTTGCGCTGGACGACGCCATCGAACAAGGCGAGTTGTTGTGCCGGATGCTGGCCGAACGTGCCCAGCGCGGCAGTTGGTGAGCGCCGCTCAGCCTAGTGCGTGGCCCGGTTTGACCCGCGCCTCACTGCTTCCATCACTGAGGCCCGCTCAGCCCAGCAGGCGCTCCGCTGCGGCCTTGATCGAGGCATCCGAAGGCAGGACCAGATTGGCCGCACCGGCCAGCGGGGTGTAGGTGTCGGCACCGCAGACACGCACGATGGGCTTGTGGCCGCAGCCGCCTTCGACCAGGGCGGTGATCACGCCTTCGCCCACGCCGGCGCTGCGGCGTCCTTCGTCCACCACCAGGATCTTCGCGCAGGCCTGGCCATGGGCGGCGATGGCGCTGGCGTTGAGCGGTTGCAACCAGCGCAGGTCCATCACCCGCACCTTGATGCCGCGCTCGACTTCCAGCTGGCGCGCCACGCGCAGGCTCATCGGCATGCCGTTGCCGTAGCTGATGATGAGCAGGTCCTGATGCGTGTCCGCATAGATGCGCGGCTCGCCGATGGCCACCGCCTGATCCGGAGCCGGGTAGGGGAACTGCCACAGGCCATCGCCAGCCTCGTACAGATCCTTGGTCATGTACAGCGCGATCGGTTCCAGGAACACCGACACCCGGCCATTGACGGCGGACAGCGCCATCAGACTGCGCAACATCATGGCGGCGTCATCGCCACGGCTGGGGCAGGCGATGGTCAGGCCGGGAATGTCGCGCAGCGCGGCGAAGGAGTTGTCGTTGTGGAAGTGCCCGCCAAAGCCCTTCTGGTAGCCCAGGCCGGCGACGCGCACCACCATCGGATTGGCGTACTGCGCATTGCTGAAAAACTGCAGCGAACAGGCCTCGCCGCGAATTTGGTCGCAGGCGTTGTGGTAGTAGGCCAGGTACTGGATCTCCGGGATCGGCAGCATGCCGAGATTGGCGAAACCTTGGGCCAGCCCGAGGATGGTGGTCTCGTCCAGCAGCGTGTTGAACACGCGCGCGCCCTTGAACTTCTGCCACAAGCCCTTGGTGACGGTGTACACGCCGCCCTTCTGCGCCACGTCTTCGCCGAACAGCAGGCTCTGCGGGTACTTCAGCAAGAGATCGTGCAGCGCAAGGTTGATCAGGATGGCCAAATGGCGCGGCGCCTGTTGCTCGGGCAAGCTGGCGCCGAAGATCTTGCTGCGAGCCTCGGCATCCGGCGCGCGACGGGCCTCGGCCATCACCGCATCCTGCGAGTAGGGCGCCAGCGGCGCGACCACTTCTTCCAGCGTCTCCAGCTTGGGCGTGCGATCGGCTGCGTCCGCCGCCTCGAAGCAGCGGCGCCGCGTGTGTTCGTAGAGATCCAGCAGCTGCGCCGGCGTGTACACACCGTGCGCCAGCGCCAGCTCTGCCGAACGCAGCAAGGGATCCAGCGCCTCGCCGGCCTCGATGTCGTCCATCGCGCGGTATTCGATCTCGAAATCGGTGCCGGCGTGGCCCATCAGGCGCGTAGTGCGCAGATGCAGGAAAGTCGGACGTCGTTCGCGACGGCAGTAATCCACCGCCTCGGCGACCTGGTCAAAGCCCTCGGCCAGATCCAGACCGTTGGCATAGAAGTACTTCATGTACTGCCGCTGCGCGAAGCTGTGCGCAATCCACCCGTGCGGCGTGCGCACCGAGATGCCGATGCCATTGTCCTCGCAGACGAACAGCACCGGCGCCTTGATCTGCTGGTAGCCAGCCCACTCGGCAGCATTGAAGGCGCCCTGCGCGGTGGCGTGATTGGCGCTGGCATCGCCAAAGCTGCACACCACGATGCTGTCTTCGGGAATCGGCAGCGCATGCCCGATGCGCTTGGCCTGATCGATGGCCATCGCAGTGCCGAAGGCCTTGGGCGGATGGCTGGCGATGGTCGAGGTCTGCGGCAACACCCACAAGGGCTTGCTGCCCCACACCTTGTGACGGCCGCCGGACGCCGGATCGAGCTTGCTGGCGGCAAAGGACAGGGCTGAATCCATCACCGGATCCATGCCCGGCAGCTTGCGGAAACGCTCGGCCATGAAGCCGCCGGAGCGGTAATGCAGGAAGGCGGGATCGGTGTGCCGGGTCAGGTGAGCGACCAGCGCATTGCCCTCATGACCGCTGCTGCCGATGGTGTAGAAGACCTTGTTCTGCACGCGCAGCACGCGCGCCATCAGATCCAGGTGCCGGCTGATCAGCTGCGACTCCAGCAGATCCTTGAAAGCGCCGATGCGCAGACTGGTGTGCTCATGCAGCGCCTCGCCATCGCCACGCGGCCGCGCGGGTGCCGTGCCGCGCCAGTTGCGCACCAGCTGGATGAAGTTCTGATCGACGACTTCAGCGCGGTTGATCTGCTTGCTGCGCTGGATCGGAGCGGTTGCGGACATGCGTGGGTCTCAGCGGAATGCGAAGGGCGCGAAGCATAGCCGGGCCCCGGCCCCGAGCCTGAGCGCAGCTTGAAGCGCTGGAGGAGGGTGGCGATGGGCAGCGTGCTCGCGATTGGGCCGCATCCTCGGGCCGGCGCCTTGCCCGTGGCTGCGCTGCCCCTGCCGAGTTGAGCACCGGGCGAAGGTCGAATCGCCGCTCGGAGGTGCGGTGCTATGCTCCGCCGCCGTCTTTCCCCGAGAACTTTCCTAAGTCCATGCCCAAGCTCGCAGAGCGGATGGGTCGCGCGGTTCCCAGCGCGATCATGCAGGTGGCCGAAAAGGCCAAGAAGTTGAAGGCCGAAGGCCGCGACATCATCAGCTTCTCGATCGGTGTGCCCAACTTCCTGCCCGGCGAGCATGTCTACGCCGCTGCCCGCGAGGCGCTGGCCAAGGACTCCGGCAACTACGGCTCCAATCGCGGCCCTGACGCACTGCTGGACGCCTTCCTGGTGCATCTGCGGCGCAATGGCTTCGAGGGCTTCGAGCGCAAGCACCTGTGCGTGGGTGTGGGCGCCAAGCAGGTCATCTTCAATGTGATGTATGCCCTGCTCAACGAGGGCGACGAGATCATCCTGCCCACGCCGTACTGGACCAGCCACATCGACATCGCCAACATCCTGGGCTGTCAGGTGAAGCTGGCCTACTGCGGGCCGGAGCAGAACTACAAGCTGCAGCCCGAGCAGCTGCGCAGCCTGATCGGCCCGCGCACCCGCATGGTGCTGTTCAACAATCCCAGCAATCCCACCGGCATGGTGTACAGCGAGGCCGAAGTGCGCGCGCTGGGCGAGGTCCTGCTGGCGCACGATGTGTGGATCCTGTCGGACGACATCTACAACCAGATGATCTTCGATGGCCTGGGCTGGCATCACCTGATCACCCTGCATCCGGCCCTGCGTGATCGCACCATCCTGCTCGATTCGCTGTCCAAGACTTACGGCATGCCCGGCTGGCGCGTCGGTCTTGCGGCTGCACCGGTCGAAGTGGCGCAGGCGCTGGTGACCTTGAATTCCAACCACATCACCAATCTGCCCGAGGTGGTGTGCGCGGCGGCAGTGGCGGCCCTGACCGGCCCGCAGGACATCCCGCAAGCCATGTGCAAGGCCTTTGCGCAGAAGCGCGACGAAGTGATGGCCACCTTTGCACGCATTCGCGGGCTGAGCTGTCCGCGCCCGCAAGGCGCCTTCTACGCCTTCCCGGATATCTCCTTCGCCTTCGGCAAGCGCCATGGCGATGCGCTGATCAGCAATGACGTCGATTTCTGCAACTTGCTGCTGGAGCGCGAAGGCGTGGCCTGCGTGCCGGGCAGCGCATTCGGCGAGCCCCGTGGCCTGCGCATTTCCTACACCTGCAAGCCGAGCGAGTTGAGCGAAGGCCTGCGCCGCTTCGAACGCTTCTGCCTGGCCTTGGCCTGAGCCCCGGATCGGTCGCGTGCGCGCATTGCTCATCTTCCTGGCGCTGGTGGTGGTCGCCCTGGTGGGCTGGCCCAGCCGCGAAATGGATCCCGACGATCCGCGTCGGCAGACCGGTGAGCGTGGCGTGGTGATGCTGTCAGCCGAGTGGTGTGGCTATTGCGATGCGATGCGCCGCGATCTCGAACGTGGCGGCGTGAGCTACCAGGAGTGGGACATCGAGCACGATGCACGCGGCACGCTGGCCTTCGAGGCCCTCGATGCTCGCGGCGTGCCGGTGCTGGTGGTCGGCCAGGAGTGGCAGGCCGGCTACAGCCCGCAACTGGTGCAATCGATGCTGGTGGCGGCGGGGCACTCGCCTCGTGCGCCTTGATGAATAGACTTGTGACGATGGAGTTCCTGCGATGAAAGCCCCTGTTCGTGTCGTGGTCACCGGCGCTGCCGGCCAGATCGGTTACGCCATCCTGTTTCGCATCGCCGCCGGCGACATGCTGGGGCCGGATCAACCGGTGATCCTGCATTGCCTGGAAGTCACGCCTGCGCTGCCCAACCTGCAGGGCGTGGTGATGGAGCTCAACGATTGCGCCTTCCCCACGCTGCATGGCGTGGTCGCCACCGACGATCCCAATGTCGCATTCAAGGATGCCGACTACGCGATCCTGGTCGGTGCGCGTCCGCGCGGTCCGGGCATGGAGCGCAAGGACCTGCTGGAAGCCAATGCGGCGATCTTCTCGGTGCAGGGCAAGGCCATCAATGACCACGCCAAGCCGGGCATCAAGGTGCTGGTGGTGGGCAATCCGGCCAACACCAATGCGCTGATCGCGCAGCAGAATGCACCGCGCATTCCGGCGCGCCAGTTCTCCGCGATGATGCGTCTGGATCACAACCGCGCGATCTCGCAGCTGGCCGAGAAGACCGGCGCACTGAACACCGACATCGACAAGATCATCATCTGGGGCAATCACTCCGCCACCCAGTACCCGGATTTGCACCAGGCCACGGTCAAGGGCCAGGCCGCCCTCAGCCTGATCGACGGCGAGTGGTACAAGAGCAGCTACATTCCCACCGTGCAGCAGCGCGGCGCCGCGATCATCAAGGCGCGTGGCGCGTCCTCGGCGGCCTCGGCCGCCAGCGCGGCCATCGATCACATGCGTGACTGGGCGCTGGGCAGCCAGGGCCAGTGGGTGACGATGGCGGTGCCCAGCGATGGCAGCTATGGCGTGGCGCCGGGTGTCATGTACGGCTATCCGGTGGTGTGCGAAGGCGGCGACTACCGCATCGTGCAAGGCCTCAGCCCGAACGAGTTCTCGCGCGAGCGCATGGCGGCGACCGAGAAGGAACTGCGCGAAGAGCGCGCCGCGGTCGAGCACCTGTTCCCCAAAGCCTGAGCACGTGTCCATCTCAGGGCCGGCCGCCTGCGGCTGGCCCTTTCCATTCCTGCAGACCCAGCGGCCATGAGCACCAGCTACTTCATCACACTGGAACAAGATCTGGATTCGATCGACATCATGCCGAGCGGCAAGGCGATCGCCAAAGCCATCGACAGGCTCGACGACATCGCCCAGGAAATCGGCGTGACCCGCCTGTCGGACTTCCTAGCCGGCAATGACGAGGACCTGTCCGACATTGCCGAACAGGAAGGCTGGGATCTCGGGGGTTTCGGCCCCTCCACCAGCGGGGCGGGCTGGTTCGATGCGGGCGATGGGCTGGAAAGCGTGCGCGCCATCCTCGGCTACATCGAATCCGATCCCGAAGCCGTCAAGCGCCCCAAGGCGATCGGCGAAGAACTGCGTGAGTTCGAGAAGGTGCTGGAAGAGGCCGCGAACCACAACATCCGCTTCCGCCTGGAAGTGGACTACTGAGCAAGCTGCCGCGCGCGGCAAAGGAGCAGGGGAGATGAGTCATCATTCTGCGGGCGCCCGGATGCGGGCTGCGATGGCGGCGGAAAAGCCCTTGCAACTGCCCGGCGCCATCAATGCCTACGCAGCGATGCAGGCCGAGCGAGCCGGATTTCGCGCGCTCTACGTCTCGGGCGCCGGCATCGCCAACGCCAGCTACGGCCTGCCAGACCTCGGCATGACCAGTCTGGACAATGTCTGCGAGGACATCCGTCGGATCAGTGGTGCCACCGAACTGCCCTTGCTGGTGGATGCCGATACCGGTTGGGGCGCGGTGTTCAACATCCAGCGCACCATCAAGGAGTTCATCCGCGCCGGTGCTGGCGCCTGCCACATCGAGGATCAGGTGCAGGCCAAGCGCTGCGGTCACCGGCCCGGCAAGGCCGTGGTGGCCAAGGAAGACTTCGCCGACCGCATCAAGGCCGCCGTGGATGGGCGCACCGATGCCGACTTCGTGATCGTGGCACGCACTGATGCGCTGGCCGTCGAGGGCATCGATTCCGCCATCGAGCGCGCCGTGCTGGCCCAGGAGGCCGGTGCCGATGTGATCTTCGCCGAGGCCTGTACCACGCTGGCCGAGTACCAGCGCTTCATCGGCGCGCTCAAGGTGCCGGTGCTGGCGAACCTCACCGAGTTCGGCAAGACGCCGTACTTCAGCGTCGAAGAGCTCGGCCAGATCGGCATCGCGATGATCATCTACCCCTTGTCTGCCTTCCGCGCGATGGCCAAGGCCGCCGAGGCCGTGTATGGCGCGATCCGCCAGCAGGGCACGCAGAAGTCGGTGGTCGATCGCATGCAGACGCGCAGCGAACTGTACGAGGTGCTGGGCTACCACGCCTTCGAGGACAAGATCGATCGCTTGTTCGGCAAGGGTTGAGCGGCATCCACAGACTGAATCGAAGGCCGCGCCCGCGGCTTGTGATCGTGAAGGCCGCTCAGGTAGCATCCGCGGCCCGCGTCGTCAGGCGGGAAGTGTGTAGGAGCGCCCTTGGGCGCGATGCTGTTGCGCGGTAAGTGTTGATCGTTTGCCGAGCGCCAAAGGCGGAACCGCTGTACAGCCCCCTTGAGTGAAGGGGGCGCCGAGCGCGCAGCGCTCGGCGGGGATGTGGAGGAAATGCAGCGCTGGTCGAGGTCGGCGCCGCTGATGGCTCCGAGAGCTGACGGAGGTGCAGCGAGAGCGCCGCCAGGCGATCGAGCGCAACGTAGGTCAAATCAGTGGAGAGGTGTCCGAGCGGTTGAAGGAGCACGCCTGGAAAGTGTGTAAACGGCTTAAACCCGTTTCGAGGGTTCGAATCCCTCCCTCTCCGCCACTGATGAGCTTGCCGAGCCGCACGCTGTGCGGCTCCTGATCGGGCAGAATGCGACCCATGCGTCGCCTGAAGGTTTCGACGGTGGCCCCTGTCGGTGCCTCCGCGTCGTAAGGCCGTCAACCCCGCCAGGCCCGGAAGGGAGCAACGGTCGCGGTACGAGCGAGCGCCGGAGTGTCGCTGGCAGGGGCTGCCACCCCAGCCTCCGCCCAACATCTTCAGGCAGTGTGCGCAGCAGCCTGCGCGTCCTGCCCGGCAACCCAAGGGTCTAGAACTCCCGCATGAGCTATCTGGTTCTCGCTCGCAAATGGCGTCCGCGTCGCTTCCAGGAACTGGTGGGCCAGGAGCACGTGGTGCGTGCGCTCAGCAACGGCATCGAAACCGGCCGCTTGCACCATGCCTTTCTGTTCACCGGCACGCGCGGCGTGGGCAAGACCACCATCGCACGCATCCTGGCCAAGTCGCTCAATTGCGAAACCGGGATCACCGCCAGCCCTTGCGGTCAGTGCGCTGCATGCCTGGACATCGATGCCGGGCGCTTCGTTGATCTGATCGAAATCGACGCCGCATCGCGCACCAAGGTCGACGACACCCGCGAGATCCTGGACAACGTGGTCTATGCGCCAGCGCGTGGACGCTACAAGGTCTACCTGATCGACGAAGTCCACATGCTGTCGACCAGCAGCTTCAACGCCTTGCTGAAGACGCTGGAAGAGCTGCCACCTCACGTGAAGTTCCTGCTCGCCACGACTGACCCGCAGAAGCTGCCGGCCACCGTGCTCTCGCGCTGCCTGCAGTTCAATCTCAAACGCCTGGATCGGCGCCAGATTCAGGGTCAGATGCAGCACATCCTGACTGCCGAGCAGGTGAGCTTTGAGGACAGCGGTCTGGCCGCGCTGGCCCGTGCCGCCGATGGCAGCATGCGCGATGGCCTCAGTCTGCTCGATCAGGCGCTGGCCTTCGGCGGTGGCCAGGTTCGTGAGGCCGATGTCCTTGCCATGCTGGGCAGCATCAACCGCGACGCTCTGTCGCGGCTGGTGCGCAGCCTGGTCGATGGCGATCGCGGCGCGCTCGATCAGCAGTTCGCCGAGATGTACGCACTCTCGGTGGACTACGCCAGCCTGCTGCTCGAACTGATGAATGTCTGGCATGACATCGCGCTGCGCCAGGTGCTGGGGCAGGGCGCGGAGTCGGAGTGGGTCGACGAGGCCCTGCTCGCCCATGCCGCCAGCGCGCTGAGCGCGGAAGAAGTGCAGTTGTATTACCAGCTGTGCCTGATGGCGCGTCGCGATCTGGACCTCGCACCCGATCAGCGCACTGGCTTCGAAATGGCGATGTTGCGCCTGCTCGCCTTCCAGCCACAGGGCAGCACCGCGCCCAAGGCCGGGCCGGGCGGCCTGCCCGCCGCGCGCCCCTTGCCCGGTGCAGCGCCCGCTCGCAGTACGGCCCCGTCCGCCGCGCCAGTACGCAGCGAAGCACCGCGCGCAATGGCAGCACCGAGCCCGACGCGGGCTCCCGCGCCTTCGGGTTCAGCGCCAGCTGCGGTGGCTCCAGTGCCGACTCGCCCCGCCGTGCAGGCCAGCGAATCTGGCGCCCCGGTCATTGGCGCGCCAGTCGCAGTGGATGCGCGCTGGCTAGATCTGCTCGAGCGCGCGGAATTGCGCGGGCCCGGCAAGGCACTGGCCATGCAATTCGCCTTCCTGGGTTTCGAGGGCGACAGCTGCCGCGTCGCGCTGGCGCCCAGCCTCGAAGGCATGGCCACGCCCGGCACACGGGATGCGGTGGAACAGGCCCTGGCCGCTGCGCATGGCGCACCACTCAAGCTGAAGATCGAAGTGCGCAGCGTGGATGCCAAGCACACCGCCGCGCACGCCATGGATGAAGCGCTGCGCGCGCGCAAGGCCAGCGCCGAGACGGAACTGCTGAACGATCCCACGGTGGGCGCACTGACTCGCGAATTTGGCGCCCGCGTGGTCCCAGGTACTTTGCGATTGGAGGAATGATGATGCGCGGTGGATTGGGCAATCTGATGCAACAGGCGCAGCGCATGCAGGAAGAACTGCAGAAGCAGATGCGCCAGGCGCAGGCTGAGCTGGCGGCCACGGAAGTGACCGGTCAGGCCGGCGGCGGCATGGTCAGCGTGACCATGAGCTGCCAGCACGAGGCGCGCAAGGTGCGCATTGACCCCAGCCTGATGAGCGATGCCGAGATGCTGGAAGACCTGCTGGCCGCGGCGATCAATGACGCGGTGAACAAGGTCGCCGAGACCAGCCAGGCGCGGATGGCCAAGGTCAGCGGCGGATTGAATCTGCCGGCCGGACTCAAGCTGCCCTTCTGATCCGCCACGCGCAAGCATGTCGAGCAGCCCGCTGCTGGATCGCCTGGTGGACGCCCTGCGCGTGCTGCCGGGCGTCGGCGCGCGCTCGGCCCAGCGCATGGCCTTCCAGTTGCTGGAACGCCAGCGCGAGGGCGCTCGCCATCTGGCGCAGTGCCTGACCGAAGCGATGGATCGCATCGGGCGCTGCCAGCGCTGCCGCACCTGGTGCGAGGATCCGGTCTGCGCGATCTGCCGCAACAGCACGCGCGAGCACGGCTTGCTCTGCGTGGTGGAGACGCCGGCTGATCTGTATGCGGTGGAACAGGCGGTTGGCTTTCGCGGCCAGTACTTCGTGTTGCATGGACGCCTGAGCCCGCTAGACGGTCGCGGCCCGCGCGAATTGGGTCTGGACCTTCTGGCGGCGCGGCTGGCCGAGGGCGAGGTGCGCGAAGTGATCATCGCCACCAATCCCACCGTGGAGGGCGAGGCCACCGCGCACTACCTTGCGCAGATCGCTCACGATGCCGGCGTGGCCGTGTCGCGCATCGCGCATGGCGTGCCGGTGGGCGGCGAACTCGAGTACATCGATCGCGGCACCATCGCGCATGCCTTCAGTGGCCGGCAAAAGCTCTGATCCAAGGGCCCTTGCGCCGACGTGGTCTTGCCGGCCCGGCGCCACAAGCTGCTATGGTTCGGCGCAGCAGACAGGGGAGTGCTGAGACGCATGTCGGATACGATTTTCGCCAAGATCATCCGTCGCGAAGTGCCTGCGCAGATCGTCTACGAGGACGATCACCTGCTCGGCTTCAAGGACATCAATCCGCAGGCGCCGGTGCATGTGCTGTTCATCCCCAAGGAGCCTTATTCCACGCTCAATGATCTCGGTCCCGCGCAGGCCGAATTGATCGGCCGCTTGGTGCTCGCCGCGGCTGGCTATGCGAAGGCGCAGGGTGTGGATGAATCGGGTTATCGCGTGGTGATGAACTGCAATGCGGATGGCGGCCAGACCGTGTTCCACATCCATTTGCACCTGCTCGCCGGCCGTCCGCTGTCCTGGCCGCCGGGCTGAGCCGCTAGCACGGCCACGGCACTGCCGTGGCCCGGACGTGGCTTGTTACTCCGCAAACAATTCGGCCAGCGCCGTGCCCGGATCGGGTGCGCGCATGAAGGCCTCGCCGACCAGGAAGGCATGCACGCCGGCGCCGCGCATCAGCGCCACATCAGCGCGCTTGAGGATGCCGCTCTCGGTCACCAGCAGGCGCTCGGCCGGCACCTGATGTTGCATCGACAAGGTGGTGTCCAGGCGCGTCTCGAAGGTGCGCAGATTGCGGTTGTTGATGCCGATCAGGGGCGAACTCGTTTCTGCCAGGGCGCGCTGCAGCTCCGCCTCGTCATGCACCTCGATCAGCGCATCCAGGCCGAGCTCAGCCGCCAGCGCCGCCAGATCGCCCAGTCGCGAATCAGGCAGGGCCGAGACGATCAGCAGGATGCAATCGGCGCCCAGCACGCGTGACTCATGGAGCTGCCAGGCATCGATAGTGAAATCCTTGCGCAGCACCGGCAATGCGCAAGCGTCACGCGCCGCCTTCAGGTAGGCATCCGCGCCTTGGAAAAAATCGATGTCGGTCAACACCGACAGGCAGCTGGCGCCGCCGCGTTCGTAGCTTTGTGCTATCGCCGCCGGATCGAAATCCGCACGCAGCAAGCCCTTGCTGGGGCTCGCTTTCTTCACCTCAGCGATCACTGCCGAACGGCCTTCGGCGATCCGCTTGCGCAAGGCTTGGGTGAAGCCGCGCGTGGGCGGCAGGTCACGCGCTTGCGCGCGCAACTCCGGCAAGGCCAGGCGCGCTCGGCGTTCGGCCACTTCCTCTGCCTTGCGGCTCAGGATCTTGTTGAGTATGTCGGTCATGGCGTTTCGAATGGACAGACAGGTCAGGCCGGAGGCGCCGCGCCGGAATGCCGACAAGCCGGCACGGTGGCACCCAGGCTCCGATCAGATTGCGTGGGTGAGGCGAACGTAATCGTCCAGCCGAGTGAGGCCAGTGCCCTGCGCCAGGATGTCCTGCGCCAGGGCAATGCCATCGGCCAGCGAATCGGCGCGATCGGCCGCGTACAAGGCCGCGCCCGCATTCAGTGCCACAAAGTCCGCCGCCGGACCGCGAGCACCGCCCAGCACATCGCGCACCACTTTCAGGCTCTCGTGCGGCGAATCCACGCGCAGCGCAGCCAGATCGCCCCGCGCGATGCCGAAGTCCTCCGGCGCGATGCTGTAGCTGCGCACCTTGCCATCCTTGAGTTCCGCGACCTGGGTCGGCGCTGCCGTGCTCAGCTCGTCCAGGCCATCCAGTGCATGCACGACCAGCACATGCTTGCTGCCCAACTCGCCCAGTACTTGCGCCAGCGGCTCCAACCAGCGGCGGTCGAACACACCCAGCACCTGATGCGGCGCCTGCGCCGGATTGGTCAGCGGCCCGAGCAGGTTGAACAAGGTGCGCAGACCCAACTCCTTGCGCACCGGCGCGGCGTGCTTCATCGCGCCATGGTGCATGGGCGCAAACATGAAGCCAAAGCCGAGTTCCTGCACGCAGCGCTTCACCGCTTCCGGCGACAGGTCGAGGCGCGCACCGGCTGCTTCCAGCAGATCCGCGCTGCCGGAGCGGCTGGAAACCGAACGATTGCCGTGCTTGGCGATGCGCGCACCGCCGGCCGCCGCCACCAAACTGGCGGCCGTCGACACATTGAAGGTGCTGGCATTGTCGCCGCCGGTGCCCACGATGTCGGTCAGGTGCTCGGTGGGCAGATCCACACGCGTCATCAGGGAGCGCATCACGCGCGCCGCCGCCGCAATTTCGGCCGTGGTCTCGCCCTTCATGCGCAGAGCCACCAGAAAGGCGGCAATCTGCGCCGGCGTGGCCTCACCCGCCATGATCGTGCGCATCGAGCTTTCCGCTTCTTCCGCACTCAGATCCTGACCCGCAACCAGCTTCTTCAAAGTCTCGTTCAACACAGCGAATCCCACTCCTCATGACCTCAGGCGCCATCGCCCGAAAGGTAGCCGCTCCGTATAGCACGGGAGCGTGATGGGACGGGAAGCTCCGATTGCATTGCAGTGGGTTGGGCTTTGCACTGGCCCTGACACAGGCATTTGCGCCATTTGCGTTGTGCCTGATGTCGCTCGCAATGACAGGGTACCGGGGCCGCGGTTGCAGATCTGGTCCCAACTTCTTGGATTGAAGTCAGGCACGGCGCTGGTCGTAGACGAAGGCGGCGTCGGTGCCGCCACCGCAACCCACCGCGATCGCGATGTTGAGATGCGCCAGCGACTCCAGGTGCCGCGCCTGCGCAAGCGCGCCGACGCGTATCGGCGCGAAGCCGAGGCTGGCCGCAAAGGCTTCCACGCTTGCGGCCGCCTCCTCATCGTCGCTGGCGACGAAAGCCGTGACGCGCGCCCCGCCACTGCGAGCGAGTCCATCTCGATGCATCACATCGGCGAACACGGTGTTGAATGCCTTGACCACGCGGGCTCCAGGGAGGAGTGCGGCGATGTGCTGAGCGGCACTATTGGCCTCGCCGAGCCACAGCGGCGACCAGTCCGCCTGCAATGGGTTGGTGGCGTCGATCACAATGCGGCCGGCCAAATTCGGCGCAAGCGCCGGCAGGATGTCGTCACAGACCAGAAAGGGAATCGCAAGCACCACCAAGTCGCCATGCGTGCAGGCTTCTGCCATCGAGCCAACGGCGACACCGTCCCCGTCTTGCGCGTGCTCTCGCCGTCCAACGCGAACCTCGTGCCCGGCTGCACTTGCCAGTCGTGCAAGTGCACCACCGACCTTGCCGCCACCTACGATGCCGATCTTCATGGAGCGCTCCTTGAGTGTGGTGGGAACGCTGGGCATGCTCGACAAGCTTGTTTCCTTCCGCAATCAGGTACCTGTGAGTAACTAGGTATGAGCAGAACTCGGGACGTGCGATCAGCACGCCATCCAGTGGCAGCAGCGCCCTCGGTCGTGGCGGACGCCGCAAGACTCAGCGCTCAGCTCGCGCCTGATCCGTACCACGTTGCCTGCCCGAGCCGCGCACTGCTTGCCCGGATCGGCGAGAAATGGGCAGCGCTGGCGCTTGCAGATCTGGAAGCCGGCCCACGACGCTTTGGTGACCTGCAGCGGCGCATGCAGGGCGTCTCGCAGAAGATGCTCACCCAGACCCTGCGCAATCTGGAGCGCGACGGCTTGATCACCCGCACGCTCATCAGTGACCGTCCCATACAGGTCAGCTATGCCCTGAGCGATCACGGCCGATCGTTGGCGCCGATCCTCTTCGCGCTCAAGGAATGGGCGCGCTTGCATTACCTCGCGGTGGAAGTGGCGCGTCTGACCCACGATGCCGCGCATGCTGGCGCCAAACCACCGAGCTGAGGCGTCTGTGCAGCCCGGTGGTGGACCTCGGCAACCAGGAGAAGTCGCTCGCTCGCAGTCGCGAACTTGGGAAGATCTGATCCAGTCCATCCTCGACTTGTCAGCCTAAGCCAAGCGCGGCACGTGTTCGGATCTGGCGTCCACCAAGCAATCACTTGCCTACTTGATTTGCGAACTGGCCCGCCCCGGCTCAGTGGGCCTCCAAAGTAATCGCTGCTTCTGTTGCTCCAGCTGTGAATCGAATTTCACCAGCAATCGCGATACCGCACATGTTGGCGTACACTCTGCTCGCAGTTTTCGACAGCGCGCAGCGCTACCGGGCCCCGCCGGCAACTGGCTCCGTCACCCAAACACAGCAGGAGCACCGCATGGACAAGCAGAGATTGATTCTTCTGTACGACGGGACCTGGAATGACCCGGAGGACCAGACCAATGTGTTCCGCCTTGCTGGGCGCATTCGTGATCAGGATGGCAGCATCAGGCAGAGATTCTTCTACGATCCTGGCGTAGGCACCGGCAAGGTGGATCGCTTCCGCGGCGGTGTTTTCGGCTACGGACTTAGCGAGAACCTGATGCAGGGTTACGAGTGGCTGGCCAAGCGCTTCAGCGACGAAGACGAGATCTGGATCTTTGGATTCAGCCGCGGGGCCTACACCGCAAGAAGCCTGGTGGGACTGATCCGCAAATGCGGCCTGCTGCGGATTTTCACGCCCAGCCTGCTGAATAAGGCGGAAGAGCTGTACCGTGACAAGAACTTGGGGCCGGACAGTGATGTTTGCAGCAGCTTCCGTCAAAAATTCAGTCGTGTCCCTCGGATTCGTTTTATCGGCGTGTGGGATACGGTGGGTGCACTCGGCATTCCCGGAACCAGTCTTTCCGAGAATGGCCAGTTCGCCTGGCACGATACAGAGCTTTCGAAGAGCGTCGACTACGCCTACCATGCCATCGCCCTCGATGAGCATCGGGCGGCCTACGATGTTGCACTCTGGACCAGCGCCAGCGGCAACAAGAAGCCCGAGAACATTGATGTCGAGCAGCGTTGGTTCATCGGCGCGCATGCGAATGTTGGTGGCGGCTACGGGGACAAGGATCTGCTTGCCGACATCTCGCTGCAGTGGATGATGCAGAAGGCGCACGAGGTCGGGCTGAAGCTCGATGCCTTCCAGGCTGCGCAAGATGCTTGGAAAAGCCCGCCGACAGACTCATACAAGCAGTTCTTGTACGGTGTGTATTCCTGGTTCCGCAACCTCAAGACCTTTGGCAAGGGCAAGTACATCCGGAGGTTCAAGACGGGACACAGAGATCTTCCCGCGGTCAACATCACCGTGGACGAGAGCGTTTGGCTGCGCTGGGCAGACCCGGAGTCGAAGTACCGTCCGACGACCCTGACCGAGGCTGGACAAGCACCGCCGGTGTAGAACGGGGCAGGGCGGCGCTGGCGGTCTACTGCGCCGTCCATGGCGCGCTTATGCTGCGCCTCCCTTCCGCAACCCGTGTTTGACGATGAGTGCTGAGCGTTTGCAGGCCATGACGCAGTTCGCGCGGGCGGCTTTGGGTGGTGCAGAGCTGGCGGTGGAGGTGGCCAGTGCGGATGCGAGCTTCCGCAGCTACTACCGCGTGCGCCACGCCGGGGCGCCGGGGGCGAGCTGGATCGTGATGAATGCGCCGCCGGACAAGGAGGACACGCGGCCCTTCATCGACATTGCAACTCGCTTGCGCGCGGCCGGCCTGTCGGCACCCGAGGTGCTGGCCAGCGACGTGGGGCAGGGCTTTCTGCTGCTGGGCGATCTGGGCCAGCAGAGCTATCTGGCGGCGCTGCACGAGCACAGCGTGGACGCGTTGTACGGCGCTGCGATGCAGGCCTTGCACACCATGCAGACAGCGGTGCATTGCACAGGGCTGCCAGCCTACGATGAGGCGCGCTTGCGCCAGGAAATGGAACTGCTGCCGACCTGGTTCCTGATGCGACACCTCAACCTGCAACCGGGCTGCACCGGCTGGGAGCGGATCGAGGCCTGCTTCAGCCTGCTGCTGCGTTCGGCGCTGGAACAGCCGATGGCCTTCGTGCATCGCGATTACCATTCGCGCAATCTGATGGTGCTGGCCGCAGGCAATCCCGGGATACTGGATTTCCAGGACGCGGTGATCGGCCCGATCACTTACGATCTGGTCTCGCTGCTCAAGGATTGCTACATCGAATGGCCGCTGGAGCGCGTGCACGGCTGGGCCGAGTCATTCCGCCTTGCGGCGGTCGCGCAGGGGCGGCTCGATGTCGGGCCTACGCGCTGGCGGCGCTGGTTTGACTGGATAGGATTGCAGCGCCATCTGAAGGTGCTGGGCATATTCGCGCGTCTTGCCTATCGGGATGGCAAGCTCGGCTACCTGAAGGATCTGCCTCTGGTGCTGCGCTACACCCTCAACACCTGTGCGCGCTATGGCGAACTGGCCGGATTCGGCGAGTGGCTGGAGTCGGTGACGCGCGGCCAGGACCTGACCCGGTTGCGCGCGCCATGAAGGCGCTGATCTTCGCTGCCGGCAAGGGCGAGCGCATGCGCCCCTTGACGCTGCACACCCCGAAGGCCCTGCTGCCAGTGAAGGGCAGGCCGCTGATTGTGCATCACCTCAAGGCCCTCGCTCACGCCGGCGTGCGCGAGGTGGTGGTGAATCTGTCCTGGCTGGGCGAGCAGATCCAGGCCGCGCTGGGGGATGGCAGCCACCACGGCCTGCGCATTCGCTACTCGGAAGAAGGTCCGGAGCCGCTCGAAACTGGTGGCGGCATGCGCCAGGCGCTGCCCTGGCTGGGCGAGGCTCCGTTCATTTCGGTCAATGCCGACATCTACACCGACTACGACTATGCGCAACTGCCGCACGAGCCGGCCGGCCTGGCGCATCTTGTCCTGGTGCCCAACCCCGAGCACAACCCGCGCGGCGACTTCGCGCTCGCAGACGGGCATTGCCTCAGTGAGGGTGAGCCACGCCATACCTTCGCTGGCATCGGTGTGTATCGCCCGGCACTGCTGGCTGCACACGCGCCCGGCATCTTCAAGCTGGCGCCGATCCTGCGCGCCGCGATGAGCGGCGCCCAAGTCACGGGTGAATTGCATCTCGGCGAGTGGAGCGACGTCGGCACGCCAGAGCGGCTCGCAGCCCTGCAAGGGTAGGACGGGCCGGACGAAATGCCTGAGCCCCCGCTCCGAACTACACCGGCGCCAGCATGAAGCCCAGATTCGGCCCCTGAATCGAGGGGATGCTGCCGGTCATGAACTGCAGATTCGGGAAGATCGTGTCCCGATCGCCGTCGGACAGGCCGTACCAGCGTGCCAGTGTGGCGGCGTACTGGTCGACCGACAGCGTCGGGATGATCTGTCCCCAGCCGGCGTCGTCCGGGTTGTTGCTGGCGGCCAGTGAGGGCATGCGGCCGTAGATCTTGCCGCCATCCACGCGACCACCCACCACGATGTGGTGACCGCCCCAGCCGTGATCGGTGCCATCACCATTGTTGGTCAGCGTGCGTCCGAACTCGCTGGCGGTAAAGGTGGTGACGCGGTTGGCGAGGTTCATCGCCGGATTCGCCAGCACGTCGTAAAAGGCCTTGATCGACTGCGAGAGATCACGCAGCAGTGCGGGATGGTCGGTCAGCTGGTTGTCGTGGGTATCGAAGCCGCCGAGGCCGGCAAAGAACAACTGGCGCAGCATCTGTAGGTTGCCACGCGCACGGATCACGCGCGCGATCATCAGCAACTGGGCGGCCAGCGGTGGCAACTCCGGGAGATTGGTCGGATTCCAGGCCAGCCCGTGGGCGTCCCAGAAGGGCCGGAACAACACATCGTTGGCCGGATACAGGGCAATCGCTGCCTTGACCTGGGCCGAGGTCTCCATCGTTGCGCGGGTCTTCTGCACGTAGGCGCGTTCGAAGGGATGGCTGTAGCTCTGGTTGAGCAGGGCATTGAAGCTGAGGCAGCGGCGCCGGTTCCAGCCGTTGCCGCCGTCGGCGCAGTTGGGCGCGCCGGTTTGCACCATCGAGATTTCCTCCACGCCCTCGCGCGACATGAAGTAGGGCAGCACGTTCACCCCGGCCTGGAACACGTTGTCGCCATCCAGCGACACGTTCATCGACAGCACCTGATTGGGATTGGTGGCGGCGAAGATGTCCGCCAGACGCCCGCCCCAGCCCGTACGCTGGGCGGTGTCGGCGCGCGGCGTCTGCCACACCAGGGTCTGGTCTGAATGCGAGAACAGCTGTGGCGGCAGCAGCGTGCCCGGCTGCTGATACAGGGTCTTGTTCACCGGGCGCACCAGCGGGCCGACGTTGGCCACGAAAGCGACATTGCGCTGATCGTTGAACATGCTGCGCAAGCCGGTCATCTGCGGATGCAGGCCAAAGCTGCCGCCGCCTTGCGGTGGACTGACGAGATTCAGGGACAGCAGCTGGTTCTGCGGAATGGCGAGGTTGGTGCGCGTTGCCTGATACACGCTGTAGCCAGCATCGCTGGGCACCAGCATGTTGAAACAGTCATTGCCGCCATAGAGGTAAATGCACACCAGCGCCCGGTAGTCGGCGCCCTCCAGCGTGCGACCCGTGCCCTTGGGCACTGCCGCCTGAGCCAGTTCGAGCTTGCCCAGCATGGAGCCGAAGGCGGCGCTGCCGGCGGTCAGGCACAGCGCGCGGTGCAGGAATTCACGACGACGCGAGGCGCTCATCTCACTTCTCCACGACGTATTCGGGCGAGCTCAGGATCAACCACAGCGCATCCTGCACCCGTTCGCGGCGCGCGCCGGGCCAGGAGTTGATGCCGATGTCGTTGACGTGGGCGATCAGCAGGGCGCGCGTCTGCATCGACATGCGGCCGCTGAGGAACAGAAGATCAAGGCGATCGACCAGCGCTGCCGGGTTGTCGGCGATGGCCATTTCGCGATTCAGATCCACCTGGACCGGATCCCATTGACCGAGGTCCGGATTGCCCCACCAGGCCCAGTAGACCTTGCCGCCGATCTCGTTGGTGAGGCGGGTGATGTAGGTATCGGTGGTGATCTGGAACTCGGGCGAGTTCAGGCCCAGCGTGGTGATCTCACCCGGCAGCTGGTAGTGCGGCAGGAAGAAGTTGAACACCGTGGGCGAACGCAGCACGGCCTGCGCACCGTAGTACTCCGGCCAGCCTTCGCGGATGCGGCCGTCGATCGAGCGGCCGTTCAGTGCACGCCACAGTTGGGTGATGCGCAGCAAGGGCTCGCGCAGCTTGCCGGCGTTGGCGGGCACCGCGCAGCGTGCGCGTGCTTCGCAGTCCATCAGGATCGCGCGCACCACCGCACGCAAATCGCCACGCACCCCACTGCCATTGTTGTTGAACACCGCCGCGACACGCCCGACATAGGCCGGCGAGGGATTGCTGCTCACCAGACGCTGGATCAACAGGCGCGAGATGAAAGGGCCGACATTCGGGTGGTTGAACAGATTGTTGAGCGCCGCCGTCAGATTGCTGCGCGCCGTGCCGCCGGCCGGTAGCACGCCATTGGGCAGGCTGACGCCGGGATAGTTCAGCAACTGCTTGGTGCCGCTGCTGGCGTGGTAGATGTCGCCGTGCGCGGTGCCTTCGCCCCAGGGCTTCATCGGTGTGCGCCAGCCCACATGCTGGCGCCAGTCTTGGTTCTGCGGGCCCGAGGGGCAGTACTCCCAATCCCACCAGTTGAGGCTGGGCCCTTCGGGCGCCGATGGCGCCACGCAACCGGAGTAGTTCCAGCCGGTGAAGACGTGCGCAAAGCCGCGGATCACGTCCTGATTGTAGGTGGGCACGGTCTGCACGCCTGGCGTGCCGGGATTGCCATCAACCGGCGTGCCATCGCTGTTGAGCTGCACCAGTCCAATCGAGAACAGCTGCATGATCTCGCGAGCGTAGTTCTCATCCGGCCGGATGTTCAGCGTGGTGTCCGGCTTGCGGTTCTTGAACATCGACAGGTACTGGCCCATCGATGGGTGCAAGGTCACTTGTTCCAGCAGGTTCCGGTAATTGCCGAAGGACTGCGTGGCGAGGATGTCGTAGTAGTGGGCGAGGGTGGTGGGATTGCCCTCCAGCGCGCCGTTCTGGTCGGACACCACCAGGATCTGCGACAAGGCGAAAGCCACGCGCTGGCGCAACTGATCGTTCTGATCGAGCGCGTTCTTCCACCAGATCTCCTGCCGCTTGTCCTGCCACACCTCGATCGGGCCGCCAGCGGCGATCGCCTGCTGGATCAGCGTATCGAGGAAGGGCAGCTGGGTCGACACCGGCGCCGCGAACTGCTCATCCAACCAGGCGTTGTAGCCGATGCGGTACAGCCGGTCGATCTCTTCCAGCTTCGGCCCGAAGGTGGCCTGGGTCAGAAAGCGAGCCGCTTCCTGGCGGTTGTACGGTCCTTCCGGCGACTCGTCAAAGGTGCCGCTGGCGATGAAGTCACCAGCACTGGCCACGCCACAACTCAGGGCGCCGAACAGGAGGGCGGCGATCGATCGGGCTCGGGCGTGCATGCGCGGATCTCCCCACGACGATGTGAGCGGTTGAGAATAGGCGCAGTGAACTGCACGCAATTGTGACTTGCAAGCGCTTCGTGCAGGCTTTTGGCGGCTAATGTGACGCGGTCAGCGCAAAACGGGGCGATGCGATGCGCAAAGCAGCACTCTGGCTCGGCTTGTGGGCACTGCCATCCACGTCGGTGGCCTTTTCGCTGGGCTCACCGATCTGTGATGTGAATGTGCTGCCACTGATCGAAATGAGCCCGACACTGGCCAGTCCGGCGCCAAGCGGCTGGGGCCTGCGTGCCGAAACCAGCTACTACGTGCCGGGTCGCGCGCTGCGCGTGGCCGTCACCCAGCCAGATCCCAACAAGCGGGCGCGCGGCGTACTGGTGTTCGCCAAGACCAGCCCCTTCAGCGGCGTGGGCAGCTTCGCGCTGCCGCCGAATGCGCAGTACCAATACATCCCGCCACCCGCGCAGTGCGGCGAATGGTCGATCTCCCACACCAACGCCGACCCCAAGACCATCGCCGAAATGCAATGGGACTACACCGTTCCGCTTGCCTCGAACACCGTCGTGCTGCGTGCATTCGTGATCGAAGACTGCGGCCTGGGCAGCGGCGGCTGCCGCGATCAGCAGGCCCTGAGCAATGTGGTCCTGCTGCTCGAGGCCATCCAGGTGGATGGCTTTGAGTGAGGCAGGTGAAGCGGGTCTGGCCGCATCAATCCGTGGTGAACGCTCGCAAGCGCTCCGGTCCTGCCGAACTCCGCCAGCAACACGCCCCTACACCCAGTCCCAACGCACAACTCGGTCGCATGCCAGTAGCATGCGCGCGGCTCCGCAGGAACTGATTGCGATGCAGATCGACAGCAAACTTCCCAAAGTCGGCACCACCATCTTCACCGTGATGTCCCAGCTCGCCATGGAACACCAGGCGGTGAACCTGGGTCAGGGTTTTCCTGATTTCGAAGGTCCGTCCGCCTTGCATGAGGCGCTGATCCGGCATGTGCGCGAAGGCAAGAACCAGTACGCGCCGATGGCGGGCATTCCGCGGCTGCGCGAGGCCATCGCGCACAAGACAGCTTTGCTCTACGGCCGCAGGCTTGATCCAGCTTCCGAGATCACCGTCACCAGCGGCGCCACCGAAGCCCTGTATGCGGCCATTGCGGCGGTGGTGCGACCGGGTGACGAAGTGATCGTCCTCGATCCCTGTTACGACTCCTATGAGCCGGCGATCGAGGTGAACGGCGGCCGTGCCGTGCATGTGCCCTTGCAGGCGCCGGCCTTCAGCGTGGACTGGGAGCGCGTGCGTGCCGCGATCACCCCTCGCACGCGGATGCTGATGATCAATTCGCCGCACAACCCCACCGGCGCAACCTTGTCCGCGGCAGATCTGGACCAGCTGGCCGAGATCCTGCGCGGCACCCGCGTGCTGCTGCTCTCCGATGAGGTCTACGAGCACATCATCTTCGACGGCCAGGAACACCAGAGCATCTTGCGCCATCCGGAACTGGCGGAGCGTGCCTTCGTGGTGTCGAGCTTTGGCAAGACCTACCACATCACCGGCTGGAAGATCGGCTACTGCGTGGCACCCGCCGCGCTCAGCGCCGAGTTCCGCAAGGTGCATCAGTACCTCACGTTCTGCACCTTCAATGCCGCGCAATGGGCGCTGGCCGACATCCTGGAGCAGGCGCCGGAGCACTGGCAGCAACTGCCGGCCTTCTATCAGGCCAAGCGCGATTACTTCCGCGCCGCGCTGCAGCACTCGCGCTTCGAACTGCTGCCGGTGCAGGGCGCTTACTTCCAGCTGGTCGACTACAGCGCGATCAGCACGCTCGACGATGTCGAGTTCTGCCGCTGGCTGACTCGCGAGGTGGGTGTGGCGGCGATTCCGGTCTCGGCCTTCTATGAGTCACCGCCGGCGCAGAAGCTGGCCCGATTCTGCTTCGCCAAGCGCGAAGCCACTCTGGATGCCGCTGCGGAGCGTCTATGCAAGATCTGAGAGTCGCCTTGGTCCAGGAAGCGACCGTCTGGCACGACCCGGTGGCCAATCAGGCCTTGTACGGCGAGCGCGTGCGCAGTCTGGCCGGCCATGCCGATCTGATCGTGCTGCCGGAAACCCTGCTCAGCGGCTTTTCCAATGACGCGGTATTGCGCGCCGAGGACATGCAGGGCGCCGGCGTGGCCTGGATGCGCGAACTGGCGCAAGCAGCTGGCGCCGTGTTGACTGGCAGCCTGGTGATTCGCGACGGCGAGGGCGTCTACAACCGGCTGATCTGGGCTGCTCCCGATGGCAGCCTCGCCCATTACGACAAGCGGCATCTGTTCCGCATGGCGGGCGAACACCATCGCTACGCCGCTGGCGCCGAGCGCCTGATCGTCGAGCTGAAGGGCTGGCGGATCTGCCCGCAGGTTTGCTACGACCTGCGCTTTCCGGTGTGGCTGCGCAATCGCATGCAGGCCGAGTCCGGGCGCATGGACTATGACCTCTTGCTCTTCGTCGCCAACTGGCCGGCGCCACGCCGGCATGCCTGGCGCACCTTGCTGCGCGCGCGAGCCATCGAGAACCTGAGCTACTGCGTGGGCGTCAATCGCGTGGGCGTCGATGGCAACCAGCTCTCCTACAGCGGCGACAGCGCGGCCATCGATTTCCTGGGCGAGCCGCTGGTCGAACTCGGCGAGGGCCCCGAGATCGCAATAGCCACCTTGTCCGCACAGCGTCTGGCCGAGCATCGCCAGCGCTTTCCAGCCTGGCTGGACGCGGATGAGTTCAGCCTGGCGCAGGCCACGAGCGCCACCTGATGACCACTGAACTGCTGAGCGCCAATCTGCTGTCGCCGATGCTGCTGGCATTCGTGCTCGGCGCGATCGCCAGTCTGCTGCGCTCGGACCTGGAAATCCCGCCGGCCCTGCATGCCAGCCTCTCGCTATATCTGCTGTTGGCGATCGGCCTGAAGGGCGGCGTGGCGGTGGCGCAGGCGCCAGCCGGTGCCTTGCTGGGGCCGGTGCTGGTCACCATCGCCGCCGGCATCGCGACCACCTTTCTGGTCTATGCCGTGCTGCGCAAGATGGTGGGGCTGACGCGTGTCGATGCTGCCGCCGTCGCCGCGCACTATGGCTCGGTGTCGGCTGTTACCTTCATCGCTGCGCGCGATCTGGCGATCTCCAACTTCGGCGCAGTGGAGGGCTATCTGGTCGCGCTGGTGGTGGCCCTGGAAATCCCCGCAATCATCCTGGGACTGTGGCTGGGGCAGGGCGGCTTCCGCGAACGCGATCGGCTGTGGCTGAGCATGCGGGAGGTGCTCACCGGGCGCACCATGATCCTGCTGGGTGGCGGGCTGTTGATCGGCGCGATCGCCGGACCGGAGCGCACCGAGCGTGTGCAGCCCTTGTTCGTGACCCTCTTCGACGGCGTGCTGATGTTGTTTCTGTTGGACCTGGGCATGGCCGCAGCGCGCCGCTTGCGCGACGTGGGCAAGGTCGGCTGGCGCTTCGTCGCTTTTGCCTTCGTGGTGCCGCTGGTGCACGGCGTGCTGGGTGCCGGACTGGGCACCTGGATGGGCTTTTCCGTGGGAGGCGCGGCGGTGTTTGGCGCCATGCTGGCCAGCGCTTCCTACATCGCGGCACCGGCGGCGGTGCGCCTCGGCTTGCCGCAAGCCAATCCCAGTCTGTACCTGACCGCCGCCCTTGGCCTGACCTTTCCCTTCAACCTTGCCATCGGCATACCGATCTACCTCGCCGCCGCCCGCTATTGGGGGAGCCTATGAGTCAGCCAGGGCCAGAATGGAAACGCGTGCGCTTGGTCACCATCGTCGCCGAGCGCGTGCTCAAGGAGCGGATCCTGCACCACTTGGACAAGCTCGGCGTCACCGGCTACACGGTGATGGAGAGCGAGGGTCGCGGCTCGCGCAGCTTCGTCATCGACGAATGGCAAGGCGACAATGTCGAGATTCAGGTGCTGGCCTCGCATGAGACGGCCGATCGCATCGCCATGAAGATGCGTGAGCGCTACTTCGAGCACCACTCGATCATGCTTTTCGCACAGGACGTGGAAGTGCTGCGGCCGGAAAAGTACACGCGTTGACGCAGGCCCGCTTCGCTGCACGGGTAGGGGCTACGCGTCGGACCCTGCCACTGCCGACGCCAAAGCGCAGGGCTGGTCAATGACTTCGACAGCGGTTGGGCCATCGTGTTGCGCGAACTGCTGGACGGGCGGCATCCAGTCCAGCAGTTGGCGTCATCCGATCAGCGATCAGGTGGCGGCAACACGATCTCGCCCGCAATCACGTAAGCGAGTTCGCGACGCTCGATCACGCTCAGGCTGGGCTGATCCATCAGACGCAGGTCGCGCAGTTCCCAGGGCGCCATGACATTGGCGCCTTCGAGCACATCGGGACCGAAGAGCAGGGTCACCGGAGTGGTGCCGGTCTCCAACACCGCCGCAGTCTGTGCGGTGGCCACCGGCACCATGCGGCCGGACTTGGGATCGGTGCCGTACAGGCTGCCTTCGAGCTGGTAACGGCTGCGCGTCGCCACCTCGACATCCACTTCAAACAGATACACCGGGCCGACCATGCGCACGGGCATGTTGCGGATTCCGCCGGCAAAGCGCGCGGTGGGCAGGGCCACGGCGAAGCTGGTCTTGGCGTTGCGCAGCAGCGAGCTGCGATCCAGGTCCGCCCGCGCCTGGACCTCGACCTCGAACAGACCGGGCGTGCTGGCGGCTTCCGCCACCGTCCATTGCGCCTCGTAGCCGCCATCGGCAGCGCGGGTGATGCTCAGTGGCCAGCGTCGGCCATCCGGTGCCAGGACATTGGCCGTCCAGCTTGAGGCCGTCATCGCGCGACCGGCGTTCTGCAAGTCCACATCCAGACGCAGCGTCTCGCCGCTGAGATAGCTCATCCGCTCCGCACTCAGACCCAGACGCACATCACTGCCGGGCTCGTAGACGTGGACCAGCGTGGCGCCGCTGGTCTCAGCCCGCAGTTCGAATTCGCCCACGCCGAGATTGCTGGCCAGACGAAAGGCGCTGGAGCCGTCCGGAAATGGCGCCACGCCACTGGCCACTTCATCGGCGCCGAGCACGCTGCTCATGCCGCTGCCGTTGGCGTAGCTGCGCCCATCCTTGACCACCAGCACGCTGAGCGGATCGATCGGTGCACGCGCCGCATCGGCGGGCGACAGGCGGACGATGGCACCGGGCACCGTGATGCGCAGACGATGGCCACGGGCCAGGACCTCGGCCGAGACCAGTTCCCAGGACTCCAGGCTTTCGCTGCGATAGGGCTGCGCCTGAGTCAACGGCTGGGTGGCATCCAGGCGCCAGGCGAATTGCACTTCCTGGTTCTCCACGCCTTCCAGGCTGCGCGCCGGGGCGCGAACCAGGGCGGTGGGAATCTGATCGCTCACGCCGGGGCGCGGCAGGGCCACCGTCTCATGCGCGCAGACGGGCGCGGCGCTGAGCAGGGAAGCGAGCAACAGGTAAAGGGCTTTGCGGGACATGGTCTGGCTCCGGTCAGAGGTTGCCACGCAAGGTGGTGTCGAGTCCGAAACACGCGCGCCGCGACTGGTTGTGGCTCAGGATCTTGCCCAGACGCTGCGTATCGCGGAACCACAAAGTGCCGGCCGCCTGCTGACTGCTGCAGTTGAGGAAGCCGTCGGAGCAGCTGTCCAGCCAGGCCTGCGTGATCTCCAGGCCCACATTCAGGGTGTAGCCGCCGCAATAGGCATCCGGATTCCAGATCGCACTGACCACATCGGTACCGACCACCGACCAGAAGGGCTTGGGCAGTGCCGGCCGGCCGCTGGTTCCGCGCAGCCAGTTCGCGTTGTAGAAGCTCATCCAGTCAACCTGTTGCTGGCGCACGGCGTCCGACTTGTAGCCCAGCAGCCAGCCCAGGGATTGCTCGAAGACATTGCCGTTCATCACTGCATTGGCCAGCGGCGTGCCGGTGCTGGACGGTGCCAGCGCGATGACCTTGCGCACGCGATTGATGATGTTCGGGTAGCGCGCGTCCCAGGTCGGATTGGACAGGATCCAGCGCACCACGTTGCCACCGTTGGAGTGGGTGATCAGGGTCAGCTGGGTGATGCCGCGCGCATTGATGAAGTTGGTGAGCTGCGTGGCCAAGCAGCCGGCCGCAGCGGCATCCCACCAGTACTTCTCGAAATTGCAGTTGATGACGACGAAATTGGCCGGATTGGGCAAGCCCGCGCGGACATTGTCGACGAAGGGTGCTTGCCAGTAATCGGCATATGCGTTTGTCTGCTGCCCGGTGCCGTGGACAAAGGCCACGCCCTGATTGGCGGCAGCGGTGCCCAGCCACAGCATGGCGGCGAGCGAAAAAATGGTGCGCAACATCGAGCTTTCCTCCCTGGCTCTGAATTGCAATGCCGCGCCGGATCCCCGGTCCGTGCAGCGCTCCGCACCTTAGCCCAGCGATGCGACTGCGCGCAAGGCGCGGAGAGGGTTTGCGGGGTTCTGCGATCCAAATCGCCGACTTCAGGCAGACAACTTCGCGTGCGCAGCGCAGCGCGCGCCCCATTGCGCCAGTTCCTCACGCAGCGCCGGCGCAAGCTCGGTGGCGGCGCAAAGCTCGCGGTAGCGCTGCAGTGAGAGACGGCCTGCGCGCAACACCTGCTGGCAATGCTGGATCCATCGCTCGCGCTGCGGCTCAGACAGCAAGGCTTCGTGATGGCGGGCGCAATGGCGGAAGCACAACTCATCCACGCGTGCATCCAAGGTCGGCAAAGGCAGGGCAGCGATACGTTCGGCCGGGCTCAGGCGCAGCCACTCGCGCAGCCGGGCGCGATCGCCATCGGGCAGGAAGCCGCCATACAGATCGGTGTCCACGTCGACCGGTGGCCGCGCCGCCACCGCATGACCGCGCTCCAGCAAGGCGTACACGGCGCGCAGCTTGGGTTCCAGGTCGCTGGCGCCGCGCAAACGTTCGGCCCGCGCCAGACAGAGATCCGCGTGCAGCGCGATTCTTGCGGTGTCGACGCCGGTCAGGACGCTGAGCGGTGCCAGAAAGGGGGCTCGATTGGCGTGCACCACCTTGAGTCCCACGCGTCCGCCCGCGGCTTCGGCTTGCTCACTCGGCAGCAGCAATCGTTCCACGATCGCCTCGGCCTCAAGTTCCAGCAACGGACCGGGATCCAGTCCCAGGTCAAAGACCACGAACTTCTGCGCTTGCGAGGGATGAGCGATCAGGGGCAGCACCATGGCCAGACAGCCGCGGTCTGCCGCGAAGCGCTGCGACACGTGCACCAGCGGTTTCTTCGCTGCCAGATCCATCATTCCGGCCACCACTCGCTTGTCGCGCAGGCTCAGCGCATGAGTCCACAGACGCGGCTGCAATTCGCGCAGGCGGCGGGCGAGGGCAATGGTGGCCTCCACATCGCTGAGCGCGGAGTGGGCATGCGAATGCGGCAACTGATTGGCGAGCGCCAGATCTTCCAGGCGAAAGCTGGGTCTGCCATCGGCATGCTGCGGCCAGACAAAGCCGTCCGGGCGCAAGGCATAGGCCGCACGCACCGTGTCGATGAGATCGAAGCGCGAGTTGCCGTTGGCCCACTCCCGCACATAGGGATCGAGCAGGTTGCGCCAGAACAGGTGGCGCGTCATCTCATCATCGAAGCGGATGCTGTTGTAGCCCAGGCTGGTGGTGCCCGGCACACTCATCAGCTCGAAGATGGCCGCGGCGAATTCGGGTTCCGGCAAGCCATCCTGCCAGCAGGATTCGGGGCCGATGCCGGTGATGGCACAGGCTTCCGGCGAGGGCAGGTAGTCGAGCGTGGGCTTGCAGCGCCACACCACCGCTTCGCCCACCACTTGCAAGTTCTGGTCGGTGCGGATGGCGGCAAACTCGGCCGGGCGATCGAACTTCGGGTCCACACCGAAGCTCTCGTAGTCGTGCCAGAGAAAGCTGCTCATGCCGACACTCGCAGTGCTTGCAAGTGCAGCTGGACGGGCGCTCGGCCGGAGCTGTGCGCAAGGCCCGCACCTGAACCACTGTCAGCGCAACGCAAGCGCTCAGCTCGCCGCCGCGTAAGGGATCGGGGTTGCTGCATACAGCGCACGCGCGGCCCGTCCCGGGGCGGTGAGATCCGGCTGCGGTCGGCCGATGTAATAGCCCTGCACGTAATCGACGCCCGAGGCACGCAGCGCCTCCAGCACGGCGGGCCGATCGACGTACTCGGCCACCGTGCGCTTGCCCACCGAATGCGCGATGTCGGTGATCGCGCTGATCACCGCACGATCCACCGGATCTTCGAGCAAGCCCTGGATGAAGGAGCCGTCGATCTTCAAGAAGTCCACGTCCAGGTGCTTGAGATGGGTGAAGGAGGAGAAACCGCAGCCGAAGTCATCCAGCGCGAAGCGGCAGCCCAGGCCGCGCAATTGGGTGATGAGATCGCGCGCGGCCGCAAGATTGGTCACCGCCTTGGTTTCGGTCACCTCGAAGGTCACCATCGAGGGTTCGATGTTGAACTCGACCAGTTTGTCGGTGACGTAACGACCGATGCCATTCGGCCCCAGCGACTGCGCCGAGAGGTTGATCGACAGGCCCAGCGGATGTTCGGCATCGCGCTGCATCGCCTCGCGCAACTCCTTGAAGGCGTGGTGGATCACCCATTTGTCCACGTCCAGCATCATGTTGTAGCGCTCGGCCGTCGGCAGGAAGGCATCGGGCGCAACGAATTCGCCATCGCCGTTGCGCAGGCGCAGCAAGACCTCGTAGTACGCTCGCTTGCTCGGCGCCTTGGCCAGATGGCGCAACCAGATTGCACCATCTTGCTCCGGCAGGCGGCTGAGATCGATGCCCGTCAGCGGCATGATCGGCTGGAAGCACAGCACAAAGAGATTGTCGCGAATCGCTTCTTCCAGCCGCGCCGACCAGTTCAGTTCCACATCCATGGATGCGCGCTGGTCCGTGTCATAGCTGTACACATGGGTCTGATTGCGACCCTTGTTTTTGGCGATGTGGCAGGCGATGTCGGCATTGGCCATCGCTTCCGAGGGCGATTGCACGTGCCGATCCAGTCGCGCCACACCGATGCTGGCGGTGATCCGATAGTGTTTGTCACCGTAGGAAAAGTGCTGGCCGGACAAGGCCTTGCGGAACTCGTCCGCGACCTGTTCGGGATCCACGCTGACCGCATTGCGCAAGATCAGCGCGTACTCATCGCCGCCCATGCGGGCCAGCGTATCGCTGACCCGCAAGCGCGTGCGCAGGCGGTGGCTGGTCTCGATCAGCAACTGGTCGCCAGCGGCGTGGCCCAGCGTGTCATTGATGTACTTGAAGCGGTCCAGATCGACGAAGAGCAGCAAGCTGACTTGGTCGGAGCGACGGATGCGTTGCACCTCTTGTTGCAACTGCTGCTCGAAGAAGACGCGATTGTGCAGCTTGGTCAGCCCATCGTGACTGGCCTGCCAGCGCAATTCCTCTTCCAGGAGGCGCCGCTGCGAGACGTCGCGGAAGGCCACCACGGCACCTTCGCGACGGCCGTCGATGTCCAGCGGATAGACCGTGCATTCCACCGGCACGGTGCGCCTGCTTTCGGTCCAGAACACCGTCTGCCAGCCCGTGACCTGGTTGCCGTTCTGATAACACTGCGAGAGAAAGCAGGCGGGGCGGGGGATCTTGGTGCCGTCTTCGAAGGCGTAATGGATCGAGTCCGCAGCAAGCGTGCCAGCCAGTTCGGCATCGCTGGCATAGCCCAGGATGTCGAGCGCAGCTGGGTTGATGAACTGGATGCGGCCTTCCGAGTCGACCCCGTAAACGCCTTCGCCCACCGAACTCAAGATGCCCTGCAGCCGGCGCCTTTCGTTGTCGATCGCGATGCGGTCATGCACCGTGCGCGCCAGCGAACGCAGGCGGGCCAGGAACAACTCGCGCGCTTCAGACTTGAACATGCATTCTACGGCGCCAGCGCTGAGCGACTCGGTGATCACGCGGTCCGAGTAGGTGCCGGTGATGATGGCGGTCAGCACATGGTTGGTCTTGGGATGGTCACGCAGTTGCCGCACCAGCACCGCGCCGCTGTCGCCGGGCATGAAGTAATCGACGATGGCGATGTCGAAGTCCTGCGCCATCGCTCGTTCGTAGCCTTCCTCCGCGCTGTTGGCGACCTCGACCTGATAGCCCTCGTTGCTCAGCAGACGCCTGAAGGCAACACGGACCGTGGGCGAGTCATCGACGAACAAGACCCGCAACTGTCCGGAGGCACTGGCGCTGGCGGCAGGATCCTTGCGCTGCGGCGGATTGATCAGCTTCTGCAGCGCATCCGGCGCTTCGGAGTAGTCCGACCACAGCAGCAAGGCCGTGGCTGCGCGCTTCATCAGCCAGTTGACCGCGCCAGCATCGGTGGAGTCGGCCATCACCAGCACCGGCAGACCCACCCAGTCCTTGGCCCGCAGCAGGGCAAAGACGTCATCGGCGCGATGGTCGGAGTACTCCGGCCAACTCACGATCAACGCGCGAAACTGATCGCGCTCGGGCGACGAGAGCAGACTCAGGCCATCGGCATAGTTCGCCAGCACGGTCACATCAAAGCCGCGCTGGCTCAGCATGCTCGACAGTGCGCGGCGACGCGTCGCCGACGCCTCGATCATCAAGACGCGATTCATGGCCCCTAAGATCCCCCCGATCGGCGCCATCTGGTCAAGCTAGGGTAGCGCCATTCGCGCAGCACGCCAATGCAGGCACCTGTGACGGCGCGCAAAGCGTGGATGCTTGGGATCGCAGAAGCCGGCGAATCGGACGGCCAGAGCCATTCTGCCGGCGAGGATTACCGCGTCGCGCCAGCGCAGCGCAAGGCCGGTGCCCCGTGGCTCAACTCGCTGTCGTGTCGCCAACGAGAGCGCTAAGCCTTGTCAGGAGGGCGCTGCTCCTGCAGCGCCTCTGTGGCATGCGCACGATGCCGTCAGACGAGCGCCGCCAACGTGGCGGTGGCCTTGGGAGTCGCAATGCGTCCTCGCTGCCAGCTAACTACGCCTAATGTGTATTATGTAAACTTTATCGGCTAAGCGACTCAGGACCTCCGCCCGCAAAGCTGCGCAGCACGTGACAGTTGGATCGATCCCCGCCCGCGCAACCACTGAGCATGGCCATGAGCTCTGCTTCCATCTCCTGCAGTTCGAGCAACTTTCGTCTCACCCCTTGCAAATGACAACGAACTCGCTCGTCGACCTCGGCGCATGTCGTGTCCACACTTTCGGAGAGTTGTTGCAGGTTTCGAATCTCTTCCAAAGTGAAGCCCAACGCCCTGCCGCGGCCAATGAAGCGGACCCGCGCGATGTCATCACTCCGGTAGCTTCGGTACCCAGACTCAGTCCGCAGCGGCTTAGGGAGCAATCCCACCCTCTCGTAGTAGCGGATGGTCTCGAAATGACAGCCAGTTGCGGCTGCCAACTCTCCAATTCTCATGGTCTTGACTCCGTAGCGACTACAGGCTATAGCCTACTCCGAACTGGAGGCCAAGACGATGATTGATCTTGCGGGCCAAGACCCAAGCAAACTCGCTAAGCAACTGGGCGCCCACCACAGCGATGGCCCAAGGATCACCCATCCGCTGCCTCAGGCGGCGACCATGGAGTCCAAGTATCTCGTCGCGACACGACTTCTCGATCTTGGTCATGCTGACATCCAGCGACTCCTGGAGGAACGACGTTGGCGGACTCTTCCAGGCTTCGAACAGATCAAGGCGATCTACGACTTCGTCAGGGATGAGATCAAGCTCGGCTACAACGCACGTGACGACCTGCCCGCGTCTGCCGTGCTGGCCGACGGCTATGGCCAATGCAACACAAAAGCAAGCTTGCTGATGGCCCTATTCCGTGCTATTGGCTGGCCGTGTCGCCTGCAGGCGGCCTGGGTGGACAAGCGGCTGCAGGCCAACGTCATTCCACCACTGCTTTACGCGCTTTCACCCTCCCGAATTCTTCACACTTGGGTAGAAATCCTGCATGACTCGCGCTGGATAGGCCTGGAGGGGGTCATCGTCGATCGCCCGTTCCTGACCGCTGTGCAGTCGGCGAACCCTGGTTGCAAGGGCGCGTATTGCGGACTTGCGATTGCCACTCCCGCGTTGGCGGACCCGCCGATCGATTGGTTGGGCGACGAAACGCTGATCCAGCACACTGCCATCGTCGAAGCGATCGGCGTTTTTGATGCGCCAGATGATTTGTACGCGAATCACCGTCAAGCCTTGGGGCCAGTTCGCGATTTCCTCTATCAGCACGTGGTGCGGCATTGGATGAACCGACGTGTCTCTGCGATCCGTCGTGGTTCGCTTGTGCCTAGCACGCAAGGGCCGTCGCCGTGAGGATCGAACTCAAGCAGGCCATCGAGCACGAGTATCGACTCGCTGCGGCCAGGGAGGCCGAAGGCTTGACGGAAGTGGCATTCCGCCACCTCGAACGCGCCCACATCTTGTCACAGCGGTTCACCGTGGCACACGTGCGCAGTCATCTGCGAATGTGGGGCTGGGCGTGGCGACAGCGCCAGCCCCGCGAAATCTTCGGCCAGACCACGCGAATTCTGGCGGCAGTCCTGTTCACCCGCATTTGGGTTCCTGAAGGCAACACCGGCGGAGCGAACGTCAGCGCGGTGAAGCCGATGCCCATCCCTGACGACTTGAAGACCTTGCTGGAGCAGTGACAATGATGGGTCAACCAATGAAGACTGGGTGCACGCCAAGCTCGCACCTGGTCCAGTCCAGGCGCGATGCCCGCCGGATGTCCTGACGTCGACAGTCTTTGATATCGTTCACAGCCTCATGAACGCCCCGACTCGCAGACGTATTTCGAGACTGCTCACATCCGTTCTGGCTGCGGTCGTCCTGTTTGCGTCTGTCTTGGGCGTCATCGCGTCTACCCACGAGGCCATTCATGAGCTCAGCGGAACCAGCGAGCTGGCTTACGGGCATGGGCTCGGCGATGACAAGATTCGCGCTCCGGTGCCTGATGGGGTGTCGTCCTTTGCCGATTTGCTTCATAGCATCACCCTTGCGATGCACTGCTGCAGCGTGACCATCGCCCTACTCTCGACCCCAGTTTTTCGACCGAGCCTTTCTTTGCCGCCGCTGGTGCCCAGGTTTGAGGTCCGCGTGTGGCCCGCAACCGCCATACAAGGCTTGTTCCGCCCTCCTATCCGCTGATCCATCGAATCGGCCGCGTGTCCCCGCGTTCCATTCCATGAATCAACGGAGTTTCCCATGTCTGTTCGTCAGGCCGCGCTCGCGGCCGGGCTGTCGTTGCTGGCCGTCGCCTCGGGCGCGGCCGCACAGCCCTTCACCTTGGCCGATGCGCACGAGCGCGTCGCCCAGTCCCATCCCGACCTTCGCCTGTTCGTTCCACGCCGTGACGGCCTTGAGGCCGACGCGCGCGCTGCCGCGCTGCGTCCCGGACTCGAGCTGCAGGTCGATCTCGACAACGTGCTCGGCTCGGGCGCGCTACAGGGCATCGATTCGACCGAGCTGACCTTGAGCCTTGCTGGCGTGCTGGAGCGCGGCGGCAAGCGCGAGGCGCGCCGGGCACTGGCTGCGGCCCGCATCGACGCGCTCAGCGTCCAGCGCGCAGCCACGCAGCTCGACCTGCTCGCAGAAGCCACGCGCCGCTACGTCGATCTCGCCGCACTGCAGGCGCAGCGCCCGCTGCTGGCGGAAGACCTCGCCCAGCGCCGGCGCATCGCCCACGCCACGCGACAGCGCTTTGCCGCGGGTGCTGCGCCCGAAGCGTCTGCGCTTGCGGCCGAAGCCGGGATCGCGCAGGCCGAGGCCCGCCTCGCCACACTCGACGCGCAGCAGGCTGCCGCGTGGCGCCGGCTGTCGCTTCTGTGGGGCGCGCCGGTCGACGGCCCGGTGC